>Ga0183260_10000873_pt1 | contig 25644 bp, 20 predicted proteins | sample AntDrymUQ4972206_2_FD_129768 | JGI IMG/M metagenome (GOLD analysis project Ga0183260, IMG submission 129768) | Polar desert sand microbial communities from Dry Valleys, Antarctica - metaG UQ497 (22.06) (version 2) (version 2) | ecosystem: Environmental > Terrestrial > Soil > Desert | place... | reverse complement strand
GTCCTGTCCGGCCGTATTCGCCGCCAGCATCAGGAGCAGGATGGCCGCAGGCATGATTCGGTGGGCACAACGTGACCGGAGCGTTCGCATGGCGCACGTCAACGGCGCATGGCGTGCGGCTCAGTAGCGGGCCGTCTCGCGAATGGCCCGGAGGACGTCGGCAGACTGAGGCAGGATGGCCTCCTCGAGTGCCGGATAGTACGCCACCGGCACATCGAGCGCGGCCACGCGGCGGATCGGTGCGTCGAGGTGCTCGAAGAGGTCTCCCGCAATCCGTGCGGCCAGCTCCGCGCCGAAGCCCGCCGTGAGCTGGTCCTCGTGGGCGATGACGACGCGGCTCGTTCGGGCGACGGCTCCGGCGATCGTTTCCCAGTCGTACGGCATGATCGTGCGGAGGTCGACTACCATCGCGCTGATGCCCTCCTTCTCTGCCTGCTGCGCGGCAAGCAGGGAACGCTGAACCAGCGCACCCCAGGTGATCACGACGACATCGGTCCCTTCGCGGCGCACCGATGCCTTGGCGAAGGGAATGGTGTAGTCGGGCCCGGGGTATTCCTCCTTGTTGTAGGTCTGGCGATACAGGTGCTTGTGCTCGAGGAACAGCACCGGATCCTCGCTGCGGATTGCCGTGCGGAGCAGGCCCGCGGCGTCCTGCGCTGTGGAAGGAAATACCACGTGCATCCCGGGGCAGTGCGCGAAGATGCTCTCCCCTGACTGGCTGTGGTATGGGGCGCCTCCGCGGAGGTAGCCCCCGATTGGGACCCTGATCACCATCGGGCACGAGAACTCGTTGTTCGACCGATAGCGCAGCATCGTCATCTCGTCGCGGATCTGCATCATCGCCGGCCAGATGTAATCGAAGAACTGAATTTCGACGACCGGCTTGATGCCTCGCACCGCCATCCCGACGGCGCGGCCGACGATGGCCGCCTCGGCCAGCGGCGCATTGAACACGCGCGTTCCCCCGAATGCGCGCTGGAGCCCGTGGGTGACCTTGAAGACCCCTCCCTTTCCGGAGACGGACTCCAGGGCCTCTTCGCGGCTGCAGTCGGCCACATCCTCCCCGAACACCACGACGCGTGGATTCCGCGCCATCTCGTCCTTCAGGGTGCGGTTGATTGCCGCCACCATCGTGTCCGGTTTCCCCTCGGGGACGGGCGTTGACTTGAAGTCGGCCGACGCCGGGTCCACGTCTGGCGAATACAGGTACAGGAGCACGCTCTCCCTGGACGGCTTCTCCGCCGCGATGGCGCGATCGGCCGCGTCGTTCACCTCCCGCTCGACCTCTTTCGTGAGCGACTCGAGCTCCGATTCACTCGCGAACCCCTCCGCCTTCAGGAAGGCCGCCATTCGCGTGATCGGATCGCGCTCCTTCTCCGCGGCGCGCTCTTCGCTCGTCTTGTACAGCCGTTCGTCGTCTGAGAGCGAGTGGGAGTAGGGGCGTGTCACCTTGGCGTGCACGAACGCGGGCCCTTTTCGGGAACGCGCGTAGGCCACGGCCTCCTGCATGGCGCCATAGCTGGCCAGGAAATCGGTTCCGTCCACGCGCTGCACGAACAGCCCTGGGAAGGCGGAGACGAGCCTGGAGATGTCCCCGCCGGGCGTCTGCACGTCAACAGGAACCGATATGGCGTAGCCGTTGTCCTCCACGAGAAACACGACGGGGAGGCGGCCGAGGCACGCCGCATTGAGCGACTCCCAGAACTCTCCTTCGCTGGTCGTGCCCTCTCCGACCGACAGGTACACGACTTCATCAGCCTGGAAGTGCGCCTCGCGATCCTCGATGTCGGTGATCGCCTGGTACAGGAGCCCGGCTTCGGCTCCCCCGATAGCGTGCAGGCACTGTGTGCCGGTCGGGCTCGACCCCGAGACGATGTTGAGCCGTTTGTGCCCCCAGTGGGAGGGCATCTGGCGGCCGCCCGAGCTGGGGTCGTCTTTCGCGCCGACTCCGCTGAGCAGCATCTCGTAAGGGGTCATGCCCAGCGTGAGGCACAGCGCACGGTCGCGATAGTAAGGGAAGAACCAGTCGTAGGAAGGGCGCAGGGTCATGCCCGCGGCGACGAGCACCGCCTCGTGCCCCGCACCGCTGATCTGGAAGAAGATCAGGCTCTGGTTCTTGAGCTGAATCTCCTTGTCGTCGATCTTCCGCGAGAGCACCATCGTGCGGTACGCCTGCAGAAGATCCTCCCGCGACAAGCCGAGCGTCGTGACACTCCTGCCGTTGCTGAGCGCCGTACCTTTCATGCGGACGGTCCCTTTCCGTGCGGTGGTGGGCTGCGGCAGCGGACCGCGGTGTCACCCGCCTGAATCCTTGGATTATAGTCCCTCCGGCCTTCGGCCGGGACCTCTCCGGCAGCCCTGGCGGAGCTGTTCCCTTGATAGAGTACAGACGTGAGCACCGCTGCCGTCAGACTGCACCGCTGGGATGAGATCGCGCTCGAGAAGGTCACCGAGATGATCTCGCGGAAGCTCGTGACGGGCGAGCGCGAGATGGTGGCGCAGGTCTACCTGAAGAAGGGCGCCCTCGTGCCGATGCACTCGCACGAGAGCGAACAGATGACGTACGTGCTGCAGGGAGCGCTCAAGTTCCTGATCCGGGGAGAGGAAATCACGGTGCGTGAAGGAGAGGTGCTGCACATCCCCGCGTGGGTCGAGCACCAGGCCGAGGCCCTCGACGACACTTTCGAGCTGGATCTCTTCAGCCCCGCACGTCAGGACTGGCTGGACCTCGCCGAGCTCGATCCTGCCCAGGAGTGAGCGCCGGCGCGTCTCCCGCCGCGGCCGTCATGCCTCGCGCGAGCGGTCTGCTGACCGGGCACGCGTGCACAACGCAGCCTCCAGCGCCTGACCGATCGCGTTACTGAAAAGCATCGAGCGCCCTTCGCTCCATGCACGAGCGGCCGCTGTCTCCCCCAGTGTCTGCCGCGCCTGTCCGAGATAGCGATCGAGCAGTGCGTGCCAGAAGCGCACGCGCACGCTGGCGCCAATGCGTTCCCATTCGGCTTCGACTGCAGCCGCCAGCCCCAACGCGGCTTCCGCGTCGCCGAGTCCGGCGAGCGACATGGCGATCCCCTGCACTTCGAATCCGATCTCGAGGTGATCCCCGGTCTCCTCGGCCAGGACCAGGCTCTGGCGATAGAGGTCGAGACTGTCGGCACACTGGCCCTGAAGCAGCGCGCAGTCGGCCAGGTAGTGCCATCCCGAGTGTTCGCTGCGCCGGTCGCCGTGTGACTGGGAGAACCGGATAATTTCCGATGCGAACGTGCGGGTCTGTTCGACCTCGTCGAGTGCCACCAGGACCTGTGTGAGCGCCACCATGGCGCGGTTGATCAGATGCGGGTCTCCCGCCGCCCGCTGGAGCCGCAGACATTCCTCGAAGGTGGCCCGCGCCTCTTTCTCCTGCGAGCCGAGCAACTGCGCCCAGCCGCGGCCCTCGAGCGCCAGCGCCACTTCATGCAGGTCTTCCAGCTCGCGCCACATCTGCAGCGCCTCTTCCATCAGTCTCAACGAGCTTGCCGCGTCACCCTGCCAGGCGAGCAGGCTTGCGGCGCTCCAGAGCGCTCGAGCCCTGGTGCTGCGGGCAGGGAGGGGTGCCGAATCGGCCAGCGCGGAGGTCACGTGCTGGTGTCCCTCCAGCAGGTACGAGCGGGCCTGCCAGAACCACGCGAGCGCCCCCGACAGCTGAAGGTACCGTTCCGGCTCGGCATCCCGCACACGTGCGAGCGCTGCGCGGAGGTTGTCGTGCTCCGCTTCGAGCGCCGCGCTCCAGGTTCCCTCGCGTGTGATCCGCTCGGCATACGCGCGCTCGGCCATCTCCAGGAACGTGTCCGTATGGCGCTGCCGCACGTGTTCGGTTTCATTGCCGTCGGCCAGGCGATCCGCCGCATACTGGCGGACCGTTTCCAGCAGCCGGTACCGTGGCGTCTGATCCTGATCGCGATCCACCAGGACGAGGGACTTGTCCACGAGCGTCGACAGCAGGTCCAGGACCTCGAACTCGTCGGCGTGGTCCGACACACGCGCTGCGGTGTCCAGCGTCCAGCTTCCGGAGAACACCGACAGCACCCGAAGAAGACGCTGCTCCGCCGATGACAGCTGATCGTAGCTCCACTGCACGGCGGCCTGCAGTGTCTGGTGGCGCGGCAGAGCGGTCTTGCTGCCGCCGGTCAGCAGGCGAAACCGATCGTCGAGCCGGCTGCGAATCTGATCGACGGACAGCAGCTTCACGCGTGCCGCGGCCAGTTCGATGGCGAGGGGGATTCCATCGAGGCGGCGGCAGATGTCGGAGATGGCTTCGGCATTCTCCTCACTCAACGTGAACTCGTGCACCGCCCGCTGCGCGCGATCGACGAACAGCTGGACGGCTTCGGACGACGCAACGGCTTGGAGGTCGCGAGCCGCAGCAGGGGTGGGTACTCTGAGAGGACGAACGGGGAAGAGCCGCTCCCCTTGAATCCCCAGCCCCTCACGGCTGGTGACCAGAATTCGAACGGCGCCGCCCGCCTCGAGAAGCCCGTCCGCCAGATCGGCAACGGCTTGCAGCAGATGTTCGCAATTGTCCAGGACCAGCAGCAGTCTGGTGTCCCTGACATGCTCGCGGAGCGATTCCTGGAGCTGCTTGCCGGCCACCTCCCGAACACCCAGTGCCGCGGCGACCGCCTTGGGTACCCGATCCTCATCGCTGAGCGCTGCAAGATCGACGAACCAGACGCCGTCCGGATACTCCGGCAGACCCCCCTCGGCGAGCTTCAGCGCCAGACGTGTCTTCCCCCCGCCGCCAACGCCGGTCAGGGTCAGCAGCCGCGTGTCGGCAAGCAGCCGAACGCAGTCGGCGAGCTGCTGCTCCCGGCCGACGAAGCGGGTCCGCGGTCTGGGGATGTTGTTCGGCGGAACGCGCCCGTCCTGCGGCGCAGGCACAGGCGTCGGGACGCCCGTTGTCGGGGCGGTGAGCGCTTCTGCGAACTGCGCCGCTGTTGGAAACCGATCCGCCGGCACCTTTGCCAGCGCCCGAGCGATCGCACGTGCAACGCCAGCCGGCACGGCGGGGCGGAGGTCGGTCACCGGCCGCGGCTCGAGCGTCACGTGCATGCGGAGGAGCGCGTCAGCCGTCGTGGCCACGAGCGGCGGCTGTCCCGCAAGCATTTCGTAGAGTACACACGCCAGCGAGTAGATGTCGGACCGCCCGTCCACTTCCCGGCCGCTCGCCTGCTCCGGACTCATGTACTGCGGTGTCCCGAGCACCGCGCCCGCCGAGGTCGTGAGGGTTATTCCGTCTGCCTCCTGCCCAGCGCCGCGCAGCAGAACGATCCCGAAGTCGACGACGAGCGCCATGCCGTCAGCCAGGAGGACGTTCTCAGGTTTGATGTCCCGGTGCACCAGGCCGTGCTGGTGGGCGTAGCCCAGCGCGCTCGCGATGTCCCGCGTGAGGCGAAGAGCGTCCTCTACGGGGAGGCGCCCCTCGCGCTCCAGTCGCGCGCGCAGGGATTCCCCTGCCACGTACGGCATGACGTAGAACAGCAGGTCGCCGGCGGCTCCGGAGTCGAACAGCGGCACGATGTGCGGATGGTTGAGCCGTGCCGCTACCTCGATTTCCCGCAGGAAGCGATCGGGCCCCACGATGGCGGCGACGTCGGTCTTCATCACCTTGATGGCTACCTGCCGGTGATGCTTCAGGTCCTGTGCGAGGTAGACGGTCGCCATGCCGCCGCGACCGACTTCCCGCTCGACACGGTACCGGTCCGACAGCAGATCGAGGGCAGGAAGGGTCACGAGGACCGGAATGTTATCGCGAACAGCCGGAGATCGGAGGCCGCTGTCGTGGCGGCGGAGCCCGGAAGGGCTGGAGTGCTAATGAACGTGCCGATCCCAGTCGGACCGGCCACCAGAGTGCACATCGAACTTCCGGCGGAGCCGGTTCATCTTCCACTTGAGGTATCGGTACTTGATCTCTGCGCTGAGGCCGCCACGGCCTCCGCGCAGATACAGGTAGCCGAACAGCAGGCCACCGAGGTGCGCCGCCTGCGACACCCCGCTGCCCGGCGCGGACAGGAACGCGATGGCCCCGATGATCATGACGAAATACTTCGCCGGGATCGGGAACAGCAGGAACATCAGAATCGGGCGCTCGGGGAAGTAGATCGCGAACGCCATCAGCAATCCGTACAGTGCGCCGGAGGCGCCGATCGTCACTGCCTGGTACGTTCCAGCGGTTGCCGCCAGGGGGAGGAGGCTGACGAAGAGCACGGTGAGGCCGGCCCCGATCCCCGTGACGGCGTAGTACTTCAGGAAGAACGTGGTTCCCCATCGCCGCTCCAGCTCGACACCGAACATCCAGATCCCGAGCATGTTGAAGAGGATGTGGAAGGCGCCGCCGTGCAGGAACAGGTAGGTGGCAGGCTGCCAGACCCACAGCCCCTCGAAGACGAGCTGCGGGATGAGACCGAGGAAGGTGATGATGTCCCGATAGACCAGCGTGGCGACGAACATCGCGACGTTCGCGATGATCAGCCACTTCACCGCCGGCGTGATCGGTCCGGGGCCGAATGAGTAGCTGAGTCCGGTCGGTCCTGGAGCGTAGCGTCGCATCGTGCCCTGCGGGTCGGGAACAAAGAAACTATCGTACCACGGCTCTCCTGCTCATAAGGGGTCGGCGGCCGGAGGCGTCTGGACCCGGACCGGCGGACGTTCGGGCAACGGCAGCGCAAGTGCGGCAGCCCCCAGCGGGACGAGCGAGAGAGCGCCGAGCGTCGCCTCGATGCCAATCCGGTCCGCCACCATGCCCACAAATGGCACACTCAGGCCACCTGTCCCCCAGGCGAAGCCCATCATCAGCGACGACACCGTCGCGGCGCTCACGGGAGCGAGCGCCTGACCGAACGTGACGTTCACCGGCAGGGTGGACTGGAGAAAGAACCCCCCGATTGCCACCAGGATAATGAATGTCCGGCCGCTCGAGACCGACGCCCCGAAGAGGAAAGGCACCGCAAGCACGAGCGACAAGGCGATGACGCGCCGCGGGCCGAACCGGTCGGCCGCCGGACCGCCGATGAATCCGCCGATGCCGCTCGCAAACAGGTATGCGGCCACGGCCCCGCCGGCATACGCGAGGGAAACGCCCTGCCGCGTCAGCATCACCGGCATGAACGTCGCGAACGCGATCGACGTCATCGTTCTGAGCACGACGATCAGGTAGAGAAGCGTCAGCGGCCGCATGTAGGGCCACAGGGCACGCAGACCCAGGCTGTCGGCGGGAGGGAGAGCAATGGCGGGCATGCGCACCAGCAGCACGGCAATGACCGCGAGTCCCGGTAGCGCGAGCACCGGCGTCCACTCCAGACCGAAGCGCTGCACGAAGGGGGCGAAGAGCAGCGGCCCGAGCGAAAATCCCAGCGATCCGCCGGTAATGTGAACCGACATCGCAAGGCCAGGGCGCGCGCCCCCCAGGCGATACGCCAGCGCAGCGGCAGGCGGGTGGAAGGCGGCCCCGCCGAGCCCCCCGACGATCAGGATCGCGGCAAGCATCGGGACTGAGGTCGCGGCTCCCACCAGGCTGAGAACCGACACGGAGATCACAGGGCCCGCCAGGAGGAGCAGGCGTGGCCTCCACCGATCCGCCAGGTGCCCGAAGCCTACCTGGGACACCGATGCCGCGAGCTGAAACAGCATCGTCATGGCGCCAGCCGTAGCGAGCGTCAGGTCGAGCCGGGTCAGCAGGAGAGGCAGCAGCGGTGCGAAGATGTTGCCGTAACCATCGACGACGAAGTGTACGGACGCCGTGCGCACGACGGTCGAGTGAACACGGGGGATCAGGGGGGACACGGCGGGTCAGCGGCGGCCCGGCAGCAGCCGGCGCAGTATGCGGGCGGTCGCTTCGTTGAACTCTTCGATCCGGAGTGCCTTTGCCGACAGCCCGAGCGCCGCAACCGCCGCGACGATGGATCCGAGCACGCGGATGACCTTCTGCAGCTCGCCGCCTGCCGGCACAGCCGTCGCGAGCCATTCTCCGCTCATCACCGCGACGCCAGCCATCACGAGCGACGCAAGGAGAATCTTCCAGAAGGCCACGAGAAGCCGGCGCTCTTCGAGGCCGCCCAGCCGGCGACGGAGCAGCCACAGGAGCGAGCCGGCATTGAAGATCGCGGCCAGCGCTGTACCGAGCGCCAGCCCGCGGAATCCGAGGATCCTGATGAGCGCAAGGTTCAGCCCCAGGTTCGCGGCAACCGAGATCATCGAAATGGTCACCGGCGTCCGGCTGTCCCGCAGCGCGTAGAAGGTCGGGGAGGCGATTTTGACCGCCGAGTACCCGAGCAGGCCGGGCGCGTAGAACATCAGGGCCGCCGCGGTTGCGGCGGTATCGACACTGGTAAACCGGCCGCGCTCGTAGAGCAGGGCTGTGATGGGCTCGGCCATGACGATCAAGCCAATCGTGGCGGGCACGTTGAGCATCAGCATGAGGCGCAGGGCGGCGGACACGGTGCGCCTGATGGCCGCCAGATCGGAAGCCGCCGCCTGACGGGAGACGTCGGGCAGCGCGGCTGTCGCAATCGACACGCCGAAGAGCCCGATGGGCAGGTACATCAGGCGGAAGGCGTATCCGAGCCACGAGACGGCCCCGTCCCCCTGGCTCGTTGCGAGGATCGTGTTCACCAGCACGTTGATGTTCACGGCCGCCACGCCCAGTGTTCCCGGAACCATCATCCGCAGGACCTGGCGGAGATCCGGGTCCCTGAAGTCCAGGATGGGCTGGTAGCGAAAGCCTTCCGCCCGCACGACCGGCCACTGCAGGAGGATCTGCCCCACGCCCCCAAGCAGCGTTCCCACCGCGATCGCCATGATCGGGGGAAGGCCAAGCCCCGGCATCACCGGGACCAGCGCGACGGTACAGAGAATGGTTGCCACGTTGAACATGGCCGGCGACAGCGACGGTATGAAGAACCGGCCCAGCGAGTTCAACATCCCCATCATGGCCACCGCCACGGCCACTGTCGTCAGGAACGGGAGCATCACCCGCGTGAGCTGGGTCGTCAGCTCCAGCTTGCCCGGCACGGCTGCGAATTCCGGGGCGATGGCCGCGGTGATCGGCCCCGCGAAGAGGATGCCGGCGGCGACGAGCAGGCCGGTAATCAGGAGCAGCGCGTTGATGACGAGGTTTCCCAGACGCCATGCCTGCTCCCGCCCGCGCTGGGCGATCGTCCGGGTGAACGACGGGACGAACGCTGCGGTCATTGCTCCCTCCGCGAACAGGTCGCGAAGGAGGTTCGGTACCCGGAATGCCACGTTGTAGGCGTCCATCGAGGCGCCCGCACCGAAGTAGGCCGCGAGCACCATTTCCCGCACCACTCCCAGGATGCGGCTCGCAAAGGTGGCGATGCCGATCAGCCCGGCGGACCGGGCGAGGCGTGAGCTCATCTACGGAAGGGCACAACCCCCGCGGCGTCGGGCGCCGGCACCTGAGATGCGCGGGTCATCGGGCAGGAGGCGAACGGCTGACGCACAACCTCGAAGCGTACCACAGGGGTCCGGAGGGACCACAGGAGGGGGGCGCCGGGTCAACGGAGAAAAAAAGGCCCCTGCTTGCGACAGGGGCCAAATGGAGGATGGATGAGAGGCCTGTGCGTGCCTTTCAAAACCTTTAGACGGACTCTGCCCGAAAAGGTTTGGGACTTTTTCAGCCTCCCAGTCGTCGCCGGACCAGCTCGTTCACGGCCCGGCCATCGACCGTTTTCCCCGCCAGTCTGGCCATGGCCGCTTTCATGACCTTCCCCATGTCCTTGGGGCTCGTGGCGCCGGTTTCCGCTGCAGCGGCGTCTACGGCCCGCTCGAGCTCGGCAGGATCGATCGGCGGCGGAAGATAGGTTTCCAGGACCTCTATCTCCGCTCGCTCACGGGTGGCCAGATCCTCGCGTCCACCCTTCTCGAACTGCTCGACAGAGTCCCGCCGCTGCTTGAGCAGGGACGCAATTACCCCCTCGGCCTCGGCCGTGTCCAGCGGCCGTCCCTTTTCCACCTCGCGGTTGGTCAGGGCGGCCTTGGCCATCCTGAGCGGGACGAGGCGGGCCTGGTCTCGCGCGCGCATGGCCTCTGTGATGTCCTGACCGATTCGTTCCATCAACGTCATATGCTCCCTCGCCTCATTCCGCTATGCCACTGCCTCGTACACGGCGCGGTACTGCGCCGCAACAGCGGCGGGCCTGAACGTCCGCTCGAGGATCTCGCGGGTGGAGCCGCGTGTGCGGCGCTTGTCACTGAGGAAACCCGCGATTGCCGAGCCGAGCGCGACCGGTGCCTCCCGCGGGACAATCGCGACGTCGGGTCCAAAGACATCGTTCAGTTCCAGGCCGCCAGGATTGTCGCTCGACAGCACGGGGGTTCCACTGGCGAGTGCCTCGACAGCTACCGTGGGCAGTGCCTCGAGCAGGGAGGGCAGCACGAACAGATCGGCAGCGGCGCAGTACTGCGCGATGGTGCGATTGTCGATCAAGCCCGCGAGCATGATGTGGCGTTCGACGCCTGCGGAGCGGGCCGCTGCCTGCAGCTCCTCCCGCAACGCCCCTTCCCCGCAGATCACCAGCCGGGTATCCGGATGGGTGCGGACGACGTCGGTCATGGCTTCGATGAGGTGCCGCTGACCGGCCAGCGGATGCAGCCGTTTGACGTTCAGCAGCAGATGCCGGTTCTGCACGTGCAGCTCCGCCCGGGCGCGCGCCTGTGCCTGCTCGTCATGCCACGCAAACTCCTCCGGCACGGGAGGATAGATGACGTGCAGGCCGCGGCGGGTGAGCCCCAGCTCCAGTGCCCGGCCGTGCAGCCGCGCGCTGTAGAACGTCACGGCCGAAGCGGCATGGTACGCGCGGGTGAACAGATCGACAGGCCGTCGCGGCGCGTAGTGCCAGATTTCGGTGCCGTACAGGGTGAGCACGACGGGCTTTCCGGCGCGCCGTGCCAGCAGTACCGCCAGCTCCGGCAGCAGGCCGTTGCTGTGAACGTGAACCAGATCCGCGCGCGCGAGCACGGGCGACATGGCTCGCCAGACCCGCCACGCGCCCGTCAGCGAACCGATCCGCAGTCCGCGATCCAGAACGCTGCTCGTACGGCGGGGGAGCCACGTCACGTTGCCTGCAGTGCCGCCCCGGCCAGAACCCGCCCGCCCGGAGAGCGGCGGATGCGCGACGTACTCGATTGTGTCGCCACGCTCCCGCGCCCATTCACCGAGCCTCCACGGCAGCAGCGCGTTGGCCGCCTGATCCGGCGGCAGGTGCGGAGTGACGTGGACGATGTGCATGGGATCAGGGGCCGCAGTACTGATCGCGAAACTCGCGGAAGGTAAGGGGACGGGCGCCGAGTTCCCCTACGGCGTACGCGAAGAAGCGCTCCAGGCGTTCGCAGAACGCGTCGAGCTCCTCCTGGGTACGGTTATAGGGGCTCCCTCCGACGATGGCTTCGCTCGAGTGGAAGAGCAGGTTGAGCACCGGCTCCTGCCATCGGGTCAGGTCGCGCGCGAGCGTGCACATGTCCTCGAGCGATGAGTAGGAGGGGCGCAGCCAGCGGAGTCGCAGGAGCCCCAGGGCGCGCAAGGCACGCTTGGTTGCATACGGCCGGGGGACTCGGGCGTACGCGTACTGCAGCGTCCGCGGGAGGCGCCGGTTCAAGGCGGCGGAGACGGGCACCTCGAGCACGTTGCTCGACCCGGGAGTCACCGCGCTGTCGTAAGCCAGAAAGTACGGCTTCAGACGCGCTTCGACGAACTCCGGGCCTCCCTTGTGCCGCTCGTTGAAGAGCGGCGCAACGCTCGAATCGATCAGATAGCCAAGCCGTTCGAGGCCGGCCACGTGCGCGGCCGAGAACCCGAAGCGGCCGGACCGGTAGGACACGGGCGTGCAGCCGACCGCCGCTTCGATGGACGCCGTGAGCGTTTCCAGCTGCTCTTCGAACTGCGTGCGCGGGAGCATGCAGGCATACGGGTGCCGCTTCACGTCGTCCGCTGTGCACGGCGGTGTTTCCCACGCGTGATGGTGGGCCCCGACCTCGCAGTCTCCCGCTGCAAGCAGGGCACGAAGCACGTCCGCCGATTTCCCGTCGGTCGCAACCGGATGGGTGATGACATACGTCGGCCTGACGCCGTGACGGGCAAACAGCGCGTGGAGCCGGGGGAGGGCGTAGATGTTCTCGAATCGCTGGTTCGCGCGGGACGCCGGATCCCACTGGTTGTCCCCTTCGGTGTCGATCCCGACGAGCAGGTGCATTTGATGTGTGGCGCTCACGAAGGGGGTCACCGATCCTGGTCGGAGTCCCCGAGCGTGACGTGCCACCGGTCCGTCCCTTCGTAGAACGACGGCGGGAGCTCCACCGCATTCACCTTGACCACGAACTCCATCGTCGACTTCACCTGGAAGTATCCGGACTTCCTGATGAGGCGCCGGAAGCCGGCATGCATGGCGAACGCGCGGATCTTGTCGGAGTCTGCCCGCCGGGCCTCGCGATCGACCCAGCCGAGCAGGGTGGTCACCCCATCCTCGTCTTCGGGGTCCGCGAGGAAGTCGACGAGCAGCGTGACGCGTCCGCGTGGCTCGTGCAGATGTCGGTAGACGGCATAGCCAACGTTCCGGTCCTGCCGCCTGAGCGCGGCGATCCAGTACCGGACGTGGGGCGCGCCCGTGAACTTCCAGTTGAGATACGCCGCATCGCGGCGAACGGCCAGGTCGAACTTCGGGGCGAGGGATTCCCACAGGGCCGTGAAGCTGTCGTCGAACCGGTGGAGGATCCGGACCTCCGCGGTGAGCGGCCGTGGTCTCGAGATGATCCTGATGAGCGGCAGCGTGACGGCGGACACGAGCCTGTTGACCAGGACCGGCCACTCAGGCCGGCGCAGCGCGCGTCGCGTCAGCGGCTTCACAAAGCACGGCACCGGTCCCACGTCAGGCCAGCGCAGCTTCTGGAACAGGCGGTACGAGGAGTCGGACAGGCCGAGCCCCAGGGAGGCGCCCACGTTGCGATCCCACGTGCGGAAGAGCACTTCACCGAGGCCCTGCCGCTGCCGTTCGGGGGCCACCATGACGTCCATGCCCCAGGATCCCTGGACTTCTCGACCGCCGAGCGACAGGCGCACCGGCATGGTGGCGTACTGCCCGACGACGGCGGGGCCTTCGTGGGCGACCCAGATCTCCGGCTCGTGTCCCGGGTTGTTGGGGTTGCGGCTGTACTGCCACTCCCATCGAAGACGGCTGGATTCAGCCGCGTCAATCCCGAACACCCGCCGGTACAGCGCATCCACCGCACGGCGGTCTTCACGGCGATACCTCAGCACCTCCGCCACGCCTAGGCTCCTGCCCCTGTCGTCGCGGGTGGAGCGTCGTGGCCGTTCAGGGCCAGCACGTACTCCATGTTGCTGATGAAGACGTTCTGCGCTGCCGGGTGGTCCCTGAGCCAGCGTCCAAGTGCCGAGGGCAAGCGGCGCACGGTCTGCGTAACGTGAAGCTCCTCACGCACCACCCGGAGTCCGGCGGCAGCAATCTGCCCGCGAAGACGTGAGACGGTCACCTTCTCGAGAAGGTCATCCTCCTTGACCTCGCCGCGGCGGGCCGCCCTGATGAACGAGTTCTCGTGCGCCGGCTCCCGGAGTGTCCAGGGCGCGTGCCTCGCGAGCAGGCGGAAGGCCGAGAACGCGACCGTGCGTCCAGCGATGAGGTGCAGAGGCACGGGGATTCGGAGCCGGGGCAGGTGCGCACCGGCAAATGACAGATATGGCGAGGTCGAGAGATACACGTGGCCGCCTGGCGCGAGCACGCGGGCGCACTCCCGCAGATAACGGGGGGCGTCGGCGACATGCTCGATGACCGCGTGCGAGAGGACGAGGTCGAACGACGCCGTAACGAACGGCAATGCCATCCCGTCGGCAAGTGCGAAGTGGAGGTTCCCCATCTGACGCTCGCGCGCAAGCCTGACCCCTGCGTCCCGGAAGCGCTCGACGGGGTCGATTCCCACAACGGTTCCAACCTCCTCGGCAAGCGACAGCGGCATCCCGCCACCCCCGCAGCCGGCGTCGAGCACCCGCCCGCCGAGGGGCACCCCGGCACGTGCGAGGAACGCGATCACCTTCGCGCTGCGGTAGTACTCGAACAGGGCGTAGTCGTATTCGGAGCGGAAGCGGAGATCCGCGTGCGCCTTGATGGCGCGGTTGTCAATGGCACGCACGGCCCATGTCGTCCCCGGGCCGCCCATCCGGCTGCCGCCCTCCGAACTTGTCGATCAATGCTGCGCGGTCGTGGCCGGTCGACGTCTCCGCCACGGCAAAGGTCATGACAACGCGCCGCTCGAGGTAGGCTTCGAGGACGTCAGCGATGACGGGGCCCTCGTAGCCGATACGGGGCGCGACGTAGGTCAGAATATATCGCACATCATCACGTGCGGTGCGGTCGCTGTAATTGCCGAAGTTGCGGCCGACGAACACCGGCCGGATCCGGTTTTCGAGCGCCAGGCCGTTGGCGAGCTTCCCGTGCACCAGCGTGTCAGGAGGAAGGCAGTCTGCAAGGAGGCGGGACGCCGCGACGTTCTTGTAGCTGCGCCCCATGCTCCACTGGACGAACTGCGCCACGTCTCCGGCAGACACCAGGCCTATCACGGCAAGCGCGGCGGCAGGGCTCCACCGCTCGGTTGCGGCCCACGAGGCCACGCGCGGCCAGAAAGCATAGAGCAGCAGGGTGGCGGCCAGCGCGACTCCTGCAGCCAGCCGCACGTTGGGACTGATCTCATACAGGCGGAAGACGCGTACGACTGCCCCGGCCATCACATAGAACCCGTAGGCCGCCACCGGCAGTGCGACGGCAGCCTGAGCCCGGGTGAGCCTGGCCAGCTCCGGACCAGCAAGCGCCCGACGCCCGCCGAGCACCAGCGCCGCCACGGCCACTGCGGCGGGAATCAGAAACACGAAGCGCCGCTCGTTCCCGACGTCGTGCACGAGGAGCTCCAGCGTGCCTATTGCCAGCCAGCCGAGCAGGAGCCGTTCCGGTGGTACGAGCGTCCGCCACCGCGCAAGGGAGGCCAGACCGCCGATCGTGGCGACGACGATGACCAGCCACGAGCGTGTCAGCACGTCGTGAAGGATCGGGAAACCGGAGACACGATCCATCACCGAGCGAAGGTCGTACGCTGGTTTCCGTGTGACCGAGATCTGCCAGTTGTAGAACTGGTACTCGGCCCAGTGCGGCCCGACGAAGACCGCAAGGGCCACCAGGCCTCCCGCGGCAAGCCCGGCAAGCACGCCAATCGACGCCCGCCGCGCCGCGTCCGTGCTGACGGTACGTGGCAGGATCCAGCACAGCACGGCGTCCAGTGCGATGGCGGCGACGAAGAACGCCGCTGCCGCTTTCGTGAAGAAGGCCAGGAGGGCACACACGCCGGCCAGCACACCCCACCAGGGCCGCTCCTGCGCGCGCACGTAGCAGTACCACCCGGCGACGACGAATGCGGCCATTGTCGTTTCCATGAGCGCTGCCCGGTTGTACATGACGTAGACGTAGTTGGTCCCGAGGAGCAGGCCCGCGATGATACCGGCAGTCCAACCACCCAGACGGCGGACACCGAGCGCCAGCAGCCACACCGACGCGAAGCCCGCGACGACTGACACGAGGCGGGCCTGCCAGACACCCACGCCCAGGGCGGCAAACGACAGGTACTCCAGCAGCGTAAACACCGGGGCGATGTACATCGGGTTCCACGCGTCGAGGGACCACGCGCCCCATATCGCGCGGTTCCGCGCATTGTGGACCCAGGCCCCTTCGTCGTGCCAGACGATCCCTACCGGAGCGTTCCACGGAGGATCGGCTGTCGGGAACAGCACGCGGAGCGCGGCGGCCAGGGCGAGGACCCCGGCGAGCGCGAGGACGAACCGCCTATTCGCGTCTGATCCAGACATCGAATCCGTCAGGGCCTGGCATCTGGCGGTACTCCGACTGCAGCCACTCGGCAAGCACCGGGGTGGTCAGGAAGAACTCCGCTGAATCGGTCACGTCAGGCGCCCAGTCGTCGACCTGCAGCGCCACGACCGCCGGCCGGGCGCGTTCGAGCTCCGCGCGCACCCCCGCAACCCCGTAGCCGGGCCGCCCCTCGTTGAACCCCGCGATTACAGGACGGCTCCAGAAAAAGCGGGACGCACTGACCCTGTCTGCGTGCAGATAGGCCGCAGGCGTAAAGCCGAAGAGATACACGGGTGAGTCCGGTGCGCTGTGCGCCTGCATGAGCCGGCCGACCTGCGCCGCGCCGAGCGCCGTGTATTTCTGCCCGTCCACGTAGCGCGCCAGGTAGGTCTCACGCGTCATCCGTCCTGCCAGTGCCTGCGCATCGAACAGCGTCTGCTCGGCAAGCTTGCTGAACTGGTTTACTCGCGCCACCGCGACGGCGACGACGAGCATGCCGATGGTCAGGGCAGCGCGGGCAGCCATCGGCGGGAATCTCTCCCGTACGGCCCCCGCCGCCAGCGCGCCCCCCCACGCCGCCGCCAGCGCGAGCCCGGGTCCGGCCTGAACGGAGTATTGAGGAAGGCCGCGGCTGCCGTTGATGGCCACCGACAGGCAGGCTGCGGCAACCCAGATCACCGGTATGAGTCGGGCCCGATCCCGAACCCCGGCCACGAGCAGGACGGCACAGCCCGCGCCGCCCAGCGTCCAGAGGGCATCGACACGCGCGTGCTGGATGGGAAAGGTGAGGAGGTAGGTCAGAAAGTGCAGCGGCCCGCTGTAGGTCTCTCCCGAGTAGCGGACGTTGTAGAGAACCGTCGCATCGTAGACCGTACCGAGCGCGTCGGTGAAGATCAGGAGGAAGGCGAGCGGGAGCGCCGCGTACCCGGCCGCGAACGGGCCGGCCCGACGAAGGGTGAGCGCGCCGGCGCCCAGCACGCCCGCTGCCGCCGCGGCACCATATACGCCTGCGTTGTACTTGAACGTGAAGGCGGCCCCCAGCAGCAGCCCCGCGCCCGCGTACCGCCAGGCATCCCTCTCTCCCGCTTCGGACAGACTGGCCGGCAGGGGACGGGACCGGATCAGCAGGAAGGCGGCAGCCGTCACCGCCAGCGCGATGAAGATCTCCGCCTGCCCGCGTACGCGAACTCCTCCAAGGCGGAAGAACGCCGGGTTTGACAAGAGGAGGTAGACGAGCGCAGCGCCGGCGCCGACGCTGCGACTCGTAAGCTCACGTCCGATCAGGAAGAGCAGCGCGGCGATCCCTGCGGCGGCAAGGGCGTCGGCGGCGGCGACCGCTCCGTCGGCTGGCCAGACGGCGCGCAGCAGCGCGTACGTATAGTGAATCGCCGGCGGCTTCTGGTCCCAGGCGTCCACGTACGGGCGCTCCCCCGCGAGGATGCGCTCCCCGACATACGCGTACAGCGACTGGTCGGCACCCATGGGCTGCGCGAGCGACGGAAGGCGAAGGCCCAGGAGTACGGCCGCCGTGAGCAGGAGGATGGCGGTCGACGTACGCGATCGTGCGGCTGCCGGCGCGCTTGGTTTATAGTGCTGGCGAGCCAGATACGTGTCCGTCGAAACGTCCCCCGTCCTCTCCATCATCGTCCCGACCTACAACGAGCGCGATCGCCTGCCGGAGCTGGTGCAGGCGATCTTCGCCGCATATGCGTCCGAGTCGCTGGATGCCGAGCTGGTCATCGTGGACGACAACTCGCCGGATGGTACGGGCGCGCTGGCCGACGATCTGGCGAGGGACCACACCATCCGTGTTGTGCACCGCGCCGGCAAGCTGGGGCTCGGAACAGCCGTCATCGAGGGTTTCGACGCCGCACGCGCCCCGATTGTCGGCGTCATCGACGCCGATATGAGCCATCCTCCGATGCTCCTCCCCCGCATGCTGGCGATCATGCGGCAGGCGGACGCCGACGCGGTGGTCGCCAGCCGGTACATCCCCGGTGGCGGCACACGGAACTGGCCGGCGACCCGTCTCCTGATGTCACGCCTGGCGTGTCTGCTCGCGCGAGGGCTGACGCCGGTGGCTGATGCCACATCGGGATTCTTCCTGATCCGCCGTGACATTGCCCGCGGCGTCAGCATTTCTGCAGGCGGGTTCAAGATCTGCCTCGAACTGCTCGTACGCGGCCGTCCGGAGCGCGTCGTGGAGGTCCCGTACGTGTTCGTCGGGAGGACGGCAGGGGAAAGCAAGATGAACGTCAAGGAAGCGCTCGGCTACATCGTGCAGCTCCGGGCCCTGCACCGGTTCCGGCGTGGCCATCCCCGCGCGGCCCGGATCTACCAGCGGCTGACGGCAGAGGAACTGCGGCAGGCGCCGGGATGATGGACCTCAGCGCGATTCCGCTACCGCTTTGGCTGCACCGGCGGCCGATGCCGCTTGCCGCTCGGAGGCGTCGGCAATCGGCGCACCGAAGAGCGTCCTGACGAACACCTGCCAGACGATGCCCTGTTTCGTCAGGGCGAGGCGTGCGATGTCTCCGGCGTGGCGGGCAAGGTAACCGGGACGCAGGAAGAACCGCCGCTTCGCGCCGTTGATCGCGTCCATCACGACCTTCTCGTTCAGGCCTTGCCCCTGCAGCACGTAGTACGAGTATTCCATCTTCGTCCAGTCGTCGGCATCTGGGCCCAGCAGCTCTTCCCGCACGCACTTCTCGTGCATGGCCGTTCCCGGGTACGGCACCGCCGGATAGAAGTTGGCGAAGTCCGGATCCAGCCGGATCGCGTACTTCACCGTCTGCTGCATTGTCTCCGGCGTCTCGCCCGGATACCCGAAGATGAAGAAGGCGAACGATCTGATGCCCGCATCGCGCATGTTCCGGAACGCCGCCTCTATCTTCTTCCGTTCCAGCCGCTTCACCATGTCCTTGCGGACATCCTCGGACTCCGTCTCGATGCCGAGCGCCAGCATCCAGCATCCCGCACGCTTGAGACGATGGACGAAGGCTGGATCGGTGAGGTTGTCGGCGCGCGCGTTGCCGAACCACTGGATCGGGAGATTTCGCGCGATGAGCTCGTCGCAGAACGCGGTGAACGACTTCACGTTGAGGGTGACCGTGTCCCCCCAGAGGTAGAAGAACTCGACACCCAGCTCTCGATAGCCGCGTTCGATCTCATCGACCAGTGCGACGGCGCTGCGTTCCCGGAACTTGTGCCCCTGATGGACTGGCGCGACGCAGAAGTCACAGCTGTAGGGGCAGCCCCGGCTGGTCTCCACGATGACATAGGGACGGTTCACGAGGGGAAGGGCATAGCCCTTCAGGTCCAGCAGGTCCCAGGCCGGGTACGGCATCTGGAGGAAGCCGCTGAAGCTCCCGTGCTGACGATGCGGTGTCACGATCCCGTTATGGCGCCAGGTGAGGCTTCCAACCCTGCCGAGCTCGTCGGTGGAGGGGAGTCCCGCCAGCTGCACGGCGGCCTCCTCGGGTTCGCCGACGAACATCCCGTCGACCTGCGGCGCGCGAGCCATCGACTCGGCGGGGGCAGTCGATGCGTGCGGACCGAAGCAGAAGATCGGCGCGCTGTATCGGGCCTTGAGCTTCGCCATCTCGGCGACGTCCGCCTGGAGCGTCGGGGTCGTCGTGGGGAAGAGCACGAGGGTAGGGACGAAACCTTCGGCGTCGAGCCCGTCCATGACGGTCTCGGTGGTCAGGCGTCCTGCCGTCGCGTCGATCAGCCTGACCTCGCACCCCGCCTCGCGCAGCAGCGTCGCCAGCAGCACGAGCGTGTAGGGAGGCTTGGTCGTGCCGAGCACCTCTTCGCGCTCCTGGCAGCGGCCCTGGCGGGTGAACGCGATGCCGTTCAGCAGCGGCGGATTGATGAGGAGCGTGCGGCGGCCGAGCGTCGTCACTAGCGCACCACCGTGAGAGGAATCGCCCGCCGCGGCGGCGCCGGCACCCCTGCGCCAAACGGCTCGGCCACCGGCTCTGGAGATAGTTCCACCTTGCAGCAGCGGCGGCAGACGGGAAAGATGCCGTTTTCCACGAGCGCCTTTCGCATCGCGACGTACTTCTTGCCGTTCCAGACCTCTTCAAGCGACGACTGCGTCAGATCTCCCACTTCCACCCGGATGAAGGGACAGAAATAGACCTTGCCAGAGAACGACACGCGCGCGTGCAGAAACGGATACAGGCAGCGGCCGTCGAGTCTGGCCCCCGGGGTGTAGTAGTTGTCGACCAGCTGCGGCCGCACCTTGGGCCGGAAGTCGAACAGCACGTTCTTCCGGCGGCACTTCTCTTCGAGTGCGGTCACCTGGGCGCGGACACGCTCGATGTCGAGTCCGGGATCGGGCGTGACGAACGTCGCGATGACAGAGGCGTCGGTTGCGCCCGTCGGGTCGATCAGCTTGACGGTCTCGGCGACTTCTTCGGGGGTGCTGTACATCAGGTGGTTCAACCCGATGGCATCCACGCCAAGCTCCTCCGCGACATCGACCATCTGATCGAGCGCCTCGACGGTGTCATGTGACACCGTCGTGTTGATGCTGATGCGCAGCGGTGCGTGCTTCCGGCGGGCTGCCGCCTGTAGCCGGCGGAGGCCGGCCGTCGTCCGTTCGAAGGTGCCCTTGAGGCCGCGCGCCGTGTCGTGCAGCGCGCCGGGACCATCGATCGAAACGCTGATGTGCTTGAGGAAGCCTGCCGCAGCAAGGTCCGCCAGCGCCTCGGCGCGCTCCTCCGTCAGGATCGTGCCGTTGGTCGTCAGGTAGCCGCACGCATAGCCCTTCGTGCGGAAGACATCCAGCACCGAGAGGATGTCCTTGCGCATGAAGATCTCCCCACCCGTGAGGCTGATCTGGAACCCGGAATGTTCCGGAAACGCCTTCTGCAGAGCCTCGAGGTTCAGCTCCTCGCGCCATTCCCCCTCGATATTCAGGAGGTCCCCGACGTAGCAGAACTCACAGTGCAGGTTGCACCGCATCGTGGCTTCGTAGACCGCGCCAATCGGGAGCCGATCCGCACGGCCGGACTTCTCGTCGAGGAACCGCTGGATGCGGTTTTCGTATCGGCGGCGGCGGTAACGGGCCCAGGCGTGGCGGGCGAGCGGCAGCGCGCGCGCGCGTATGGCAATCGACTCGCGCAGTCTGTCGGCCAGGATCATCGAGGTGTCAGATCTCCAACGGGGGTGCGGCGCGCAGTCGGCGCCCGCTTCTTAAGGGGGTTATCGGACAAAAACGAGCGTTCCTATTGTAGCGCCTCACTGCAGCGGCCGCTACGGTCCAGCCCAACCGTGGCCCGGCAGGACCTCCGCGTCAGTCGTTCCGGGCGCCGCCCGCCGTGCCGGGTTGCGGCGGGCCACCACCCAGCTCCTCCGCGGCAAGCTCGGTGGCAACGATCTCCCCGGCGAGCTCCGTCGTTTCCGGCGGGCGCGCCGGCGTCCTGGCTCTGCGCGGCGAGCGGCGCAGCCTCGCAAGAACGGCCAGCTCCTCCGATTTGAAGAACCCGGTGGTCCAGAGAAGCGTCAGGAAGATTCCCAGCACCGTCGCTCCACGCACGGCGATCCCCACGACGGGCGCGAACGGTGGAATGAGAACCGCGGCGGCGTACGCGGCCAGCCCTGCCACACCAACGCGGGCCAGCCTCCCGTACTCATGGGGAACCGGGTAGAACCGCTGGGAGAACCGGAAAGCAATCACCGCCTGGAGTGCATATGCCGCGGCATTCGCCCATGCAGCACCGAGCGCGCCGAATCGGGGAATCAGCGCCAGATTGAGCCCGATGTTGGCCGCGGCGGCAGAGAGCGTCGCCACGGGATAGTACGCGGTGCGCTTCGTGAGGTTGAGACCGATCGAGGTCATCAGATACACGCCCTGGAAGAGGACGCCAACTGCGGTCCACGCCACAACGGGGGCGGCTTCCACGAAGAGTCCGCGGGTCATGAGGTCCAGCAGATCCCGTGCGACCGCGGACATCCCCGCCGCAAGGAGGACCAGCCCCGCCACCCCGTAGGTGGTCACGGTGCGGAACACCGCCGGCGCGCCCGGTTCGCGGGCGCTCGCGTAATAAAACGGGGCCCAGGCGTACTCGAACGCGCTGAGGAACAGCTTCAGGGTCAAGCCGAAGCTGACCCCCATGGCATACATCCCGACCTCCGCAAGGGGGCGGAAGGCCTGGAGGATCAGCTTGTCGCCAACGGCGATGACCTGCTGTGCCGCGGCGTGCGGCAGGCGCGGCAGGCCGAAGGCCAGGCTCTCACGCAGCACCCTCCGCGAGAACATCGGTCTGATCAGCGGTGCGAACCAGCGGGCCAGCACCACCATGAGCAGCCCGGTGACCAGGACGTCCGCGAGCACCACGCCGAGCACGCCGTAACCGAACCCCACGATGAGCAGCAGTCTCACCGCAACGGTTGTCACAGACCGGGCAAGGGTCAGAACGCTGAACTGCAGGGCACGCTTCTGAATCCGGAGTACGTGGAACGGGAGGAAGGTGAAGCCGATCACGAAGGTGTTGAGCAGCACCAGCCGCAGCGCCAGCGTCTGACCCCGATCCCCGAGAACCATGCCGGCAAGCCAGGGGGCGGAGAGGAGCGAGACGGCAAGGAGGACACCGTTGGTCGCGACGAGGAAGAAGAAGATCGTGCTCGCAAGCCGCTGCCTGTCGGGCTCCCCCTCGCAGTCGTAGAAGAAGCGCATGAAGGAGCCGTCGAGTCCCCATCGCGCGACGATCTTCGTCATGACCTCCACGGCGCCAAGGAGCCCGAGAACCCCGTAGTCCGTGTCGGACAAGTACTGGACGTACAGCGGGAGGAGGAGGAAGTTGACGATGGAGACGCCGATGTCTCCCAGGCCGTAGATGGCCGAGTCCTTCGAGAGCTGTCGGAGCTTCTGGAGCAACGGCGCTACGGCCTGCGCAGCGTAAAGAGGTTCAGCAGGCACCAGCCCGGCACCGGGACGACACGGGTGAGGAGCCGGTGGAGCGGAAGCAGACGGCGGGGGTGCCTGCGGATGAACCGGGTGAGCACGGGAACGGTCGGGAAGATTCCCCGCCTGCCGATTACGTCGAAGCCGGCGGACCGGGCGAGGCGGACGTATTCCTCAGCGGGACGGTCTCCGGGATGCTTGTACTCCGAGGCGGTGCGGATCAGGCGCCCCTGAAGCAGGAAGTGAATGCGGGACTGCAGGTGCGCGAGATTCGGTACCGACACGAGCAGCTCGCCGCCGGGCCGGAGGACTCGAAACAGCTCCGCGAGCGCGACCGGCTGCTGCTGGTATTCCAGATGTTCCAGCACGTCGAGGCAGAGCGCGCGGTCGAATCGCCCATCGGGGAACGGCAGGTCGAGCAGGGACCCGGTCCGGACGTGGTCCGACGTGTAGTTCGGATCGACCCCCTCGATCGCCAGCGAGGAGGCGAATTCCTCGACGATGACCCCTTCCCCGCAGCCGGCGTCGAGCACGCGTGTCTGCGACGGAAGCCCGTGGAGCCAGGTGCGGACGGCCTCGAGTTTGGCGATGTAGGTGGGGTAGTAGTCCCAGTCAGGATCGGGGACGCGATGGTAATCGCCCCGCGCGGCGTACTCGCCCCGGCGGACGACTGGAGTGCCGCTCATGGGCCAGATTGTAGCGGCACTCCGGGGACGATCACTACCGCGCGGCGGCTACCGATCCTCTGGCGTAGGCCGCGGCTGAACGGGGGTCCCGTCCGGATTCGTCTGGCCGGCTCCAGGCCGCACCTGGTACGGATTCCCCGGCGAGGGCTGCGGCGGTGGCGGCAGCATGCCCGGCCGTGGAGAGGTGATCGGCGCGGGCTGCTGGTTTGGATCCGTACCTGGCGCTCCGGGGTACGTGGCGCCCGGCGGCATCATGCCAGGAGGGGGCATCGTGCCCGCCGGCGGCATGGCGCCCGGCGGCATCGCCCCAGGCGGCATCGCTCCCGGGGGCATCATGCCTGGCGGGGGCATCGGCGTCTGATCGTCCTGTTGATCGTCGACGTCGGGCGGCGGCTGCTGCGGCAGCGCCTGCTGAACGAACGGCCGGTTTCCACCGAACGGCTGCGGCGGCGGCGCCGCGCTCGGGGGTGGCGGCCGGCTGGAGGCAAGGATGATCACGCGGTCGTACAGCGAGGCCCCGGGGGTCTGCTCCGGACGCGGCGCGGCCATATACCCCGCCGCCGATCGCAGCAGGATGTCGAGCGCGTCCTTCTCCGGCATGTCCACCAGTTCGAGGGTGAGCGGCCCGCCGACCATCTTTTCGGCGTTGACGACCCTGGTGTTCCCCACGCGTGCCCACTCTTCGAGTATCTGGCGAATCGGAACGTCCCGGGCAATGACCGTGGCCCTGCCGTCGGCAATTTGCACAGTCAGTTCACCCGCCAGGACCGGCGCCGCCACACCGATGGTCAGGAGGGTCAACATCAACGGGCGAAAGAACTTCTGCTGTGGCATGGTGGGCTCCATTATAAGTCTCCGCTTCTCCCTTATCCCTTCTCCCTTCTCCCTATCCCTACTCCCTACTCCCTATCCTTGTCACGTATCCCCTGACCCCTTTCGCCAAACCCCTTCAGTTTGACGACCCAGAGGGGGGAGTCCTTGCTGGGGAGGTCGCACGAGCGGCAGATGTCGGGGCCGCCGCTCTCGAGGTGCAGACGACGGGCGCGCACGTACGGCTCGCCGTTCCAGACCTCGCTGATGGATGAGGTGTTCAGGTCCCCCAGGATTGTGCGGCCGTCGAAGTCCGCACAGCAGAGGGAGACGCGGCCGTCCCACAGCACGGTGAACGTGAGCCAGGGGCGGTAGCAGGGATAGTTGACGTCCGATTCCGTGTTCAGCGTGCCGGCCCAGTTGTGCAGGTCGGTCACGTGAATCTTGTCCGCGATACGCCGCCAGTGTTCGATGAAGGCCTGCTCGTCGGCCGAGTTGTTCTGCCGCACGAAAGACAGGATGAGCTTCGGCCGCCGGCGACCCATCTCGCTGCGCAGCCGCACAAGCCGCTCGATGTTCCCGATGACCTTGTCGTACTTCAACCCGACACGCGTCGACTCGAAGACTTCGCGGCCCGAGGCATCGACGCTGATGTTGATGGCGTCGAGCCCTGCTTCGATCATTCCGCGGGCGACAGGCTCGGTGATCAGCGAGCCGTTGCTGATCATCCCCACCTCGCGGATCCCCCTGGACTTCGCGTACCGGACCTTTTCCACGAGCTGCCGATCGACGAACGGCTCGCCGTAGTTGTGCACACGCACGTGCGTAATGCCGAGCTCGGCGCATTCGTCGACGACCTTGCGGAAGAGGTCGAAGCTCATGATCCCCTGGCTGCGGTGCATCTCGTCGCGCGGGCAGAAGACGCACTTGGCATTGCAGATGTTCGTGCTTTCGATCTGGACGATTTCAGGAAGCACCGGTGAGCGATCGCGGCCCGTGGCCAGCATCAGCCGCCGGACCGGCTTCGCCTGGCGGCGAAGAGCCGATTCGACCACGCGGCGTGCGCGTGCCTTGATCTTCAACGGTGATGAAATCATTGCTGGCGGAAGAACTCGATGACACGGGTCAGAATCTCGTCGAGTTGGACGGTGGGCGCGTAGCCCACGAGCGAGCTGATCTTGCCTATATCCGGGACACGTCGGGGCATGTCCTCGAAGCCGGACTCATACGCCTGGTCGTACGGGACCAGCACGATGTCGGAACTGCTGCCGGTCAGTTCCTTGATCCGGGCTGCCAGGGCGTTGATCGAGATTTCCCCACGGTT
>Ga0183260_10000872_pt1 | contig 25653 bp, 22 predicted proteins | sample AntDrymUQ4972206_2_FD_129768 | JGI IMG/M metagenome (GOLD analysis project Ga0183260, IMG submission 129768) | Polar desert sand microbial communities from Dry Valleys, Antarctica - metaG UQ497 (22.06) (version 2) (version 2) | ecosystem: Environmental > Terrestrial > Soil > Desert | place... | reverse complement strand
TCCCGCAGGACACCGTGCTGTTCAACGACAGCATCGGCTACAACATCGGATATGGTCTTCCGGAAGCAGCGCAATCCCGCATCGAGGACGCCGCCCGCGCGGCGCACATCCATGGCTTCATTGCCGCGCAACCCGATGGCTACGCGACTGCGGTGGGCGAGCGCGGTCTCAAGCTTTCCGGCGGCGAGAAGCAGCGCGTGGCGATCGCACGCACCGTGCTGAAGAATCCTCCGATCCTGATCCTCGACGAGGCGACCTCGGCGCTCGACACGCGCACCGAGCGGTCGATCCAGGCGCAACTCGCGGAAATCTCACGCGACCGAACGACGCTCGTGATCGCGCATCGGTTATCGACGATCGTCGATGCCGACGAAATCATCGTGCTCGATGCCGGTCACATTGTGGAGCGCGGCACCCATGGCGCGATGGTCGAATCCGGCGGGCGGTATGCGCAGATGTGGTCGCTGCAGCAGGTCGGCGGGGGCGACGGTCGTCCAGTTGACGGCGGCGATCGGGTGTTGCCCGTGGCCGATGCCTGAAGCCCTGTTCGGCACAGCCGCGAGCCGGCTGTGCCGAACTTGGTTGAACCAGCCCCAACCCGGGCTCCACCCCCTGCGCCCGGCTTCCCCGCCCCGTGGCATGATTCAAACTTCTGGCGACCATGGGGCAGGGATCGCATGCAACCGACTTTGAGTCTAGGTGCCAGCACCCTCGGCACCGCGGACCTCCTGCGTTTGCGTCATCTGGTCAAGCTGGCTGCGCCGGCATTGCCTTTTGCGCTGGAGTGGCGCGAAGGACCGCAGGCCGAATCTGCGGACGTGATGTTCATCGACGTGGACAGCATTTACGGGCACGTCGACTGGTTGCGTGCGCAGGCGGCCGGGCGTGCACTGGTCGCGCTGACCACGAGGGCCCACGGCAATCACGACAACGAATTCAATCTGGACGCGGACGAGGGGGCACTGGCTGCGCTGCTGCTCGAGTTCAAGTCGCTGGCGCGCAGCAACGCAGGCGGCATTGCTGGTTCGCGTGACGAAGGGTCGGCGCGTGCCGATGCGGCCCTCGCCAAGACCAGGGAAATTCCGGCGCTGGGCAATTCGGCACCGAACGGTCGGATGGCCGCTACCCGGGAAATGCCGACGCTTCCCCCGCAAGCTGCCGGGAGTCCAGTGACCGCAACGCCCACGGCGCCCCAAGCGGAGCCGGAACCTGCCGTCCCGCCGCCTCCACCGCGCGACTCGATGTCTCTGCTCGACTGGTTGCGCGCGGACGACGGCATCGCAAGTGCGGCAGCGTTGAAACTCGACGACGGAGATGAGCTCATCGTCGACCGTTCGAATGGCGTCTATTACGGCCCTGCCGCGTTGAAACCTTTGCTGCCGCTAGCGCAGAAGCCCATCGCACGCCGCGACTGGTCGACGATCGACGCTGCCGCCGTGGGTGCGCGTGCCGGTGCAAACGGGTCACAACCGTTGGGACGCCTGAAGCTGATGGCAGGCCTGGGTGCGAACCACGGCGCGCTCGGCGAAGACCTCGATCCTGCGCTCCCGTTCCGGCTGCCGAAGTGGCCGCAAATCGAGCGCGAGTTTCCGAAGCACATGCGCATCGCGACCGGGCTCATGAAAGGTCCAGTGACGATCGATGAATTGGTTTCGCAGCTGGGCTTGCCGTACGCCGAGATTGCCGACTTCCTCAACGGTTTCGTAGCCGCAGGTTTCGTCGAACAGGTTCACCCAGTTGTCGAACCCGAACCCCCACCGCCCGCCGCCGGCGAAAAATTCATGGGCCGCCTGCGCGCGTTCGGCCGCAAGCCCTGACGTTGGGCAGGCGAGCGCATACCCTGACAGGGCGAGCCCGCTTTGCCGCTCATCCGCGATCGTGGTGGCCCCATCCCCTTCGTGCTGCTCCTCCTCGATCATGGTGTTCCCATCCCCGTTCGTGGTGCTGCTCCTCCGCGATCGTGGCGGTTCCTTCCCCGTTCGTGGTGCTGCTCCTCCTCGATCGTGGTGGATCCTTCCCCGTTCGTGGTGAGCCTGTCGAACCATGAACGGCCAAGCCTAATCTCCGCGCCTTAGCGTGCACCGCCCCCCGCGCGTGGTGTTCCCATCCCCGTTCGTGGTGAGCCTGTCGAACCGTGGACGGCCCAGCCCATCGCACCCGTAAGTGAACCCACGCTCCCCGTCGCCGTCTGACCTCCTGACGCAACCCCCAGTTTCGTAGCATCATGCGCGCCTCGAACCGGCGCGCCGCTTCGCCCTCTTTCGGACCCCATCAGGAGCTTTCATGATCCGTCGTTCAATTTTCATGGCTGCGCTGCTCGCCATCCCGTTCGCGATGACCGCACACGCCGAAAAGGCGAAGCCCGCTGCGAAGGCCAGGAACAAGCCCGCAGCGGCCGTGGTGTCGAGCGCGCACCCGCAGGTGGTGCTGCACACCAATATGGGCGACATCACGCTCGAACTCGACGCGGTAAAAGCGCCCAAGTCCACGGCGAATTTCCTGCAGTACGTCAAGGACAAGCACTACGACGGCACGGTATTCCATCGCGTGATCAAGGACTTCATGGTGCAGGGCGGCGGATTTACCCGCGACCTCTCCGAAAAGCCAACGCGCACGCCGATCCAGAACGAAGCCGACAACGGCCTCAGCAACATGCGCGGCACCGTCGCCATGGCCCGCACGGGAGATCCCAATTCCGCGACCGCGCAGTTCTTCATCAACGTCGTCGACACGCCGCGCCTGGATCACGTCAGCAAGGACAGCGGCGCGACCTGGGGCTACGCCGTGTTCGGCAAGGTCGTGAAAGGCATGGAAGTCGTCGACCGCATCCGCGCAGTGGACACCGGCCCGGGCGGCCCGCTGCCGAGCGACGTGCCGAAGTCCGCCGTCGTCATCAACACCGCCGAACTCGTCAAGAAGTAACCAAGCCCAACATTGACCGCTCCTCGTCCGCGAGCCGAGGCGTAGACCGGCCGCGACCTTGAGTCTTACCCTCTCCCTTCGGGACAAGGTGGCAAAGCCGGGTGAGGGGCCGGTTTTCGCGTAAATGCTTGCCCCTCCCTTCGGGAGAGTGGGCGCAGCCGGGTGAGGGGCCGACGTTCGCGTGGATGCTTACCCTCTCCCTTCGGGAGAGGGTGGCGCAGCCGGGTGAGGGGCCGGTTTTCGCGGCCCACTCGATCATTACGCGCGACAATTGCCGCCGCCAGCTCCCGCGATCGTCCAACCCTTGAGCCTTCTCTTCATCTCCGACCTGCACCTCGAACCAGCCCGCCCCGAAATCACAGGCGCGCTGATTTCCCTGCTGCGCAACCAGGCGCGCGAAGCCGAAGCGCTCTACATCCTCGGCGACCTCTTCGATGCATGGATCGGCGACGACGACGACGCGCCGCTCGCGCAACAACTCGCAGCGGAGCTTCGATCACTTAGCGACAACGGCACTGCGATCTATTTCCAGCACGGCAACCGCGACTTCCTGCTCGGCGAGGACTACGCGCAGCGCTGTGGCATGCAGCTGCTGCCCGAGCAGCACGTCATCGAACACGACGGAGAAAGAATCCTGTTGCTGCACGGCGACACGCTCTGCACCGACGACATCGAATACCAGCGCTTCCGCACCCAATCGCGCAACCCCGCATGGCAAGCCGCGATGCTCGCCCAACCCCTCGCTGCGCGCCGAGCCTTGGCAGGCCAAGCTCGCGCCGAGAGCTCCGCGCACACCTCAACCACCCCGATCGCGATCATGGACGTCAACGAATCCGCCGTCGGCGAGGCAATGAAGTTGCACGACGTGCGTCGCATGATCCACGGCCACACCCACCGCCCCGCAACACACGACTACCCCGACGGCTCGCAGCGCGTCGTCCTGGCTCCCTGGCACGACCGCGGCAGCGCCCTCGCTCTCAGCGATCGAGTCCTGGTCGAGATCCGCGAGGACTTCTGACCTACGATTCGATCGCGGCCAGTTCGCTCAGCGCCTCAGGTGTCCAGTCGATCCTCATCCCGCCAAGCCAAAGCGCTTGCGCACCTCGGCGTGAGGAATCAGGCGACTGGCCTTGGCATCAGCGAGACCCCGCTCGACCGATTGCCAGAACGCGATTTCTTCGCGCACGTCTTCCCACGTAGCGTCCGCTGGCAGGACATTGGCCAAGGCGTGAAGCTTGTCGCGAAGGGTGGATGCAGGGATGGCATTCATGGCTTGATTCTACCCCTCGATCATGTCGTCGTCCGCCTCGGCGTCGAGCTGCGCGACAGCGCTTCACGATCACCGGCGAGGCCGTGCGCGCGCCTTGGCCGGGTACCTGCGTTGCGACCATAAAAAAGGGCGCCCAGAGGGCGCCCTTTTTCGAAACGGTGTTGCGAGTTGCGGTTAGGCGCGACGCGTTACCGCGAAGCCGAGCAGGCCGAGGCCGAGCACCGAGAAGATGGCGATCAGCTTGCCGGCTGGCGACAGGGTCGGCACCGCGGTTGCCTGCGCGGAACCAGGAGGAGGGACGACCGCAGCCGCGGGACAGGTGACATTGAACGTGCGGGCGGTCGGCCCGGGTGTTCCATCACTCTGCGTTTCGGTACACGTCAGAACGGAGTTCACCGCCGCTGCCTGGCTCGTGCAGCCCACCGTGAAGTTCTGCGGAGTGGTGGTCGTGCCGACAAAAGTCAGGGTCGCGGGAGTGATGGTGAACACCGCCGTGTTCGGAGCGAACGAGCAGCCGCCCACCGTGGTGGATGCTGCACCGGTGCCGCCGGAAGGCGTGACCACGATGGTGCCCGTCGGCATTGCGCCTCCGGCCAGCCCGAGCGATCCACCGCTGGGCGGGTTGTACGTCAGGTTCGGCGAGACGTCTGCCGGAGCGGCCGTCGCCGGGCAATTCACGGTGACCACGGTCGGAGCGGGGGAAGTACCGTCCGAGTGGTTCTGCGAGCAAGTGATCGTGCCACTCGTAGCAGTCGCAGCCGTCGGACAACTGACGGTGAAGTTCTGCGACGTACCGGTCGTGCCCGTGAACGTCAGCGATGCCGGAGCGATGGTGAACACCGGTCCGCCTGCATCATCGACGCACATTGCCGTGGTGGTAGCCGCACCCGTTCCACCCGCCGGGGTCGCCGTCAGTGTGCCGGTGGCGGTGCCGCTTCCGGTGAGAGTCAACGGATTCGGTGTGAACGCGATGGTGGGTGAGGTATCGGCACCCGCACCCGCACCCGCCGGACACGTGATCGTGGCGGTCAGCGGAGCCGGATCTGGATCAGGCGTGGCGTTCTGCGTACACGTCAACGTCGCCGTTGCCGCTGCGGCAGTTCGCACGCACGACACACCGATCGGCGGAGGGTTGTCGCCCACAGTTGCCGGTGCATTGATGGTGCGATTGGCACCGCCCGTGATCGTGAAGCTGTTGGCACCCGCCGGAATCGTGCAAGCCAGCGCGAGGCTGCCTGGCGCCGTTCCCGCAGTCGCCACCGTTACCGGCACGTTGCCTGTCGCAATTCCACCCGTTGCACCAGCGGACAGCGTGGTGGCCGGCAGCGGACTCACTGTGGGAGCCGTTCCAGGGCCCGCGGCCGTCGCCGGGCAATTCACGGTGATCACCGTCGCAGCGGGGTTAGTACCGTCCGACTGGTTCTGCGAGCAAGTGATCGTGCCACTCGTAGGAGCCGCAGCCGTCGGACAACTGACGGTGAAGTTCTGCGACGTGGTGGTCGTGCCGGTGAACGTCAGCGTTGCCGGAGTGATGGTGAACACCGGTCCGCCTGCATCATCGACGCACGACGCCGTGGTGGTGGCCGCACCCGTGCCACCTGCCGGGGTCGCCGTCAGTGTGCCGGTGGCGGTGGGGCTTCCGGTGAGATTCAACGGATTCGGCGTGAACGTGACGTTCGGCGAAACGTCCGCCGGCCCAGCAGCGGTGACAGTGACCGAACCCGACGCCGTACACGCATTGAAGGAAGGAGCCGGATCCGCGCATTCCAGGAGGATGGTCGTGAGGTTCCTCGTCCCCGGAGCGGCACCAGCAGCGATCGCGACATTGAACGAACAATAGGCCGTAACCGTTGAAGTTATCGGCACGACTCCCCCTGACGGCGGACTAATCCGAATGGTATTTCCGCCAGCGAGCACGACACAGGCGGATCCTGGAACCAGGACCATAGGAGCAGAAAAGGTCAGGCCACCTGGCGCTCCGACACCTGCATCCCACTGCGCGTCCGTGGTCTCGCCGTCACCGGCGAAACTAACGATCAGATTAACGGACGTGCCCGCCGCCCCTGACGGGTTGTTGGTTGAGAACACGCCCGCAAGCGCAGCTCCCGATGCTGTAAACATCATAAGCGCGGATAGCGCCAAATATCTAACTCGGTTCATTCTTGCTCCCCTCCGATCAAAAAAGACTTACAAATTATTTCGCGAGATTTTTGACACTGGAACCGCACTTCGAAACCGCGGTGAGCGAGGCACATTCGGACATTTTCAGCCCCAAGTTGAACGGAGCCGAGCCCGAGACACTCTTGAACTGGAATGAGCAATAATCCACCGCGGCCTTCGACAGTGCCTGTCCGGCTCCCGACGGTGGAACTGCGCGGGCGATGGAACCGCCCGCCACTGAAGCGCACACCGACCCAGCGACCAATGCCTTGGACTGAACGATCTGCCAGCCCTTCGGCACGGCGTAGTCGGCCTGCGCCTCCTGAGTGGAGTCATCGCCTGCAAAGCTCACGATCGCCGTCTGCACGCCGCTCGAAGTTGCATCGGTCCACACCTCAAATTTGCCGGCAAACGCTGCTGCAGGCAGGAGCATGGCGCAAAGCGCCGAACTCGCAATGACACTCTTTGAAATTTTCATGTTGGCGCTCCTGAATTAGATGCAGCCAGCCGGCGGACTCGGCAGGGAGAGAATGCTGGTGATGCAAGCGCGATCCGAGGCAGAAACGCTGCCGCTCTCGTTGCAATCCGGTTGACCGGGGCCCAGCGCTGTTAGGGAAAGTTCAGCCGTAACCGTTGCACGGTCGGACGCGGTGACGCCGCCCGAGTTGTTCGCATCGCCGCGGCAAAGGCGGCCAATTGGCTGGGTGCGGCGCGATTCAAACGCGTCTGATTCCAGCATGCCGCCCGTGCCGCCGCTGATCCAGCCAAGATTGGCTTGGTCAACCTGCGCGCCAGCGGCAACGCCCGTCAGAGTTCCAGTCGAGGCTGCGGTCTCGGCGTTGCCCTGCACGGAATAGGTCATGGATCCGCCAGCGGTCCAGTTGACTTCCGCGGAGTACCACGCACCCGGCGTCACGGTCACGGCCGACGTTGTTGCGCCGCGGGCTGCGAACGAAAGCTGCGTGCCGGTGTACGACACCGCGATCGAGGGGGTGGCCTGACCGTCTTCCAGTGCCTGGAAGACAACCGCGGTGCCGCCGGTGATCGCGGGACGAACGTAGAAACGAGCGATGTAGGTCGGCTCGTCGTTCGGCGAGCCATCCCGTACAAAATCGGCTGGCGCGTCGGACTGCAGGCCACAAAAGCCGCTGTAGCGCGAAACTCCGTTGGTCGGAGAATTCGGAACCGGTGTTCCGGAGACGGCTTGTCCGGCGGCGAGGCCGACGCCCCACGCGTTGGTGTTGCAGGTTTGCGCCATGAGCTCACCAGTTCCAAAGAGGGCGGCAAGCAGGGCGAGGGATTTAATTGAGGTCTTCAACATTCGAGTGACTCCCCGAGAGATGCGCGTGTGGGTAGCTGGGTAGCTGCAAACGCGCGGACGTTAGCACGCTCGCAAGGAGCGTGCACCATTAATCGACGAAAAAAGAGCGAATTGCACCGCTCTTTGTCCGGCTCAGATATCCATAACGCAGCGTGTGCAGGAATCCGGACACATCGGGCCTGCAACAGATTGTGTCATCCGATGCCCTGCAGGGCCCGCATTTCGACCATGCTGAAACCGGCCGTCTCGCGGTCGGCGAGATTGAAGGGCCCGCGCACAGCGCCCCGCGCGTGCTCGGCCACCAGTGCCAGGAAGGTCGCGTCCGGCTCGAGACCACGACCTGCACACAGGTGCCGGAACCAGCGCGTTCCAGCCGCGACGTGGGCAACCTCCTCGGCGAGGATTATCTCGAGGCAGGCCACGGTCTCCCGATCGCCGACTTCGCGCAGCCGGCGGATCATGCCCGGCGTCACGTCGAGGCCCCTTGCCTCAAGCACCCGTGGCACGAGAGCCATCCGGGCGAGCGGATCACCGGCGGTCATTGCCGCCATCTGCCAGAGGCCGTCGTGGGCGTCGAAGTCGCCGTAGCGGGCGCCCAGCGCGGCGAGTCGCCCTTCGAGCATGGCGAAGTGACGTGCCTCGTCGGCGGCGATGTGGATCCAGTCGGCGTAGTACTCGGTGGGCATGCCGCGAAACCTATATGCCGCATCGCTGGCCAGGTTCATGGCGTTGAACTCGATGTGGGCGATCGCGTGGACCAGGGCAACCCGGCCTTCGGGTGTTCCGAGGCCGCGCGCGGCGACGGCGCGCGGCTGGACGAGCCGCGGGCGCTCGGGACGGCCGGGAACCGGGATGTCGATGATGGGGCAAGCTCGGCATTCGGCGCGGGAGATCAGCGAGCCGGTGCGCACGGCTTCGTGCATGGCGGCTGCGAGTTCGACTTTTTGGTCCGGCTCGGTGCACATGAGGCACTGGAAGGCAGCGCAGTGGAAGCAGCGGGCATCGAGGTCGGAAGACGAGGGTTGGCTCATCAGGCAAGTGAACCAGTGCGGCTGGGTCGGACCCTCTCCCTCGGTCCCTCTCCCGGAGGGAGAGGGAGGAGGTTTGGTCTGGTCGCAATTCCGTGCAGCATAGCGCGGCGAATCGGGAGCAGAGGCATTGCATCGCCCCTCTCCCTCGGTCCCTCTCCCGGAGGGAGAGGGATGAAGTGGGGATTAGTCGCGACCGAATGCGGCACGTGGCGAGGTCGGACCCTCTCCCTCGGTCCCTCTCCCGGTGGGAGAGGGATGAAGTGGAGACTAGTCGCGACCCAATGCGGCACGTGGCGAGGTCGGACCCTCTTCGGTCCCTCTCCCGGGGGGAGAGGGATGAAGTGGGGATTAGTCGCGACCGAATGCGGCACGTGGCGAGGTCGGACCCTCTCCCTCGGTCCCTCTCCCGGGGGGAGAGGGAGGAAGTGGGGACTAGTCGCGACCGAATGCGGCACGTGGCGAGGTCGGACCCTCTCCCTCGGTCCCTCTCCCGATGGGAGAGGGATGAAGTGCGGATCGGTCGCGAGCGAGCGACGAACTGCGGCGGTCACGCGCGCGAGGTGGCGAGGTTGGCTTCCAGCTCGTTGCGGCGGGCGCTCTTCGCGTCGTCGGAGCGTTGCAGCTTGAGTCGATCGAGGTAACCGGGCAGCAATCCGGTCACGTACTCGCCCGAGAAGCACGACGTGTCGAAATGCTCGACGCGGCGCCTGGGCCCGGCGACGGCATCGACCAGGTCGGTGAGGTCCTGGTAGATGAGCCAGTCGCAGCCGAGCAATCGTTCGATCTCCGCCTGCGTGCGCCCGTGCGCGATCAGCTCGTCGGCTGCGGGCATGTCGATGCCGTACACGTTCGGAAACCGCACCGGCGGCGCCGCCGACGCGAAATACACCTTGCGCGCGCCGGCGTCGCGGGCCATCTGGATGATCTGCTGCGAGGTCGTACCACGCACGATCGAATCGTCGACGAGCAGCACCACGCGGTTGCGGAACTCGAGCGGGATCGCGTTGAGCTTGCGGCGCACCGACTTCATGCGCTCGCTCTGCCCCGGCATGATGAAGGTGCGGCCTATGTAACGGTTCTTGATGAAGCCTTCGCGGTACTTGACGCCCAGCGTGTGCGCCAGCTCCATCGCCGCGGTGCGCGAGGTATCCGGAATCGGAATCACCACGTCGATGTCGTGGTCGGGACGCTCCGCGCGGATCTTCTGAGCTAGCTTCTCGCCCATGCGCATGCGCGCCTTGTGCACCGAAATTTCCTCGATCATGGAATCGGGGCGCGCGAGATACACGTACTCGAAGATGCAAGGCGCATGCTGGCGCGCCGGGACGCACTGTCGGCTGCGGAATTCGCCTTCGGGCGATACCAGGACGGCTTCGCCCGGCCGGACATCGCGCACCAGTTCAAAGCCGAGCGCGTCGAACGCAACGCTCTCCGACGCCACCGCGAATTCATCCGCGCCACCCGATGCAACCCGCTTGCCGAACACCAGCGGGCGAATGCCGTGCGAGTCGCGGAACGCCAGTACGCCGACTCCTAGAATCAGCGCGATCACCGCATAGCCGCCGACGCAGCGCGCATGGACGCGTGCGACCGCGTTGAAGACCTTGTCGGCGTCGAGCGGCTTGCCTTCTGCCTCGAGTTCGTGCGCGAGCACGTTGAGCAGCACCTCCGAATCGGATTCGGTGTTGCAGTGGCGCAGGTCCTGCTCGAACACTTCGCGCCGCAGGGTCGCCATGTTGGTGAGGTTGCCGTTGTGCGCGAGCGCGATGCCGAAGGGCGAATTCACGTAGAAAGGTTGCGCCTCGTCGGTGGCGTCGCTGCCTGCGGTGGGATAGCGGCAATGCCCGATACCGTAGCGCCCGGAAAGTTTTTCCATGTCGCTCGGACCGAATACATCGCGCACCAGTCCGTTGCCCTTGTGCAGCCGCAGCTTGCGCGCGTCGACCGTGGCGATGCCCGCCGCGTCCTGGCCGCGGTGCTGCAACACGGTGAGCCCGTCGTAGAGCGCGCCAGCGACATCCGCGCGGCCGACGATTCCAATGATGGCGCACATGCGATTTCAGTTTCCTTTGCGAATTCAACGAACAAGCAGCCGGGCGAACTCAAGCCCGGCCGCCACGCTCAAGGGTGACGCATGACCACGCCATCGACGCCGAGGCTCTGCTTGAGCGACGCCTGCAAACGATCAGCGCCTGCGCGCTGCGCTTCCGGACCAATTCTCACCCGATGCAGGGTGCCGCTCGGAGCGTCGAGGCGATCGACGAAGGCCGCAAAGCCGGCGGTGCGCAGTTTGGTGACTTGTTCGTTCGCCTCGTCGACTTGCGCGAAGGCGCCGATCTGCACGACCCAGCCACGCGCGTCGCGCCGCACGGGTTCGGTGGCCGCTGCGGGCGCACCGGAATCGATCGGCGTCACCGGCGCAGCGGCGATCGGCCCCATGCCCGGTGGAGCGTCGACGGGGACTGCGCGCGTCCGCGGCGCGGAGCTCTGCGTACCCGGTGCAGTGTCATCCTGCACGAGGGCGGGCGTCACGTCGCTGCGGCGCGCTGCGACCGCAAGCCGCGCCGCTTCGGCGCGAATGCGGTCCGCGTAGGGACCGATGCGCACGCGCTGGGCCGGCCTGCCCGCGAGCGTGACGGTCTCGGCGCGCGCCGGAAATCCTCGGCGGCGCATGTCCGCCACCAGCTTCTGCGCGTTGTCCGCATTGGCGTAACTGCCCAGCGTCACGTGCCAGCGGCCGCTGGTATCGGCTGCGTGGTCGGCGTCGAGCGAGATCGGCGCATCGCCCATCCGAGTTTCAGCGATCGCGGGAAGGCCCGTATTCGCGAGGTCCGTTGGGCCATCGGGCAAGCTCGGCCCCTCACCCCTACCCCTCTCCCGTTGGGAGAGGGGTTCGCCTGGCGCGACCGCGGGTTGCCCAGCCGGATCAGGCATCACCTCGAACTCGTTGGGTACGCGCGGCGGCGGCAACGGCGCGTCGAGCGGCACGACCTCGGTGCGCATGCCATCGGGACCGGGCTCGGGAATGCCCAGATCGACAGTCTCGGTTCCCGCCTGGCCGGGTCCGTCGAGCAGCATCGGCACGAATACGATGGCGGCGACGATCAGGATGATCGCGCCGATGATGCGCTTTTTCAGTGTGTAATCCATGCACGCTTATCGAGCAGAAGATCGGTGATTATAACGCCCGTCCCGCCGGCGCCCGCGTTATGTGGACGACGTGTCCAGCGCCTGCATCATCGCGGCCACGACGAAAAACGAACCAAAGCACACGATGAGTTCGTCGCTGGCCGCCGCTGCGCAAGCTGCCTTGAATGCCTGTTCGACCGTCTGGTGGCCGCTGGCGCTGGCACCTGCGAGACGAACGCGGTCCGCCAGCGTGTCGCCGGGCAACCCGCGTGGCGACTGTGCTTCGAGCCCGCCGCAGAACCAGTGCCGTACCCGATGTTTGAGCGGCGCGAGGATTCCCGCGGTGTCCTTGTCGGCGAGGCCACCGAACACCGCCATGACCGTCCGATCGCCGTACGCGGCCTCGAGCAATTCATCGAGTGCTCCCGCAGCTTGCGGATTGTGTGCAACGTCCAGCAACAGGTTCCGGTCACGCCATTGCACTCGTTGCAGGCGACCGGGCACGGACGCTTGCCTGACGCCTTGCGCGAAAGCGGCGTCTTCGAGCGGCAGTCGAAGCGCAAGCGCGTCCAGCGCAGCGATGGCGGCGCTCGCATTGCTGAACTGCACAACGCCGGCCAGTTGCGGAAGCGGCAGGCGCAGCTCGCGCCCCGTGTTCGATCGCCAGCGCCATTCACCGGAGCCGACACTCCAGTCGTAGTCGACGCCCGCATTGCGCGTGGACGCGCCGATGTCGCGTGCGCGTTCGGGCAGCGCGTGCGGGGGATCGCGTTCAGCGAGCACCGCAATGGCGCCGGCGCGGAAGATGCCCGCCTTTTCGCGTGCAATGGTCTCGCGGTCTTGGCCGAGCCATTCCTGATGATCGAGATCGATGCTGGTGACGATGGCAACGTCGCCGTCGACGAGATTGACCGCATCGAGACGTCCGCCCATGCCGACTTCGAGAATCGCGAGATCAATGGCGGCGTCGGCGAACAACAGCAGCACCGCGAGCGTGCCGTATTCGAAGTAAGTCAGGGAAACGCCGGCCTGCTCGCGCGCGCTCTCGATGCGCGCGAACGCGGCACACAGTTCCTCGTCGGAAGCGTCGATTCCGTCGATGCGAATGCGCTCGTTGTAACGCAGCAGATGCGGCGACGTATAGGCGCCTACGCGATGGCCTCCTGCGCGTGCGATCGCTTCGACGAAGGCGACGGTCGAACCCTTGCCGTTGGTGCCGGCGACGCTGACGATCAGGCGCGCGGGACGCCCGAGTCGAAGCGCCGCGGCGACTGTGCGCACGCGCTCGAGGCCGAGCACGATCTCGGCGCGCGACCCAGCAAGCTGGAACGCGAGCCATCCCTCCAGCGTGTTCGGCATCGTTGTCTTCATCATCGCGTGTGGCTCACGCGACGAAATCGAAGCTCAATCGGCCGCGCCGTGCGCGGCCACGGGCATATCGGCCGGCAGGTCGCGACGCTGCAGCAGCGCCGTCAACGAGGCAATCTTGTCGCGCATCTGGCGGCGATCGACGATGGCATCGATGGCGCCGTGGTCGAGCAGGAACTCGCTACGCTGGAATCCTTCCGGCAGGGTCTCGCGCACGGTTTGCTCGATGACCCTCGGGCCTGCGAAGCCGATGAGCGCCTGCGGCTCTGCCAGGTTGATGTCGCCGAGCATGCCGAGCGAGGCCGATACGCCGCCAGTCGTCGGGTGCGTAAGTACCGAGATGTAGGGAACCCCTGCTTCGCGCAGCCGCGCAATGGCCGCTGCAGTCTTCGCCATCTGCATGAGCGAATAAAGCCCTTCCTGCATGCGCGCGCCGCCCGTCGCGGAAAAGCACACGAGCGGGGCGCGTTCCGACAGCGCCCGTTCCGCGGCGCGCGTGAACTTTTCGCCGACCACGGATCCCATCGATCCACCCATGAAGGAGAACTCGAACGCGCACGCCACCAGCGGGGCGCGCTTGATCGAGCCGCGCATCGAGATCAATGCGTCCTTTTCGCCCGTCGCCTTTTGCGCGGCGACGATGCGGTCGCGGTACTTCTTCGAGTCGCGGAACTTGAGCGCGTCGACGGGCTCGAGATCGGCGTCGAGTTCCTCGCTCGTAGCTTCGTCGAACAACGCCAACAGACGCGCTCGCGCAGTGATCGACATGTGGAAGCCGCACTTGGGGCACACCTTGAGATTGCGTTCGAGCTCGGGCTGGTAAAGCGCAACGCCGCAGCCCTCGCATTTGGTCCAGAGACCCTCCGGGACCGCACGCTTGGTACCGCCCTGTGTGCGGATGCGCGCCGGCATCAATTTCTGCAGCCAACTCATTGCGCGGAACGCCTCGATGCCAGGTTCACGAATATCAGCCGATGGACGGAGGCCGCCATCTTAATCCACGCCCGCGCCGCGACTGTCGAGCGCCGCGCGGAAAGGCGCCAGAAATGCGGCGGCACGCCGTGCGGCGTCGTCTGTGGAGTCGGCGTCGGCAAGGACCGCGACGAGCGCCGAACCAATCACCACCGCGTCGGCACCGCGGGCAATTCGCACCGCGTCACCAGGCTCCTTGATGCCGAAACCGACGGCGATAGGGGCACGCAGAGCAAGGCGCATTTGCGCGATGCGCGCGTGAATTTCATCGAATGCCAGATGGTGTGCCCCCGTCACCCCGGAAAATGCGACGCAATAGACGAAGCCGCGGGCGCGCTCGCCGATCGCCGCGACCCGTTCCGGTGTCGTGGTCGGCGCCGCCAAAAAAATCTGCTCGATGCCGGCGGCGTCAAGGCGCGCGCGCAGCGCGTCGGCCTCCTCGACGGGACAATCCACCAGCAGCACACCGTCGACGCCTGCGTGCGCGCAATCGCCGAACACATTGCCCGGATCACGCTCGAAGGGATTGAGATAGCCCATCAGCACGATTGGTGTCTCTGCGTCGCGTTGACGGAATTCCGCGACCATCGCCAGGACGCTGCGCAAGCCGGTGCCTTTCGCGAGCGCGCGTTCGCTGGCTCGCTGGATCGTCGGCCCGTCTGCCATTGGATCGGAGAACGGCACGCCGATTTCCAGCACGTCCGCACCTGCTTCCACCAGCGCGTGCAGGACAGGAACGGTAGCCGCCGCGGAGGGATCGCCCGCGGTGACGAAGGGGATCAAGCCCGTACGCCCTCGCGATGCCAGCTCGGCGAAGCGCCGATCGATGCGGTTCATCGACAACGCGTTCAGAACGCGAGGCCGGATTGCGCAGCGATGGTGTGCACATCCTTGTCGCCCCGACCCGACAGGTTGCACAACACGAGCGCGTCGCCCGGCAAATCCCGCGCGACGTTCATCGCAAGCGCCACGGCGTGACTCGACTCGAGCGCCGCGAGGATTCCCTCGCAACGGGCGAGTTGGTGAAACGCCGCGAGTGCTTCCGCGTCGGTCACCGGAACGTAGTGCGCGCGTCCGAGGTCCTTGAGCCATGCATGTTCCGGGCCTACGCCGGGATAATCGAGCCCTGCGGAGACCGAGTGGGTCTCGATGATCTGCCCGTCGTCGTCGCACAGCAGATAGGTGCGATTGCCATGCAGCACGCCTGGCCGGCCCGCCGAGAGGGACGCTGCGTGTCGCCCCGAGGCGATGCCCTCGCCTGCCGCTTCCGCGCCGATCATGTGAACTTGGTCATCGTCCAGGAACGGATGGAACAGCCCGATCGCGTTGCTGCCGCCGCCGACGCAGGCGACCAAGGTGTGCGGCAGGCGCCCGTATTCCTCGAGCATTTGCGCTCGCGCCTCGCGCCCGGCCACGGCGTTGAAGTCGCGCACCATCTGCGGATACGGATGCGGACCGGCGACAGTGCCGATGATGTAGAAAGTGTCCTCGACGTTGGTGACCCAGTCGCGCATCGCTTCGTTGAGCGCGTCCTTGAGCGTGCGCGAACCCGATGTCACCGGCACCACGGTCGCGCCGAGCAGCTGCATGCGATAGACGTTGATGGCCTGGCGCGCCATGTCGACTTCGCCCATGTACACCACGCACTCGAGACCAAGTCGCGCCGCCACGGTCGCGGTCGCGACGCCGTGCTGCCCCGCGCCGGTCTCGGCGATCACGCGGCGCTTGCCCATGCGCTGCGCCAGCATCGCCTGGCCGACGGTGTTGTTGATCTTGTGCGCGCCCGTGTGATTCAAATCTTCGCGCTTGAGCAGGATCTGCGCGCCGCCGACTTCGCGGCTCAGCCGCTCGGCGTGATAAATCGGGCTCGGACGCCCCACGTAGTGCCTGAGGTCGTGCGCGAGCGCCGCCTGGAAAGCGGCATCGGTGCGACAGGCGTTGTAGGCAGCGGTCAGTTCCGCGAGCGGCTGCATCAGCGTCTCGGCCACGAAGCTCCCGCCGTACTGGCCGAAATGGCCTCGTGCGTCCGGAAAAGCGCTGTAATCAATCGTCGTGGCTTGCGTCATCGGCTCGTCTGACTTCGTGGATGAAACGTCGCATTTTCTCCGCATCCTTGCGCCCGGGCGCCGCTTCGACACCGCTCACGACATCGACCGCCCACGGGCGCGTACGCGTGATCGCGTCGAACACGTTGCCGGGAGACAGCCCACCGGCGAGGATCGCCTTCAACGTCGAAGTGGGCGCAGGGAATCGCGACCAGTCGAATGGTACCCCGCCTCCGCCGCTGCCACCGGGCGCGTGCGCATCGAACACGAAAGCACGAGCACGTGGGTGCGCCTCGGTGACCGGAGCAATGCCCGGCCGATCGCCACCCATGGCGACCGCCTTGAGGTATGGCAACCCGAACTGCTCGCAGAAAGCTGCGTCTTCATTGCCATGGAACTGCAGGCAGTCCAGGTCGACGCGATCGAGCACGGCCTGCACGGCTGCGCGGGACGGATCGGCAAACAGGCCCACGCGGCTGACGAAGAGCGGCGTCGCTTCCACGAGTGAGCGTGCGTGGGCGACCTCGAGCACGCGCCTGCTGGCGGGAACGAAGATGAAACCGAGTGCGTCGGCACCCAGTTCACACGCAAGCGCCACGTCATCAGCGTGGGTCATGCCACAGAACTTGATGCGTGTGCGCTTCATGCCAGTGTGGATTCCGCAGGCAAACCAAAATACGCCGGGTAGCGAGGCCCTTCGAACAGCAAGCCCTCCGGAGGTGCGGTGGGTCCCGCGCGATTTCGGTCGGTGGCGGAAAGCACCTCGGCGATCCACGCGACGCCGGCATCGCCACGACCTACCCTTAGCGCGCTGCCGACGATATTGCGAACCATGTGATGCAGGAAACCATTGCCCGCTATGCGCAAGGTGACCTCTTCGCCATCGCGGTGCCAGTCCAGTGCGGTGATCGTGCGCACCGGTGAGCGCGCCTGGCAGGCGCTGGTTCGAAAGCTCGAGAAATCCTGCGTGCCGAGCAGTACGATGCACGCCGATTGCATGGCGGCCACATCGAGAGGTACTCGCTCCCAGGTCGCGAACCGCGCCTCGAGCGCGAGTCGGACCGGACGGTTGACGATGCAATAGCGATACGCGCGCGACTGCGCGCTGAAGCGTGCGTGGAAGGCGTCATCCACGACGTGCGCCCAGCGGATGCATACGGCAGGCGGCAGTCTCGAATTGCCTCCCAGAACCCAGGCACGCGCGGTTCGCTGCGCCTCGGTGTCGCAATGCACGACCTGGCAACGCGCGTGTACGCCGGTATCGGTGCGCCCGGCGCACACCAGCGTCAATTTCTCGCCCGCGACGAAGCTCAGCGCAGCGGAAACCGTATCCTGCAACGTGGGTTGCTGCGTCTGCGACTGCCAGCCGAGAAAGTCGGTGCCGTCGTACTCGATGCCGAACGCGATACGGGTCATGGGGAATGTCTTGTTGACCCGGATTCGAGCCTATCGGATGACCGGAGAGAATGCGCGAAGGCAAGCCGGAATGCGCACGTCGCTCAACCGCCATTTTGCGGCGTCGCTCCTGCGCTACGCCGAAACTTTCCGGCGTCGCGCCATGGACCCCGCTCAGCTCAAGCTGTCGATCAGGCGTTGGGCTTCGGTCTGCTGGGCACCACTGCCTTCGACGAGGACCTCCTGCAGCATCGCGCGCGCGCCGTCGTTGTCGCCCATGTCCATGTAGGCACGTGCCAGATCGAGTTTGGTGGCGACGGCATCCTCTCCCAGCACTGGCGACGAGGCTGGACGTGGCGCTTCCGGCAACTCGTCGAACTGGTAATGCGTGAGTTCAGGTTCGTCGATGACGGGACGATCCAGTTGTGGCGCATCCACCGAGAACTGGTCGTAGGTGGGCGCAGCCACCGGCGCCGCGCGCGGCAGATCCCAGTCGTCGTCGCCCAGATCGACGGGCCCCGGCGTGGTTGCCGTCACGGCGGCCTGATAACCCACCGGCGTCGGCGGCTCGCCGGACGCGGGACGGAAATCGAAGTCATCGTCGTCGGCCAGCGCGGCCGCTGTCATGGCCGAAGCGAAAAGCGGGTGAGTCGGATCGATGTCGCGACCGAGTTCCTGCGCCTCGAGCCAAGCGTAATGATCGGCATCCATGACGTGGTTGCGCATCTGCGACGCGGCGTCGACGAACTTCCGGTCGTCGCGGACCTCGTGATAGTGCCGAAGCACGTCGAGATGATGATCGAGATTGTCCGGATCCGCTGCGCGGCGATCGAGCAACGCCCGTTCGAGCACGTCGTCACCGATCAGCGGCGCAGCTAGCGTGGGGCCGAACCCTGGCGCAGGAGGCGGCGAAGCGCGCAACACACCCGGCGTGAATTGGTTTGCGACAGACGGACGCTCGATTTCGATCACGTCGACCACTTCCGGTGGCTTGCGGCGGCCGAACAGTGCCCACAACCCCAGCAACGCCAGCACGATCGCGCTGATGCCGTAGAGCGGGTTGAGATACCAGGGACGAGTGGCCGGAGGATCGCTGACCGTGAGGGGCGTCGGCGCATCGTCAGCCATGGTCGGCGAATCTTCCGCCGCGGAAGTCGAGGTCGGCGTGGCTGTGGGCTCGGAGGCGGGATCGACCACGACACCGGGTGTCGTCGCAGAAGCAGGCGATTCGGGGTTTTGCGCCAGTGCTGTGCCGGTCAGCGGATCGAACGCGGCGGGCGAGGTAGTGGCGGGCGGTACCGTTGAAACCGTCGGCGATTCAAGCGGCGGCGTCGCGGGATCGAGCGTTGCCGGAGGAGTCGCGGTGGCAGCGGGGACCGGTTCCACTGCTACCTTCGGGGGCGGCGTGCCGGCCTTCACGGCTGCGGCGCGCGCCGCAGCAGCAGCCTGCTGGGATTCCGCGAGACGCTTTTCCTGTTCCGCGATCCGAAGCGTCAGCGCCGCGATGTCGTTGTCCTTGAGCTCGATGAGGCGCTTGTTGGCGCCATCGATCTTTTCGAGATCCTTGACGCGCGAGCGCAGCTCGACTGCTTCCTGTTCGCGACTGCTGAGCTGCTCGCGGGTACGGGAGAGATCGGCGCGCAGGCTGGCAGCTTCCGCAGAGCCCGTGCCACCGGCAGTTCCGGCGCGGGTCGTGCCTGATTGACTCGATGTTCCGGCCTTGGGCGGCACCAGCGCAAGGCGGTCTTCTCGCGTGGCAGTCGACGGCGCGTCCTTGGATGGCGCGCGGGGCCGTGCAGGTGCTTTCGCGCTTGTTCCAGAATCAGCTACGAGGGCCGGCGCATCCGCGCCAGACCATGCGCGTGCCTGCGAGGCGACTTCCGCCGCCGCAGCCGCCGCACTCAGTTCGCGTGCGGACGCGGTGTCCGGGATACGCAGCACGGCGCCCTTCTTGAGCGCGTTGATGTTGTCCTTGTAGAACGCCGAGGGATTGGCGCGCAGCATCGCGATCATCATCTGATTGATGTTGACGCTCGAATCCGGACGATGATCGGCGGCGATGTCGTACAACGCGTCGCCCGCCTTGACCGTATATTGGTCGCTCTTCGGCGCCGGCATGGCAGGTGGCGGTGGAGCGGGCGTTGGGGCCGGCGAAGGCGGCGCCGCGGGGCGCGGCGCGGGGGTCGCAACAGCGGCCGGTTGCGCCGGTGCCGGCGCGGGTGTGGCTGGGCGCGATGGCGTGGTGACCACGGGCGGGCTCGCGGGTCGCGGTGGCGGACTCGCTGGCACAATGAACGTGGTGGTCGGCGGTGAAACGCGTTCGATGACCGCAGTCGCGAAAACCGGCGGATCGAGCAGCACGCTGTACTCGCGCAACAGCCTTCCCTTGCCCCAGTTCGCTTCCACCAGGAAGCTCAAATAAGGTTCGCGTACCGGCTCGCTGCTGGTGACGCGGATGATCGGCCGGCCGCGGCTGTCTTCGACGACGTCGAAGTTAAGCGGCACGGAAATCGCGGTGCTGTTGATGCCGACCCTGCGCAGGTCATCCGGTCCCGCGAGTTGGGCGCGCATTTCCTGAACACTCTCGCCTTCAGACAGGATGGGGATCTCGGCGAGCAGAGGCTGATTCAACCCGGACCGGACCTCGATCGGACCCAAGCCCATCGCCGCCGCGTGTCCGCAACCGAGCGCCCACAGCACGCCCAGCGTCAGCCTCGAAATGCGGTTCATCATGTGGCCCCCACGGCACGAAGATGGGCGCGCACGCCCGTTAGAAACGACTTTATAACACCACGCCAAGTCCATATCACAGAAAAAGAAGTTGGCAAACGCCTGTCCAATATCCCGCCCCGTTTGCGATGCGGCTCCGTGCGGCTTTGTAACACGGGATCCAACCTTGTAAAAACTTTGCCCGACAATTACTTACAGCGTCGACGCGGCACGCGGCGCGCGACTCGGGGAACTACATTTCATCCCTCTGCCGTGGGGAGAGGGGCTTTCCACGGGGCGCGTCCGATCGGCAGAAACCGTAGCGGGTCCGAAGTCGCCTGCTCCCACCGGCTCACCCGGCCAACAGCTCGGCGATCTGCACGGCGTTGAGCGCGGCCCCTTTGCGCACGTTGTCGGACACAACCCAGAGGTTCAGGCGCCCGAGCTCTCCGGGCGGATTGCGCACCCTGCCGACAAATACCGCGTCATCGCCCGCCGCGTGTGTGACGGGCGTCGGATAGCCGCGATCCTTCGCGGTATCGACCAGTTTTACGCCCGGCGCGGCGCGGAGCAGTTTGCGCGCCGCCTCGGCCTTGAGCGGGGCGCGCAGTTCCAGATGCACCGCCTCGGCATGCCCGAAAAAAACCGGCACACGCACGCACGTAGGATTAACCTGGATGGAAGGATCGCCGAGAATCTTGTGCGTTTCCCAGATGAGCTTCATCTCCTCACGTGTGAAACCGTTGTCCTGGAACTCGTCGATGTGGGGAATCACATTGAAGGCGATCTGCACCGGGAAGCGCGCCGGTTTGACCTTCTCGAATGTCAGCAGGGCCGCGGTTTGTTTGGCGAGCTCCTCGATGGCGCTGCGACCGGCGCCCGACACCGACTGGTAAGTAGCGACCTCGATCCGGCGGATGCCGACGGTTCGATGAATCGGAGCCAGGGCCACCAGCAACTGCATCGTCGAACAGTTGGGGTTGGCGATGATGCCGCGTGGCCGCTGCGCGACCGCTTCGGGATTGACTTCCGCAATCACGAGCGGCACGTCGTCGTCGTATCGGAAAGTCGAGGAGTTGTCGATTACCACGCACCCGGCCGCCGCGAACTTCGGAGCGTACTGCTTCGAGATCGCGCCGCCCGCGGAGAACAGTGCGATGTCGAGCCCTTTGGGATCGAAGGTGGCGAGGTCGCGCACCACGAGCTTCGCGATTCCGCACTCGACCTTTTCCCCTGCCGACCGCTCGCTCGCCAGGGCGATGATCTCGCCCGCAGGGAACTTGCGTTCGGCGAGTACCGAAAGCATCGCCTCACCGACCGCTCCGGTTGCCCCGACGACCGCAATTCTCTTCAACTTTGTCATGCCGTCACTCTTTTCCTGCAGGAACGCCGGGAATGTCATGGATCACGTCACCGCATTGCGCGCGGTGACGCAGCGCCTGGTCGATCAGTACCAGCGCGACCATCGCCTCGCAGATGGGCGGTGCGCGCAGACCCACGCAAGGATCATGGCGGCCCGTCGTCACCACCTCAACCGGGTGACCCTCGACATCGACACTGGCGACCGGCAGGCGCAGGCTGGATGTCGGCTTGAATGCCACGGAACAGCGCAGCCGCTGGCCGCTGCTGATCCCGCCAAGGATCCCACCGGCTCGATTCGACTCGAATCCTTGCGGCGTCATCGCGTCGCGGTGTTCAGTGCCTCGTTGCGCGACCGCGTCGAAGCCCGCTCCGATCTCGACGCCTTTCACGGCGTTGATCGACATGAGGGCCGCGGCCAGCTCGGCGTCGAGTTTGCCGTACACGGGTTCGCCCCATCCCGCCGGCACGCCATCCGCGATGACGTCGATGCGCGCGCCCAGGGAGTCGCCGGACTTGCGCAGGGCGTCGAGCATCGCCTCGATGTCGGCGACCTCGTTGGCATCGGGCCAAAACAGCGGATTGCGTTCGACCGCATCCCAGTCCATCTGCGCGGGTTTGCGCGTACCGATCTGCGCGACGCAGGCGCGCACGACGATGCGGTGACGCTCGGCCAGCCATTTCTTTGCGACCACGCCCGCAGCGACGCGCATGGTGGTCTCGCGCGCGCTGCTGCGCCCGCCGCCGCGCGGGTCGCGGATGCCGTACTTGCGCGAGTACGTGTAATCGGCGTGGCCCGGCCGGTACTGCCCGGCGATTCGCGCGTAGTCCTTGCTGCGCGCGTCGACGTTGCGAATCAGCAGGGCGATGGGCGTGCCGGTGCTCATGCCTTCGAAAACGCCGGAGAGGATCTCGACCACATCGTCCTCGTGGCGCTGCGACGTGTGGCGCGTGCGCCCGCTGGCACGACGCCCGAGGTCGTGGCGGAAATCCTCCGGGTCGAGCGCGATGCCGGGCGGACAGCCGTCGATGACGCAACCAATGGCGGGCCCGTGGCTCTCGCCGAAAGTCGTCACGCGAAACAGTTGCCCGAAGGTGTTCATGCGATCGCGCGTGCGCCGGCCAGTGCACGAATTTCGGAGGCGTGCTCGAACAGCGTCGCACGATCGACCAGGAACACGCCCATCTGTCCCACCTTGAACTCGATCCAGGTGAACGGCACCCGCGGCAGCAAGGATTCGAGCGCTGCCTGCGACTCGCCGACCTCGCAGATCAGCAAACCATCTTCCGTGAGATGCGCGGGCGCGTCGCGCAGGATGCGCAGCGCGAGATCGAGCCCATCCTGGCCTGCGCGCAGTCCCAGCGCGGGTTCATGGGCATATTCCGCAGGCAGCGCATCCACCTCGTCATGCGTGACATACGGGGGGTTGGTCACGATCAGGTCGTAGATACGGCCTTCGAGTTCCCCGAAGAGGTCCGATCGCAACAACCGCACCTGTGGTGTGTGCAGTCGGGCCGCGTTTTCCCTGGCCAGTGACAAGGCTTCGTCGCTCAAGTCCACCGCGTCGACGTTCCAGTCGGGCCGGTAGTGCGCCATGGCGATCGCGATGCACCCCGATCCCGTACAGAGGTCGAGCACGCGTGTCACTTCGCGGTCGCCGAGCCAGGGTTCGAAACCCGCCTCGATGACTTCGGCGATGGGCGAACGTGGCACGAGCGCACGCGCATCGCTCTTGAAGCTCAGGCCCGCGAACCACGCCTCTCCGGTCAGGTAGCTCGCCGGAATCCGTTCCTCGATGCGTCGGTCGAACAGGCGGAGGATCTCGCTGCGCTCGCTTGCGGTCAGTCGTGCCTGGCCGTAGGCGGGCCCAAGATCGTGCGGCAGGTGTAGCGCATGCAGCACCAGCTGAGTCGCCTCGTCGAGCGCGTTGTCGTAGCTGTGTCCGAAGCTCAGGCCCGCCGCGTTGAAGCGGGTCGCGCCGTACCGGATGTGATCGATGATCGTGCGCAGCTCCTGGGTCACGCGTTTGGCTCGACCGGTGTGCGAAGGAGTTCGAGTATAGGGCGCCCGGATTGCGACCCGGCGCAGACGGGGCGAGGGCCAGCGTAAGGCTACAATTCGCCGCCCCGAACGCGACACCGGATCTCCATGTCGAATCCCCCACCGCGCCACCTGCCGTTGCTGCTGGTGTTCGTGGCGATTTGCGCGGCGTTGGGCCTTGGCCTCGGCGAACGCTGGTTTTCCAAATCTGGCGCAAACGTCGGACCGAGCGCACCCGATCTATCGGCAGGCACGTCTGAGCCAGCACGGGGAACACCACGATTGTCCGACCAGGCGGTGGTGTATCCCGTGCCGCGCGTGCTGGAGCCTTTCAGTCTCCAAGGCGCGAACGGGAGCGCACTGAGCAACGCGGACCTGCGTGGTGGCTGGACGGTTGCGTTCTTCGGCTTCACCAACTGCCCTGACGTGTGCCCGACGGCGTTGGCGACGATGAGGGGGATCGAAAAGCTCAGCCTCGAGGCGCCCAACGCTGAAGGCTCGACGAAGCTCCCTCTCAACTATTGGTTTGTCTCGGTAGACCCCGAGCGCGACACGCCGGCCGTGCTCCGCAAGTACGCCGAATACTTTTCCCCTTCGATCGTGGCCGCCACCGCTCCCGCGGAAGACATCGAAAGGTTCGCGCGGGATGTTGGGGTGGTGTTCCTCAAGGTGCCGCAGGCAGCCGGCGACTACACCATTGATCACAGCATGCAGATGCTGCTCTTCGACCCCAGGGGTCGCCTCCACGCGATGTGGCGCCCACCGCACAGCGCTCCCCGGATGCTCGACGACATCGCGAGCATCGCAGCCGCTGCGAGTCGGGCATGAACCTGCTCACGCGATGCACCTACGTGCTGCCGCATCGACTGCTTTCGTCCGCGGCGCGCAGGTTGGCGTACTCGAAATCGCCGCGCGTCAGCCGCTGGCTGATCGACACCGTGTCGCGCAAATTCGGCGTGGACCTCACGGAAGCTTCGCAATCCGACCCCCGCGCCTACCCGAGCTTCAACGCGTTTTTCACTCGTGAACTCCGCCTCGGGGTGCGTGAGGCCGCCGCCGATTCGCGCACTTTGGTGATGCCGGCAGACGGCCGCATCAGCCAGTGCGGACCGATCGAGGACGGCAGGATTTTCCAGGCCAAGGGCCAGTCGTTCACTGCAGCGGAGCTGCTTGGTGACTCGGCGTCAGCGGTGCCCTTCGCGGACGGCCTGTTCGCGACCGTGTACCTGAGTCCGAAGGACTATCACCGCGTGCATATGCCGTGGACCGGCATCCTGCGCGAGACACTGCATCTGCCGGGTCGGCTGTTCTCTGTGGGGCCCGACGCGGTCACGCACGTGCCGCGCGTGTTTGCGCGCAACGAACGCCTCGTCTGCCATTTCGATTGCGACTTCGGCCCCCTGGTGATGGTGATGGTGGGTGCGCTGCTCGTGTCCGGCGTCGAGACGGTCTGGGGCGGTGAGGAGATTCCGGCGTACGGACGCTCGCCCCGCCACAAGGACTACCGGGGTCGCGGCATCGTGCTCGAGCGCTTCGCCGAGATGGCGCGTTTCAACTACGGTTCGACGGTGATCGTGCTGGTGCCGCGCGGCATCGCGGAACTCGACGAGTCGCTGGGTCCGGAAACGCCAGTGCGACTCGGACAGCCGCTGGCAAGGCTCGTCGCGGCGGTGTGAAGTCCGGCTGGCGCCGTTGTAGAGCCGAGCTGTGCTCAGCTTCAGCCCTGGACGAAGAATCCGAGCGGAGCACAGCTCCGCTCTCATCAAACCAGACTTGCGTCAGATTAAAAATTTCGTCATTCCCGCGCAAGCGGGAATCCAGTGTCTTGCCCTATGGCCTGCGTGAGACTTCGCGAAAGGCTCTGGATTCCCGCTTTCGCGGGAATGACGAGCAAAGAACGAGCAGCTCGGATTGCCTGCACCCCTGTTTGC
>Ga0183260_10000871_pt1 | contig 25662 bp, 24 predicted proteins | sample AntDrymUQ4972206_2_FD_129768 | JGI IMG/M metagenome (GOLD analysis project Ga0183260, IMG submission 129768) | Polar desert sand microbial communities from Dry Valleys, Antarctica - metaG UQ497 (22.06) (version 2) (version 2) | ecosystem: Environmental > Terrestrial > Soil > Desert | place... | reverse complement strand
TGAGGTCTAGAGGGGTTGCTATTGTTTAAAGTAGCATTGTTTAAAGTAGCACTGGCTTCGTTCTGAGCTGTTTTATTAGAATTATTTTTGACAATATCTTGAAGGGCGGTTGCATTTGAAGGAGTTGCCTCCATTATTTGTTTGATAGGGATGTCGCTGGCATTGGTGTTTTGAACTTCCTCGATCATTAAAGGAATTAAAGAAAGATATGTTTGATTGATGCTTAATAAAAATTCATCATTATTAGAAGAATTTGTTTCTTGGCTATGTATGTAAATTTCTGGAGTCAATTGCAGACTCGAAAATGCGAGAATAAAGCTTAGTAGGATGATGAAAGATACGGAAACAAAAGCGACTCTGTCAAGGGGCGGGTTAATTTTCATAACAAGTCTGTTAATCTGCGATAAAATAAATATATTGCTAAAAGATTGATTGATTTTGAAATTGAAAAAGAAATTTTAGATATTGTCTTAATTAAAAGAAAAAGGGAGGTTTATCTACCCAAACATAAACCGACTGGAACAGATGTATTACAGTTATTGTCTGTGAACACATTCTCGTTTATGTTTGTTGGTAGACCGTTACCGTTATTCAAATCTACACCACGGTTTTGCAATACCATATTTGAATTTACGTTGTTCTTTGAGCTTTGGCCATCTAGGAAGATACCATTTACAGACCCTTGGATTGTATTCATTGATAGTTCATTGCTTGCGGAGTTGACTAAAGTCACACCTGCCAAGTCATTTGATTTGAATAGGTTTGTGGTCAACTTTGAACCCGATGAGGAGTGAGCTGCTACACCAATGCTGTTTCCAAACATCATATTGTCTTCAATTACTACGTTCTTGGATCCTGTTTCAAATACTGCGATTTCATTTTCTGTGAATGTGGCTCTTGAAATTTTGTTGTCTTCTCCACCTGAGAATAATGCACCTGCTTGGAAGCTCTTAATTGTTCCTGGACCTTGAACAGTTACGCCATCGTTGTCTGCAAACATGATTCCGACCTTAGAACTCTTTTCTCCTGGACCACTTAATGTAAATCCGTTCAAATCAATTGTAATGCCATCAGCGCCTACAATTATACCATCAGTCTTACAATCAAGGTTGGCTGTCAGTTTTACACTTTGTTTAATAACTTGACCACAAGATAAGCTGGTGCTTAATGGGACTGCGCTGCTGCTGCTGCTACTTGCTTGTGATGGTTGATTATTATCATTAGTATTAGAAGAGGGGAGAGCACTGTTCAAAATATTGTCTATCATGCTGCTTTGTGCTGATGCTACAGTTGGTTGTATTAACAAAGCACCAACAGATGCAAATGCAATTAATGCCGCCATGAGATATATTTTGTTATTCATTCAAACAAACATTCAATTGTATAATATATATGGGAAACTGTTGTTTTTACGTAACTCAAGATTAATTCCTATCAGATATAAATAATTAACAATTGGATTGATTAGAACTTTTTTTGTAACAAATCGTTATGTATAATCAATCACCCGAGTACATTTGTCTTTAAAATGTATACAAATATTAATATTATTACGAGCCTAACCATATCAATTGAAGATAGCTGTGATTGGAGCCGGCGTAGCCGGAAGTTATCTGGGCGGAATGTTACATAAAAGTGGCCACGAAATAACTATCTTTGAATCAAATAAGAAAGAAACGCATTGGCCGGTATGTGCATGGGGAGCATCAAGGCATATGTTAGAGTACTTTTCTAATAAAGCAGGACTTAATTTTGATAATTATATTTTTCATGTAGGAAGAAGACTAAGAATGGGACTCCCCAATCAAAAGGAAGAGTTTCTCGATTTAGATGGACTAGTTACGTATAACAAGAAACAATGGGAGAGCGATTTGCTCGCTGGTATCACAGTAGAGTATGGTGTTAACTGTGATAAAAAGACATTCCCCATAGATAAATATGATTATATTTTAGATTGTACCGGTTTCCACAGGAGATTTCTTCCTAAACCGCAAGAGGATTTTGTGATTCCAGCATATGAGTATATGGTTGAAAACGTTCAGGATATTAATGAATTTCATGTGATTGGATATAAGGGCGCCCGCGGATACTTTTGGTATTTTCCTTTGAGCAAAGGCACTGGATTTATGGGGGCAGGAGATATTGACAGAAAGTATTATGGAGTAAAAGAATTCTTAGAAACTCACCCAGATGCACGAATAATCAAAAAAATTGGCAGGCCCATACGACTTTCACCGCCGAAACTGATGGAACCTTTTTACGACGACAATATCATAGGAGTAGGAGAATCAATAGGTACGGTGTTTCCATTGCTTGGTGAAGGAATCATCCCATCGTTGTTAAGTTGTGAGATATTTTTGCAGGTAATGGATGATAACAAAAACAAAAAGGTAAAGTTTGACCATAAACAATATAGGGAAAAAATTCTAAAGAAATTCAACTATTACTATGACGTATACCGAATTGTAAGACTCAAAATGGATGGGAAATTAAGTACCGTAAAGCATTTTAATTTGTTATTGAGCATGTATAAGAACATGAAGAAGGATGAAAAGAGGTTTGGCTTTGAAATCGACTTTGAAAAAATGAGGAGATTAGTAAATGCATTATAGTTAGGAATTTGATCAGCTGGTCGAATTTTTTATGATTTCGTTGTTGAAAAGTATTTCACCCATCTCAGTAGTTCAGTTTTCGCAGATCTTTTCAATATTTCCGTCAAATAGTTAGGAACAGATTCATTTTTTTCGTCTCTTTATCAATTTCAATGGATAATTAGCTATTCAAATCCAGATACAATATTATCAATCAATACGTCATTCTTAAAGATATACTAATTATATTTACCCCAATAGCCCCATAATTTAGGAACTGAAACAATTAGAATATGGAAACGGAGTATGAAATTGGTATGACAATCGATTATTCAACACACGTATGTAATCATTAAGTGTACAGAAGGACGAAGAGATCATAGTCATCAATAAATGGAAAACATTAACTAGGGCCATTTTGAATTTTTTTTTAAGAACCCATGGAAATTTGAAACAGGTCAAAATCAATCCGTTAGGAAACTTTTAAGGATAACTACTTAAGATAGACTACTATGCCATCAAGCCAGTATTATCATATTTCTAAAATAATGGAAATGATAATATCATTAAATCCTAAATCGGTTCTCGATATAGGAAGCGGATTCGGAAAATTCGGAGTATTATGTAGAGAGTATCTCGAACTATGGGATGGAAGACAGAAGTATGAATTTAATAGAAGGATCGACGGCGTAGAGGTGTTTCAACAGTATATTTCCCCATTACACAGGTATGTCTATGACAATATCTACAACGAGAACATACTAGACATGGTACAAAAAATGAAGATTCGATATGACTTAGTTCTACTTATTGATGTATTAGAGCATTTTGAAAAAGATCAAGGCAAAGAGTTGGTAAAAACGCTAATAAAAAAATACGGCGCGATTATTATTAGTACTCCAAAAAAACCTAGTCATCAGGAAGATGCGTTTGGTAACATCTATGAAACACATAGATCAGTTTGGTCAAAAGAGGAATTAATGGAATTAGGAATTGCATTTTTTATCAAAGACGATATTTCTTTAATCTGTATAATTTCATTAGAGACACAGCTCATTAGCGATTTTAAAAAGGATCTAAGGATCTTAAGAAAACATAGCAAAGCCTCCTCGACGATTGCGTTAAAAAAGATTTTAATTAAGATACCTGGAGTACGCAGGGCATATTATAGCGTCATATCAAAAGAGGACTGAACCTATTCGGCAAATCAAACAAATAGCAAGTCAGCATAGTAGAATCAGACTTGTGTTTTAGAATCTCGACTAAAAAACTTCATTAAGTGAAAATGGTCTTTTCAACAGAGTCACATAAAGACTATTTTTTATCATCAAGTTTTTCCTCTTTAGGTAATGGACTAACATTATCATCCTGTCCCAATAATTCGCTTTTATTTGTCCTGATCAATATATCATTCAAATAATTAATAATATACTCGTCTTCTTTTGGATTGGTCTTGCCCTTAATCAATCTAATCTGATATTGACTTATCCAAGCCCACATCCAGTTCTGTCTAAGCAAAGCTTCATTTTCAACAGAATATTGATGTTTTCGATGCCAGACCCCTAAAGTAATCGCGGTTGGTATGTAGATAAGGGTGAATAACAGAATAAATAATGGAAGAGTCATGGATTCACCAATTCCAAATGGCAATTGTTTAATTAAGAAATTATAGGATATCAATATGAAATTAACAAACGTCAATAGAAATGCAAGATAGATACTATGTCCGTTCCTAAAATCCAACCATCGACGTCTTATAAACACCCTTGAAATTTTTGGCATCATAATAGTATATAAAAATAGTTATCTAATTTAGTTTTACTATTAGAACATGAGCAAGTATATAACAATATTGCTATCAGAAATTAACTGAATCTAGGGTTCCACTAATTTTGTAACTCCATACCATATAATTATCAGATAAATTTATCATACAAACTGAAACATCAATTGCAACACGTAATTAGAGGTGATTAAATTATAAAAATAAATAAAAATGTTCAACAAGCTATAATTTTGTGTTTGCGTTTAACGTACAAGTTACAAAAATCCTGTACCAAATCTCGAAAGATAAGACGGATAGTAATTTGCTTATGTATCGAATTTTTAATTCTTTATTGAATTCACCATCAATCGACTTTATAGATTCGTCTATCCAGTCAAGATTGATAATATTTTCCTTTACTGAATCAGCGTCTTTGTTAAGATAAGTTATAATTATTTCTTTACCATAATTTTTCCACATATTTAGCAAATTTAATGAAAACCCCTTTTTAATACCTTCAAATTTATTGACCCCCGAATATTTGTTTAAAATAGATAATAGTGGAAGTTTGCCAATATCTTTTTCATAGTCATACTTTAAATTCCATGGCATGTTTGCGGATAGAGTTATCAGTTGAGGATTTAAAAATAATGAGTTTATCTCTATTTTCAAATACTTGCCGAATTTATGATTAGACGGGATCCAATCGTGTAACAATTTCCCGTTAAAATCGGCTAAGAGTACTTGATTTATAGGATGAAGATCGTTATCAAAATAAGGTTTAAAGTTTTCGTATATTTTTAACCATGAAAACTTTAAATTTTTATTAAACAAATCATCTTGATTTGGAACCCAATCACGTTCATGACACGAAAGAAATATTTTTGATTTGTCCAGCCATGTAGGGCTTGTAATATTTTCTATATTCTGTAAAAATTTTTTATAGCGAAATATATATCCTGCAAAAGTTTCATCACCCCCGTCTCCTGAAAAAAAAATTGGAGAATATTTTTTAGATTGTTCTAATGTGTAGTATTGATACAGATTCCATCTAGGTTCTCCTGCGATAGATATTAGCTTCGGAAGATCCGCTAATACATTATCCACAATTAATTCGTGAAAATTGCAATCATATTTTTCGGCAACAACCTTTGCTTTAGTAATTTCATCATCCTCATCCCCAAACCCAACACATATAGAATCGATCTGTAAGTTCGGAAAAAATTTCCGTATCATTAAAAGTGTAAATCCTGAATCTATGCCTCCGGATAGAGCAAGGGAAATCCTTGAAACGTTTTTATGTAATAGTTTTAATTCTAAATCACTCTTAACTATCTCAGTTATTTTCGTATCAATATTTTCAATCTTATTTTCCATAAAATCCTCCGATTTTAATGGATTAAATAAATTATTTATGGTAGGATCGTACCTTAAGGTTAAAAAATTTACTATATTATCACTATTTAAAAACACTGACATTGATTAAGTTTCTATAGATCGGATTAATTTAATAAATTTATTGAATCGTGTCCATAAATTGTATTCGTGTAGGAGTATTAAGAAAATTTCTAATACAATATACTGGAGAGCTAAAAAACATATTATTTCTACCTTGATTTAATAGTTATTTGGATTTCTCAATTAGTCTATGAAATTCAGATAGAATTATCGGAAGTGATTTTGCTTCCAAGATATCCACTAGGATTGATAATGACATTATCCTAAGAAAATGCCATAGGTTAACTAAGGCGTCCGTATAAATGGTTAATTATTTTGAAGTCAAATTTCAAGGATAAAACCATTATGAATTCAACATAAAAACATGCTTGCTCCCCGGACATTTCATTATGAATAGACAAATCCAGAGATTTATCAACCTTATTCCTATTGTCAATCAGCCTTACGAATTTGCAAACTGACACTCATCCGTTTTTGCTCCTATGGCAAAATTCATATGTATACATAAGAACTAAATATATTTTCTATAATGAAAATAGCACATATTAACAATATCTCTGGAATAGCATCCGTAATTGCAGACTATCAAAGGAAACAAGGATATGAAGTGGATGTGTACGTTTTCAATAAAAAAATTTACAGCCAATTTGGTGGTACTCTGGTTAACTATCTATCACCACTATCTAGATGGAGATTACTTCGGAAATTAAAGAAAGAATACGACACATGGCATTATCATTATCCATACGGAACGTTAAAGAGAAGTTTAGAGAAAAGAAAACAAGATAAAATATATCTAAAGCATTATCATGGGAATGACATCAGAGGAAAGAATGATAATGATTTTTGTTTGGTTTCTACCCCTGACCTCTTAGAATATGCACCAAATGGAAAATGGTTACCAAATCCTATTGATTATAATGAAATTGAGAGGAACACGCCTATCAAAAACAACTTTCAAAATGGTGAAACAAAAAATAGGAAAATAAAACAGATAGCACATTATCCATATTATAAAAACTATTCGACCTCATCCAGTGACCATTATTCAAAAGTTTTAAACGAATTAAAAAGAGAAAACAAGTGTGAAATAATAGAAGTTTTGAATGTTTCTCATTCTCAAACTTTACAGATGATATCTTCTGCAGATATTGTTATCGGAAAGATAATGCCTGAAGTAGGATGGTTTGGAAAATTCGAACTTGAAGGTATGGCATTAAATAAACCAGTTATTGCTTATGTATCGGATTATTTATATGATAAATATAAGCCACCAATCTATAGAACTACCAAAGATACGTTCAAAAAAGATCTGACAAGTTTAATCGAAAATAGGGAGGAGAGCGACAGATTATCTAAGGTGGGATATGAGTATGTCAGAAAAAACCATTCGATAGAGAATGTTTTTAAAATTGTAAGAGAGTGTTATTCTGTCTAAATAATACTATTGAGATAGAGTGTTATCAAAATCACTGTTTCTGCAAATTAAATGCTTTATATATATTTTTTTAGCGGTGCCCCGTCAAGTTCTTAATTTGGAGAAAAAAATGGATTGTTTTGTATCAATCTTGGATAAAAATCCTTTTTTCTTAACTATAGGTATTCGATGCACTGACTCTATAGTAGGTAGGCTTTTGTAAATTTTTTCATATTGATGAATAAAGTTGTGCGGCGCTGTATTTCTAGGGGTTTTCTCTTCATACCAATCAATATTACACAAATATTTATCTGAGAAGCTGACTAATTTTCCAATAATTTGTTCAATCTCTGAAGGCAGTATATGAAGTAATACTTCTGATGCAAGGACTAGATCATATTTCTTAGGGGACTGAAATGATTGTATATCCGAGACAGCAAACTGAACGGATTCACTTTTAGGCACACCAGTGATATTAATTTTGGCATTTTCGATTTGATGTGGAGAGAGATCAAATGCAAAATAGTCTGTAATTTGAGGAAAATTAGAAAGTAATAATTTCGTTATTCTTCCGAACCCACAACCTACTTCTAAAATACTAGAGAAGGAATACTTTTTTAGGCATTCAATCAACATCTGCTCCTGTAATTCAAATTTGTCAGAGTATCTGAAATTTTCTTTATATTCTTTTCCACGTTCTGCCCAGTATTCGCCAGGAATATACGACATGTCTTCCTACTTCATCTCCAAGATATAATTATTTTTATTTTAGAAGAAATTTTCAGAACAAGATTAGTCATTAAATGCAAAATATAAAAAATTAACATGCTCTATAGGCATCCAATATTTTTTTTGCATTTTGTTCCCAAATCAGATTACTGCGAGCATAATCGAATAGCTTTAATCTCTTGTCATATAATTCATTTAAGTTATGTTTAAAATATGATAACTTTGAAACCATATCATCATAATCTTCAAATGTTACACAATGTTCTTTCAAAATTACTCTTAATGGTGCGAAGGAATTTGTACACATTACGTATAACCCTGCATGAGCGTATTCATACGCTTTGTTAGGATTAATATATCCGTGTGACCAATGTTTCTTAAATGGTACTAAACCTATAGAGTGGTTTGCCATTTCATTATACATGTCGCCTCTGTCTAGGAACCCAGTATATTTTACATTTTTAAACAATTCTCCACTCCATCCTACGATTGTTAGCTCACCAATATCTTGACTAGTAAATATATCCAGTAAACCGTCTATATTTCGGCTGGGATATTTTTTTTTGTTGTGTCCATCTGATCCCGCATAAACACTGGACAAGCTCTTATGAGGCTGAGGACTTTTAAATCCATCAGTTTCAAATTTCATTGGAAAATTAGGGACAACAAATATTTTATCACTATTACCAATTACACGTAAATCATTCGCAATTTCATTTGACACAGTAATTGTGGGAATGGATGAAACTAACTCCTCCTCCCATTTGGTCCAAAGATGATTGACATGCCTATTTATGAGACTTCTTTTTATTCTTTTTGGCATATTTATAAGTATTTTACTTATGTTAGCTTTTTCAGTTTTGATTTCATTTAATTTTTCCATTTCTAGGAGTAAACGAGAATGTTTTGACCAATACTCATGATCATCATATACAAATGGTAAATCAAAATCAAGCATCATCTTAGCGGAAAAAATATTATGAGCATGAACTATTTCTGGTCGGGCCTCTTTTATAATTTTAGATAGCTGTTTTTGAACCAAACTCCAATAATACGGCAAACCATATCTGGCTTTTGCTGTCCAGTTAATTTCATAAACCTTAGAAAAGGTATTTCTATCATACTTAAATGGACTTTTAGATCCGGCAAATAATACATCATGTCCCTGACTTTGTGAAGTAATCGCAGATTTTTCGATTCGCCAGTCTGGGAGGCCCTCTGTAGATAAATGCAAGATCCTCAACTCGAGATATGGTGGATAGGTAGCATAAATAAATATTCTTATACATCAGAAGTATCACAAATTTCGGAAAGTGTACATAATAGATGGTAATAAGCTACTCGCATAATTTATCAAAATATAGTACAGAATAGCCTTTACAATCTAGATTTACCCGCTAATCATTGAAATCACGATCATTGATCTTGGCTTTGTTTAATAAAATATCAAATTTACGAAATTGTATGGATGGTATTATTCACTGATTCAAAGTTGAGCATATTCCTCTGAAAGTTTAGAGATCACCGTTAACGGATAATGTTCGATCGGCAACCCGTGTCTAAATTTGAGATCAAAATCCAGCACATCAAGACCACAGGCTAATGCCTCTAACCCAGTTTTACTCAAATTGGGTAAGATTTTTCCATCAACGTACCTAATATCCACATATATCTTGTAGCGTTTCAAAAATCCAGGTAACTCTGAGTACATCAAAGGATGTTTAATTCGGTCATATACGTCAATGTCAAGGCGGATATTATTTGTTTTTAAATATTTATGGACCCACGACATGTTAGTCACTTCGGTATCCATCGTAACGGCCTCCGCTTGTGGCTTAACTTTAGAATTGGCAAAAGGAATTAATTCCGAATTAAAAAAATCAGTATCTACAGGATTCGGAAGATATATTTTTTTAATCCCTCTCTTTGCTGAGATATGCTGAAGTAGATCTGGGGTTGAGACGATTATCAAATCTGACAAAGACTGAACCTTTGAGTGTATTCTTTTTTTTAGCAATATAGCATTTCTTAATCGTCTATATGAATATATCAATCGGATCGCCGTATCAGAGATCCTTGAACGATGCGGAAGTTTTTGTTTATTTAATCCCCTTATATCAGTCCCATGGTAATGCAACACTATTTTTTTTGATTTACCAAATTTATTACGGAGATAGGGGACCATTTCTACCTTGCTATGTACATGAACAATATCCGCTTTTTCTGCTTCTTCCTGAACGGAATTGAAAAATTGTTCCTCCGATGTAACTATATTTACGTAGTCTTTGTAAAAACTGTAAAATCCAAATTTATCATACTTGTCGAGCCTGACAACCTTAGATTCATACCCTTGTGCTCGATTTTGATATTTAGCTAATATACAGGCCACGGCAGCAGCATCTTCTATGTGCAGTATACGCATTTTAACAAAATTAAGATACATTAATGAAATTATAAACCATTTGTTAATTGATATTTCATAGGGATTAAAAAATAGTGTTATCCGTCTTATCTAATTATGAATATAAGAATTTTTTAAAATTAACACTATAATAATAAAAATATAGCTTATCTTTATAATTAACTGAATGCATTCACCATTCCAAGTATTTTTTGTATTTCTTTCTTTAAAATATCGGACCATTAAACTATAGCATCAAATGTAATTTATCAAATAATAATACTATATCAATTAACCTAAATTGGATTTCTCATCTCCAGGCTCTTAATATTGTTTAAGAAGGCATATTGCACGATACATTATCTTGGAGAGCCATCAGAATTTTTACTTGACGGCAATATCTAAAACTTACATATGTATATGAGTTTAATTTGTTATTTAGATAACAGGAACCATGGGAACTTATTTTACAATTGTAACTTGTAGAAATTCCGAAAACGATATTGAAAAAGCCATAATGTCGCTATCAAACCAAACCGTCAAACCAGCATATATCATTGTAATAGATGACGGCTCTAAAGATAATACTGAAAAAATTTTAAAAGAGTTATCTAAAAAAATCGATAATTTATTTATCATATTCAACCCTGATTTGGGCTATGATATTTCTAGAGTGGTTAAAAACTGGAACAAAGCCTTGGCTCTGAAGGCTGAAAAAAATTTGGCGGATACGGATTACCACATGATAGGAACAGACGATACTATCTATAACAAAGATTATGCTGAAAAATTAATTACATTTATGGATAATAACATAGATTATGCAATCGTATCTGGGAATATTGATGATGGTAGTTATAAAACTCCTCGTGGGGCAGGTAGATTTGTTAGAAACTACTTCTTTTATAAAGAATACGATCGCTATCCTGAGAAAATGGGTTACGAATCAGCTATTTTGATTGCTTCTAAAAAAAATGGATATAAAGAGACTATTTTAAAAGAGGCAAAATTTGAGCACACTCGACCCCTTGGACAAAATCATCATTTCTATGAATTCGGTGCTAGTATGAGAACCCTGGGTTATCATCCATTATTTGCATTCGGAAGATTTTTCCTATATTTTGGTACCAGTAAACCTATTGGGAGATTAGGAGCATTGTATATGTTATATCATTATATATCTTATAAACCGAAACTTGAAGGATACGATAGTATGTATCCCGAGGATATTAGAAAATTTACTAGAAAGACCCAGATAGAAAAAATTAAATCATTAATTAAACCAGGATAGAATAACTCAGAGATCACCCACAAATTGAATCAGTAATTTCATAAATACTAAAATATTCTGAATCATAAACTATCGGATAGTAGTAATGAATACCATAGTAGCCTGATTTCAAATCGATCAAGTAAATATTTCTCTCATTTCCAAAGGCGGAACTACTGTTAGTGTACGGTCCCACTTCATTAGTGCATTGAAATTCAATTTTACTTTTCAACAGGTTAGGCAAGGCTGTTACATTTTTCTCTATTGTAGAATAATCATTTGGGAAGGATATAGTCTCAGAAAAAATATATTGACGTGGTTTTTCTAAAAATAAATGAAACCATCCCCTCCAATGCAGTGTTCCAATAATTTCCGAATTATTCTTAGTATTGGTATTAATCCAATCTATAGATTTCACCAAATCTTGATTCTTAGGTATCTCTAGTGAATTAAAAGACATTGACAAAGGGATTGTAAAACCGGTTTGGTTTTGAAATATGGATGGAATAATAAAAACAATTCCATATGGGAGGACTATAAACAAAATTCCATATGTAACAAAAGAAGAAATAAATAAAACTGAAACTAGCTTTTTAAACTTTGAATTTATAAATCTATCTACGATAAATAAGAATCCATATAGTCCAAATATGGAGATAAAAAAGCCTGAAAGAATTATCCAACGCTCCGGTACCAGGTAATTGTAATTAGGGATCACGAGCCAACTAAATGATAGTATAATTGTTACAAGAGTAGGAATTTTGAGGGTTAGCGAGTCAGACTTTTTAAGAAAACCTAGAATGAAAAATGGAATGAGGATCCCATTTAGTGAAAGATACAATACAACTAAATCATAAGGAGATAAACTATTTTTGTTAAATGCAGGATTCACTAATGTATCAACTGGATTCGAGCCAATAGAAACAAAAGTGATATCATCTAACAAAAAGAAGTAAGTTAGAAACAGTATTAGTAATAATAAATTTATGGCACCTAGAAGCTTGAGTTTGTATATAATAGAAAAGGAGATTGAAGATATAATTAATAAAATTCCTATCATCCTATCAGAAAATATTGCAGCCACATAAAGCACACTAACAGTAACGTATTGTAATAGAACAGATTTATTGTTATCAAGTGACTTCAAATGATTAATGGTAACCAAACAAAGGTTAAGAAAAATAAGCGCCAAAATATCTCGATGCAGATCCCAAGCCATTCTCAATGTACTTAGCTGGAAAATAACAAAAATGGTAAACAGGATACTTTTATCAACTGATTGTCTCAAAACGGTCTTAATTAAAAGGAACGTGGTAACGCTAAGAGATCCATATAAAAAAATATTTACAACGTTAAAGGCTAGATATAGATCAGAAAAAGAGATCAAATAAAAAATATAGACCAAAAAAATATAAACTGGAAATAATGTTCCTCCGATAACCGGGTTATGATTCAGATCATATAGAGCAGGCAGATAATAATTGATGGAATCATAGCCTACAGGAAATGGAAAGTTTTGAATTATTGGAATGATCCCAATTAAACAACCAATGCCAAATACGATTAAGACAGCAAAAACAACTTGTGTATTCAATAATAGTCAAATTTAAGTTATTGGGATAGAATCAAACATATTTGTTTTCCATGGTCATGTATTTATCTAGGTTAACCAACTTATTAAATTCCTTAAATTTAATCATTTTATCTTTTAGCGTCTTTGTCGTACCTGTCTCTTTTAAAGTCTTAAACGTTTCAAATATTGCAAAGGTAGAGGAATACAATCCAGAAAGTGGAAAGAGGGCAATTTTATAACCCATCTCTAATAGTTCTTTTGAGGTCAAATTAGGTGTTATACCTTCCTCAATCATGTTAGCAACTAAAGGGGCATCAATTTGATCTGCAATTTTCTTCATATCGTCGACAGAACGAGGGGCCTCTACAAAAACGATGTCAGCACCCATTTCTCTATATAGTTTTCCCCGTTTTATAGCCTCTTCAATGCCCAATGGAGCCATAGCATCGGTTCTGGCCACAATTATGAAATCCGAGTCTTTTTTCTTAGCATCAACAGCTGACCTTAGTTTTTGTATGTATTCTTGAGAATCAATAACTTCCTTACCCATCATATGACCACACCTTTTTGGCCAAACCTGATCTTCAAGAAAGATTCCTGAAGCCCCTATTCTTTGCAAATCATTTACTAATTTAGATACGGTCAACGGGTTACCATATCCAGTATCCACATCTACTATTAAGGGGATATCAACTGCGCGAGTTATCCGCCGTGCGTTTTCAACAGTCTCAGTGATGCTTAAGAATCCAAAATCAGGCAGTGCTAACAATGAGGCCGATGTTCCATATCCAGTTTGAAAAATAGCCTCAAAACCTACGTGTTCAGCAATCTTAGCAGTCAAAGCATCATATACACCCGGCATTACTAAAATATCATTTTGACGACTCAATAACTTATTTAATGACAAATGATAGTGTTACTTTTGACCTCTTTATATAATTTTATTTGTATAAAATTGATGGAGTAATTTTATACATTTTGGATATTATCAGATTATATTTATCTGATATTATACTACCTAATCTAGTATTCATCATTTCCTTCTTTAAATAAGTTTAGATATATTAGTTTTAAAATATTTTCTGCAACGGATTCTTTATTTTGAAGGGGAAAATCGTAATAATTCTTCAATTTATCCACAATTAGGATCTTATTTGAATCGGAGCCAATAAATGCGCCTTCTGTGCTGACGTCGTTGGCAACAACCATATCGGCATCAGAATCTAATAGTTTCTGATAAGACCTTTCCAAAAGTATTCGGTCTGAAACATGATATTCAGCTTTAAAAGCAACTAAAAACGTTTTTCTTTGGATACATTTAACTTGATCAATGATTTTGTCAGTTGGCACAAGTCTGATGACAAAAGAGCCTCTGCCGGTTGTGATTTTGTCACCCGAATAAAATTCTGGTTTAAAATCAGAAACTGCCGCGGCAAGTATAATTATATCATATGATTTTGAAGATAATTCCCCCATAATACTATCTAGCATTTGTTCAGTTGTTCTTGCTTCTATCAACTTAAAACTAAACTGGTCCTTCAATTTAGCATATTCTAAATCTATCATTGTCGATCCCTTAACTACAGTAACATCTAATTCGAAATCAATAGCCTTCTTTAGTAGGGAGTAACCCATTTTACCCGAACTAGTATTAGAAATGACCCGAATTGGATCTATATGTTCAACGGTACTACCGGCAGATATCAAAATCTTTCTATTTTTCATAAATGATCGCATTTGTTGATGATTTAATGATAACGAATTATCAATCGAACACTTACAGAAAAACCAGTCTATATGATCGTTTGCAATTACGTCCTTTTTACCAGATTTTGAAATTTGATTTTTGACAAGACCAATGCTTCGCAAATAGACTGATTCAACGGTTGCTACTTTGGCTTTATCTTCTTCTAGGATCGGACTCATAAATACTACTCCAATGTCTTTTAAATATTGTATATTTTGTTTGATAATCATGTTTCGGTACATTGCATCATGCATCGCAGGAGCGATTATTATAGGAACTCCAGCTCCTAATGCTATTGATAGCACTGAAGTTACCGGCGTATCGTCAATTCCATTTGCAAATTTGCCTATTGTATTCGCTGTGCACGGATAAACAATTATGACATCAGATGTTTCGTAGTTTGCTAACCTTACGTGTTCCAAATCTCCAGAAAGTTCTGAAATAACTGGATTTCCACTAGCCCACAAAAAATATTCTTTATTCATAAATTTTTCAACCGCCTTAGAGATTACCACAGATACTTCAGCTCCATGTCTTATCATAATTCTGATCAAGTCTATCGCCTTGTAGCAAGCTACACTAGCGGTGACACATATTACAATCCGTTTTCCAATTAACTCATTTCCCAAAGTGCATTTAATATCCTTTGACGGATGTATACCATATTTATCATAGTCGTTACTATCAACGAATTTTTTAATGAATGATTTATCTTTACCCATTTCATACTGACCCTAGTTATTTTGGATTCAACTTGGGAATATTCTCTTTTGTATTAAGATATTTATTGAATTTCAATAACTCCTCTTCTGAAATAGAAAATGAATGATCTTCATCCGGAAATTTGCTATTCATTACCTCTGAAATATAATTTTTCATTGCGCCCAATAATAACGGAAATGATTCCAAATATCGCTTTACAAATTTTGGTTTGAAGTTATTATATGATCCAACTAGATCATGAAATACCAAAACTTGACCATCACATCCACTACCCGAACCTATTCCAATCGTTGGAATGGTTAGAGAGCGGGAGATTTGTTCAGCCACCTGCCTGGTCACCAGTTCTAGTACTAAACTAAAGGCTCCAGCTTTTTCTATTTCTATTGCTTGTTCGTGCAATGCAATAGCAGAATCAGCAGTCTTGCCTTGCACCTTGTAACCCTCCCACAATAATGAGGTCTGAGGCTTTAATCCAATATGCCCCATAACTGGGATCCCATATTCTGTAAGTTTCCTTATGAGGGGAACAATTTCTACACCACCTTCAATTTTTACAGCATGACAACCTAATTTAATAAATTTTATAGCATTTAAGAAAGCCAATGACTGATCAAACTGATAGGACCCAAAAGGCATGTCGGCAATGATTACAGTATTGTTTGATCCATTAATTACGCCTCTGCAAAAGACCATCATCTCTTCCATAGTAACAGAAATTGTACTTGGGTATCCCAGCATAACCATACCCGCACTGTCACCTACTAGCAATACATCTACTCCGGATTCATCGCATATCCTTGAAGTGGTGTAATCGTAAGCAGTTACTACAGTGATCTTTTCACATTTTTTCTTTTTTTGTTGTAGATCGCCGATGTTTGGAATCAAATCAGATCAAGTCACAACTTCCAACGTAAGCGTCTAAAAAACCCAATTGAATGAATAGGTGATTCATTTTTATAGAACGGACACCTGTTTAGATTTCATTACTTCAAGTGTCTTTCTTAAGCCATCCAGATTATCAAAGCTCTCTACAAGTTCCTTCAGGTCATCTTCACTTGAATATTTTCTATGATATTCAATGCGTTCAATAAGTTGGGGAAGTACCCTTACAATATTATCGACTATTGTTATATCCGATGACAATGCAGTTCTTGAAAGCGGGTTCAAATCCACAGTGACGACTTTCTTATTCATCCTTTTTAAGGCCATCGTTCTGTCACCATCCTCCAGAGGTACAAAGACAACATCAGCTTTATATATCCCATCCCGATCGACAAGTCTTCTGTTACTCTCTAGTTCCGGAATGCTTACAAGTTTTTTTGGGTCAGTACCCAATATTTGTGTCAATTCATATTTTTTGAATTCTTCTGAAATCAACTTTTCTCTCTCCCAGGTATAATAGAAAAGATTTATTTCAATGACTGAGTGTTCTAGAGATCGATTTAAACCACATACCTGGTCTGCACACAATGCAGTAACGTTACCATTTACAGAAATTACTGGATATCTAGCAAGTAATAGCATGGCAGAAGCAACATTTATGGCAGCTCTAGCTGATTCTGTGGTGCATTCACCTAGCAAATAGTCAAAGCATTCCCCCCTTCCGTGAGCGATCAGACCCTCTGATGCTACTAGACCCCTCTTAAAACCTGTTACCAGTTTTTCTCGCGTTAGCAAGGATAAATACCTTGGATGATTCTCGTTTAATACTATTTTCCTTGTCATATCTTAGTCATTCTTTTTAATCAGCCTGGCACCCAAATTATCAACGCTACACACTAGTAATTGTCCCTTAAATTGTTCTAATAATCTCACGATTTTAGGGAGCTTGTCTCTTGCGGTCAGGGTAAATAAGGTATGTCCAAATAGGGCCACGCTAGCCTTAACGCCTTCTGCTTGCAGAACAAGTAGTGGATATTGACATCTACCCTTATCCAAATGATATTCACATGCATATTGATAAGACATGTCAAGAAATGATCCGACATTATTATATTGATGTAGATTATCTATCATTTTTCTACCTAAAAGATTCAAAGAATGTTTTTTCTCTTTAGTAATGGACTTATCTAGCCACAGTTCCGTTTTAATGGGCTCAAGGCATAAAATGATTGCGCACCAGTCTGGCGGCAATTCAGATTTGATAACTCTACCAATTCCAGGTCCGCCAACACTCACACGTACCTCAAAACCCCCTGTAAATTCCGATATCACTGTCCCCAATCCAGTTCTACAAGCTATTTCGGCGTTGTGTGCTATTTGAGCAGCCTGAAGTTTGGTTAAGTTGGTCTTTAATGCCTCATTGAGAGCATAAGAAAGACTTAGGGCGGCCGAGCCACTCGATCCTAACCCAAACCCAATAGGCAAATCAGAATCATGCTCAATTGAAAGAAAAACAGGATCATGGACTACCCGCAAATAATGCGCTACAACAAAATTTGATACCTTTAGCTCAAAATTAGGGATCCCGTTTAGTCTTATTTCATAGTTTTTTTCAGTCGAAGAGAATACTTTAACAGTAGATGTAATTCCTTTATCAATACTAAAACCAGCACCCGTAGATCCGCGAAATTTGGGATCCAATGTGGAATTATGTGATGCCGGAGTGGCAAAGAAACCAGTAATGTGACCAGGACTATAGGCCTTTGCCATTGCCACAGGAACTTGAGTAACTAAAACCACTACATTCTATTAAATTCAAAAGTAAATATAAAAATATAGTATAATTTATTTATATTGATATATACAAATTATGACAATATATACTCGAATACTGCAACAAATCGGCAGTAGTATTCTGATATCGCTTCCAAGTGATTGGATAAAGAAAAATTCTCTAGGTAAAGGAAAGAGCATAACCATAGAAACTAATCTTGACAACACCGTTTCAATTTATACTAACTACCAGGACGAAGAAATAATAATAGAATTTGAATATGGACAGGAGGATGGTAACCAACAATCAAAAAATGATATTGCTGATCAGGTAGAGATTAAAGATAAATTAATAAAAATCCTTTTAAATAAAATTTTTGGCGCTTATCTGCTAGGGTATAACATGATAAATATACACTCGAAGAATCAAATATCATTTGAAGACAGTGAAACAATAAAAAGGGCTACCAGAAAATTAATTGGATTAGAAATTGTTGATGAGAATAGCTACAACATACATCTTCAATTCTTAATTGATGCTAAAACTCTAAACATCGAGAAAATATTGAGTATGATGAATTCAATCATAGCAGGAATGTTCAAGGAAACAATTCATTCACTTAGTGAAGGTTTTGGAAGCGATTTAAAGAAAAAAATCGATAGCAGAGACGATGAAATAGACAGACAGTATTTCCTTCTAGTCAGAGTAATAAGAACAGCGATCATGAACAAAAAACTTGCGAGTAGCCTGAATCTAAGCAATATTGATATGCTTGATTACAGGATAGCAGCTAATTTTCTAGAAACTGCAGGAGATTTAATAGCAGAACTAATATCTTACCTGTCTGAACTTAAGGAAAAAAAGCAGATCGCTGACATGATTAGGAAAGTTGGATACTCGCTCGAAGAAATGCAGCACTATTCCATCGAAGCTTTTACAAGTACAAGCAGGGATAAGGCGTTTAAGGTAAATGAAAACTATGAAGAATTTAAAGAATCAATTTCAGAGTTGAAAAAGCATATAACATCTAATATAGAGATTGTAATAAACGATACATATTCTATTGCAATGATAAACAGCATCTCTTGTCTTGATAAGATTGCGAAATGTTGGATAGATATAACTGATTTAGCAAAGCCAACATATATGCTAAAATAAGTCTAAAAATCAATGTGGATATTAGGTCGTGGATAATAAACTAAACGCCTAGTCTATCGTTCCTTTTTTCCGTCTATGAAATCAATGAAATTAGATTTCGCGGTTGAATATGACATTTGAACTGGAGGGTGTTTAAAACAATAAGCGGAGATACTCTCTAAAGGTCCAGAAATGTTTCTATCAAGTGCGATCTTGGCTCCTCTAATTGCATCAATCATTACGCCTGAACTGTTATATGCATCGGGGACACGTAGTTTCACGTCTAATTCTAAAGGTACTTTTCCAAAAAATCTACCTTTCATGTAAATATAGCAAACTTTATCGTTATGAAGAAAGTTAACGTAATCAGATGGACCTATCCTCATCGGCACATCATAAGGTATCATAGCCTGTACCGCTGAAGTTTTGCTAACTCTCTTGTCTTCCAATCGGTCTTCATCTAACATATTGTAGAAATCCATATCCCCACCAATATTTAGTTGATATGTCTCATCAATCGTTACCCCTCTGTCCACCCACAACTTTGCCAATGTCTTGTGTACTACAGTAGCCCCCAATTGGCTCATTACATCATCTCCTGCACATGGAACATTTTTTTCAACGAAGCGTTTTTGCCAACCAGAATCTGACGATATGAAAACTGGAATTGCATTAATAAAACAAACACCTGCTTCAAGGCATTTTTCTGCATAATATTTGCTAGCTTCTCTACTTCCAACAGGCAAATAATTAATCAAGATATCAGTATGTGCTTCTTTAAGTGTATTGTAAACATCGACTTTCGTTTCATCAGAAAGTTTTACTACTTCTGAAAAATGCTTTCCTGCTCCGTCCAGCACGTTACCCTTTTGAACTTTAATTCCAATAGGAGGAACATCAACAATTTGCAAAGCATTGTTAGGTGGTGAGATGATAGCTTCAGACAGGTCCTTTCCCACTTTTGATTCCGCAATATCAAACGCAGCAACAAAATTAATATCTCTTGGCTCATAGCCACCAAGGTTAAATGAAGTAAGACCGACAGAATCCTTAGAGGATGAACTAGAATTATAATAGTGAATTCCTTGAACGAGAGCAGAAGCGCAATTTCCTACACCGGCAATTGCAACATTTATTTTTTTACCCATGGTTACGATCTCTATCATGTACAATTTTAATATAAATTTTACAACGTAGAAATACTGGTTAAAAGACAACGAAATAAGCTACTATACTATATCCAAGAAAAAAGTCGGTATTTAGCGGATATCTCAGTAATCGCTTTGAAAAATAGACGAAATATTGCTTTGTCTAATAGTATACCAGACTAAAAAGAAAAGAATTGGAGGGTGTTAATGACATGGAAAACCGGCAGTGTGTCTTACATCATGAGTAAACTCATGAAGCAACATTGTGTCAAAGGCTTCGCTTCCTTGTACCATGCTAAAAAGCTGTCCTTGATCATATCCTACTATATAAATACTAAAAATTGCTATAACGGCTAAGATACCAATTGCTAGTTTTGGTACATTGTCACTGTTCATAACTCTAAGCTCGGGATACAAACTCATAATTTTACCATTTGTCCTTATTATATAAATGATTGTGTAAATAGCCAACTGCCTTTAGTTGACAGATTGTTGCGATTTACAAATATTTGTTTATACGATGCTCTAATCGAATTTAGGTAGGGAAAGATCAAAAGAATTTAATATCACAGATTTGTCACACACGTTTATGACTATGTCTTGTTTAAGATGCGGAAATATGATGATATGGTTGAATGGATCTATTAGTCATAGGCATGACATTCAGTACTACGAGTGCAAGCATTGTAATATTAAGGTGGTCAAATATCCAGACGACCAAATTATCGAAGTAGAAGACGGAAACCGAGCCTAAATGAGATACAATTCTTAAGGATCTCTCCAGGTTTACTGTGTTTCCAGAAACCAGCAAAAATCAATTCAGAGAAATTCTTACTTTAGGAAGACAATAGCTCATTTATTGAATAAATCAACTATTCAATATTCATGTATGATAGTTGTACTTTTCACAATCTCATAGATTCAGTTACTGCACGATTAACTCATTCTTAGACTCTACTATAAAAACTATAAAGTTTTGTCATGTAAATATGACTTTACCTTCCGGATAACAATTCATATCTAGGGTACGGTATGAAATATTAAGCAGGGAGAGGAAAAAGAGCGAATATAATAATAAATTCCTTCATTTTGAAACTAAATGTTCTATTAGTCATCATATTTCTAGTAAATTTATCAGTGAACCCAGGTAACTCGCAAGAACAAGGAATGATAAATTCACTTTCAAGCACAATAATTAATCTTGAGCTTAAAGAAATTGAAGTAGGGGAAAGTCCTACTGGATTAATATCTGTTATAGGCACCGCTATCAATAATTCGACTTTCGATTTTAGGGATGTAAAAGTGTTGGTGGAACTATTTGATTCTAATAATAGCACAGTTTCCGAAACCAGCAGATTCATTACCCCCGCTTCATCGACTTTTAAACCAGGATATGAAAGAGATTTCGATTTTTTCGTTAGCGCGAATAATGTCGACCATTATAAAATAACTGCGGAAGGAGAAAAGCTCCCCTAACCAGGATTAATAAAAGATTGAATAATTGAATTTAGATCACACTTTCGTGAAGCAATTTATTGATGTAATTCCCAATTATTTTTCATTGGGAAAAAACCTGCATCCCTACCTAGAGTTTAAATTTTAAATGCTTAAATTAACTAATTTGGTCATGTTTTTATGAACATAATTGGTGCAATAACGCCAACTACAAAAATGAATATGGACGAAGTTGAAAAGTTTTTAGAGAATAAATTAAACCTGCAATTAGCAACGATAGACGATAAAGGAGATCCAAATATACAACCAATCTGGTTCGACTACGATAAGGAGCGTCAGAAACTCCTAGTAGTAACTCCAAGAAATTCCAAAAAAATACAAAACTTAAAAAAAAGAAATGTCATTTATTTCTCCATAGACGATGAGACATTCCCATATAAAGGCATTAAAGGTAAAGGAAAAGTTGAGATGATAGAAGACCCTAACAAAGCAATGTCATTAATTAAGAAAATAATATTAAAATACCTCAACACTATTGAACATCCTCTAGCCACAACGATTCTGGAAAGTGCTAAAGAAGGAAATCACGTTCTAGTAGAAATTTCTCCAAGATTCTTTTCAACATGGGATTTTAATAAATTATGACCAAGTTTACCAGTTAATGACAGTATAGAGATGTATTTAAGACAAATTTGTACTAAAGTGGTCGAATCTACCCCATAATAGACGGTAAAGGGAAGCAGTATTTCATAACCTTTTACCAATTTTTTTCGTTGTCCAGATTCTTCCTTTTTTACACCTCTTTTTAGCATAATATCAAGTAAACAATTACAATTATTTATATAATATATATATTAATTTTTATTGTGGCTATAGAAATAACCCAAATTTTACAAGATTTTGCGACAATAATGATAATCGCAGCGGTAATGACGATTATTTCATATAAGTTGAAGCAGCCGCTAATTTTGGGATATATAGGGGCAGGTATAATTATAGGACCACATACTCCCCCTTTCAGTTTTATAAGTAATGTAGAAGTTTTAAATTTGTTTGCAGAAATTGGAATAATTTTACTGCTATTTACCGTCGGCATGGAATTCCCAATTCGAAATCTAAGGAAGATAGGTAAGAGAGCCACAATCATCACGGTAGCAGAACAAACTGGAACACTGATTGCGGGGTTCTTTGTGGGCCAGGCGCTAAACATGTCTTTCTATGATAGCCTGTTTATGGCAGTAGCGTTATCGGTTTCTAGCACAGTGGTGATAATGAAGGTATTAGAAGAATTAAAAATCCTAAGGGAGGAAGCTTCGTACCTTACTCTAGGAATTCTGATAATCGAGGACATAATAATACTATCTATTTTTGCCTTATTGCAATCAACCACGGTAACAGGAAATATATCGATTGTAGAAATCCTAATCCCCATAGGAATAACGATAGTATTTATTGCTGGAGTTTTGATAATTGGTTCGAGAACAATTCCACACTTAGTCGATTTTGTTGCAAGGACAAATCAGAGTGACGTTTTGGTAGTGGCTGTACTGGGTTTAGCATTTGGGTTTGCATATGTTTCAAACTTGCTTGGGATTTCAGTAGCGGTTGGGGCTTTTTTTGCAGGCGTATTAATAGCTGAATCAAAATCACATGCTGTTACAAGCATCCTGACAACACCCATCAGAGATATGTTCGTCGCTTTATTTTTCGTTTCAGTAGGGGCATTAATGGATATCAATTTGATACCCGTATTCATAATTCCTGCACTATTGCTTGTAGGCGTCACTTCAGTCGTAAAATTCGCTATCGTGTTCCTAACCTCCAGATATCAAGGATTTAGCAAACTTACTGCTATGCAGACTGGTATAAGTCTCTCGTCATCAAGAGGAGGAGAGATGTCATTAATTGTAGCAAAGGGTGGAATAGACATTGGAGTAGTGAGTTCCTTTATATTACCCATTATAGGAACTATCACCCTGATTTCCACATTCTTAGCGCCTTATTTGATAAAGTTTGGATTAAAACTAACAGAAAGAAAAAATGATGTCAATTCTGAGTCGAAGTCTCCAGACGATTCTAAATCAGGAGAGCCAGAATAATAACGTTATAGAATATATCTTATTAGTAGGAGAGTTCATCAATCAGCTCAATTTTTAAAGATAGGTTATTGGAACAAGACCATTTTTATGAATAACAAAAATATGAAATTAAAAGTAATATATAACTTTTAAATGGAAACGGACAGTTGTCATGACCTAACCTAGACATCAAAATGAATAATTTTGGTTCCCTTCTTAATTCTGTTCCTTATTTGTTTGAAGATACATTAATCAGATCTGTTCATTGTTTATTGATTCTCATATAACCTGAGTTGAAAAGTCCGCTGCTTAATCGCTTACTCAAGATAGATAAATCAAAACAGTTTTTTTAAAAAATACACTTGTCATTACTGGCTGGTTTAAGGAGTAGGCTAACAAGTTAGAGAACAAGTCATCAATTGGATAGACCGCTGTTAAATTGGGAGCAGTCAATCCAATTTGATCGCTGCCTTCTATATCTTATCTGAAACATCATTCAACAAAGATTTCATCCACAAAACACCACTTCCATGATTCTCCTGGTTCAAATGATCTTATTGCAGGATGCATAGTATCCTTGAAATGCTTTGTAGCGTGTTTATTTCTCGAAGCGTCGCAACATCCAACATGACCACATGTTAGACAGAGTCTCAAATGCACCAATCAGAACCAGTTTTTTCACATTCTTCACAACCCTCTGTATTCCCTGACTTTTCCAAATCGGCCTCCGCAATATGCTCACACTGATCCTGCTGATCCCCTTTAGGCATATTCTTTACACTTAATGGTATTAATTAAATACCAATCCTGAATCTATTTGCCTCACTCGTGTCCTTCCATTACTATTTCCTCATCCAATTTAGTTCACAAAAAAGGATATCTAAAATCCCATCAATCTTTTCCATATTCAATTTTATCTACATTTGTCAAGTTTGACAGGGACATTATATGAAATATAAGGATAGTACAATATGCACGATACATTTTCAAAAAAATGGAACTATAAATCGATACAAGCTGAGGATTGATCATTTGAATGTCAGAAGTTTGTGTTAATTGTTCGATATTTAAAAATGTGGAATTTGAGATAGGATTACAGATCTTATTTTCGTTGTAGGGTTTTAAACGATAGATGGAAGATAAAAAAGTGTAACTCTAGGCTATCGTAACCCTCTGATTCTAGGTGTTAGCCTTCAATTGCAGGATTTGTATTGCTTGGAGATATTATCTTTGTAATTCCTACTGGTTTTTCACCGGCTGCAATTGAGGGTTTGTCAGTGGAGCTTGATTCGTCCTTGGATTTATCGCTCTGAGGTGCTATTGAGTCTGTAGAATCAGTGGAGCGTGATTCGTCCTTGGATTTATCGCTCTGAGGTGCTATTGAGTCTGTAGAATCAGTGGTAGATGGTTTGTCAGTGGTAGATGGTTTGTCAGTGGTAGATGGTTTGTCAGTGGTAGATGGTTTGTCAGTGGTAGATGGTTTGTCAGTGGTAGATGGTTTGTCAGTGGTAGAT
>Ga0183260_10000870_pt1 | contig 25687 bp, 24 predicted proteins | sample AntDrymUQ4972206_2_FD_129768 | JGI IMG/M metagenome (GOLD analysis project Ga0183260, IMG submission 129768) | Polar desert sand microbial communities from Dry Valleys, Antarctica - metaG UQ497 (22.06) (version 2) (version 2) | ecosystem: Environmental > Terrestrial > Soil > Desert | place... | reverse complement strand
GCCGGCTCGGGAGGCACGGCACGGCCCGCCGGCTCGGGAGGCAAGGCACGGCCCGCCGGAGGGGCACGGCCCGCCGGCTCTGGGGGCAGGGTACGGCCGGCCGGCTCTGGGGGCAGGGTACGGCCGGCCGGGTTCGGAGGCAGGGAAGGGCCCGTCGACTCGGGCAGCAGAGGAAGGCCGGCCGGCGCGAGGCGGGAGCTCGTCGCCGTGGGGGCGAGGGTGGCCGCGGCCGCTGGACGTGGGGCCCTGGACGCCGCCTGGCAGGAGGCGGTGCGACCCGTGTCCGGCCTCGGGGCGCAGCCCGGGGGTGGGCGTCGTGGCGGAACGGCTCGTCCCGGCGTCTCCGCGTCCCGACCTGGCGCGACTCGGCCCGTGCGAGGCGACGCCGGCCGGATGCGGCGCCCCACCCTGCTCCCGTCGCCGGCCGAGCGCCGGCGGCGCAAGATCGAGCGGGCCGCGACGATCCCCGACCTCGACACCTCCCGGACGGCACCGGCCCGCCTCCGCCTGCTCCTGGTGCTGTGTGTCGTGGCTGCGGTCGGGATCGTCGCCCGCCTGGTCGTCCTGCAGGTCGCGCAGGCCCCGGAGCTGGCCGAGCGGGCTCGCAAGCAGCTGGTCCGCACCGACCTCCTGCCGGCCGAGCGGGGGTCGATCTTCGACCGGACGGGACGTGACCTGGCCATCTCGTTGAAGGTCCCGACCATCGCCGCCGACCCGCGCCTGGTCACCGACCCGCGTCGGCAGGCCCGGCTGCTGTCCACCCTGCTCAACGTCGACGCTGGCCTGCTCGAGGAGCGGCTGGCCCGTCGCGGCGCCAAGTTCGCCTACCTGGCCCGCAAGGTGGACGAGCAGACGGCCGAGCGGGTGGCGGAGCGGGCCGCCGAGCTCCCCGGGGTGTTCAGCTTCCTCGAGCCGAAGCGGTTCCTGCCGGCCGACTCGCTGGCGCTCCCGGTCCTGGGGAAGGTCGGGCCCGAGGGTGAGGGGCTCAGCGGGCTCGAGTACCAGTTCCGCGACGTGCTGGCCGGCACGCCGGGCAAGCTGGTGACCGAGCGGGACCAGCAGGGCCGCGAGATCCCCGGGGGGCGGATCGAGCTCGACCCCTCAGCGCGGGGCGACGACCTGGTGCTCACCATCGACCGATCGCTCCAGCACGAGACCGAGCGCCGCCTGGCCGCCCAGATCACCGCCACCTCGGCCAAGGGGGGCATCGCCCTCGTGATGGACACGACCACCGGAGACCTGCTGTCGGTGGCCAACCTGGTGGCCGAGGTGCTGCCGGACACCGCACGGAAGGGCCAGGTGCCGCGGGTCCTGCCGGCTGACAAGAACGAGGCGGTCACCAACGTGTACGAGCCCGGGTCGGTGGCCAAGCTGATCACCGTCGCCGGCGCCATCGAGGACGGGAAGGTGAAGGCGAACCAGACGCTGTCGGTGCCGAACGTGATCCAGGTGGGGGACCACACCTACACCGAGCACGATCCGCACCGAACCGAGGCGTGGAGCGTCACCGACATCGTGGCCAACTCGTCGAACGTCGGCACCATCATGATCGGCCAGGAGCTCGGCAAGGAGCGCTTCGACACCTACCTCCGGTCGTTCGGCTTCGGGACCAGGACGGGGCTGGGCGACCCGGGAGAGAGCCCGGGGATCCTGCTCGACCCGGCCAGGTACAACTCGACCTCGATGGGATCGCTCCCCATCGGCCAGGGCATCGCCGTCACCGCCGTGCAGATGCTGGCGGCCTACAACGCCGTGGCCAACGGGGGCGTTTACGTGGCCCCCCGCCTGGTCCGGGCCACCGTGGGGAGCGACGGTTCGCAGCGGCCGACAGCTGCGCCGGAGCCCCGCCAGGTCATCAGCCCGCAGACCGCCGCCGAGATGACGAAGATGCTCACCGAGGTGGTGCGGGTCGGGACCGGCACCCTGGCGGCGGTCGACGGCTACACCGTGGCCGGCAAGACGGGCACGGCCCGCAAGCCGCTGGTCGGCCAGAAGGGCTACGAGGAGGGGGCCTACGTCTCCTCCTTCGCTGGCTTCGTCCCCGCTGAGAAGCCGCAGCTCACGGCCATGGTCATCCTCGACCAGCCGGCGCCGATCTTCGGCGGCCTGGTCGCCGCGCCGGTCTTCGCCGACCTGGCCCGCTACGCCCTGCGTGAGCTGCGCATCCCACCCCAGATCGGGGGGCTCCGGCCGACGACCGCCCAGGCCACCGACGCCGAGTCGGCCAGGGGGGGTGGTGACCTGGGCGACGCCAAGGCTCCCGACACGCTGCTGGCGCGGTCGACCGCCACGCCGACCTCCGGCCCGGTGACCGCGGCGACCAGCACCACCGGCTCGGCGGCCCCCAGCACCACGATCCGACCCGCCACCTCGACGACCAGCACCACCGGCAGCGCGGGCGAGGGGGGCCGGCCCACCAGCGGGACGGGTACCGTGGCCCGTCGTCCTGTGACCGACTCGACTCGGAGGTGAGCCCGGTGCGGCTCGACCAGCTCCTCGACGGTGTCCGGGTCCTCGACGTCATCGGCGATCCAGCCGTCGAGGTGTCGGCCATCAGCTTCGACTCCCGGGCGGTGCAACCCGGTGCCCTGCACTGCTGCCTCCCGGGCGGGCGCCAGGACGGCCACCGGTTCGCGGGCGACGCGGTGGCGGCGGGGGCCGGATCGCTGCTGCTCCAGCACGACGTCGACCTGCCGGTCACCAGGGTGCTGGTGGACGACCCCCGGGCGGCCATGGCCCCGGTCGCCGCAGCCTTCTACGGCCACCCGAGCCGGGCGCTGGCCGTGATCGGCGTCACCGGCACCAACGGCAAGACGACCACCACCCACCTGGTGGCCCACGTGCTCACCGCCGCCGGCCGGCGCTGCTCGACGCTGGGCACGCTGACCGGCGGCTTCTCGACGCCCACCACGCCCGAGGCGCCCTTCCTGCAGTGGGCGCTGGCGACGGCGCGGGCCCGTGGCGACGCGGCCGTCGCCGTCGAGGTGTCCAGCCACTCGCTGGTGCGCCACCGCGTCGACGCCACGGCCTTCGCCGTCGCCGTCTTCACCGGGCTGTCGCAGGACCACCTCGACGAGCACGGCACCATGGATGCGTACTTCGCGGCGAAGTCGAGGCTGTTCACGGACCACCAGGTCGGCCACGCGGTGATCGCCGTCGACGACCCGTGGGGGGCCCGCCTAGCCATGGACGTCGAGGCAGCCGGCCGCATGCGGGTGACCCGCGTGACGCTGGCCGACTGGGCCGACGCCTGGCCCCTCCCGCTCCCCGGTGACCACAACCGCCGCAACGCCCTGTGCGCCCTGGCGGTCGGCCGGGCGCTCGGGGTCAGCCCCAAGGCCGCGGTCGACGCCCTGGCCGTGGCGCCCCAGGTACCCGGCCGGATGGAGGCGGTCGACGCCGGGCAGCCCTTCGCCGCCTTCGTCGACTACGCCCACAAGCCCGGGGCGCTCGAGGCCGTGCTCCAGGCGGCCCGGGGCATGGGCGGGCGGGTGATCGTGGTGTTCGGCTGCGGCGGTGACCGTGACCGGTCCAAGCGACCGCAGATGGGCCGGCTGGCCGCGGCCCTGGCCGACGTCGCCATCCTCACGAGCGACAACCCGAGGAGCGAGGACCCGATGGCCATCATCGGGGACGTGCTCGGGGGGATCGACGGGCGCGGCCGGGCCGAAGTTCACGTCGAGCCGGATCGGCGGCGGGCCATCGAGCTCGGTGTCCGCCTGGCCCGCCAGGGCGACGTGCTGCTGGTCGCCGGGAAGGGCCACGAGCTGGATCAGGAGGTGGGGGGGCGGCGCGAGCCCTTCGACGACCGCGACGAGGTTCGGCGGGCGGTCCTGCGACTCCAGGGCGGCCGATCATCGTGATCAGCCTCCTGATCGCCATCGCCGTCAGCACCCTCGTCTCGGTGTTCGGCACCCCGCTCGTCATCCGCTACTTCCGTCGCCACGGGATCGGCCAGCAGATCCGTGAGGACGGCCCGGAGGGCCACTTCACCAAGGCCGGCACGCCGACGATGGGCGGGGTGATGATCGTGGCCGGCGGCATCGCCGGCTACGCCGTGGCCCACCTGCGCAAGGAGCAGGAGCGGGTCATCTTCACGCGGGCCGGCCTCCTCGTCGTGCTCCTCATCATCGGCGGCGCGGTCATCGGGGGCATCGACGACTTCCTGAAGGTCAGCCAGGAACGCAGCCTGGGGCTCAACAAGCGGGCCAAGAGCGGGAGCCAGCTGGTGCTGGCCCTGGTCTTCGCGTTCCTGGCCTTCGCCGCCGCCAAGTCGCCGACGACCATCTCGTTCGTGCGGACCGACGGCTTCCACGTCAACCCCGGGGTCGTCGGCTGGGTCGCGTTCGTCGTCCTGCTCGTCATCGGGGCGTCGAACGCGGTGAACCTCACCGACGGGCTCGACGGGCTGGCCGCCGGCAGCGGCGCCTTTGCCTTCTCGGCCTTCGCCCTGATCGCCTTCTGGCAGTTCCGCCACGTCCCGGTGTACCAGGTGCCCCAGGCACTCGACCTCGCCATCCTGTCGGTGGCGATGCTGGGCGGCTGCGTCGGCTTCCTGTGGTGGAACGCGGCGCCGGCGAAGATCTTCATGGGCGACACCGGCAGCCTGGCCATCGGGGCGGGGCTGGCCGGCCTGGCCCTGTTCACCCGGACACCCCTCCTGCTGCCGTTGGTCGGCGGGCTGTTCGTGGCCGAGACCCTGTCGGTCATCATCCAGGTCTTCTCGTTCCGGGTGTTCCGGAGACGGGTGTTCAGGATGGCGCCGATCCACCACCACTTCGAGCAGAAGGGGTGGCCGGAGACGACCGTCATCATCCGCTTCTGGCTGATCGCCGGCGCCCTGACGGCAGCCACCCTCGGCGTCTTCTACTACGACTACCTGCTGCGCTGCCCCGGCACGCCGGAGGCCCGGTCGTGCGCCGCTCCCCTCCCGACGCCAGCGGATGCCGCCGGCTGATGGCGGCCAGCAGCGCCGCGACCAGAGCGGCGACCAGAGCGGCGAACGGCGCGGCGGCCAGAGAGCCGGCCAGCGAGGCGACCGGCGGGCGCGGGTCCTCCACCGCCACTGGCATCGTCCTCATCGTCGCCGCCCTGAACGTCGTCGGGCTGGTGATGATCCTCTCGGCCTCGTCGGTCCTGTCCATCCGCGGCCACGGGTCGGCCTGGTACTTCGTGGCGAAGCAGTCGGTGTGGGCGGCGCTGGGGGTCGGCGCCCTCCTGGTCGCCAGCCGTGTCGACCACCGGCGGCTCCGAGCCCTGGCCCTGCCGGCCATGGCAGTCACGGTGTTCCTCCTCGTCCTGGTCCTCGTGCCGGGGATCGGCACGACCGTCTCGGGCTCCACCCGCTGGATCACCGTCGGCCCGCTCAGCCTCCAGCCCTCCGAGCTGGCCAAGCTGGCGCTCGGGCTGTTCTGCGCCGACCTCCTGGCCCGGCGAGAGGCCCGCCTGGGCGACTGGCGGGCGGGCCTCCTGCCGGTCGGCTCGGCGACGTGCCTGCTGGTCGCCCTGGTCATGAGGCAGCCGGACATGGGCACCTCGGTGTGCATCGTCCTGGTGGCCGCCGGGTGCACGTTCGCCAGCGGCGTCCCCAGCCGCCACCTGCTCAGGAGCGGGGCCGCCGTCGTCGTCGTCGGCGGGCTGGCCGGCTGGTTCGAGCCGTACCGCAGGGCGCGGCTGCTCTCGTTCCGCCACCCCTTCGAGCAGTACGACGGCGCCGGCTACCAGCTGGCCCAGTCGTTGATGGGGCTCGGTTCCGGCGGGGCTCGAGGCGTGGGCTTCGGCCAGAGCAGGGTGAAGTGGGGCTTCCTCCCCAACGCCCACACCGACTTCATCTTCGCGGTGATCGGCGAGGAGGGCGGCCTGGCCGGCACGCTGTTCGTGGTCGGCCTGTTCGTCGCCCTGGCGTGGCTCGGCGTGCGTGCCGCCATGAGAGCCCCGGGCCGCTTCGGGACCCTGCTGGCGGCTGGCATCACGACGTGGCTGGTCGGCCAGGGCCTCGTCAACATCTGCACGGTCGTCGGTCTCGCCCCGGTGACGGGCGTGCCCATGCCGTTCGTCTCGTTCGGCGGCTCGGCGCTGGTGATCTCGATGATGGCGGCCGGCGTCCTCGTCAACATCGCCCGCACGGGCGAGCTGGTGGAGGCGGGAGGGGCGGGAGGGGCCAGGACCGGCGGCGGCGCCGCTGTCGGGCCGGTGGCGCGGCGTGGTGCCAAGTCACCGAGCAGGCGATGAGGGCCAGGCCTCGGTTCCTCCTCGCCGGCGGCGGCACCGCCGGCCACACCGTCCCCGCCATCGCCGTCGGCCGGGCGCTGGTCATGGCGGGGGTCGACCCGGCGTCCATCCTGTTCGTGGGGGCGCGCCGGGGGAGCGAGGGGCGCCTCGTGCCCGAAGCCGGGTTCGCCATCACGCTGCTCCCGGGCCGGGGGATCCAGCGGCGGCTGACACCCGCCAACATCGGGGCCGTCCTGGGGCTGGCGGTGGCCCTGCTCCGGGCGCTGGGGCTGGTGCTCCGCTCACGCCCTCGCGCCGTCCTCAGCGTCGGCGGCTACGCCGGCGTGCCCGTCGCGCTCGCCGCTGCACTGTTCCGCCGGCGGCTGGTGGTGGCCGAGGCCAACGCCGTCCCCGGGGCCGCCAACCGCCTGGCCGCCCGCTTCGCCCGGGCTGCGGCGGTCTCCTTCCCGGGGACGCCGCTGCCCCGGGCCGTCCTCACCGGCAACCCGGTGCGGGCCGAGGTCCTGGCCATCGACCGCAGCCCAGCGGGCCGGGCGGCGGCGAAGGCCGCCCTCGGCCTGCCGGCCGGGCGGGTGGTGATCGGCGTCAGCGGCGGGAGCCTCGGCGCCCGCAGGCTGAACGACGCCGTCCGGGACCTGGCCGAGGCGTGGTCGGATCGGACGGACGTCGCCGTCCACCACGCCGTCGGCCGGCGCGACTGGCCCGGCTTCACGAGCCCGGTCACCCACGGCCTGCACTACCGGCCCGTCGAGTACGAGGACCGCATGGACCTGGTCCTCACCGCCGCCGACCTCTGGGTGGGGCGGGCAGGCGGGTCGACCTGCGCCGAGCTCGGCGTGGCCGGCGTCCCCGCCGTCCTCGTGCCCTTGCCGGGTGCTCCCGGCGACCACCAGACGGCGAACGCCCGAGCCATGGCCGACGCCGGCGCCGCCGTCGTGCTGCCCGACGCCGACTGCACCGGGGCACACCTGGCCCAGATCCTCGGCCCCCTGGTCACCGACGCCGCCCGGCGCGAGGCGATGGCCTCGGCGGCACGCACCACCGGCCATCCCGATGCCGCGGAGCGGGTGGCCGCCCTCCTGCTCGAGCACGCCAGATGACCCCGGCCCTCGACCTGTCGAGGCCGCGACGGGTGCACATCGTCGGGGTGACGGGCACGGGCATGAGCGCCTATGCCTCGGTCCTCGCCGCCGCCGGCCACCAGGTCACCGGCAGCGACGCCGCGCCCGAGCCGGCGGTCGCCGAGCGGCTGCGGGCCGCGGGGGTGGTCGTCCACGCCGGGCACGACCAGGGCAACGTCCCGGCCGACGTCGAGGCGGTGGCCGCCTCGACCGCCGTCCCGGCCGGCAACCCCGAGCTGGCCGAGGCCCGCCGCCGTGGCGTGCCGGTCCTGCGGCGGGCCGACCTGCTCGCAGCGCTCTGCGCCGGCCGCCGCACGCTGGCGGTGTCGGGGACCCACGGCAAGACCACCACCACGACCTTCCTGGTGCACGCCCTCCGGGGCGCCGGGCGACGGCCCTCGTTCGTGGTGGGCGCCGACGTGCCCTCCCTCGGCCACGGCGCCCACTGGGACGACGGGGACGACCTCCTGGTCGCCGAGGCCGACGAGAGCGACGGCACGTTCCTCGAGCTGCCCCGCTCCCTGGCCGTGGTCACCAGCGTCGAGGCTGATCACCTCGCCACCTACGGCGGCACCATCGAGGGCCTCCGGGCCGCCTTCTCACGCTTCGTGCTCGAGACGGACGGACCGGTGGTCCTCGGGATCGACGATCCCGGCGCCGCCGCCCTGCTGAGGTCCCGGCCGGACGCCGTCACCTTCGGCACGGACGAGGGCGCTTCGTTCCGCCTGACCGACCTCTCCTTCGAGAGGATGCGCTCCCGGTTCACCCTGCGCTACGCGGGCGGGGCCAGTGCCGTCGACCTGCCCGCGCCCGGCCTCCACAACGCCCGCAACGCGGCGGCGGCGGTGGCGGCCGCCGCCGTCCTCGGTGCCGACCCCGAGCGGGCCGCTTCAGCCCTCACGGCCTACCGCGGCGTGCACCGCCGCTTCGAGCACCGGGGCGAGCGGAACGGGGTGAGCTTCGTCGACGACTACGCCCACCTGCCGGGAGAGGTCCGGGCCGTCCTGGCCGCGGCCCGAGGGTGGGGCCGGGTGGTGGCCGTGTTCCAGCCGCACCGCTTCAGCCGGACCGAGGAGGTCCACGCCCAGTTCGCGGGGGCGTTCGCCGACGCCGACATCCTCGTCGTCGCCGGCATCTACGGGGCGGGGGAGGAGCCCCGGCCGGGCGTCACCGGACGACTGGTGGCCGATGCCAGCGGCCACCCGGCCGTCACCTACGTCGAGGACCGCAGCGCCCTGGCGGCCACGGTGCGGGGTCTGCTCCGGCCCGGCGACCTCTGCCTGACCCTCGGTGCCGGCGACATCACCTCGCTCGCCGACGAGCTGCTCCGGTGAGCGCAGCGAACCCACCGGCGGGGAACGGTAGGCGAGCACCATGAGCAGGGCCGATGTCACGGCGTCCATCGAGGAGGTGGCGGGGCGACTCGGGCCGCTGGTCCGGAGGGACGCCCCCCTGGGCCAGCGCACCACCTACCGGGTCGGCGGCCCGGCGGCCCTCCTCGCCACGTGCCTCGATCAGGCCGGGCTGGAGGCCGTGGCGGGCGCCGTGGACGCCTCGGGCGTCCCCACCCTCGTGCTCGGCCGGGGCTCGAACCTGCTGGTGGCCGATCGCGGGTTCCCGGGCCTGGTGGTGTCGCTGGCCGGGGCCTTCGAGGCGGTCGACGTGACGTCGTCGCGGCCCACGGTGGTCGCCGGTGGGGCGGTGGCCCTGCCCGCGCTGGCCCGGCAGTGCGCGGCGGCGGGGCTGACCGGCTTCGAGTGGGCCGTCGGCGTGCCCGGCTCGCTGGGCGGTGCGGTGCGGATGAACGCCGGTGGCCACGGTTCCGACATGGCCGCCACGCTCCTCGACGCCGAGGTGGTCGACCTGATCGCCGGGAGCGCCCGCACCGTCTCCGTGGCCGAGCTGGCGCTGGGCTATCGGACGAGCGCCGTGGGCCCGGGCCAGATCGTGGTGCGCGCCCGCATCGGCCTGGCCGAGGGCGACGCCACCGCGGCCAAGGCCGAGATCGACGGCATCGTCCGCTGGAGGCGGGAGCACCAGCCTGGTGGGCAGAACGCCGGCAGCGTCTTCACGAACCCGCCGGGCGACTCGGCGGGGCGGCTGGTCGACCTCGCCGGCGGTCGGGGGCTGCGGATGGGGACGGCTCGGATCTCGGAGAAGCACGCCAACTTCATCCAGGCCCACGAGGGCGGGCGGGCCGCCGACGTGCTCGCCCTCATCCGCGTCGCCCGCCGCCTGGTGCACGAGCATGGAGGGGTGACCCTGCACCCTGAGCTGCGGCTCGCCGGCTTCGAGGAGGAGGAGCTGGCGGGCGTGGTGGGCGAGGTGCCGCGATGATCGGCAGGAGCCGCCGGGAGCGGGGCGGCACGGGTTCGGGGCCGCGCTCGGGGCGTGCCGCGGCGGCGAGGTCGCGCCCGTTCGACGCCGCCACCGAGGAGCCTGACCTGATCGAGGCCGACCGCCGGGCCCGCCGATCCCGGGCCGAGCGGAACCGGGGCGACGCGGCTCCCGGCCTGATGGTCGCCCCCCGCATCACGGCCCGCAGGGCGCAGGTAGGCGCCGACGCGCGGTCGGGCGAGGTCCGGCGCCGGCGGCGTCGGGCGCTGGCCGTCGTCGTCGCCGCCCTCGCCGTGTGCGGTGCCGCCCTGGCCGCGCTCAGCCCGCTGGCCAGCGTCAGCCGAGTCGACGTCGCGGGGGCGGACCGGACGGGGCCGGAGGCCGTCCGCCGGGCCAGCGGCCTCGACGCCCGGCCGCCGCTCCTGCGCGTCGACGCCGAGCAGGTGACGGCCAGGGTGCAGGACCTGGCCTGGGTGCGACGAGCCTCCCTCGAGCGCCGCTGGCCCCGAACGGTGCTGCTCACGATCGAGGAGCGCCAGCCCGCCGCCGTCGCCCCCTGTCAGGCCAGCGCCGCCCTCGGGTGCCTCGTCGACGACAGCGGCCGGGTGCTGGCCCCGGCACCGCAGGACCCCCGGGCCACCGCCGGCCTCCCGCGCCTGGTGGGGGTGCCCGTGGCCGGGGAGCCCGGCTCCATGCTGGCGGACAGCGCCGACGGGGCCCTCGCCGTGGCCGTCAACCTGCCCAGCGCGCTGCTCCCGCTCGTGCTGGGGGTGCGAGGTGACGGGGGTGAGGTGGTGCTCGACCTGCGCGCGCCGGGGCGCGACCTCACCCCGCCGGTCGTCCGCCTCGGGCGCCCCGATCGCATCCACGACAAGCTCACCGCCGCCGCGACCGTCCTCGCCCGGACCTCGGTGAACGGCGTCGCCGTCCTCGATGTCCGCGTCCCGGAATCGCCGGCGCTGACCCGGGTGAGGCGGTGACCCGGAGGCGAACCTCTGCGGTGGCCTTGCCACCGCAGACCGATTCCTGTAACTTCTGCCCGTCTGCTCGAGGTTTACATAACGCTACATGTCTAGTTGAGGTCGAGAGTTCGGGCCTGACACACCGGTTCCACCGACGGTCTGCGGTGCGGAGCATCGTCGCAGCGAGAGAAACACGCATTCGACAATCCAAGGAGCAAGACCGCATGGCGTCCGTGACCTATCTGGTGGTCATAAAGGTGATCGGCGTGGGGGGTGGCGGCGTCAACGCCGTCAACCGGATGATCGACGCCGGGCTGAAGGGCGTCGAGTTCATCGCCGTCAACACCGACGCCCAGGCGCTCCTGATGAGCGACGCCGACACCAAGCTCGACATCGGCCGCCAGCTGACCCGTGGCCTCGGCGCCGGGGCCGACCCCGAGGTGGGCAAGGCCGCCGCCGACGAGCACCGGGAGGAGATCGAGGAGGCGATCAAGGGCGCCGACATGGTCTTCGTCACCGCCGGCGAGGGTGGTGGCACGGGCACCGGAGCCGCCCCCGTGGTGGCCGAGGTGGCCCGCAGCATCGGTGCCCTGACCATCGGCGTCGTCACCAAGCCGTTCAGCTTCGAGGGCAAGCGGCGGGCCATGCAGGCCGAGGACGGCATCGGGCGCCTGGCCGACTCGGTCGACACGCTCATCGTCATCCCCAACGACCGCCTCCTCACGGCCTCCAACGAGAAGACGTCGATGGTCAGCGCGTTCAAGATGGCCGACGAGGTGCTGCTGCAGGGCGTGCAGGGGATCAGCGACCTGATCACCACGCCGGGCCTCATCAACACCGACTTCGCCGACGTCAAGGCGATCCTGAAGGACGCCGGCACGGCGATGATGGGCATCGGCTACGCCAGTGGCGAGGGCCGGGCCGAGGCGGCCGCCCGGGCCGCCATCACCAGCCCGCTGCTCGAGTCCTCGATCGAGGGCGCCCGCGGCATCCTGCTCCTCATCGCCGGTGGCAGCGACCTTGGCCTGTTCGAGTTCAGCCAGGCCGCCGAGATCATCCAGGGCGTGGCCCACCCCGACGCCAACATCATCCTGGGCTCGGTGGTCGACGACGCCCTCGGCGACGAGATGCGGGTCACGGTGGTGGCCGCCGGCTTCGACCGCTTCGACGCCGGCGCTGTGCGCCGCCCCGCGGCTCAGCCGTCCCGCGAGCCCGACAGCGGCCTGTTCCAGCCCCGCAAGGACCCCTACGCCGCGGCCGATGACGACTTCGGAGACGACGACTTCGACGTCCCGTCGTTCCTCAAGTAGCGCTCGTGCGCCAGGAGGTGCTGGCGTGCCTGGGGTGACGACGGCCGGACGGACCGAGCAGGTGGCGGCGCGGCTGGATGCTCTCCGCCACGTGATCGAAGCCGCGGGCCGGGACCCGGACACGGTGCGGATAGTGGGCGTGACCAAGGGCCACGGTCCGGAGGTGTGCGCGGCCGCGCTCGCCGCCGGGCTCAGCGAGCTGGGGGAGAGCTACGCCCAGGAGCTCGTGGCCAAAGCGGCGGACCCCAGGCTGGCCGGGGTGCACTGGCACTTCGTCGGCGGGCTGCAGGCCAGGAAGGTCCGGCCCCTCGCCGGCGCCGTCCACCTGTGGCAGTCGGTCGACCGGGCCAAGCTGGTGGAGGAGGTGGCGCGCTGGGCCCCCGGAGCCCGTGTGCTCGTGCAGGTCAGCCTCTCCGACGAGCCGGGAAAGGCCGGGTGCCCCTTCGGCGAGGCACCGGCGCTGGTGGCCGAGGCCCGGCGCGCTGGTCTCGTCGTCGAGGGCCTCATGGGGGTCGGGCCGACGGCGGGCGGTGTCGAGGCGGCCCGGCCCCGCTTCCGCCAGCTCGCCCGCGCCGCCGCCGACCTCGGCCTCGGGACGGTCTCGATGGGCATGTCGGCCGACCTCGCGGTCGCGGTGGCCGAGGGTGCGACGGTGGTCCGCGTGGGCACCGCGCTGTTGGGTCCTCGACCTGCGCGTCCTGCAGTGCGAGCATGGGCCCCGTAGGAGGACGACTCACAGATGGCAGGTGGTATGCGCAGGATCATGGAGCACCTCGGGCTGGTCGATCCCCCCGAGTACGAGGACGGCTACGGGTACGGCTATGAGACCCAGCCGCCCCCGCCGCCGGTCTCCCCGACGGCCCGGCCCCGGCCCGTCGACGACGGCATGGGGACCATCCGGCCGCTGCCGCGCGACCCGTCGGCCGGCGAGCCGCTCGGCGGTGGCACCAGCGTGACCCCCATCCCGCGGCCCTCTCGGCCCGTGCAGCAGATCAAGGAGCAACGGGTGCACGTCGTCAAACCGCAGGAGTTCTCCGCCGGCCAGGAGATCGGCGACCGCATCAAGCAGGGCGCGCCCGTCGTCGTGTCGGTGGTCGACACCGACCCGATCGTGGGCCGGCGCATCATCGACTTCTGCTCGGCCTGCGTCTACATGGTGGACGGTCGCATGCAGCGGGTCGCCAAGAGCGTGTTCCTCCTCACGCCGTCGAACGTCGAGATCAGCGACAGCGAGAAGCGGCGGCTGCAGGACCAGGGCCTCTACAAGCTCGAGATCTGAGCAGGGGCGGCGGGGCCACCCGAGCGGCGCCGCCTACCATCCGCACCTCGTGACGATCATCTGCGCCATCCTCGGCATCTACCGGCTGGTGCTCATCGCCCGGGCGATCACCTCCTTCTTCCCCGTCACCCCCGGCACCGCGTTCGCCCAGATCGTCGACGTGCTGTTCAAGCTGACCGAACCGGTCCTGGCCCCCCTGCGGCGGATCATCCCGCCGCTCGGCATGTTCGACCTCTCCTTCCTCGTGCTGCTGCTCGCCCTTCAGTTCGGCAGCGCCGCCATCGGCTGCCGTGGCCTCTTCATCTGACACCTTCTTCTGACACGACCTTCTTCTGACACCACCGGGCGGACGGGTCGGGCCGCATAGGCTGTCGGCCGTATGGACCTGACGCCCGACGCCCTGCGGGAGACGACCTTCCGTGGCGCCTTGCGCGGCTACAACGTCGATGACGTCGACGAGTTCGTCGAGCGGGTCTCGGTGGGCGTGGGCGAGCTGCTCGAGCAGGTCCGCCTGGCCTCTGAGCGAGCGGCCGCCGCCGAGCGTCGAGCCAAGCAGGTGGCCAGCTCCGAGGACGCCTTGAAGCGCACGCTCGGCCACGCCCAGAAGTTGGCCGACTCGTTGGTGGTCGAAGCTCGCCGGGAGGCGGGACGCATCGGCGAGGAGGCCCGCCAGGCGGCGGCCGCGCTGCGTGCCGGCGCCCAGGAGGAGACGGCCGCCGCGGAGCAGGCCGCGGAGGAGGCCAGGACCGAGGCCGATCGCCTGCGGCGCGAAGCCGACAACGACAGGACCGTGTCGCGGGCCGAGGCCGAGGCCGTCCGAGCCGCGGGGCGGGCCGAGGCGGAGGAGCTGCGCACCGCAGCTCGGGTCGAGGCCGAGGGGCTGCGGGCCACGGCCCGGGCCGAGACGGATACCGAGCAGGCCACGGCGAGGCGCCAGCTCGAGGCCATGCTGGCCCGCGCCGCCGAGGGCATCGACGCCGACCTGCGGGCTGAGATCGAGCGGCTGCACGGCGTCCGTCAGGCCCTGCAGCTGGACGTGGGCGTCCTGACCAGCTGGATGCACGATCAGCGGGCGTCCGTCCGGGGTGTCCTGGTCGACACCCTCGCCGCCATCGACCGCTCCAGTCCGGCCGAGGACCCGCCCCCGCTCAGCGACGTGGACCCCTCGGTTCGCCTCGGCGACCACCACATCGCCTCTGAAGTGGTGCCCGCCGAGTCAGATCCGTCGTCGTCGCCGCCTTCTCCCGGTCAGCCGGCGTCTCCGTCGCCCGTGCCGCCTGAGGTCGAGGCGCAGATCGAGGCGCAGGTCGAGGCGCAGGTCGAGGCCGAGCTCCAGCCGCCGCAGGCTCCGCCGTCGCCAGTGTCGCCGGAGGTCGAGGAGCAGGTCGAGGCGGAGCTCGAGACAGAGGTCGAGGTCGAGGCCGAGACGGAGGCGGAGGTCGAGGCCAAGCTCGAGGCCAAGCTCGAGGCCGAGACGGAGGCGGCGGTCGAGGCCGAGCGCCACTCACCGCACGACAGCACCGCAGCTGAGGCCGATGAGCCTCCGCCGGCTGCGTTCGCAGACCTGACCGATGACGAGTTCCTCGCCGAGCTGAAGAAGGCGGCGACCGACGGCCAGGACACGCCGCTCGGCTCCCATGAGCAGGATCGGTCGAGCTGATCGTGCCGGTTCATCCCCCATTCGCAGATCCGCGGCGGTGCCCGACTAGTGTTCCGCGGCCACTCGACCCAAAGCAGAAGGTGTACCTGTGCTCCTCCTCGTGACCATCCTCCTCGTCGTGGTTGGCGCGATCAGCCTCGGAATCGGCTACGTGCAGTCGTCACTCCCACCGATCTACCTGTCCATCGCCTGCAGCGTGGTCGCTTTCGGGGTCTTACTGATCTTCGCCCGCATGAGTGCCAGCTCCCGCAAGAGCGAGACCTCCACCGGTGGGCCCGCGCCGCTCGACTTCGACCGTCCCCAGCCGGCCGACCGCACCCAGCCGGCTCCGGCCCTGGCGGGCGCCGGACCGCTCGGCCGCTCGTCGACGGGGGGGGCGTTCGCTCCCGAGTCCGGCGACGACGGCGAGCCGCCCTCGCGCGACGCCGCCGAGTTCCACGAGGACGAGGTTCCCGAGGACGAGGTTCCCGAGGACGACTTCCCGATCGAGCGCTACGACTCGAGGCGGGTGGGCGAGATCCTTCCGCTGCTGGCCGAGCTGGACGTCGACGAGCTCGACCTCGTCCGTGAGCACGAGGAGCGGGGCAAGGGCCGGGCCACCGTGCTCGCCCGCATCGACCAGCTCATCGACCAGCTCGAGGCCGAGGACCGCCACGAGGCCGAGCACCGCTTCGACTCCGACCCCGACATCCACGCCGACGTCCAGGCCGACGCCGACGTCGAGCGCGACATGGTGCCGGCCCCCCCGCTCGCCGCCCCGCAGACCGTCAGCGTGGCCGCCCTGCCCGACGCCGACGACGACGACTACTTCCCCATCGAGGACTACGACGACCTGCGGGCCAGCGAGATCCTCCCGTTGCTGCCGGAGCTCGAGGACGACGAGCTCGAGATGGTGCGCAGCCGCGAGCAGGCCGACATGGGCCGCTCCTCGATCCTGCACAGGATCGAGGCGCTCCTCGAGGCGTCGTCCGCGGCTCCTCCCGCGGGCCCTGCGCCGGTACCGGCGCCCGAAGAGGTCGCCGTGTTCGAGCCGGAGCCGGAGCCGGAGCCCGTCGTGACGATTGCGCCGCCCTCCGCACCGGCGAAGCGGGCGAGGGTCTCCAAGGCGCCGGCGGGGCGCTCGTCGAAGGTCCCTGCCGCCACGGCGGGCTCGGCCACCATGGTGCCCGACATGGCCCCGCCGGCCAAGGCTCCGGCCCGTACCGCCAAGAACGCCTCGAAGCCTCCGGCGGCCAAGGTCACCCCGCCGGCCAAGGTGGCGAAGGTGGCCACGGCGCCCGTCAAGGCAGCCAAGGCGACTGTCAAGGCCGCGAAGGTCTCGAAGGCACCGGTCTCCAAGGCGCCCGCGGCAAAGTCGCCGGCCTCAAAGGCGCCGGCGCCCAGGAGGCGAGCGGAGATCGAGAAGGCGTCCGCCAAGCCCGTGCCGGCGAAGCGCACGCAGAAGGGTGCGGCCGGGGCCACCACGACGCCGGCGTCCAAGGCCACCAAGAAGGCCTCGAAGCGCTGAGGGACGGCCGGTCAGCCGGCCGTTCGGCGAAGGCTGATGCGCACCGGGCCGTGGCCGGCCAGCTCGGCTTCGGCCGCTCCCGGGCCCGCCTCGTCCACCACGGCCACCTCGGTGGCGAGGACCTCGCCGGCGATGACCGCCCGGTTGGCTTCGACAGCCTGGCGGGCTGACGGCGGGACCTCGATCCTGAGGTCGATGCGGTCCCGGACGTCGAGGCCGGCTGCTTTGCGGGCCTCCTGCACCAGGCGCACCACGTCACGGGCCACGCCCTCCGCCTCGAGCTCGGCGGTGACCGCCACGTCGAGCACCACGACCGCATCGTCGCCGGGCAGCGCTCTGCTCGTCGCCGCGTCGCGGGGCAGGAGGCGCAGGTCGAACTCACCGGCCTCGAGCGCCACTCCGCCCACCACCACGGTGTCGCCGGCGCGGGACCAGTCGCCGCTCCTGGCCGCCCGGATCACCTGCTGCACCCGGTTGCCGAGCCGGGGCCCGGCGACGCGGGGGTTCACCGTCAGCACCAGCTCGCCGGCGTCGGCCACCGTCCCGGTGAGGTGCACCTGGCGCACGTTCAGCTCGTCGGCGATGATCCCCCGGAACGGAGCGAGCGCCTCGGCCCCGGCCCCGGAGACCGTGGCCGCCGGGAGCGGCAGCCGGGTGCGCAGCACGGGCACATGGCTCTTGCGCACGGCGTGACCGGCCGAGCAGACGTCACGCACGCGGTCCATCGTGGCCACCAGGCCCGGGTCGACCGGCAGGGCGAAGGCGTCGGGCCAGTCCTGGAGGTGCACCGACCCGGTGCCCGGCACGAGGGCGGCCCAGAGGTGGTCGACCGTGAGCGGCAGGAGGGGGGCGGCCACCCGGAGCAGGGTGTGGAGCACGGTGAACAGGGTGTCGACGGCGGCCTCGTCGCCGGCCCAGAGGCGGTCACGGCTGCGGCGCACGTACCAGTTGTTCAGGGCGTCGAGGAAGCGTGACACGGCCCAGCACGCCCCGGAGAGGTCGTGCACGTCGAAGGCGGCGGTGGCCTGGGTGACCAGGTCGGCGGCCTTGGCCAGGACGTAGCGGTCGAGGACGTCCTCGGCGCTTCCGACCAGGCGGGGCTGGTGCTCCGCGTAGAGGGTGAGGGTGCGGCAGGTGTGCCACAGCGGCAGCACGGCCTCGCGCAGGGCCGCCTCCATGGCCGCGTCGCTGGCCACCAGGTTGCCGCCCCGCAGGATCGACGACGACAGCAGCGACCAGCGGACGGCGTCGGAGCCCACGCGCTCGAACGTCTCGAGCGGGTCCGGGTAGTTGCGCAGCCGCTTCGACAGCTTCCGCTTGTCGTTGCCGAGCACGATCCCGTGGGCCAGGCACGCCCGGAAGGGCGGCCGGTCGAACAGCGCCACCGACAGCACGTGCAGCGTGTAGAACCAGCCGCGGGTCTGGCCGACGTACTCGACGATGAAGTCGGCCGGGAAGTTCTCCTCGAACCAGTCCTTGTTCTCGAAGGGGTAGTGGACCTGGGCGTAGGGCATGGACCCGGACTCGAACCAGCAGTCCAGGACGTCGCCGACGCGCCGCATCGTGGCCCGGCCGCTGGGGTCGTCGGGGTTCGGCCGGGTCAGCAGGTCGATGGCCGGCCGGTGCAGGTCGTCGGGGCGCACCCCGAAGTCGCGCTCGAGCTCGTCGAGGCTGCCGTACACGTCGACCCTCGGGTAGGCGGGGTCGTCGCTCTTCCACACCGGGATGGGCGCGCCCCAGAAGCGGTTGCGGCTGATGGACCAGTCACGGGCGCCCTCGAGCCACGACCCGAAGGCCCCGTCCCGCACGTTCTCCGGCACCCAGGTGATCTCCCCGTTCAGCTCGATGAGGCGGTCCTTGAACGTGCTCACGGCCACGAACCACGAGGAGACGGCCCGGTAGATGAGCGGGGTGTCGGTGCGCCAGCAGTGGGGGTAGCTGTGGACGTACGAGTCCTCCCGCACGACCAGGCCCCGCTCAGCCAGGGCCCGGATGATCGGGCGGTTGGCCTCGAAGACCTGGTGCCCGGCGAAGTCGTCCACCTCCGGGGTGAACCGCCCGGTGTCGTCGACGGGCACGACCACCGGGATCCCGTTGGCGTCGCCGAGCGCCTTGTCGTCCTCGCCGAAGCCGGGGGCGATGTGGACGATGCCGGTCCCGTCGCCGTCGGTGACGAAGTCGCCGGCCAGGACCCGGAAGGCGCCGGGGGTCTCCGCGAAGAACGGGAACAGCGGCTCGTAGGCAAGGCCGACGAGCTCGGCGCCGGCGATGGTGCGCACGACGTGGCCGCCCAGCTCCCGCTCGTACGCCGCGACCTGCGAGGCCGCCACCACCACCCGGCTCCCGTCTTGGTCCGTCGCCGGTTCGACGAGGGCGTACTCGATCTCGGGGCCCACGGCGAGTGCCAGGTTCGACGGCAGCGTCCACGGCGTCGTGGTCCAGGCCAGCACGTCGACGGGCATGCCGTCGAGGCCGTCGCGCAGCCGGAAGCGGACGGTGATCGCCGGGTCCTGGCGGTCGCGGTAGGCGTCGTCCATCTTCGTCTCGAAGTTGGACAGGGGCGTCTCGCACTCCCAGCAGTAGGGCAGCACGCGGTAGCCCTCGTACAGCAGGCCCTTGTCGTGCAGGGCCTTGAAGGCCCACAGGACGCTCTCCATGTAGGGGAGGTCCATGGTCCGGTAGTCGTCCTCGAAGTCGACCCAGCGGGCCTGGCGGGTGACGTAGCGCTCCCAGTCCTTGGTGTAGCGCTGCACCGAGGCCCGGCAGTGGTCGTTGAAGCGGTCGACCCCGAAGGCCTGGATGGCGGCCCGGCCGCTGAGCTGCAGCTCGCGCTCGGCCTCCATCTCCGGGGGGAGCCCGTGGCAGTCCCACCCGAAGCGGCGGACCACGTGGCGGCCCCGCATCGTCTGGTAGCGGGGGACGGCGTCCTTCACGTAGCCGGTCAGCAGGTGGCCGTAGTGGGGGAGGCCGTTGGCAAAAGGGGGCCCGTCGTAGAACACGAACTCCGGCGCCCCCTCCCGCTGGAACAGCGATGCGTAGAATGTCTGCTCCTCGTCCCAGCGGTCGAGCACGGCTCGCTCCAGGGCCGGCAGGTCCGGGCTCGGGTCGAGCTCTGCAAAGGGCCTGAGCGGCCCGTCAGAGCGGGGAGCATCGGGCCTGAGCGGCCCGTCAGAGCGGGGAGCAAAGGGCCTGAGCGGCCCGTCAGAGCGGGGAGCATCGGGCCTGAGCGGCCCGTCAGAGCGGGGAGCATCGGGCCTGAGCGGCCCGTCAGAGCGGGAGGCATCGTGGCGGGCGTCCGGGGCCATGGCCGGCCCAGCCTACGGTCCGGCCCGGACCGCTCCGGTGGGGCCGCCGCCTTGCTCGCAACCCTCGCGGTCGTGGTACCTTCCGGCGCCCCCCGGACAGGAGCTGCCATGCCCGCTGCCAAGAAGGCCTCGACGGCCAAGGCGAAGACGACGGCGGCGGTGAAGGCGAGCGCCCGCCTCGACACCCGCGGTGCGCCGAGCCACCCCGTGCCCAAGGAGAAGTGGCTGGTGAAGCAGCAGCAGCTGCTCTACGCCGCCCGCGCGGAGCGGATCGAGGAGGCGGCGGCGCTGAAGGCCGAGGCCGACCAGATGGCGCTCGACGCCGAGCCGGGCGACACCCAGTTCGACGACGAGTCCGGTGAGGGCTCGACGGCGGCGGTCGACCGCGAGCGCGACCTGGCCCTGTCGGCCCAGGCCCGAGCGGAGGTGGTCGAGATCGACGTGGCGCTCGACAAGATCGACGAGGCGGCCTACGGGACCTGCGACCGGTGCGCCAAGGCGATCCCGAAGGCCCGGTTGGAGGTCATACCCTGGGCCGCCCTGTGCGTGAACTGCAAGAGCGGGGGCCTGTCCGCCCGGCGGTGACGCCGGGTGGTGGTCGCCTGTCCGCGGCCGGTGTGGCCGCCGTCGCCGCCGTCGTCGTGGCGCTCGACCAGATCTCGAAGACCTGGGCGCTCCGGACCCTGGCGGACCGAGAGCCCCTGCACGTCCTGGGCAGCCTGCAGCTGGCGCTCTCGTTCAACTCGGGGGTCGCCTTCAGCCTGGGCCGGGGCTCCGGGCTCACGATCGTGCCGGTGGCCCTGGTCGTGGTCGTCGTGGTCGTCTTCGCCGCCCGTCACCTGGGAGGACCCGTGGCCGCCACCTCGGTCGGGCTGGTGGTCGGGGGCGCCGTCGGCAACCTGATCGACCGCCTCGTCCGGGGCCACGACGGCGCCGTCGTCGACTTCATCGACCTGCAGTGGTGGCCGGTCTTCAACCTGGCCGACGCAGGCATCGTCGTCGGCGGAGCGCTCCTCGCCGTCACCTCGCTCCGTCGCCCGAGCACCGAGACATCGACGAGTGCCGAGTGCAGCTGACCGTCCCCGGCTCGCTCGGGGGAGAGCGGGTCGACAAGGCGGTGGCCCTGCTGAGCGGCCTGGCCCGCAGCCAGGTCAACCACCTGGTCGACGCCGGCGCGGTACGGGTCGACGGTCGTCCGGTGACGAGCCGGTCGCGTCGGCTGGTGGCCGGCGAGCTCCTGGACGTCGACGTGCCCGTCCCGGAGAGCCGGGCCCCGGTGCCCGATCCGGCCGTCGAGGTTCCCGTCGTCTTCGAGGATGACCAGGTCCTGGTGGTCGACAAGCCCGCCGGCCTCGTCGTCCACCCGGGCGCCGGCAACCAGACGGGGACCATGGTGCAGGGCCTGCTCGCCCGCTACCCGGAGCTGGCCGGGGTCGGCGGCGACGAGACCCGACCGGGGGTGGTCCATCGCCTCGATGCCGGTACGAGCGGCCTCCTCGTCGTGGCCCGCACCGACCCGGCCCACACACAGCTCGTGGGCCAGCTGGCGGCCAGGACGGTGGAGCGGCGGTACCGAGCCCTCGTTCACGGCCGGGTGGCGTCGCCGGCCGGGGTCATCGACGGCCCCATCGGGCGCGACCAGCGCGACCCAACCCGTCACACCGTCGTCGCCGGCGGCAAGGAGGCCCGCACCCACTACGAGGTGCTCGACCGGGGGGACGACACGACCCTGCTGGCCTGCCGCCTCGAGACCGGCCGCACCCACCAGGTCCGGGTCCACCTCGCCGGGATCGGCCACCCCGTCGTCGGCGACGTGCTCTACGGGGGCCGCCTCGACCTCGGGCTCACCCGGCCCTACCTCCACGCCTTCCGCCTCGCCTTCGACCATCCGGCCACAGGCGAGCGGGTAGCCTTCCAGAGCCCTGTTCCCCCCGACCTGGTAGAGGCCGATGCGCGACGCTGACGACGCAACCATCATGCGCCAGGTGACGTTGGTGATCGCCGCCGCCATCTTCTGCCTGCTCTGCGGGGGCATCTCCGGGATCTTCGTGGTCCGCGACAGCTACGGGGCGGGGACGGACGAGCAGCGGGTCGAGCTGCCCCCCGCCACCACCCCGCGGGGCTGAGCAGCCGGTGGCGCCGGTCAGTCCTGCCTGACCTCGAGGGAGATCGGCACGGCGGACAGGGCCTTGCTGATGGGGCAACCGGTCTTGGCCTGCTCGGCCGCCCGGGCGAACCCGTCGGCGTCGAGGCCCTCGACCTCGCCTCGCACGCCGAGGGTGATGCCGGCCACCATGAAGCCCCCGGACGGGTCGGGCTCGAAGGCGACCTCGGCGGTGACCTCGAGGGCCTGGGGCGTCCCGCCCGCCTCGGCGAGCTCGTGGGAGAGCTGCATGGCGAAGCAGGAGGCGTGGGCGGCGGCCACCAGCTCCTCGGGGCTGGTGGTGCCGTCGGCCTCGTCGGCCGTCCGCTTGGGCCACGACACGTCGAACGTGCCGGTGCCCGAGCTCGTCAGCTCGACCTGGCCGCTGCCGTCGTTGAGGCCGCCCTCCCAGGCGGTCCGTGCAGTGCGTGTGGGCATGGGTCTCTCCGGTCCTGGGTGGGGTGGTGCGACATCGATCCTGTCAGTGGCGATCTTTGTCAGCGGTGATCTTGTCAGTGGCGGCAGGCGAGGGTGATGGTGGGAAACGGGTTGACGGCCTGGCCGCCGTTCGGGTGCACCTCGAAGTGCAGGTGCGGGGGGGTGGTGATGGGCGTTGCCCGAGTTGCCGACGTAGCCGACCACGTCGCCGGCGGTGACCTTGCCGGCCGCCCCGAGCTGTCCAGGTGAGCGAGGTAGTACCGGTTGCCGTCGTCGCCGCGCAGCTGGACGGCGTTGCCCCCGATCGAGTTGGGCGTCCGCTCGGCCTGCCCGCTCACCGGCGCCCGGACGGGGGTGCCGCGCGCGGCGAACAGGTCGTTCCCCTCGTGGACGCGGCCCGCCGGCCGGGGGAAGCCGAAGTCGTTGATGAACCCGCCTGTCGGGACGGGGCAGCCCCAGGTGCCCGGCACCTGGATCCGGGACCCCACCGACGGGCGGCGGGACAGGTTCATCCGGTTGGCGGTGGCCAGCGCCGCCGCCGTGCTTCCCTTGGCCGCGGCGATCGAGGCCCAGGTGTCACCGGTCTGCACCACATAGGACCGCGAGCCGATGCTCCGCCAGACGTCGGAGACGCTGGCCACGAGCCGCGCCTCGTGCACGCCCGCGCCCGAGGTCGAGGCCGGCCCACGTGCGGGAGCCGATGACGCCGTCAGCCTCGAGGCCCCGCTGGCGTTGGAAGGCGGCGACGGCTGTGAAGGTGCCGGGGCCGAACCGGCCGTCGGCGGCAGCTCGGAACCCGTTCCTGGTCAGCAGCCGCTGCGTCGGCGACGGCCGGACCGGAGGACCCGAGGCTCAGCTCGGGACGTCCGGTGGCCCCGCCGCGGCCCGGCGAGCCGCCAGCCGATCCGAGCGCAGCCCACGTCAGCGGCCCGACGACCCCGTCGGCGACCAGCCCGGCTGTGGCCTGAAGGGCCTGCACGGCTCGCCTGGTCCGCACCCCGAAGCGGCCGTCCACGGCCACCCCGAGGCGCCGCTGGACCACCTTGACGTCCTCACCGGCATCGCCGAGGGAGAGCGTGGGCCCGGTCAGGCGGCTGGCGTGGTCGAGCGCGGTGCCGGCGCTGGACTCGGCGGCCTCAGCCCAGGATGGTGGACGCCGGCTGCAGGCCCTTGGCCCGCATCACCATGTCGGCCAGGGTCAGCGAGTCGAGGTGGCGGCGGAGGTGGCTCCCCACGTCAGCCCACACCTCGAGCAGGGCGCACTGGCCTTCGTGCTCACAGGCCCCACCCTCGTGGGGGTTGCCGAAGTCACCGGCGACGATCGGCCCGTCGACGGCGCTGACGATGGCGGCGAGGGTGATCTCGCCGGGGGTGCGGGCCAGCACGTAGCCCCCGCCGACCCCCCGCTTGGACCGCACCAGCCCCGCGCCCTTCAGCGCCAGCAGGATCTGCTCGAGGTAGGGCTGGGGCAGCCCGGTCCGGTCGGCGATGTCACGCACGGAGGTCGGCGTGCCACCGTTGGCGTGGAGGGCGAGCGAGAGCAGAGCCCGGCTGGCGTAGTCCCCGCGCGTCGACACCTTCACCGAGCGCGATGCTACGGCGGATGAGCGACGTCACCGAGCCGGTCCTGCCCGCAAGCGCTGAGCCCGCCCTGCCCGCCACGCCCCAGGACGAGCGGGCGCCGGAGCGCTCCGGCGAGTTCGTCGAGCACCCGGCCAAGGTGATGCGGATCGGGTCGATGGTCAAGCAGCTGCTCGACGAGGTCCGGTCGGCGCCGCTCGACGACAAGAGCAGGGCCCGGTTGAAGGAGATCTACGAGACGTCGATCCGCGAGCTCTCCGACGGCCTCTCGCCCGATCTCAGCGACGAGCTCGCCACCCTCACCACCCCCTTCGGCGACGGGGCGCCCTCCGACTCGGAGCTGCGGGTGGCCCAGGCCCAGCTGGTCGGCTGGCTCGAGGGTCTGTTCCACGGCATCCAGGCCACCCTCTTCGCCCAGCAGGTCGCCGAGAAGCAGCTGCAGGAGCTGCGCCAACGCAGCCTGCCCGCCCCCGCCGAAGACCGCTCCGGCACTTACCTGTAGCGGGGGAGGGCAGGCCCTCCCCCCGGACCCCCTCCCGGCGCGGCCCTCGCCATCGATCGGTTGTCGGGCCGGCGGAGCCGGCCCTCGGGCGCCCGAGCAACCCAGGGATTAGCCGATGTCGCGTTCGATTGGCAGGGCGCCGCTCGCTTGAGTAAGTCCCTCGTCGAGCAGGGTTGCGGCTCGGGTGGCCTGGGTGCGGATCGAGGCCAGCATGGTGGCTCGGTCCGCGGGAGAGAGGCGATCCCAGGCCGCCTCGAGGGTCTCGGCCATGCCGCTGATGACCGCCAGCGGTGTCAGGAGGTCGTGCCGGAAGCGGTCGGCCCACAATGCCAGCTCGGCCTCCCGGGCCGCCAGCGCCGCCACTGCGTCGCGCCGGTCGGTGGGGCCGGTTCCCGGCGCCGTGGCCATCGTCGAACGGTAGCCCGGAGTGCTCTGCGAGCCCGTTGGCCCTGGTGCTCTGAGCCGGTGCGCTGAGCCGTGGAGCGGGCCTGGCCGCTGCTACCGTCGGGGGGAATCACACCCGTGTAGTCCACCCACAGGTTGTCCACAGGAAGAGGGTCGTGGCCGGGTCCTTCACCCACCTGCACCAGCACACCGAGTACTCGATGCTCGACGGTGCGTCCCGGGTGCAGGCGGTCGTGGCCGCCGCCGTGGCCGACGGCCAGTCGGCCCTCGGCATCACCGACCACGGCGTCATGTACGGGGTCCTCGAGTTCTACAAGGAGTGCCGGGCCCAGGGCATCAAGCCGGTGATCGGCACCGAGCTCTATCAGGCCGCCGAGAGCCGCCACGAGCGCCCCCGGCGCAGCGGCGGCAAGGTCGACGACTCCGGGGGCGACGCCGAGGGCGGCAACAAGCTCTACTACCACCTCACCGCCCTGGCCGAGACCACCGAGGGCTACCGCAACCTCATGAAGCTCTCGAGCGAGGCGTACCTCTCGGGGTACTACTACAAGCCCCGGGCCGACTGGGAGCTGCTCGAGCAGCACCACCGGGGCATCATCGCCACCACCGGGTGCCTGGGCGGTGTCGTGCTGCAGGCGCTGCTCCAGGGCGACGAGGAGCTGGCCGTCACCAGGGCGGCCCGGCTGCAGGACATCTTCGGGCGCGACTCGATGTTCGTCGAGCTGCAGGACCACGGGATCCCCGAGCAGCGCCGCACCAACCCCCAGCTGCTGCGCCTGGCCCGCCGCATCAAGGCGCCGCTCCTGGCCACCAACGACGGCCACTACGTCCACCAGGCCGACGCCCTGGCCCACGACGCCCTGCTGTGCGTGCAGACCGGGGCCCTGCTGGCCGACGAGAACCGGT
>Ga0183260_10000868_pt1 | contig 25725 bp, 23 predicted proteins | sample AntDrymUQ4972206_2_FD_129768 | JGI IMG/M metagenome (GOLD analysis project Ga0183260, IMG submission 129768) | Polar desert sand microbial communities from Dry Valleys, Antarctica - metaG UQ497 (22.06) (version 2) (version 2) | ecosystem: Environmental > Terrestrial > Soil > Desert | place... | reverse complement strand
GTGAACGGGCGGATCCGCGATCGTCTGCATGTTGCTCCGGATCTGCCCGACCAGGAACTCGTGGCGCTGGCTCGTGCCTCCGACCGGGTGCGCTCCTTCCTGGACGGCGCGGAGGCCCGACGCACGGTCGTCGTCCCCGGGAAGCTCGTCAACTTCGTCACCTGAGGTATTCCTGCACAGGCCTGCCTGCGGTCGAGCCCACCAGCCCGATCTTGCTCGGTGGAGCACCGAAATCGGCGCACTTTTTCGACAGTGTCGTTTCCCATGCGTGACTCCATGCCGGTGACGATGGCCGGGTGCCTTCCGTCTCCCTCTCGCGGTCGACCGCGCTCGTCCTCGTAAGCGCGCTTCTCGCACTGCTCGTCGTCGTCGGTCCACGCCTGGCGCGGACCGGCACCTCGAGCGCACCCGAGATCGTCGCTCCCCTCGAGTCCACGCCCGCCGACGCGTCGATCCCGGCGCATGCAGGACGAGCGCCTCTCGTGGTGCACGTCGTGGGGGCTGTGAGGCGGCCAGGGCTCTATCGCCTTCGAGAGGGTGCGCGCGTCGCAGACGCGGTCGAACGAGCCGGAGGCGCCACTCGCCGTGCGGAGCTCGCCGGGCTCAATCTCGCCGCACCGCTGGTGGACGGAATCCAAGTGCTCGTTCCGCGCCGCGTCCCTGTGCCCGCCGTGGTTCCTGCGGACGAGAGCGGTGCCGCCACGCCGGGAGCTGCGATCGCGGGGCTCGGCTCGAAGGTGAGCCTCGCCTCGGCGACGGCCGCGGAGCTCGACGAGCTCCCCGGGGTGGGGCCTGTCACGGCGCAGAAGATCCTCGATTACCGGACCGAGCACGGGCCGTTCAGATCGGTGGACGATCTGGATGCAGTACCGGGCATCGGCCCGACGCGCGTCGAGCAACTGCGCGACCTGGTGACCCCGTGAGGCGAGCTATCGAGCTCCACTGGCCGGCGCTGCTCGCGGGCTCGGCCTGCGCCGGCCTCGCGGTTTCGAACTGGGTCACGCTGAGGGGCCCTGTTCTCGTCGTGCTTGCGCTTGCCGCGTTGGTGGCTGTCTACCGTTGTGGCGGAGCGACGAGGGTGGCCGCCCTCGGAGCGTTGCTCGCTGTGGCGGGGCTCTGCTGGGGCGCGATGCGCCTCGAGGCGATGAGCCAGAGCGTGCTCTTGTCCGAGATCGGCGAGTCGGGGGCGGCCCGGCTCGTCGTGACCGGGCCTGCGCGGCCGACACCGTGGGCGATACGCGTGTCGTCCGAGGTTCGAGCGTTTCGCGGAAAGCCGCTGCGAGAGCGGGTGCTCCTCGTCCTCCCGGTCGGCCGCTCGCCTCCGCGCGGCGCCATCCTGGAAGCGGTCGTTCGGGTGACCGAGCCCCGACGCGCCGAGAACGGCGGCTTCGACGAGCGTGCGTGGCTCGCCCGCCAAGGGATCCACGTCGTCGCGCGGGCGGGCACATGGCGACAGGTCGGAAGTCGCGGTGGCGTTGCGGGCGGTGGCGATCGCCTGCGCGATCGAATCGAGCGAGCGGTCGGGCGGGGCTCGAACGGCGTGCAGCGGGCACTCGTTCTGGGCGTGGTCCTCGGGGAGGACGAGGGGCTGTCGGAGCCGGTCCGGGAGGACTTTCGTGCTTCCGGGCTCGCGCATCTACTCGCCGTCTCCGGGCAGAACGTCGCCTTTCTCGCCCTCGGCGTCTACGGGCTCGGCTGGCTGCTCCGCCTCTCGAAGGTCGTTCGGGAGCTTGCAACGCTCGGCGCGATCGCTGCTTACGTTCTCGCGGTCGGCTGGCAGCCGTCCGTCATCCGCGCCGGAGTCGCCGGTGCGCTGGCGTCGCTCGCCTGGCTGGCGGCAAGGCCGCGCGACCGCTGGCATTTCCTCGCGCTCGGCGCGCTCGTCCTGCTCGCGTGGGCTCCGACGTCGTTGCTCGATCCGGGTTTCCAGCTCTCGTTCGCGGCCGTCGCCGGGATCTTCGTCGGCGTCCCACGTTTGCGCGTGCGTCTGGAGGGCTACCCGTTGCCCGCGAGCGTCGCCGATGTCCTCAGCGTGGCCGTCGTCTGCGGCCTGGTGACGGCGCCGATCGTGCTCGTCCACTTCGGCGAAGCTCCGATCTACACGGTCCCTGCGAACGCGGTTGCCTTTCCGGCGGCACCGGCCGTACTCGGCCTGGGGCTCCTCGCAGCGGCGGCCGATCCGCTGTCTCCGGAAGCTGCCACCGCGCTAGCGTGGCTTGCTGGCTGGGCGGCCGCCTGGCTCGAGCTCGTGGCGCGGCTCTTTGGCTCGTTGCCGGGCGCGCAGGTCGGCACCCGGACGGCAGCGGTCGCGACCCTCCTGATCGGGCTGACCTCGGTCGGAATCCGGCACGCTCGCCCGACGCGTTCCGGTCGCGGCTCCGGGACTGCAGCCGCGGCAGCCGGACTTGCGCTCGTCGTAGCCGCAGGTGCGTGGTCGCTTCGGCAGGGACCCGCATGGGATGCTCCTGCGGGGCTCAGGGTGACGTTCCTCGACGTGGGACAGGGCGACTCGATCTTGCTGGAGACGCCGAGCGCGCGCGTCCTCGTGGATCAGGGACCGCCGGAGGCGAACGTCGCCGCCCAGCTGGGCCGAATGAGCATCCGGTCGCTCTCCGCGCTCGTCTTGACGCATCCCGAGCGCGACCACGTGGGCGGAGCCGCTGACGTCATACGACAACTTCGGGTGGGGACAGTGCTCGATCCAGCCCTCGCTGCGACCGGGCCCGAGCGGGAAGAGGCGCTCGCCGCGGCGCGGGGTCGCGGCGTGCCGGTTCGTGTCGTTCGCACGGGATCAGAGTTCAGGGCTGGCGGCCTCGTCCTCCGAGTGCTTTGGCCCCCCGACCCTGGTCTCCCCTCGGAGGATCCGAACGTCAACGCCGCGGTTCTCTCTGCCTCCTACGGAGAGACCGATGTGTTCCTGCCGGCGGACGCGGAGTCGGACGTCACCGCGCGCCTTCGCCTGGGTGCCTTCGAGGTGCTCAAGGTCGCGCACCACGGCTCGGCCGACCCTGGTCTCGACGAGCAGTTGCGTGTGTTGAGACCGAGGGTCGCGGTGATCTCGGCCGGCCGGAACAACGACTACGGGCATCCGCGCGACGAGACGCTCGCGGCGCTCGCCACTGTCCCCGGAATCGCCGTGTACCGCACTGACACGCATCGTCGCGTGATCCTCGAGTCGGATGGCCGCCGGATTCGCGTTCGAACCGAGCGTTAGAGTGACGCCGTGGCTGAGGCCCCCGACAAGCCCGTGTACCTTCTCACGGGCAGCGATCGTCCCAAGATCGACATGGCGCTGGGCCGCCTGCGCGGGCACTTCGTGGCGGAGGCGACGGATGTCGTGAGCGCGCTCGACACCTCCGCCGAGACCGCCGTCGGCCTGTGCAACGCCGGGAGCCTGTTCGGCGATCTGCGGCTCGTCGTCGTCGAGGACGTCGACGGCCGCCGCGACTCGGACGCGCGCCGCAAGGGTGGGTGGAGAGCCGCCGATGTCGAGGCACTGTCGTCATACCTGGCGAATCCCGCGCCCGGGACGGTGCTCGCGCTCGTCGGTGAGGCGGTCGGGAAGACGACCGCGCTCTGGAAGGCGTGCGCGAAAGCAGGCACCATCCTCGAGTTCGCGGTGGCCAAGAAGGCGATTCAGGGCTGGATCGCCGAGCAGTTCGCGAAGCGCGGCGTCCGAGCCGAGCCTGAGGCCTGCGCGCTGCTCCTCCAGCTCGTCGGCGACGATCTCCACGCGCTCTCCCAGGAGGTGGACAAGCTCTCGACCTGGGCTGCAGGTGAGCCGATCGGTGAACGCGAGGTCGAGATTCTGTGCGCGGCGTCGGCCGAGGTGCCGATCTTCGCCCTGACCGACGCCTGGGCCGGTCGCGACGCCGCTCGTGCGCTCGTGGCGAGCGAAATGATCCTCGAGCGCGAGTCGAAGCCGCGCCGCGATACGGCTGCCCGACTCGCTGGCGCCCTCGGGACGCACCTGAGCCGCCTTCGCTCGGTCAAGCGACTCGCGGGCGAGGGGGTGCGCTCGAAGGAGGCCGCGGGAAAGCTCAAGATGAATCTGTACTACGTGCAGAAGCTCTACGGCCAGGCTGACGCGTTCTCGCGGGAGGAACTGCACGACGCGACCGTTCGCTTTGCCGAGCTCGACGGCGCTCTCAAGGGCAAGAGCAAGCTGGCACCCGATCTCGAGGTACAGCGGGCGCTCGTCGATCTGACGCGGCGCTGAGCCAGCCTGGCGATCGCGTAGGAGCGAGGCATGCCTCGCCCTTACCAAGCCCTGAGCGCTCTACGAGGAGACGCCGGCGGCGAGCTTCGCGGCCTGCGACTTCTTGCGGGCGGCGGTATTCCGATGCAGTGCGCCGCGAGTCGCCGCACGATCGATCGTGCGAACCAGCTCACGATGCCCGCTCGCGATGCGCTCCGCGTCCCCGTCACCGGCCGCGGTCTCGAGGCGCTTGGTCAGCGTCTTTATCGTCGAGCGGTAGCGCAGGTTCTCGAGCCGCTGACGCGCCTGGATCCGAACGCGCTTCTTCTGCTGTTTGATGTTTGCCAAGAGGATCTCGAGGTTTCGAGCGAGGAAACGCCCGCGTCCGCGGGCCGGGCGATGGTAGCAGGAGCGAAGCGGCTCGACGTGAAATTCACGGCGGTGCCGACGACACGGCGCCGGATCGCAACTCTCCCTCGCCGTCCAGGCTCGTCAGCCTGCCTCGGCGAGTGGAGTGCGTCTCCCGGCTTCGTCGTGAAGGTTTCGGGCTTCGCGCCAATTTCACGCCAAGCCTCTCTGTGAGAATCGGCCCGAACAGCCCATGCATCAGACGCCCGAAACGCCGATACCGCCTCCAATGAAGGAGTCCGGCCACGACCGACGCATCGCTCGCTCAGCGGCCGTCTTCTCGCTGGCGACGGCAGTTTCCAGGGCGCTCGGCCTGGTACGCGAGATGGTCAGCGCGTACTACTTCGGCGTCGCGGGGAAGATCAATGCCTTCACGATCGCGATTCAGATTCCGAACCTCGTCCGCGCCCTGGTCGCCGACGCGGCGCTCTCCGGAGCCTTCGTCCCGGTCTTCAGCGAGCTTCTCGAGCGGGGGGAGAAGCAGCGCGCGTGGCGTGTCGCCTCGACGCTCCTCTGGCTGACGCTTCTGGGCCTCGGCGCGGTGACCGCGCTCTTCATCCTCCTGGCGCCGCTCCTGATGCGTCCCTTCGGCGATCCAGGGGGCGACTTCGATCTCGCGGTAGGCCTCTCGCGGGTGCTCTTCCCGACCGTCGTGCTGCTCGGGCTCTCGGGAATCGTCGTGGGAATCCTGAACACGTATCACCACTTTGCGCTCCCGGCCCTGGCCCCGGTCGCGTGGAACCTCGTGATCATCCTCGGGCTCTTTCTCGGTATCCCTCGCGTCGAGGACGAGAACGCCGAGCTCTATCTCTACGCGGCGGTCGTGCTTCTCGGCACGTTGGTCTTGCTCCTGCTGCCGGTTCCGTGGCTGCGACGACTCGACGGCTCGCTCACCATGGTCGTGGACTGGCGCGATCCGGCGGTGCGGCGCGTGCTCAAGCTGATGCTCCCCGTGACGCTGACCATCGGGCTCATCAACGTGAGCTTCTTCGTGGACATGCTCTTCGCGTCGAGGCTGCTCGATCCCGAGCTCGCGCCGACGGCGATCGACAAGGCGTTCCGGCTGTACATGCTGCCGCAGGGCCTCTTCGGCGTTGCCGTCGTGACGGTGCTCTTCCCGACTCTTGCCCGTCTCTCGGCCCGCGGCGAGGAAGTCGGGCTTCGTCGCGCGCTGGACGGCGGCCTTCGTCAGATCGCCTTCCTGCTCGTCCCTGCCTGTCTCGTCTCGATCGCGCTCGCAGACCCGATCGTGAGGCTCGTCTACGAGCGAGGTGAGTTCACGGCGAGCGACACGACCGTCGTCGCCGACTGCCTGCAGGCGTTCTCCATCGGACTGGTCTTCAACGGCTGGATGCTGTTGCTCAACCGCAGCTTCTACGCGATCCAGTCGAACTGGATTCCGACGTCGGTCGCCCTGGGCACCGTCGGTCTTAATGCCGCGCTCAATACGGGCTTCTATCGCCTCGGCATCTGGGGCATCCCGCTTGCGACGGCGACCGTCAACATCCTCGGCGCTGCCACGCTCCTCGTGCTGATGCGCCGTCGCGTCGGTCTCGAGCACGTCGGCCGAACGATGGCCGTCGTCGCTCGCATCGCCGTTGCGGCCGGGGCCGGAGCAGCGAGCGCGTTCGGCGTCTGGTACGGCCTCGATGAATGGCTCGGGCGCACCACCCTTGCCCAGACCGTGTCCCTCGTCGCCGCCCTCCTCGCGGCCGGGCTGGCCTACGCGGGCCTCGCGCGGGCGCTCGGAATTCGAGAGCTGGAGGCGCTGCTACTGTTGCGGGCCCGGCGCCTCGATCCCACCGAGCGGCGCTGAATCTCAATGGAGCTGGATCGGATCCGCAACTTCGCGATCATCGCGCACATCGACCACGGCAAGTCGACGTTCGCCGACCGCATTCTCGAGCTGACCGGGGCGGTCTCGGAGCGCGAGATGCGCGAGCAGCTGCTCGATTCCATGGATCTCGAGCGCGAGCGCGGCATCACGATCAAAGCGCAGGCAGTGCGAGTTCGCTGGCGCAATCACTTCCTGAACCTGATCGACACTCCCGGCCATGTCGATTTCAGCTACGAGGTCTCTCGCTCACTGCAGGCCTGCGAGGGCGCGCTTCTCCTGGTCGATGCGTCCCAGGGCATCGAGGCGCAGACGCTGGCCAATGCGTACCTCGCGCTCGACAACGACCTCGAGATCGTCCCGGTCGCGAACAAGATCGACCTCCCGCAGGCGGATCCCGACGCGGCCGCGGCCGAGATCGCGCAGCTCGTCGGGGAGTCGCCCGAGCGCGTGTTGCGGATCTCTGCGAAGACCGGGACCGGTGTCGGCGAGGTTCTCGACGCGATCGTCGAGAGGATCCCGCCGCCCTCGGGAGATCCCGAGGCGCCCGCCCGCGCGCTCGTGTTCGATTCCTCGTACGACCAGTACCGGGGCGTGGTCGCATTCGTTCGCGTCGTCGACGGTCGCTTCGAGACGCGAGAGCCGCTACGGGCGATGGTTCAGGGAACCTCGTTCGAAGCGGAGGAGCTCGGGGTCATGTCTCCGGTGCGAGAGCCGGTCGCGGCGCTCGGCGCGGGCGAGGTGGGGTATGTCGTAACCGGCCTCAAGGACGTCTCGCGGCTGCGGGTCGGCGATACCTTGACCTCCCGTCGGTGGCCGGCCGCGGAGCCGCTTCCCGGGTACAAGGACGTCAAGCCGATGGTCTTCGCGGGGATCTTCCCGACCGACTCCGACGAGTATCCGGAGCTGAGGGACGCCCTCGAGCGGCTCAAGCTGAACGACGGGTCTCTCTCCTACGAGCCCGAGACGTCGCAGGCGCTCGGGTTCGGGTTCCGCTGCGGCTTCCTCGGACTGCTGCACATGGAGATCGTCCGCGAGCGGCTCGAGCGCGAGTTCGACCTCGACCTGCTGATCACGGCGCCGACGGTCGCCTACCGAGCGACCAAGCGAGGCGGTGATGTCGTCGAGGTGCACAACCCGGCGGAGATGCCCGTCGAGCTCGATCTCGTCGAGGAGCCGTACGTGAAGGCATCGGTGATCGTCCCGAAGGACTACGTGGGTCCCGTGATGGAGCTCGCCAACGAGAGGCGAGGGACGTTCGACCACCTCGAGTACTTGAGCGAGGAGCGGGTACTCCTCTCCTACGCCCTCCCTCTGGGCGAGATCGTGCTCGACTTCTACGACCAGCTGAAGTCGAGAACGCGCGGCTACGCGAGCTTCGACTACGACCTTGCCGGCTTCCAGCCGGGAGACCTGACCCGCGTGGACATTCTCGTGGGCGGCGAGCAGGTCGATGCGCTGTCGCTGATCGTCCACCGTGACGCCGCCTATGAACGTGGGCGCCAGCTCGTCGAGCGGCTACGGAAGGAGATCCCACGGCAGATGTTCGACGTCCCGGTGCAGGCGGCGATCGGTTCGCGTGTGATCGCGAGGGAGACGATCAAGGCCCGCCGGAAGGACGTGCTCGCGAAGTGCTACGGCGGGGACATCTCGCGGAAGCGAAAGCTCCTCGAGAAGCAGAAGAAGGGCAAGAAGCGGATGAAGCAGGTCGGCGGGGTGGAGGTCCCGCAGGAGGCCTTCCTCGCAGTCCTGAACCTCGAGTCGGACCGGAAGCGATGAGCGTGGTTCGACATCTCTACGTGCACCTGCCCTTCTGCGCCCATCGCTGCGGCTACTGCGACTTCGTCACCGTGGTCGGGCGGCGCTCGCAGCACGAGGCGTACGTCCACGCACTCCTCGCCGAGCTGGCGCTCGAGCGAGACGTGCTCGCAGACCGTCTGGACACGGTGTTCCTCGGGGGCGGAACGCCGACGTTCACGGCGCCGTCCGAGCTCGCCCGGCTCTTCGCCGCGCTTCCCGAGGCGGAGGAGCTCACCGTGGAGGCGAATCCCGAGACCGTGACGCCCGGGGTCGCGCGCCTGTTGCTCGACGGGCGTGTCACCCGCGTCTCGCTCGGTGCGCAGAGTTTTCGGCCTCATCTTCTCGCGGTGCTGGAGCGGCGAGCGCAGCCCGATGACGTCCGACGAGCGGTGTACCTTCTCCGTGATGCCGGATTGGACAACGTCTCGCTCGATCTGCTCTACGGGATCCCCGGCCAGAGCGCCGCCGACCTCGAGAGCGATCTCGCCGACGCGCTGACCCTCGAGCCCGAGCACCTCTCGTGCTACGAGCTCGAGGCGAAGCCTGGGACGCGGTTCACGCATGCACACGGGGACGAGCTCGAGCGGCAGGCCGAGGCCATGGAGGGCTACTTCGAGACCGTCGTCGACACGCTGACCGGGTCGGGGTACCGGTGGTACGAGACCGCCAACTTCTGCGTCGAGCCTGATCGCGCCGACGGCCGGGACCTGCGAGCACGACACAACCTCGCGTACTGGCGCGGATGCGACTACCTGGGCGTCGGCGTCGGGGCGGTTTCGACGGTCTCGGGGATCCGGAGTCGCAACCTTCCGGGGATCTCCGCGTATATGAGCGCGCTGTCCGCCGGAGATCCTCCGCGGCGGGAGGTCGAGATCCTCGATGAGCAGACTCGAGCAGGCGAGCGTCTCATGCTCGGGTTGCGGCTCGACGAGCCGCTGTCCATCGCCGACGTCGAGGGCTCGCTCGACTCGGAGGCGCTCGCTCGACTCGCAGCGGGCGGGCTGGTCGAGCTCACCTCGAACGGCGACGTCGACAAGCTGCGCCTCACGCGGCGGGGCAGGTTTCTCGGCGGGGGGGTGACGGCAGAGCTCGTCGAGCTCGCCTCAGCCTGACGCGGCGGTTGGAGTCACTCGACGAGCACGGCGATGCAGTTCCCCAGCTCGTCGAAGTTGCAGAGCTGATCGTTCGCCAGACCGGATGAAGAGAACACGACGATGTTGACGAAGTGCCCCCAGACGTCACCGTTGTCGAGGCTCTTCCGGTAGGTGCTTCCGTACCACGGGTGCGGGTCGTTGTCGAGGCAGGGCCTGACGGGTCCACTCACGTCCCAGCCCGTGGCGTAGAAACCCGCGAAGTACTTGACCGGTACCTGGTCGTTCCCCGACCCCTGGAAGGTGCCGTAATCCGTGATGATCAGCGTGACGTAGCGGGGATCGTTTGCGAAGTCGTGGTTCGTGAAGAAGTCTTTGATCGTCGCGTCGTCCTCGACTCCGTGACCGGGTGCGCCCTGATCCTTCGGCCAGTTGTTCGGCTGGCACGTCGGAGTCTCGAAGCGTTTCGAAAGCCCCTGGCGAAACTGGCCAATCTTGTCACCCGTCTCGACGCCTACGCAGATGGGCGCCGGTGTGTTCGAGGTCGAGTCCGGCGGCAGGTCGCCGACGTCGTAACCGTCGCAGAGGATGTCTGCCCACTCCTTGTCCCCGTCCTTCGGTATCCCAGTCGTCGTAGTTGAGTCCGTAGGTCGTCATGCAGCCATTCTCGATCTCGGTCGCGAAGTTGACGTTCTTGTCGCAGTCGAACGCCTGGTTCTGGCTTCCCGACGGGCTCGCGACACGTAGGAGCATCGGGGGAACGAGGGGATCCTCGATGCGGAGCGGCTTCCGGACGCCAACGGTGACGATCACGCTCAGCGGTGGGCCATAGTTTCGCGAGTTCGGATCCAGGATCGGCGGGTCCGCGGGGTCGGTCGGGTCCGAGGTCGTGATCTTCAAGTAGTCGATCGGTCCAGAGCGCTCGTCGGCGACGTACGGGTGCGCGACTCCCCCGAACGTGCCCGAGCGATCGACGCCGACCGGGGACTTCGTCTTCCAGCTGACCGAGTAGTTCTGTCGTCCGAGAGCTCGAGGGTCGAGCGTCGACAACTCGCTCGTTCTCCAGATGCTCTCGTTCTCTGCCGACGCCTCTCCCACGTAGTCCATGTCGCAACCCCGATTGCCGCAGCCGGGGCCTCTGAGCTTGACAACGGCGCTGATGCCCGCCGGTGGGGCAGGCGTGGGATCGGGGTTGAAGCCGAAGTCGATCACGGCCTCGGCGCCGATCGCGCACTCCTCGGCGCTGCGCAAGAAGTACGGCGCGGAGAACTCGTCGCAATCGGCGGCGAAGAGACTGACGTCTCTGATCTGCGGCACGACGAGCGTGCCGGGGAGATCTGACCAGCCGTGGATGAACGTAAGTCCGTCCTCCTGCCCGCTGCCGGCATAGCACGTGACCAGACTGGGGTCTTGGCTACAGATCTGGGCGAGACTTCCCGTCCGCAGGGGATCGTCATCGACCTTGGAGACGAGGATGACAACGCCGGTGTTCTCGTTGGCGATATCGACCGTTTCCTCGAAAGCCGAGGTCTTCCATTCCGAGAACGGGAGTCCGGGATCGTCGGCCTGCATGAGCAGCTGGCTGGCGAGGACGTCGCCGTTGATCTCGTCGACGAAAATGGCGACCACCGCCTCTGGCTCGATGTCGGGCACCGCCCACGGCAGCATCCCGGACTGTTCCTTGATCTGCCGGATCTCGACCTTCGCCTTACGCTTGGGATCGATCACCATCGGCAAGAACCCGAACAGGAGAGGCGCATCGTCGTCTGTCGCCTTGACGTCGAGCGTCTTCGTGCTGCACGGATCTCCCGCAGGCGTCAGAAGACTGTTGTCGTGGTCGAGGGTGTCATCGAGGCCGATCCCCGTCATGGGATCGCCATCGGCCCAATAGCGCGCGCTGTTCAAAACGACCCGCACGTCGTCCGGTTCCTGCTCCTGCAGATTTAGCGTCGCCGGATCGCGAGCGGTGTCACCCGAGTATCCAAGTGCCGTCGCCTTGATCGCAGCATTCGCTGCCACAGGGTCGCCGAACTGGAACGAACAGCCCACGAACTTGGTCGCACCAGCGAATGCGCCGGCGTCGACGAGGGTTTGCAGGCGCTTCGCGTGGACGTTCCAGTTCCCGACGTCGACGACGATGACGCTGATGAGAAGAATGAGGCCCAGCACGAGAGAGAAGAGCACGAGGATCGCTCCACGCTCGTTCCCGCCGTCGTAGACGGCATCACTTCGCAGCCCGGGCCACCGGATGCCGCGATCTCCCCAGATCCGCCGCACGTTCCCCTCAATCCTTCCCCCGGACGCATTTATGGGAGGTCCGGGGTCCTTTTCAATAGGCCCGCGTGTCCGACCAGGTGCCCCGGAGGACCGCCCGCTACCATCGGCAGGGATGGTGCTTTCCGCCCGCAAACGCGAGATTCTCCGACGCGTCGTCGAGGAATACGTCGCGACCGGACAGCCCGTCGGGTCGCGCGCCCTCGTCGAGGTGTCCGGGCTGGAGGTGTCGTCCTCGACGGTGCGCGGCGAGCTTGCGGAGCTCGAGTCGATCGGGCTATTGACGCATCCCCACACGTCGGCGGGCCGGATCCCCACCGAAAGCGGCTACCGCCTCTACGCCCAGGAGCTGATCGAGACGCTGGAGGGGCGACCGGACGAGCTCGGAGTCGATCTTCGCGGAATGCGCGACGAGATCGAAGACGCGCTGCGTACCACCACCGAGATGCTCTCCCGCGCGACGCGCCTCCTCGCCCTCGTCTCGGCGCCCTCGCTCGAGACGGCATCGATCCGCCACGTCGAGGTGCTTGCTCTGCAGCCCACCAGCGTGATGGTGGTCGTCATCACCTCGACGGGGGGCGTGACCAAGCGGGTCTTCCGGCTCGAGGAGCCGGCCGACCTCGGACTTCTGGCGTGGGCCTCCGAGTACCTGAACGAGCGCCTCGTCGGCGAGCGCCTCGGATCGAGCTCGGTGCGTCGCCGGCTCGACGCCCCCGAGCTCGCGCCCCGTGAGCGAGCGTTCCTCGGGCTCATCGGGCAAGCCCTGCTCGAGGTCGGCTCCGAGGAACGGCCACAGGTATTCGTCGGCGGCGCCGCCGGCCTGCTCGAGGAGGCGCGCGCCGAGGAGCTCGAGGCCTCGATGCGCCTGCTCGAGCTCCTGGAGCGGCGAGCCGCCGTGCTCGAGCTCGTCAGCGAGGCCCTCGAGCCGCGACGAGCGGTCGTTCACGTCGGTCCCGAGCTTGCGGGTGGTCAGCTCCACGACGTGTCGCTCGTCGGGGCGACGTACGGGATCCGGTCGACAGCGCTCGGCGCGGTCGGACTGATCGGCCCCCTCCGCATGGACTACGACAAGGCGATTCGCACGGTGAGGGCCGCTGCGTACGAGCTCAGCCGGTTCGTCGAAGACGTGTACGAGGAAGCCTGAGGCACCGTGGCGACGTCGGAGCGCGACTACTACGAGGTCCTCGGCGTGAAGCGCGGAGCGTCCGAGATCCAGATCAAGAAGGCGTTTCGCACCCTTGCGCGCGAGCTCCATCCGGACGTGTCGCCCTCGCCGGACGCCGAGCAGCGCTTCCGTGAGGTCGCCGAGGCGTACGAGGTGCTCACCGACCCGGACCGCCGCGCGTTGTACGACCGCCTAGGTCACGCTGGCCTGCGACGTGGAGGCCTCGAGCCCAGCTTTGCGCATTTCGGCGACCTCTCCGACGTCTTCGCCGCATTCTTCGGCGAGGATCCCTTCGGCGGGGCCGCATCGCGGAACCATCGATCAGCCCGCGGCCCTGATCTGCAGGTGGTCGTCGAGATCGACCTGGAAGAAGCGTTCACGGGTCTCACGACCGCGGTTCCCATCGAGGTCGCCGTCGCATGCGAGCGTTGTGCGGCGACCGGATCCGAGCCGGGCACCGGCTCGCGCGAGTGCTCGATCTGCGGCGGCGGCGGGCTCGTGCGGCGGGTCTCGCAGAACGTGTTCGGGCAGTTCGTCCACCAGCAGCCGTGCCCCGAGTGCAGAGGCCTCGGTCGCGTGCTCGATGCCCCGTGCGGTGACTGCGAGGGCGAGGGTCGCCGCGTCGCTCAGCGTACGCTCGAGGTCGACGTGCCTGCAGGGATCCACGACGGCCAGCGGATCCGGGTCCGGGGCGAGGGGCACGCCGGCTTCCAGAGCGGAGACAGCGGCAACGCGTTCGTCGTAGTGCGCGTTCGGCCCGACCCGCGCTTCGTGCGGGACGGGGACGACCTGCACACCGCGATCCGGGTGACGATGACCGACGCGGCGCTCGGCGCGACGGCGCGAGTCGACGCACTGGGCGGCGAGCTCGACCTCGAAATCGCTCCCGGTACCCAGCCTGGCACCGTTCGGGCTCTTCCAGGTCATGGAATGCCCACGCTCCGGAGCTCACGTCGCGGTGATCTCTACGTCAGGCTCGACGTCGCGCTGCCGACGAACCTGACCGAGGAGCAGCGTCAGCTCCTCGAGGACTTCGGGCAACAGGCCGGGCCGGAGACCTACGAGCCGGACGACGAGGACGAAGGCTTCTTTCGCCGCTTGAAGAGCGCACTGCGCTGAGCTCGCCACGAGGTGGTCGCCGGACATGGCCGTGCATCTCGAGGTGAGCTCTGGCGTCGGCTTGCTTCGGGTCTCGTTCCGCGTGCCTGCGGCGGAGGCCGAGATCGCCGGCAGCCGCCTCCTCGAGCTGGTCCCGAGCGGGTTCGAGGAGTGCGCGGCAGGCGAGATGACCGAGCTCGCGATCTACACCGACGAGGCTGGAGCCGAGCGAATCCGCGCCGCGTTCGCCGAGCGCGTGTGGTCGGAGGCCGTCCTTCCCGGGTGGGAGGAGCGCTGGCGTGCATTCCATCGTCCCGTGCGGGCCGGGGGCCTCTGGATCGGGCCGCCGTGGGAGATGCCGCCGCGGGGAGAGCCGGCCGTCGTGGTCGATCCAGGACGTGCGTTCGGGACGGGTGCCCATCCCACGACAAGGGCATGCATCGATGTCCTTTCGCAGCTCGAGCGCGGCAGTGTTCTCGACGCTGGGACCGGGTCTGGCGTGATCGCCGTCGCTGCGGCAACGCTCGGCTTCGGGCCTGTTTTCGCTTTGGACGTCGACGCGATTTCGGTCGAGGCGGCGCGCCTCACCGCTCGGCGAAACGGCGCACGTATCGACGTCAGACGCGCCGACGTGCTCGTCGACGAGCTCCCCGACGCAGACCTCCTGGTCGCTAACATCGAGCTTCGCGTGGTCGAGGCGCTGCTCGCTCGCCGCCCCGCTCCCCGGGCGATCACCTCCGGCTATCTCGCCCATGAGCGACCGCAGGTCGCCAGGTGGACGCCAGTTGCCCGAGTCGAGCTCGATGGCTGGTCCGCCGATCTGCTCGCCTTCTCGGGTCAACGCTTCTAAGCTAGAAGGCCCGATGGCGACCTTCTCCGCACGCTTCCTGGGCTGCAAGGTCTCGTTCGCCGATGCGCAGGCGATCCGTGAACGGCTGCTCGCGGACGGTCACAGGGAGGTCGAGGGGGAAGGCGACGTCGCGATCGTCAACACCTGCTGCGTGACCCACGAGGCGGTTTCGAAGTCGCGGCAGGCGGTCTCGCGCGCGTCGCGAAGGCACGGAAGCGTGTACGTCACGGGCTGTGCGGCGAACCTCGAAGGAGCATTCACGCAAGCGGCAGCCAACGTCACGGTCGTATCTGCGCGGAGCGAAGAGCTGCCCGACGCCGTCGCCCGCGACGTCGGCGCGATCGGCTGCGTGCAGAGTGAAGCGCGGCTCGAACGGACGCGTGCCTTCGTCAAGATCCAGGACGGATGCTCGTTCTCCTGTGCGTTCTGCGTGATCCCGCTCGTGCGCGGCGCGACCCGCAGCCGACGCGCTGACGCCGTCCTCGCGGAGATCCGCAGGCGTGTCTCCCAGGGGCATCCGGAGATCGTCCTCACCGGAGTCAACCTCGGCTGCTTTCGGGACCGTGAGGCGGACTACACGCTTGCTCGGCTCGTCCGCGAAGCGGGAGCCATCCCCGGCGTGGAGCGGCTCCGACTGTCCTCGATCGAGGTGAACCACCTGACCGACGCGTTGCTCGCGGCGTTGCGTGAGACGGCCTCCGTCTCGGCCCATCTGCACGTTCCCCTGCAGTCCGGAGACGATGAGGTGCTGCGCGCAATGGGGCGTCGCTACAGCGCGGCGCAGTTTTGCGCGAAGCTCCAGCCGCTCTCCGACTTCAACCTCAGCTCGGACGTGATCGTCGGCTTTCCAGGCGAGGACGAGCAGGCGTTCGAACGCACGCTGCAGGTCGTCACGCAGGCAGGGGTCACCAAGGTGCACGTCTTTCCGTATTCGCCCCGCCCGGGAACCGTCACCGCCGCGGCGGACACCGTGCCGACGCAGGTGAAGAAGGAGCGGAGCGCTCGGCTGCGTGCCCTCTCCGGCGAGCTCTGCCGCACTCGCTGGGAGACGAAGCTCGGAACGACGGATCGCGTGCTCGTGGACCGGCCCGGACGGGGGTACGGAGACGACTACACGCCGTGGCTCGTGGAGGCGGACATCGGTCAGATCGTCAGGGCACGAGCCGTCGCTCTGTCGGAGGAGGGGATCGTTGCCGTCGCAGCGTGAAGACTGCCTCTTCTGCCGTCTTGCGGCCGAGGGAGACCACATCGCGAGCGCGGACGGGTTCGTCGCGATCCGCGACATCAACCCTGTGTCCGAGACGCACCTGCTCGTCCTTCCGAAGCGACACGTCGACACGTTCAAGGACATCGACGCGTTTCCCGACGAGGAGGCCGGGCGAATGCTCCGCTTCGTCGCCGAGACCGCCAGAACCGTCGGCCTGGACGACTACCGCGTGCTGGTCAACGTGGGCGTCGGCGCCGGCCAGACAATCTTCCATCTCCACTGGCACTTGCTCGGGGGCCGCGTCGACCTGGGGCGGGTTACGGCTGCGCTCGGCGAGGTGAGCCGATGAGCTTGATCGCACGCATCGAAGACGAGCTGAAGGAGGCCCGGCTCGCTCGCGACGCGGATCGCCGCGACGCGCTCAGCCTCGTCCTGAACGCGCTTCGCAACGCGGAGAAAGAGCTCGAGCGCCCACTGTCCGACGACGAGGAGCTGCAGGTGCTCCAGCGCGAGCGCAAGCGTCGCCTCGAGGCTGCGGACGCGTTTCGCGCAGGCGGCCGGGAGGAGCAGGCCGAAGACGAGGAGTACGAGCTCGAGGTCCTCGAGGAGTTCATGCCGGAGCCGCTGTCCGAAGAGGAGATCGAGGAGATCATCGACGATGTGATCTCCGAGGTCGGCGCCACGAGCATTCGCGACCTCGGGCGGGTCATGGCCGGAGTCATGCACCAGGTCTCCGGCCGCGCCGACGGCTCGACCGTGAGCCAGCTGGTCAAGGAAAAGCTCGCCTGACGAGCTCAGGGCTGGACCTGCCTCGCCCCTACACTCCCTTCGGATGCAACAGGTGTTGGACGTCTCGAACGAGGTTGCGGCCGAGCTCGCCGGGATCGAGGACGGCGTGCTCGATGCGCTCCGCGAGCGCCTGGGCTGCACGATCGCGCTCCGCGGGAACCGGGTCACGCTCGGCGGAGAAGAGGAGCACGTGGTCGCCGCCCGCGCGGTCGTTGACGAGCTCGCCGAGCTCGTCGAGGGCGGACACCAGATCGGGCCGGACACCGTCGGCGCGGTCCTGGCCGCGATCGACCAGGCCGAGGACGTCCGCGAGGTCTTCGAAGACGTCGTCTGGCGGCACCGCGGCAAGAAGATCGCCCCCAAGACCGTCAACCAGAAGCGCTACGTCGACGAGATCCGCAATCGCACGGTGACGTTCGCGGTCGGTCCGGCGGGGACCGGGAAGACGTATCTCGCGATGGCGCTGGCAGTCGCCGCGCTTTCCGAAGGCACGGTGGGGCGGATCATCCTGACGCGGCCGGCTGTCGAGGCGGGGGAACGGCTCGGCTTCCTGCCGGGCGACATGCTCGCCAAGGTAGACCCGTACCTGCGGCCGCTCTACGACGCGCTCTACGACATGATCGAGGCCGAACGGCTCACCGGCTACATGGAGCGCGGAACGATCGAAGTCGCGCCTCTGGCGTTCATGCGCGGGCGTACCCTCAACGACTCCTTCATCGTGCTCGACGAGGCGCAGAACACCTCGCCGGAGCAGATGCAGATGTTTCTCACGCGACTCGGATTCGGCTCGAAGATGGTCGTGACGGGCGACATCACGCAGATCGACCTCCCGCGCGAGCAGGCCTCGGGGCTGATCCAGGTTCGCGCCATCCTGGCGGGCATCGACGGCATCGGCTTCGTCGAGTTCGGCAACGCGGACGTCGTCCGCCACAAGCTCGTCCAGCGGATCGTCGAGGCCTACAAGCGCCACGCCGAGGAGACCGGCACGGCGCGCAGCCGGTGAGGCGCGGCGTGATCGTGGTCGAGACCCAGAATCGGAGCGGGGTGGAGGTCGGGGAGGCTGAAGCAGCCGATCTCGCCCGGCGCGTCTTGGCCGCGGAAGGCATCGGAGACGGCGAGCTCGGCATCGCGTTCGTGGCACGCGAGGAGATGCAGGAGCTCAAGCGCGACCATCTCGGGATCGACGAGGTCACCGACGTGCTCTCGTTCCCGCTCGACGGGCGCGACGACCTTCCGGACGGGGTGCCGCGCGCGCTCGGCGATGTCGTCCTCTGCCCGGCAGTCGTCGGCGACGAGTGGCGTCGGCCGCTCGTCCACGGCCTGCTTCATCTCCTCGGATTCGAGCACGGCGACGAGATGGACGCACGCGAGCAGGCACACGCAGTTCGATGAGCTCGCAGCGCAGCCCTTCGCTCTTCCAGAGCTTCAACCACGCGGTCGAGGGGGTCATCCATGCCCTGCGCACGCAGCGGAACCTCTGGATCCACTTCACGATCGCCGCCGCGATCCTGGTTGCCGCCGTCGCGTTCGGCGTGTCCAGGCTCGAGCTGATGGTGCTCCTGCTCGCGATCACGTTCGTGCTCGTGGCCGAGCTCGTGAACACGGCGATCGAAGCAGCGGTGGACGTCGCCTCAACCTCCTTCGACCCGATGGCCAAGCTGGCAAAGGACATCGCGGCGGGGGCGGTGCTGATCGCCGCCTTGAATGCGGTCGCAGTCGGCTATCTCGTCTTCTCGGGCGAGGTCGCCGAGCGCAGCTCGCGGTTTCTCGACGGGCTGAGCGACGCGCCGGCCGAGCTGACGCTCGTCTCGCTCGCGTTGACGGTGATCCTCGTGATCGCGGTGAAGGCGTACACGGGTCGCGGCACACCGCTTCGCGGTGGGCTGCCGTCGGGGCATGCGGCGGTCGCATTCGCCGGCTGGATGGCGATGACGCTGATCCTGGACGACTCGTCGCACCGCTTCCTGATCTCGTCGCTGGCCTTCATCATGGCCTTGCTCGTGGCTCAGACACGTGTCGAGACCGGCGTCCATTCCGCCTCCGAGGTGGCGAGCGGTGGCGCGCTGGGCGCGCTCACGACTCTCGTCCTCTTCCAGGCTTTCGGGTGAGCGACGACGTGACGGACGCCGAGCTCCTTGCCTTCGCGGATGCCGCTGCCGAGGGCGCGTACGCGCCTTACTCGCAGTTTCACGTCGGTTGCGCCGTCCTCGCGCGCGACGGCCGGGTGATCGAGGGCGTCAACGTCGAGAATGCGGCGTACCCGCTCGGCGTCTGCGCGGAGCGCGCGGCGTTCGCGCGGGCCGTCTCGGAGGGGTATCGCCCTGGCGATTTCGTCACGGCTGCGATAACTGCGTCGCCGTGCGGGGGATGTCGCCAGTGGTTGCTGGAGATGGGCGTCGAGAAGGTGGTCTTCCGCAACGGCGGTCGGGTTGTCACGATGAGCCCGAGCGAGCTCCTGCCGGAGTCCTTCGAGGCATCGGATCTTCCGTGAGCCTGTGGAGCGATCCGCACGCTTTCGGCGCCAAGCCGTGTCCCATCCGCGCGCACTTTCTCGTTACGATCGCAGCGGGTGGTGGGATGGGGTGCCCCGAATGGAGGCGCTGCTGAAGTCGGGCCTCGTCGCCGTCGCGGGCCGGCCGAACGTCGGCAAGTCGACGCTCGTCAACGCCCTCTGCGGCGAAAAGGTCGCGATCACCTCGGACGTGCCCAACACGACTCGACGCCGTCTCTTCGGCGTTGCCAACGGGCCTGACTACCAGCTCACGCTCGTCGACCTTCCGGGCTTTCAGCGTCCGCTCGATGCGTTGACCGAGAAGATGCAGGAGACGGTCGACGCATCGTTCGACGACGTGGACGCCGTGCTCCTCGTCGTCGACGCCCGCGCGCGGATCGGTGCAGGGGATCGTTTCGTCGCCCGGCGCGTGTTCGGGCTCGAAAAGCCGGTCGTCATCGCCCTGAACAAAACCGACCGGCTGAAGCGCGCGCACGTCTTCGCACAGATGCAGACGGCTTCGCAGCTCGGCGACTTCCACGCGCTCCACCCGGTGAGCGCAGTGACGAAGGAAGGTGTGGACGAGCTCCGCCGCGATCTCGTCTTCCTTCTCCCTGAGGGTCCGGCCTATTTCCCGAGCGAGCAGAAGACGAACCTGACGCTCGAGGAGCGCGTCGGCGAAGTGATCCGCGAGAAGGCGCTCCGCTTGACCCGTGACGAGGTTCCGCACGCGATCATGGTCGAGATCGACGAGATCGGGGAGCGAGTCGTCCGCGCGCTCGTCTACGTCGAGACGGAGTCGCAGAAGGGAATCCTCGTGGGAAAGAAAGGTGCGATGGTGCGGGCGATCGGCACGCGCGCCAGGCCAGAGGTCGAGGCACTCGTCGGGCACTCCGTGTTCCTCGAACTGGTGGTCAAGGTGCGCCCGAAGTGGCGGCGGGATCCGAGGATGCTCGAGCGCCTCGGGCTGTGAGCGCTCGAGTCACCGATCCTGCCGTTGGCCGGCATTCATGCACGAGGTCCCGATAGCCCTCGCGCGCGGTGCGACCGGCGTCGACTGGGATCCCGGCGGGCAGGCCGTGCAAGCGCTCGGGGATACACTCGAGACATGGCGACAGCGCCTGCGCTCATAGGCGGGTTCGAGCTTCCGGCGGGTCCACGGCTCCCGCGTGTCGGATCGGTGGACGCGGTCGCGCTCGAGGAGCGCGCGGGGACGCTCGCGAAGCGCTCGATCAAGCGCGAGTCCAAGCTGCAGGCGCTCGATCTCGCGATTCGGATGATGGATTTGACCACCCTCGAGGGCCAGGACACTCCGGGCAAGGTCGCCGCCCTGTGCGCGAAGGCGATGCGGCCCGATCCAGTGGACACGACGGTGCCTCCGGTCGCGGCGGTCTGTCTCTACCCGAACCTCGTCGAAGGGGCCAAGGAGCGCCTTGCCGGAAGCGGCGTGAAGGTCGCGTCGGTTGCAACGGCGTTCCCGTCCGGCCAGGTGCCGACGAAGCTCAAGGTTGCGGAGACCCGCGCGGCCGTCGAGCTCGGGGCGGACGAAGTGGACATGGTCATCGACCGCGGGGCGTTCCACTCCGGCAGGTACTCGAAGGTCTACGACGAGATCGTCCAGGTGAAGGAAGCCTGCGGCGATGCACACCTCAAGGTCATCCTCGAGACCGGGGAGCTCGGCACGTACGACAACGTCCGCCGCGCGTCTCTCCTCGCCATCGCCGCGGGCGCCGACTTCATCAAGACGTCGACGGGGAAGATCAATCCAGCCGCGACCCTGCCGGTGACGCTCTGCATGATGGAGGTCGTCCGCGACGTCTACCACGAAACCGGCCGCATGGTCGGCATCAAGCCCGCCGGAGGAATCCGGGCCTCCAAGCAGGCGGTGCAGTACCTCGTGACCCTCTACGAGACCCTCGGCTCCGAGTGGATGACACCCGATCTCTTCCGCTTCGGAGCGTCGTCTCTGCTGAATGACGTCCTGATGCAGATCCGCAAGGAGAAAACGGGGCGTTATCAGTCCGGCGACTACTTCACGATCGACTGATGACCCAGGTCGAGAAGCGAACGGCGTCCGTTCCCGCGCACCTCGAGTGGGAGTACGCGCCGGCGCCCGAGGCACGCGACATCGTCGAGATCCGGGAGCGGTACGGGCTCTTCGTCGGCGGAGAAGAGGTGGAGCCGAAATCGAGCGAATGGTTCGAGTCGATCTCGCCTTCGACCGAGGAGGCCCTGTTCGAGGTCGCGCTGGCCGGGGCGGAAGACGTCGATCTCGCCGTGAGCTCTGCGCGAGGCGCGTTCGAGGGTGGTTGGGCGAAGCTCGCTCCCCCCGAGCGCGCGAAGTACCTCTACCGGATCGCGCGCATCATCCAGGAGCGCTCCCGGGAGCTCGCAGTTGCGGAGTCGCTCGACGGCGGCAAGCCGATCCGCGAGGCGCGCGACGTCGACCTTCCGCTCGCCGCCGCCCACTTCTTCTACTACGCGGGCTGGGCGGACAAGCTCGAGTACGCGTACCCGAACCGGACGCCGCGCCCGCTCGGCGTTGCCGCACAGATCATCCCCTGGAACTTCCCGCTGCTCATGCTCTCATGGAAGATCGCGCCTGCGCTCGCCTGCGGGAACACGGTCGTGTTGAAGCCCGCGGAGACGACTCCGCTGACCGCGCTGATCTTCGCGGACATCTGCCGCCAGGCAGAGCTCCCGCCGGGCGTGGTCAACATCGTCACGGGGGATGGAACTACCGGCGGCCATCTCGTTCGACACGACGGCATCGACAAGCTCGCGTTCACGGGCTCGACCGAGGTCGGAAAGCTGATCATGCGCGAGCTCGCGGGTCGAGACGTCAGGCTGACGCTCGAGCTGGGAGGCAAGGCCGCGAACATCGTCTTCGACGACGCTGCCCTCGACCAGGCGGTCGAAGGCATCGTGAACGGGATCTACTTCAACCAGGGTCACGTGTGCTGCGCCGGGTCGCGGCTGCTCGTGCAGGAGTCGATCTACGAGCCGCTCCTCGAGAAGCTGAAGCGCCGGTTGTCCACGCTGCGAGTCGGCGACCCACTCGACAAGAACACCGATGTCGGCGCGATCAACTCCAAAGCGCAGCTGGACCGCATCACGGAGCTCGTCGCGAGCGGTGAGGCGGAGGGCGCGGAGATGTACCAGCCCGAGTGCCGCCTCCCGGAGCGGGGCTTCTGGTTCGTGCCGACCCTCTTCACGAACGTGGCGCAAAGCCATCGCATCGCTCAGGAGGAGATCTTCGGGCCGGTGCTGTCGGTCCTCACCTTCCGGACGCCGGAGGAAGCGGTCGAGAAAGCGAACAACACGCCATACGGCCTTTCCGCGGGTGTCTGGACGGAGAAGGGCTCGAGGATCTTGTGGATGGTCGAGCGCCTTCGCGCAGGAGTCGTGTGGGCCAACACCTTCAACCGGTTCGATCCCGCGTCGCCCTTCGGCGGCTACAAGGAGTCGGGCTTCGGGCGCGAAGGCGGGCGCCATGGGCTCGCGCCGTACCTGAGGTTCGATTGAACGTTCGCAGTGGCAGCGGGGGGGCTTCTCCCCGCGCATTCCCCACCCTGGGTGGGGATCGTGACCACCCTCCACCCGGTGTCGAGCCTATCGGCGAAAGGCTCGCCGAACGCGCACGCGAGTGCGCCGATTTCGCGCCAATCTTTCCACAGCGTGACGTCGACCGCGTGACATGAGCCGACTTCCCGTCAGGAAGACGTACAAGCTCTACATCGGAGGCAAGTTCCCGCGCTCGGAATCGGGGCGGACCTACGAGGTGGACGGACAGAACGTCGCCCGTGCCTCGCGCAAGGACGCTCGCGACGCCGTTCGGGCCGCTCGCGGAGCGTTCCCGAGCTGGTCGGGCATGACGGCCTACAACCGTGGCCAGGTTCTCTATCGGCTCGCGGAGATGATGGAGGCGCGGGCGACCGATCTCGAGCGCGTCTGCTCGGGTCGAAAGGAGGTCGACGCGGCGATCGATCGCGTCATTTGGTACGCCGGCTGGGCCGACAAGCTGTCGCAGGTGCTCGGTGGCTCGAACACGGTCGCAGGCCCGTACTTCGACTTCACCGTGCCGGAGCCCACCGGCGTCGTCGCGATCCTGGGTCCTCCAGAGCCAGCCCTCGGCGGCCTGGTCTCCCGCATTCTTCCGGCTCTCGTCGGCGGAAACGCGGTCGTCGCGGTCGCGTCCGAGGAGCATGCGCTCGCCGCCGTCGAGCTGTCCGAGGCCCTCGCTACGTCGGACCTTCCCGATGGTGCTGTCAACATCCTCACGGGGCTCCGCGACGAGCTCGCACCCTGGATCGCCGGCCACATGGACGTCAACGCGATCGATCTGACCGGAGCAGACGGCGCGACCGCGGAGCTCGAGAAGCTGGCAGCGGAGAACGTCAAGCGTGTCGTTCGCTCGTCGGCGGACGTGCAGAGCCCGTGGGAGATCGAGGCGTTCCTCGAGCTGAAGACGGTCTGGCACCCCATCGGTCTCTGAGTCGACCGACGTTCGGCGCAGCCGGTCCTACGCGCGCGGTCTGACTCGGACCCAAAGGTCGACGGGAGGCGACGCGGCCGATGCGGGCACGCTCAGGTGCCATCGGCCGGCGTACGGAAACCGAATCGTTCCCGCGACCATGCGCGGACCGGTGCGCACGAGCCGAACCTCGAACGTCGCCTGTCCAGACGTTCTTCTCCAAGGCCCGACGGCGTAGAGGCGAATCCCGTGCTCCTTCGCCAGGGCGATCTCGGTGCGCACGATCAATCGCGCTGGGCGGCCGGTCACGGGATGTGTCGGCTGGATGGTCGTGGATATTCGGAACTTCGCGTCGGCCGAGAGTACGAGCAGGGCGGCGATCGCGGCAACGATCAGTCCAACCGGCAGGAGACGGTGACGCATACCGATCGCAATACGCTCCGAGCTATGCAACGGGTTCCTTCTCACTCAGCCTTGCGTCGCGTAGACCGCCTGCCGCAAGCTCTGCCCGGCCGGCTCGGAGGCGAGGATCCAGACTGCCAGCGGGCGGTCGCCGGCGTAGTGCACGGAGATGTAGTCGGCGAGCATTCGGCCCGACACCGTGTTCGGGGACCACTCCGGGCGCATCGTCTGCGCAGATAGACGGCGAGGCGTTGCGAACACCGTCGGTGCTCCCGTCCGAGACTCGACCAGCTCGACGTCGATTCCTCCTGGACGGACGACGTGGTAGATGATCGCGACCCGTCCGGTAGCCGGATGAATTCCTATCGCGGGCAGAAACGCATTGCGCTCCGTCGTCACGCGCGTCGGCGTCGACCACGAGCGACCGTCGCCGGACGTCGCGACAACCACGCTGTTCTGAGCACACCCGGAGCTGAAGCGGCAGTCGTGCCACGAGATCCATACGCGCCCGGAAGGATCCACGTCAGCCGAGGGAAGAGGGAAGAAGCGAAGCCCCCGGATCGACCGGACCTGAACCTCGGCGACGAGCGAAGGAGAGCCGAAGCTCGCCGCTCCGTCCGTCGAGGCCGACGAGCCGAGGCGGCTTCCCGACCAGAGGTAGACGACGACCAGCTCGCCCGAGGGGCGGACCACCGGGAACGCGCCGACCGCGTCCGTGACCGGGATTCCGACCGGCGCGGACCACGTTGCTCCGCCGTCGCTCGAGGTGATCGCCGCGAGCCGATCGTCGCGGAGCGTGTCGGTGTAAACGAGGTAGCAGCGGCCGCGATGGGGGCTGGACGCGCCGTTGTCGCACGCGATCCAGTTCTTGTCGAACGCGATTCCGTTGGGCGAGGAGCCCTCGATCGCGGTCACCGGCGCGCTCCAGCTCACGCCGTCGGTGGAGCGGCTGACGGTCAGGCGCGTCGTCTGGCCCTCGAGCGCGAGGGTCGCGATCAGCCATACGCGATTGACACCGTCGTAGGCGACGACCGGGTCGCTCGCCCGCTCGTTCGGACCTGCCGGGATGCTCGCATGCGTGAGGCCGGGAAGGAGCCCGCTTCGCCAGGTGCTCCCGTTGTCCGACGAAACCGCGAAGCCGACATTGTCCGCCGCGCCGCTGAACCGTCGCCCGACTTGAAAGGTCGCGACGGTGGTGCTCCCGATGGCGAGGCTGTCCGGCTCCACCTGCGACTCGTGCTGGGCCTCGGGGCCGGTGTAGGGATCGCGCGACAGACGTCTGCTGACGAGCTCGCAGTCCGCCGCGACGCGATCGACCAGGTCGGCGTTCACGACATCCGAGCCGGGGCCGCAGCGCACGATGTCTCGAGCCCCGTCGTATTGCGCGACGATTCGGTCGGCGCCCGGTCCCCCGTCGACCACATCGCTCCCCAATCCGCCGTTCAAGAAGTCCGATCCGGCATTCCCCACCAGGCGGTCGCGCCCCTCGCGGCCGAGAATCGTGTCGGACCGAGGTGTCCCGATGAGACGGTCGTTGCCAGTGGTGCCGACGATCCGCGCGGCCTCGGCGGCGCCCGCCAGGATCAGTACCGACGCGAGCAAGACGAGCGTCCGCATGAGACGGACACGATAGATGCGCGTGGC
>Ga0183260_10000867_pt1 | contig 25740 bp, 25 predicted proteins | sample AntDrymUQ4972206_2_FD_129768 | JGI IMG/M metagenome (GOLD analysis project Ga0183260, IMG submission 129768) | Polar desert sand microbial communities from Dry Valleys, Antarctica - metaG UQ497 (22.06) (version 2) (version 2) | ecosystem: Environmental > Terrestrial > Soil > Desert | place... | reverse complement strand
ATCCCAGACGACCTCCAGCAGCCCCTCCTTCACGCGGTGGTCGAGCCACGCGCCCCGGAAGACGAGCTTGCGCAGCCAGTAGACGAGCGACTCGCCCTCGACGAGCGAGAGGCGCTCCCAGTGGCGGACGAGGTAGCGGCCGAGGCCGCTGCGCGCCTCGGTGATCTGTCCGTCCGCGGCGAGCTCGACGAGATCGGCCGTCTCGTCGGGGTCGAGCTCGTTCCGGTGCAGCAGGCCGAGCTTCACAGCCGCGGCCGTGACGCGCTGCTCGAAGTCGAAGCCGCTGAAGGCGAAGCGGTAGCCCAGGAACTCGACGACGTAGTCCTCGCCGGAGCTGTAGTTCGTGTCGGGCACGGGCTCAGGATAGCCCGCAGGGTCTAGGCTTTCGTCCATGCACCTGCGCACGGGCGCCCTCTCGCTGGCCGGCTGTACGGGGCTCGTCCTCGGGACAGCATGGCTCTTCCGCATGCCGCTCGAGCGCGCGATCGTGCTCGCGCCGATCATCGTCGTCTCGGCGGGGGCCACGGCCTTCATCATCGCTCTCTGGGTGCGCGTCGGGATGGCGTCGCTCCGAGAGGCTCGCCACCCAGGCCGCATCCTCCTCGCGGGCTTCGCCGTCTTCGCGGTGCTCGTGGTGCTCTCGTTCTTCGTCGAGCTGCCCGCGCGCCACTAACACTCTCTCCCCTCTGGTGCCGTCCGACCCCGCTCGTAGCCTGGGAGTCGATGCAAGCGGGCAGCTGGACGATCGAGCGCTGTCCGCCCGGAGTGCCGCGCAGGTTGGCCCGTGAGCTGGGGATCAGCGACCTGACGGCGGGTGTGCTCGCGCGGCGCGGCTACGGCGAGCCCGCCGAGGCGCGGCGCTTCCTCGCCGGCGAGCTGCCGCCTCACGACCCCTTCCTGCTCGGCGACATGGCTGCTGCCGTCGAGCGCATCCGTGCGGCCGTTGCCGCCCGCAGGCGCATCTGCGTCCATGGCGACTACGACGTTGACGGCATCTGCGCGACCGCGCTCGCCGTCCTGACCCTGCGCGAGCTCGGCGCGGAGGTCGAGTGGCACCTCCCGAGCCGCTTCGACGAGGGCTACGGGGTGAACGTCACGACGCTCGAGCGACTCGCCGAGGGCGGCTGCGGGCTCGTCCTCACCGTCGACTGCGGGATCACGGCAGTGGCCGAGGTGGCCGCAGCCGGCGAGCTCGGGCTCGAAGTCGTCGTGACCGATCACCACCGCCCAGGAGAGACGCTGCCCGACTGCCCCGTCGTCGCCACGCGCCCGTCGCAGTACCCGTTCCCCGAGCTCTGCGGAACCGGAGTCGTGCTCAAGCTCGCCCAGGCGCTGCTCGGCCTCGACTCCCCCGCCGTGCACCGCCACCTCGACCTCGTCGCGCTCGCCACGATCGCCGATGTCGTACCGCTCGTGGATGAGAACCGCTCGCTCGCGATCGCCGGGCTGCGCGCGCTCGCGTGCACGCAGAAGCCCGGGCTCCAGGCGCTCATGCGCGCCTCGGGCGTCGACCCGGCGGCGGTCGACTCGACCCAGGTGGGCTTTCGCCTCGCCCCGCGCATCAACGCGGCCGGTCGGCTCGGGCACCCCGCCGCCGCCCTCGAGCTGATCCTCACCGACGACACCGCCCGCGCGCGCGAGTTGGCCGAGCAACTCGACGAGCTGAACCGTGAGCGGCAGATGGTGGAGGGGCGCATCGTTCGCGAGGCGATCGCGCAGGTCGACTCCTGGCCCGAGGCCAGGCGCCGGCGCCGTGGCTACGTCCTCGCCGGTGCGGACTGGCACGAGGGCGTGATCGGCATCGTGGCCTCGCGCCTGGTTGAGCGGTACGCCCGCCCTGTCGTCCTGATCGCAGGGGGCGAGGAGGAGTGGAAGGGCTCGGGCCGCTCGATTCCGAGCTTCGATCTCCACGCAGCTCTCGGCGCGTGCTCGGCGCACCTGGAGCGCTTCGGGGGACACCGGGCGGCGGCGGGTCTCTCGATCCTGCCGGAGCACGTCGATGCGTTCGCCGACGCCTTCGCGGGGCAGGCCGACGCCACGCTCGAGGAGGAGGAGCTTCGCCCGCTCACGGTCGTCGACGCGGTACTGCCCCGCGGCACGAAGCTCACGCTCGAGCTGTGCGGGGAGATCGCCCGGCTGGCCCCGTTCGGTCTCGGCAATCCCGAGGTGACGCTCCTGGCGGCCGACTGCGAGCTCGGTGGTCTGGCCACCGTCGGCGACGGCAAGCACCTGCGCTTCCGCGCCCGCCAGGCCGGCCACGACGCGGGCAGCTGCATCGCCTTCGGTCTCGGCGGCCAGCTCGACCGCCTCCGCCGGCCGGGGCGCTACGACGTCGCCTTCCGCCTCCAGGAGAACCGCTGGAACGGCACGGTCGCGCCCCAGCTCCAGGTACGCCGGGTCTTCGATGCCGACGACCGCTTCGGCGAGCTGCGCGAGTGGCTGGCCGACCTCTGGCGGACGGGCGAGGCGGCGTGGACGCCTGAGGCCCGCGCCATCTTCGACGAGCTCGGCCTCGGCGATGAGGTCACGCCGCGGCACCTGCTCGAATCCGAGACCTTCCGCCGTCTGCTCGAGGAGCCGCCGCTCGCTCAGGCTGCGTGAACCCGAACGCGCCCTCGCGCGGCGAGCTATCGACAGGAAAGGCTTTGCATTCGGCTCCGATGACACGGCCTGCGAGATCGCTCTCCGACTCAGAAGGGGGGAGCCCACGCACGTGTTCGACCGCTAGCGCCGCCACTTCAGTGGGCGAAGGGTCGGATGTATTGCCGTTCCCGCCGCTGTCGCAGGCAACCGCGAGTGCGGCGAAGACAGCGGCGCAGCCCACCCGTCCAGGTCTTCTCACGCGTACGGTGTACACCTTGGGAGCGAGGCCTCGCTCCAGCGGATCGGGCGTCGTGCAGTGTCGTGGACTACCCGCGCGGGGTGCCGAGCGATGCGCGCGGAGCGCGGTCGATGTGCAGCTGACGGCCCATGGCTGCTGCCGCATCGAGTGCCAGCAGGAGCCGCGCGAGCTCCTCCGTGCGGCGCTGCCGCCTGCGTTTCTCCCGACCGAACATCGCCTTGCCGGGTTCGCCGTACCGCCCCGGAATCCTCTGGGAGAGCCCGGAGTACGGGGCTACACTTCGTCCATGGCGGTGCTCGAGACATCCGGGCGGCATCAGAACCTCGTCGACACCCTGCTTACGGAGGTCGAGAGCTACAACCCGGCGGTCGATCGCGACCTCGTCACGCGCGCCTTCCGCTACGCGGAGCGCGCCCATACGGGCCAGCGGCGGCGCTCCGGTCAGGAGTTCATCCACCATCCCTGGGGCGTCGCGCGGATCTGCGCCGAGCTCGAGCTCGACGAGCAGACGATCGCAGCCGCGCTCCTGCACGACGTGGTCGAGGACACGGACGCCGACTCCGCCGACCTCCGCGCCGAGTTCGGCGAGGAGGTGGCGAAGCTCGTCGAGGGCGTGACGAAGCTCACGCGCATCAGCTTCCAGAGCCGCGAGCAGGCCGAGGCCGAGAACTACCGCAAGATGATCGTGGCCATGGCCGAGGACGTGCGGGTGATCCTGATCAAGCTCGCCGACCGCCTGCACAACATGCGCGCGATCGAATACCTGGGCAAACAGAAGCAGGTGCAGAAGGCGAAGGAGACGCTCGAGGTCTACGCGCCGCTCGCGCACCGTCTCGGCATCCAGTCGCTCAAATGGGAGCTCGAGGACCTCGCCTTCGAGACGCTGCACCCGCGCAAGTACGCCGAGATCAAAGCGATGGTGAACGAGCGCCGTGCCGATCGCGAGCAGCACGTGCGCGAGGCGGGCGCGCTCCTCAAGGGGGAGCTCGACAAGCTCGACGTCCCGGCCGAGATCTCGGGGCGGGCCAAGCACTTCTACTCGATCTACGACAAGATGGCCAAGAAGGGCCGCGAGTTCAACGAGATCTACGACCTCACGGCCATGCGCGTGATCGTCGAGCGCTCGGGCGAGGAGGGCACGCGCGACTGCTACGGCGCGCTCGGACTCATCCACTCGCTGTGGAAGCCGATGCCCGGGCGCTTCAAGGACTTCGTGGCGATGCCGAAGTTCAACCGCTACCGCTCGCTGCACACGACGGTGATCGGTCCCGAGGGCCGCCCGCTCGAGATCCAGGTGCGCACGCGCGAGATGCACGAGACCGCCGAGCGCGGCGTCGCCGCCCACTGGACGTACAAGGGAGGGCGCGGCAAGGGCGACGACGAGTGGCTGCGCTGGGTGCACCAGCTCATGGATAGCCAGCAGGACGAATCCGACCCGGGCGAGTTCATGCGCACCTTCCGCAGCGACCTCTTCGACGACGAGGTGTACGTCTTCACGCCGAAGGGCGCTGTCAAGACGCTTCCCGCCGGCGCGACGCCGATCGACTTCGCCTACGCCGTCCACACCGACGTGGGCCACCGCACGGCGGGCGCCAAGGTGAACGGGCGCATCGTGCCGCTCCATTACCGGCTGCGCAACGGCGACTTCGTCGAGATCCTGACCTCGAAGGCCGAGCGCGGACCCTCGCGAGATTGGCTCTCGCTGGCCGCCTCCTCCCGCGCGCGCAACAAGATCCGGCAGTGGTTCTCGCGCGAGACCCGCGAGGAGACCGAGCAGAAGGGCCGGGAGAACCTCGAGGCCGCGCTCAAGGCGCAGAGCCTGCCGCCGCGCAAGCTCGCCGGCTCAGCCGTGCTCGCCCAGGTGATCCGCGAGAGCGGCTTCAAGAAGGCCGAGGACTTCTACCTCGCGCTCGGCTCGGGCAAGCTGACCGCCGGCCAGATCGTCAACAAGGTGCTGCAGCGGCTGAAGACCGAGCAGGTCGCGGTGGAGGAGGCAGTCCCCCTCAAGGCGCCGAAGGCGCCTCAGACCGCCGGGAGCGAGGCGTATGGGATCCACGTCGAGGGTGTAGAGGACGTGCTCGTGCGGCTCGCCAAGTGCTGCACGCCCGTGCCCGGCGACGAGATCCTTGGCTACATCTCGCTCGGCAAGGGCATCACCATCCACCGCGGCGACTGTCCGAATGTGAAGGCGCTGATGCGCAACCCCGAGCGCTTCACCCCCGTCGACTGGAATGGGGGCGCGTCGCAAAGCTTCCGTGTCCAGATCGCCGTCGACGCCTGGGATCGCCCACGTCTGCTCGAGGAAGTGGCCCGCACCTTCGCGGAGCACGGAGCGAACATCGTCTCCTACGGCGGGGTCGTCGAGGATCAGCTGGCGAAGAACTGGTACACGGCCGAGGTCGGCGACGTGCGGGAGCTGCGGGCCCTGCTGACCGCGCTTCGCAACGTGGAGGCCGTCTTCGACGCCTACCGCGTGACGCCGCAGTAGCCGCGCTGCACGAATCACTCCTCCGGGTGATGGTGAACCGTAGAGGCGCTGACACTCGAATGAGGGATGGCGTCTTTCCCTGATCCGACTACAACGTGGTGTGGGGGAGGGGCCACCAAAGCTGCAGCGCCCGCTCAGTCGGGGGACGAGCGGGCGCGCGGCACCTCTCCCTACGGTGACCAGGCTTCGCCGCCCGTGTCCCAGCCGACGAGGCAGAAGGGCGAGACGAGGAGCGCGACGCGCTCGAGAAACACCCTGTCGCCGTCGTCGAAGGCGTCCGACGCCTCGGCGAGCACCTCTATCTGCGCGACGACGCCGCCGCCGTAGCGCACGGGCGCGACGAGCCTGGAGACCGTGTCCTGCTCGGGGCCCTGCCACGGCCCTCGCACGAGCTCCTCGCCCTCGACGAAGCGGATGCCCGCTGCCGAGACGGCCTCGAGGCGCTCGGGGAGCATGCTCACGATCGCCCGCAGGACGTCGTCGGCGTCGCCGCCGCGGTTGATGATGCGGTCCAGCGCCTCGAGCGCTCCGCGGCGCGCTGCGACCGCGTCGCTCACCCTGCCGTGACCGCGATCTCGCAGTCGGCCCCCTCGAAGGCCCGGATGCGTTCCCGGTAAGGGTCGGGGATCGGCTCGGGGCGCCGGGCCCCGACATCGATCTGCACGAGCGTCTGCCTCGCGCCGACCAGGAGCACGTCGTCGTCGCCGTAGGCGGCGAATTCGTAGAGCACGCTCGTCCGGCCGATGCGGGCGAGGCGGATGAACACCTCCACCACGTCGTCGAAGCGGGCGGGGGCGAGGTAGTCGACGCTCGAGGCTCGCATCACGAACTCGAGCCCCTCCGGGTCACGGGCGAGCAGCTCGAGGTGGCGGTGGTACTCGACGCGTGCGAGGTCGAAGTAGGGGAGGTAGCGCCCGTAGTAGACGATGCCCTGCGCGTCCGTGTCGGAGAAGCCGACGCGCGTCAGCGCCGAGAACTTGAAGGGCGGCTTGCGGTTATTGGGCTCGCCGAAGCGCAGGGACACGGTCTCGACATGCTACGGCGCCGGCTGGGAGCCAAGGCGTTGCCGGGTCACCTCGTTCCCCTCGGCGTCGCGGGCAACGGCGATCGTGAGGCGATGCCCGTCCCGGGCGTGCCGGGACGGAACCGCATGGAGGAGCAGACCGCGAACGGGCTTCACCGTCTCGACGTCGCCGTCGCGATAGCGGAGCTCGACACTTGCGACATCCGCGGCCGCGCGCCCGTAGACGAACGCCGCCCGCCGGGTGCTCTGTTGCGACAGCTCGAGGGGCCGCCGCGAGCTCGCCGGATAGCAGCGTCTGGACGCGCTGTGATCGACGAGCTCCAGTTGCAGGCACCGGCCACCGACCGAGGATCGCGCCACGTGCAGCAGCGCGAGGGGTCCGGGATTCGCCTGGGCTCGAAGCACCACTCTCCACGCTCCGACGGGTCTCGCGCCGTCGCCTCGCTGAGCGCCGATCGTCTCGATGCCGATCACGCGGCCCCGAGCGTCGTAGGCCACGATCCGAGCCGGAAACTTCGCAGCCTGGACGCGAACGATGACGACGTTGTCCCGCAGCGGCGCGGGGCGCTGCTCGCCCGTGCCGAGGAAGACCTCGACGCGCGCGACCTCGTCCGAGGCGAGGCCCGAGACGATCCAGAACTGCTGCCCCACGCCGCTGAAGCCCCAGCTCAGGGCGAGCGGGCCACGGCTGAAGAGCTGCTTCGCCGGCGCGCAGCCGCCGCCCACGCCCCCGCGGGTGATCAGGTACCTGCAGATCTCCTCGCCCTCCGGCTGTCGCCCTAGGTCGCTCTCGGCGACGAGCATGCGCAGAAAGTCGCGTGCGTCGGGCTGGATCACGCGGGCGAAGGCACCGAGCAGGCAGCAGGCGCCGAGCCGGGGCGGCAGGCGGGGCGATCCCTCGAGCGGCGCGCCGCGCGGCTCACGCTGCGTGAACCAGCCGATCGTCCCGCCGCGAACCTGTCGCTCCACCCGCGCAGGGCCCTTGGCCGAGAGCGGCAGGGAGCCGGACGGCTGCTCCTGGGTGGCGAGGAGGATCGGGACGACGTGCGCTCGGCGGCTCTCGTCGCGGGCGAGCGCGCTGCGGATCCACGTCCCTCGCGACGGTCGATCGAGCACGTGCAGGAACGCGCCGCTCGCAAGGAGTGCAGGACTCGTGCCGTCGTCGGAGACGAGCTCGATGCGGCGCGCGCTATCCGCCGCGAAGCCGAAGCTTGCGAGCGCCCGGGAAACCGTGGGCGGGTCCGCGATCGTGCGCGGCAGCCTCCCGACGTGCCCGAAGCCCACGTTTGCCTTCAGCGGGATGGCGAGGTCGCGCGACTGCTCGAGCTCGTGCCGCGGCAGGCAGCCGAGCTGCGGCCCGGCTCCCCGGATGCCGAGCACGACGAGCCGCAGGCAGAAGGCATTGCCGCTGCGAAAGCCGTAGAGCGTGTAGGTGGCGCCGCCGACCTCGGCGTGGATGAGCTCTCGCAGCGCCGGTCGCTCGGGGAAGTCGGCCCAGGATCGCTCGCCCGCTTGCTCGAAGCGTTGCTGCTCGGTCTCGGCGGCAGGCTTTCCGGGCTCGCCCACGAGCCAGGACGAGAAGCCGCCGACGCCGCGCACGATGGCACCGCCGAGCGGGCTCGCCGCCAGCGCGAGCGCCGCCACGATCAGCAGGGCAACGGCGCCCGACCGGAGGCGTCGACGGCGGCCGGGCTCGCCGGCACGGCGTAGAACGCTTCCCCAGTCGGCCAGATCCGGCTCCGTTGGCGGGACGCGGCGCTCGAGCTCCTCACGGATGAGCGGCTCGACGTCGATCACTCGGGCACCTCTCGAAGCGCGCGCCGAAGCGCGGTGTGGGCGCTGCTCAGCGTCGCCGAGACCGTCCCGAGCTCGACGTCGAGCGTGGCGGCGATGCTCCGGTAGTCGAGGTCGGCGTAGTAGCGGAGAAAGAGCGCCAGGCGCTGGCGCTCGGGCAGGGCGGCGATCAACGGCGTGAGCTCCGAGGGCGGTGCCGGCTCGGAGCCGTTCGTCCGAGTCGCGGGGTCGAGTGCGGTGGGCTGAAAGGCCGGCGTCCGGGCCTTCCTCGCCGCGTTCACCACCGCCCGCCAGACCCACGCCTCCAACGGCCCCTCGCCGCGGAAGGCTCTCCGGCCGCGCACGACGTCCGCGAAGGCGTCCTGCACGGCCTCGAGCGCCGTATCCCGGTCGCCCGTGACGGCTGTGGCGAGGCGTAGGAAGTGCGGGAAGCGCGTGCGATACAGCACCTCGATCTCCTTCAGGCGAGCGTCCGAGAGTGGCGCATCTGTCTGTCCTTGATCCGGGTCGCCTCGAATCTGTTTAGTGGACGAAGGCGAGAGCTCGGCGAAACGCTTGCTCGGAGAGATCGGCCACTACCTGCTTCTCGCTCAAGTAGGGCAAAGGTAACGTGGTCTCGCAGTCGGGCCGGACACGCCTGAGCGTCCTGGGGGCTGGGGACTAGCGGGCGACGGGCCGGAGAGAGCTCGCGATGCGCACGAGCGTCCGCTTCGGGAACGGGCCGCTGACCGTCAGGAGGACGTTGCCCCGCCGCCACCACAGGTGCGGCGTCGTCTGCGGGCCCGCGCCGTAGCGGGCGCGCACGCCGGCGACGCGCGTCCGTTCCTCCGACTGGAAGACGCACTCGGCCCCGAAGGGGTCGCCGAGCCAGCCTGACCGGCCCGCCAGGCGCTGGGTGAGGTCGATGTGCTCGACACCGCGCCCGTACACGGCTGCGAAGAGGCTCCGGTAGCGCGGGTTCGAGCCCTCGGCGCCGGTGATGCCCGAGCGGGGAGCCCAGCCCACGACCGCGAGCGAGAACCCCTCGGGCACGAAGGCCGGCAGCCGCGCCGCGTACGGCAGGTGACGTGCCGCCTCGGCCGGCGTGGTGCGCCGGAAGCCCGCGTCGGAGCGGTAGCGGATGGGAAGGCGCGGCGGCCTGAACGTGCCGGGCGCAAGGGGGCCGTTGACCCTCTCGAGCACGAGCCGTTGTCCAGAGGGCTTCCTGCCCGCGCGCCGCTCGACCACGCGCAGCGGCAGCAGTGTCCGCCGGTCGAGCCACAGCGTCTCGCTCCCGCTGCGCAGGCCCGCGCAGTCGTTGGCGCGAAGGGGCACACGGGCGCGCCAGGCGGCGCGTCCGTCGAGCCGGTCGGCTGTGAGAATCCGACGGCCCGCCCGCGCCTGCGCCAGAACGAAGTCGCTTGCGCCGCGCAGTGACTCGAGCGGGCGGTAGCCGTCGGGCCGGGCTGCGTACATTCGCTGGAAGCGCGATGCGCCGGCGGGGCCACCGTACGTGACCACCGAGCTTCCGCGCTGCTCCCATACCCGCCCGAAGATGCCCTCGCCCCGAATGGGCCGGGCGGCGAAGCTCCCGGACGCCAGCCAGGCGATCCGCTCGGTGGCGCGGGCGGTGCGGAGCACCGCGGAGAACGACTGCGGAACGACGCTCGGACGCGGTTGCTCCCCGCCCGCCGCGCCGCCGGCCACGAACGCCGGTACGAGCGCCAGTCCGAGGAGGAGTCGCATCGCCTACGGCCGGTCGGGCGCTGAGCCGTCGCCGTCCGGGGCCATGAACGGGTAGCGGTAGTCGGTCGGCGGCACGAACGTCTCCTTGATCGTGCGCGGGCTGACCCAGCGGATCAGGTTCCACATCGAGCCGGCCTTGTCGTTCGTGCCCGAGGCGCGCGCGCCGCCGAAGGGCTGCTGCCCGACGACGGCGCCCGTGGGCTTGTCGTTGACGTAGAAGTTCCCGGCCGCGTAGGCGAGCGCCTCCTGCGCCTCGGCCACGGCGCGCCGATCGTGCGCGAAGACGGCGCCGGTGAGCCCGTACGGCGCGCCGCGGTCGACGAGCTCGAGCGTCTCGTGCCACTGACGCTCGGGGTACACGTAGGCGGTCACGACCGGCCCGAAGAGCTCGTCCCGCATGAGGCGGAAGTCAGGGTCGCTCGTCTCGATCACCGTCGGCTCGACGAAATAGCCCTCCGAGTCGTCGACGCCGCCGCCGACGACGACCTCGGTGCCCTCGTGGCCTTGTGCCTCCTCGATCGCCTCGCGCTGCTGGCGCAGGGACTTCCCGTCGATCACGGCGCCCATGAAGTTCGAGAAGTCGGCGGGATCGCCCATGCGCAGCTCGCCCACCTGCTGCTCGAGGAGCTCGCGCAGTCGGGGCCAGAGGTTCGAGGGGGCGTAGACGCGCGAGGCCGCCGAGCACTTCTGCCCCTGGTACTCGAAGGAGCCGCGCACGATCGCCGTAGCGAGCGCGTCGACATCGGCCGAGGGGTGCGCCACGATGAAGTCCTTGCCGCCGGTCTCCCCGACGATGCGCGGGTAGTTGCGGTAGCGGGCGATGTTGCCGCCGATCGTTCCCCACATCGACTGGAAGACCGGTGTCGAGCCCGTGAAGTGGACACCGGCCAGCTCGGGGCTTGCGAGCGCGGCGTCGCCGATCGTCGCGCCGCCCCCGTAGACGAGGTTGACGACGCCGTCCGGAAGCCCTGCCGCCTGGAGCAGGCGCATGAGGTAGTGGGCGGAGAGCGCAGCGGTGGACGCGGGTTTCCAGACGACGGTGTTCCCCATAAGGGCCGGGCTCGTGGGCAGGTTGCCGCCGATCGAGGTGAAGTTGAACGGCGTCACCGCGAAGACGAAGCCCTCGAGCGGCCGGTACTCCAGGCGGTTCCAGACGCCCGGGGAGGACATCGGCTGCTCCTCGTAGATGCGCGTCATGTACTGGACGTTGAAGCGCCAGAAGTCGATGAGCTCGCAGGCTGCGTCGATCTCCGCCTGGTGGGCTGTCTTCGACTGGCCGAGCATCGTGGCCGCGTTGACCGTCTGGCGCCAAGGGCCCGCCAGGAGCTCGGCGGCCCGCAGGAGGACGGCCGCGCGCTCCTCCCAGGGCGTGCGCGACCAGTCGTGGTGCGCCTCCCTCGCCGCGGCGATCGCCTGCTCGAGGTGCTCGGGAGTCCCCTTGGCGACGTCGGCCAGTACGTGGTCTTTGCGGTGGGGCATGACGGATTCGGTCGTCTCGGCGGTCTCGACGTCCTTCCCGCCGATCACGAGCGGTAGGTGGCTGCGCTCGGTTTGCATGACTCGAAGCCGACCCTGGAGCTCGGCGCGCTCGGGGGAGCCCGGGGCGTAGGTGCGCACGGGCTCGTTCACCGCAGAGGGCGGCCGGAAGATCCCGGGGGCGGACACGGAGGCGATTGTATGTTGGCAGTCGTGAGGCCGATGGAGGTGCGCTACGCCGCCGAGGGCTGGGGCATCGGGGAGCTCTGGCTGCTCGAGGGCCGGCTCGTGTACCACGAGCTGCCCTCCGCTCGCGCGGGCACGTGCGAGGAGCATCCGCTCGCGGAGCGCATGCAGGCCTACTTTCGGGGCGAGCCCGTCGAGCTCGGTGACGTGCCGATCGAGCTCGACGGCGCCACTCCGTTCGAGCTCGCTGTCGTCGAGGCGTTGCGGCGCGTCCCCGCGGGCAAGACGGTCACCTACGGCGAGCTGGCTGCGCTGGCAGGACATCCCGGGGCGGCGCGCGCAGTCGGAACGCTGTGCGCGCGCAACCGCCACGCCCTGGTCGTGCCGTGCCACCGCGTCGTCGCGGCGCACGGCATCGGCACCTACGGCTCGCTCGGGGTGGGCTACAAGCGCCGCCTGCTGGAGCTCGAGGGCGCCCTGTGAGCTCCGAGGAGCTGCGCAGCGAACTCGCCGCCACCGTGCCCGAGAGCGAGTGCGACCGGCTGGCGCAGCTCTCGGGACTCTTGCACTCCGCCGGCAGCGTCCACCTGCTCGGGCGGGGTGAGGTCTCCGTTGGGCTGGACGTGTCGAGCTCCACGGTCGCGCGACGGGCCTTCAGCCTGCTGCGTGGCTTCGACGTCCCCGCCGAGATCCGCACCTACCGCGCGCGCGCCTTCGCGCAGGCCACCCGCTACCAGCTCCGTGTGGAGGGTGAGCCGCGGGCGCTGCAGGTGCTGCACGAGGCCGGCGTCCTCAGCGCGGGCCTGGCGCCCCTGGCCGTGCCGCCGCGGCGCGTCGTTGCGCGGTCGTGCTGCCGCAGCGCGTACCTTCGCGGAGCCCTGCTCGGCTCGGGCTCGCTGAGCGGCCCGCGGGCGCCGCACCTCGAGATCCGGACGCAGGGCCTCGAGGGGGCCCGTTTCCTCGCCGCCGTGGCCGGTGAGGAGGGAGCGAAGCTCTCGGTGCTCGACCGTGGCCGGCACGCCGTCGCGTACGCACGCGGCGCGGAGGCGATCCTCGACGTCCTGGCCGTGACCGGCGCGAGCGACACCGTGCTCGCGTTCCAGGAGCGCTCGGTCGTCGGCGCCACGCGCTCGCGTGCCAATCGGCTGGCGAACGCCGACCACGCGAATCTGGTGCGCACGAGCCGTGCCGCGCACGCGCAATACCTGGCTGCGAGCAGGCTGCGGGAGACGGAACGGCTGGAGGAGCTCCCGCCGGCTCTGCGCGAGGTGGCGGAACTCCGACTTGCGCATCCGTCTCTGTCGCTGCGCGAGCTCGGGCTGCGGTGCCGCCCTCCGGCGCAGAAGGCCGCGGTGCACCGTCGTCTGCGCGCCTTGATGCGGTTGGCCGAGCTGTGAGAAACAGGCGGGCCGGAGAGGGAGCTCCGAGGTGAACCTCCCTCTCCGGTTGAACCGCGCTCCGGACCGGGGCGCCGGACGGGGTCTAGATCCGACGCCGGACGAGCACAGACCCGCCTGCGGTTCGGAGTATGACGGATCCTCGGACGAAGTTCCACCCCTGAGGCGAATGAGGTATGGCCGACACCTCGTTCATCCGGCAACCGTCTAGACTCGCTCGGCAATCGAGGCGGGGAGGAGCATGGCACTCCGGGTAGGCATCAACGGCTTCGGCCGCATCGGCCGCAACTTCTTCCGCGCCCGCCGGGCGCTCGGCGCCGATTTCGAGATCGTCGCCGCCAACGACCTCGGCGACGCGAAGACGATGGCGCACCTGCTCGAGTACGACTCCGTGCTCGGGCGGCTCGAGGGCGGCGCCGAGGCGGGCGAGGGCACGATCCGCGCGGGTGACGAGGAGCTCAAGCTCCTCTCCGTGCGCGACCCGAAGGAGCTGCCCTGGGGCGACCTCGGCGTCGATGTCGTGATCGAGTCGACCGGGCTCTTCACCAAGCGCGAGGGCGCGCAGGCGCATCTCGACGCGGGCGCGAAGAAGGTCATCATCTCCGCACCGGCGACCGATCCCGACGTCACCATCGTGCTCGGCGTCAACGACGGCGACTACGACGAGGGCAGCCACAACATCATCTCGAACGCCTCGTGCACGACGAACTGTGTCGCCCCGCTCGCCAAGGTGCTGCACGACGCCTTCACGATCGAGCAGGGCTTCATGACGACCGTGCACGCCTACACGAACGACCAGCGCATCCTCGACCTCCCGCACTCGGACCTGCGCCGTGCCCGTGCCGCTGCCATCAACGTGATCCCGACCTCGACCGGGGCCGCACGGGCGATCGGGCTCGTGCTGCCGGAGCTGAAGGGCAAGATCGACGGCATGTCGCTGCGGGCCCCCGTGCCCACGGGCTCGATCGTCGACTTCGTCGTGCGGGTGGGCAGGGAGACGTCGGTCGAGGAGGTCAACGAAGCGTTGCGCTCGGCCGCCGACACGGGGCCGTTCGCCGGGATCCTCCAGTACTCGACCGATCCGCTCGTCTCCACGGACGTGGCAGGCTCGTCCTACTCGAGCATCGTCGACAGCGACCTGACCATGGTGAACGGGTCGCTCGTGAAGGTGTTGGCCTGGTACGACAACGAGTGGGGCTACTCGTGCCGGCTCGTGGATCTCGTCGGGCGGCTGTGACGGCTCCCGGCGGATGAGGCTGCCGCGCTCGGTTCGCGACGCTGACGTCTCGGGCCGCCGCGTACTCGTGCGCGCCGACCTGAACGTGCCGATCGAGGACGGCCGCGTGGCCGACGACACCCGTATCCGCGAGTCGCTGCCGACGCTCCGGCTCCTGCTCGAGCGCGGGGCCGCGCGCGTCACCGTCTGCTCGCACCTCGGCCGTCCGCAGGGGGCCGACACCTCGTACGCGATGGCCCCCGTGGAGGCGCGCTTGCGGAAGCTCCTGCCCGACGACCGGGTCGAGGTCTTGGAGAACACGCGCTTCCAGCCGGGGGAGACGGCGAACGACGAGGGCTTCGCGCGCGAGCTCGCGGCGCACGGAGAGCTCTACGTGAACGACGCCTTCGGCTCGGCGCACCGCGCGCACGCCTCCACCGAGGCGGTCGCCCGCCTTCTGCCCGCCTACGCCGGCCTCCTGCTCGAGCGCGAGCTCCATGAGCTCGGCCGCCTGCTCGGGGAGGTCGAGCGTCCCTACGTGGCGATCGTCGGCGGGCTCAAGGTGGAGGACAAGATCGGCGTGCTGGAGACGCTCTCGGAGCGTGTCGACACCATGCTCATCGGCGGCAAGATGGCGGAGCAGATGCGCGCGGGGAACCCGCTGGCGGTCCCCGTCGAGCTGCCGAGCGACGTCGTCGCCGCAAGCGAGTTCTCCGAGGACGCCGAGGCGCGAACGGTGCCCTCCGACGCAGTCCCCGAGGGGTGGCTCGGGCTGGACATCGGCCCGGAGTCGCGCCGCACCTTCGCCGCCGCGATCGCCCAGGCGAAGACCGTGTTCTGGAACGGGCCTATGGGCGTCTTCGAGTGGCCCCGCTTCGCGGAGGGCACGGAGGCGGTCGCCCGGGCCGTGGCCGAGGCCGACGCCTTCTCGGTCGTCGGCGGCGGAGACTCCGTGCGTGCCGTCCACGAGCTCGGCCTGGCGGAGCGCATCTCGTGGGTCTCGACGGGCGGCGGCGCTTCGCTCGAGCTCCTGGAGGGAAAGACCCTGCCCGGCGTCGACGCCATCCCGGAGGCCTGAAGATGGCGCTGCTGATCGCCGGCAACTGGAAGATGTACAAGACGGGGCTCGAGACAGCCCTCTTCTGCACAGCGCTCGGCGGGCGCGTGGACGACCTCGGGAGTGTCGACGTGGTCGTCTGCCCTCCCTACACCTCGCTCGACGAGGCAGTGCAGGCGCTCGGCGGCACCACCGTCGAGGTCTTCGCCCAGAGCGCGCACTGGGCGTCGGAGGGGCCGTTCACGGGCGAGATCTCGGCGACCATGCTCGCGGAGCTGGGCGTGACCGGGTCGCTCGTGGCGCACTCGGAGCGCCGGCAGCTCTTCGCGGAGACCGACGAAACGGCGGCGCGTCGCATCGATGGCCTGCTCGCCGCGGGCCTGCGTGTGCTCGCCTGCGTGGGTGAGACCGAGAGTGAGCGCGACGAGGGTCGCACCGAGGAGGTGCTGGCGCGCCAGATCGAGGCGATCGCGGCGGTCGTGCCGTCCGCGGAGCGCACCAACCTGACGGTCGCCTACGAGCCTGTGTGGGCAATCGGGACGGGACGCACGGCCACGCCCGAGCAGGCGCAGGCGGCGCATGCCTTCATCCACTCGTTCCTCGAGGTGCCCGTGCTCTACGGCGGCTCGGTGAAGCCCGAGAACGCGGAGGAGCTGCTCGACCAGGGCGACGTCGACGGGGCGCTCGTGGGCGGGGCCTCGCTCGAGCTCGAGTCCTTCGTGGCGATTTGCGAGACGGCAGCGCGCGTCGGCTCGTAGCGCTCGTCGTCCTCGACGGCTGGGGCTGCGCGCCTCCGGGCCCCGGGAACGCAGTGGAGCTCGCCGACACACCGGTCTTCGACAGGCTGTGGAGGAGTCTTCCGCACACGAGGCTCGCCGCCTCGGGGGAGGCGGTCGGCCTGCCCGCCGGGCAGATGGGGAACTCGGAGGTCGGGCACCTCACGATCGGCTCCGGCCGCGTCCTCGACCAGGATCTCCGGCGGGTGAACCGCGCAGTCGAGAGCGGAGCCTTCCTCACGAACGAGGCGCTCGTCTCGGCCTTCGCGCGCGCGCGGGAGCGCGGAGGCAACGTGCACCTACTCGGCCTCGTCTCGTACGGAGGCGTGCACTCGCACATCGACCACCTGCGCGCCCTGCTCGAGCTGGCGTGCCGGGAGCGCATGGAGGAGCGCACCTGGGTGCACGCCTTCACGGACGGCCGCGACGTGGCGCCCACCTCGGCCGCGCACGACCTCGCCGAGCTGCCCCCCGAACGGCTCGCGACAGTGACCGGGCGCTACTACGCGATGGATCGCGACGAGCGCTGGGAGCGCACCGAGCGTGCGCTCGGCGCCATGGCCGCGGGCGAGGGCCTGCGCACGAACGATGCTGTCGCCGCGGTCGAGGCGAGCTACGCCGCCGGCGTCACCGACGAGTTCGTCGAGCCGCTCGTGATCGGCAATCGTCCCGTGCTCACGTCCACCGACACCGTCGTCTTCTTCAACTTCCGCCCCGACCGGGCGCGCCAGCTCACTGTCAAGTTGCTCGGCGCCGGCTATGACGTGACGACGATGACCCGCTACCGGGACGACCTCGACTGCCCGGTCGCCTTCCCCGAGGTCGAGGTGCGGATGACGCTCGCTGAGACCCTGTCGAGGCACGGCCTGCGCCAGCTGCATGGTGCCGAGACGGAGAAGTACGCGCACGTCACGTACTTCCTGAACGGCGGCCGCGAAGAGGCGTGGGAGGGTGAGGAGCGCATTCTCGTCCCCTCGCCGAGGGACGTTCCGAGCTACGACCACAAGCCCGAGATGTCGGCGAGGGAGCTGGCCGACGTCTTCGCCGGGCGAATCGGCGAGGGCTTCGCCTTCGGCATCGTCAACTTCGCCAATCCGGACATGGTCGGCCACACGGGCAGCATCCCGGCGGCGACCCTTGCGGTCGAGGCGGCCGACGCGGCGCTCGGGCGCGTCCTCGAGGCGGTGGCGGAGGCGGGCGGCGTCGCGCTCGTGACGGCCGACCACGGCAACGCCGAGACGATGCTCCAGCCGGACGGCGTCAGCCCGCACACCGCGCACACCACGAATCCCGTACCGCTCGTGGTCACCGATGGAGCGCTCTCGCTGCGGGAGGGCCAGCTCTCGGATCTCGCGCCGACCGTGCTGGCCCTCCTCGGCTGCGACCGGCCGAAGGAGATGACGGGCCAGATCTTGACTTCGGCAATGGAGGGTTAAAAAGCGGAAAAGGCGGCTATAATCAGTTGCACTTGTCGCTTGCACAGCCAGACTTCGGGGTCCTTAGGAAGGCGCAGCGAGGTGATGAGCGTGCGTTCACGCTCATTGTCCGTGCCTACGAGGTGCCCGTTTTCAACTACGTCCTGCGTCTCGTCGGCGGCGACCGGTCGCTGGCCGAGGACATGACCCAGGAAGTCTTCCTGCGGGTGTTCCAGGGCCTGCCGAGCTTCTCTCTGCGCTCGAAGTTCACAACCTGGCTCTTCCAGGTGACGAAGAACCGTGTACTCGACGAGCTTCGCGCCAGCGAGCGGAGGCCGCGCGCCACCGTCAATCTCGACGACATCCCGCCGCTCGAGGTCGTCGACGCCCCCTTCGAGCGCGTCGAGGCGATCGACGCGGTGTGGCGGGCGGTGGAGGCGCTGAACGTCGACCTCAAGATGGCGCTGCTGCTGCGCGACGTGGTCGGCATGTCGTACACGGAGATCGGCGACTCGCTCGAGATCACGCTCGCTACCGTGAAGTGGCGGATCTACAAGGCGCGGGAGGATGTCCAGCTCGCGCTCGCCCGTGAGGGCATCACCTTCGGTACGCCCAAGCGGGGCGCGGCCGAGGCCGAGCTCGTCTAGACGGCCCTCTCCTCACCGCGAGTGAGCGCGGATCCACTCCGCGAGGTTGCCCGCGCCCTCCTCGGGCGTCGCACCGGGCGCAACGGGCCCGATTCGTACAGCAGGACGCGGCGGCGGCGAGTCGCCACCTCTCGCAAGCGCGCCGGCAAGCGCCAGGAGCCCGAGCACGGCCGCCGCTCCGACGGCGAGCAGGCGTCCGCGACGGAGTCCGCCCCGGTGCGGCGCCGGCGCGCGGCGAAGGCGCGTAGTCGCAGCGGCCACGGGCTGCGACAGCGTTGGTGGATCGGGGGAGGCGACCGTGAGCATGGATGCGAGCTCGGCGACCGAGGCGGGCCGCCGCTCGGGCTCGTGCTCGAGCGCACGCATAACTGCGGCCTCGATCCGCTCCGGTACCGCGGGTGCGAGCTCGCGTACCGGCCGGATCGGCTCGGGTGCACGGGGGAGCGCGAGCTCGGCGAGTGAGCCGAAGGCGCGCGGCGGCCTGCCGGTCAGGAGCTCGTAGAGAACGGCGCCGAGTGCGTAGATGTCCGCGGCGGCCGTGGCGTCCTCGCCCTTCGCCGCCTCAGGTGCCAGGTACGCGGCAGTTCCGAGCACCGTCCCGATCTCCGTCATGCGCGTGGCCTCGGCGGCGCGCGCAATTCCGAAGTCGGCGACCTTCAGCACGCCGTCGGTGCGGAGGAGCAGGTTGTGCGGCTTGACGTCGCGGTGCACGAGGCCCGCGGCATGCGCGTGCTCCAGGCCGGCGCACGCCTGGAGCGCGAGGTCGACGGCGCGGCCGGGCGCGAGGCGTCCCCCCGCCCGGGCCAGGCTGTCCGTGAGCGTCTCGCCGTCGACGTACTCCATCACGATGTACGGCCTGCCGTCCTCCTCGCCCGCGTCGAAGACCGCCACGACGTTGGCGTGTGCGAGGCCCGCGGCGATGCGCGCCTCCCGCAGGAAGCGCTCGCGAAACGCCTCGTCGCCGGCGAGGTTGTCGGCCAGCAGCTTGATCGCGACGGGGCGGTCGAGCTCCTCGTCGCGTGCGAGGTAGACGGACGCCATGCCGCCCTCGCCGAGGCGCCGCTCGAGGCGGTAGCGGCCGGCTGCGAGGGCGACGGTGCTCAATCGTTCTCCTCGCGCTCGTCCTCGCCGTCCTTCTCCTTCTCCTTCTCCTTCTCCTTCTCGTCCTTCTCTCCGCTCTTGCCCTTCCCTCCGGAGGATGGCGGCGCCGGGCACGAGATCCTCTCCGCGAGTGCGTTCACTCCCGACAGGAGCTCCTCCTGGAGCGCGGGTGGAACCTTGCTCACGACTGCGACAGCCCGCGTGCGGAGCTCGTCCGCCTCGCGGTCAGCAGCGCAACGGTCGCCGCTCGCCAGCCGTTCGGCAACGCGGTCGCTGCGCGCCGCCAGATCGTTCGCGACGGCACGCGGGAGCAGCGGTCCGGGCGGCGGGGCGGCATCCTCGGTGGAGCCGCCGCAGCCCGTCAGGGCGAGAGCGACGGCAACGAGCCCGGTGCGCGCAACGTTCCTGCTCAAAGTAGAAATCGTATCGGCGGCTCACGCTCCGCGCTCGAGCCGTTCCGCGAGCACGGGGGGCAGACCCTGCCCGAGCAGCTCGCGCTGGGTCACCTCCACGGCGTAGGGCACGCGCCGGAAGACGGCCGAGCGCGCCCCGAGGTCGAGCATCAGGTACGCGGCCCGAGGATCCCCGTCGCGCGGCTGCCCGACCGAGCCGGGGTTCAGCACCCAGCGCGAGTCTCCCAGGTCGAGCGTCGTGCCGCCGGAGGCGATGCCTCCGTGGATGCCCTGACCGTCGAGCCAGAAGGCGAGGGGAACGTGGCTGTGCCCGACGAGCACGAGGGGCGCAGAGGTGAGCTCGAGCGCGTCGAGCGCCGCATCGGTGCCGAGCACGTACTGCCAGACGGGGTCGCGCGGACTCGCATGGAAGAGCTCTTGGCCGTCGACGGAGGCCAGTGACCGCAGCGCCGACAGGAAGGCACGAGCGTCCGGTGCCAGTGTCCCGCGCGTCCACGCGACGGCGGCCGCCGCGTCCGCGCTGAAGTCGTGGATCGGAATGGCGCCCAGCACGCCGAGGTCGTGGTTCCCCACCAAGCAGACGTCCGCCCGCTCGCTCACGACCCTGCAGCACTCGTTCGGCCGCGGTCCGTAGCCCACCAGGTCTCCCAGGCACCAGACGGCATCGGGCGACTCGCCGTCGATCGCGGCCAGGACCGCCTCGAGGGCGTGGAGGTTACCGTGGATGTCGGAGATGACGGCGACGCGCACGGGACGGGCAACCCTACTCGTGGCCGGGCCGCTGTGGCTCCTCGCGGCCTGGCTGCTCTGGCGGACGCAAGTGCCCGGCTCGCTCGAGCTACCGCCGCTCCGGTCGCGCGACGTGTTCGCGGAGGCGGAGCTACGCGAGGCGACCGCCTACGCGAGGGTTCCGCGCGTCCTGTGGCTCCTCTGGACGGTGGTCTCGCTCGCCCTGCTCGGGCTCCTGGCCTGGCGCGGCCCGAGGCTCGCCGCCCGGTTGCCGGGCCGGCCGCTCGTGCGGGGCGTAGTCCTGCTCCTGCTCGTGCTGGCCGCGCTCTGGCTCGTCCGCCTGCCCGTCGGACTCGCGGGGCAGTGGTGGCGGCGGCGGCACGGCGTCTCGCGCCAGCCGTACCTCGAGTACGTCCTCTCGCCATGGCTCGAGCTGCTCGCGACGGCCGGTCTCGCCTGCGTGGCGCTCACGCTCGGAATGCTCATGGCCAGGCGGCTCGGCCCGGGCTGGTGGCTTGCCGGGGGTCTCGCGCTGGCGGTTCTCGGGAGTGGCGCACTTCTCCTACAGCCCCTCGTCCTCGCGCCGCGGCTCGAGCCGTTGCGCGACCGGACCCTTGCGGGGCAGATCGAGGCGCTCGCCCGGGCGCAGGGTATCGGTGCGATCGACGTGGAGGTGCGACGGGCGAGCGACCGCACGCGCCGGGCGAATGCCGAGGTGGCTGGCCTCGGGCCGACGCGGCGCGTGATCCTGTGGGACACCCTGCTGGACGGGCGCTTCGGCCGTGGCGAGGTGCTCGTGATCGCGGCCCACGAGCTCGCCCATGTGTCGCGTCGCCACCTGTTGCGGGGACTCGGCTGGTTCGCGCTCGCGGCCGTGCCCAGCGTGTTCGTGCTCGCCGCGGTGACGGGCAGGCAGGGCGGGCTCGCGGAACCGGGCGCCGTGCCCCTTGCGGTGCTGACTGTCGTCCTGCTCCTCCTCGTCACGGCGCCGCTCACTAATGTGATCTCGCGCCGTTACGAGGCCGAGGCGGACTGGGTCGCGCTCGAGACGACGCGCGATCCGGGGTCGGCGCGTGCGCTCCTGCGCCGCCTCTCGCGCACCGGCCTCGTCGATCCCGACCCGCCGGCGTGGTCGTACGCCCTGCTCAGCACGCATCCCTCGCTGCTCGAGCGAGTGGCGATGGCCGAGGCGTGGCGTCTAGGGTTGGAGAGATGACCGAGCGAGCCGTGCTCGACCTGACCGCTCGCTACGCCGGCGAGTACCTCGCCTCGCTCGAGACCCGGCCCGTGCGCGCCGACGCGGACGTGGCTGCGCTCCGGGCCTCGCTCGGCGGGCCCCTCCCGGAGCAGCCGAGCGAGGCGACGGAGGTAATCGAGGCGCTGATCGCGGGAGCAGAGCCGGGTGTCGTCGCGATTCCGGGCGGCCGCTACTTCGGCTTCGTCATCGGCGGCGCCCTGCCCGCCGCGCTCGCAGCCGACTGGCTCACGTCGACCTGGGATCAGAACGCGGGGCTCTACGCGGCCGGCCCGAGCGCGTCCGTCGTCGAGGAGATCGCTTCCGGCTGGCTCGCCGAGCTCCTCGGCCTTCCGGCCGGCGTCTCGAGCGCCTTCGTCACGGGCTGCCAGCTCGCCCACGTGACCGCTCTCGCCGCTGCGCGCCACGGCGTGCTCGAGCGTGCGGGCTGGGACGTCGAGAAGGACGGCCTCGCGGCCTCGCCGCCGCTTCGCGTCGTCGTGGGCGAGGAACGCCACGTCACGGTCGACCGCGCGCTGCGGCTGCTCGGCATTGGCGCCTCGCAGCTCATGGCGGTGCCTGCGGACGGTCAGGGCAGGATGCGGACGGACGGCCTCGGGGAGTTGCTTGCCTCGTCCCAGGCGCCCACGATCGTCTGCGCGCAGGTGGGCAACGTCAACACCGGCGCCGTCGATCCGTTGCCGGCGATCGCCGACGCCGCGAGCGCAGCGGGTGCCTGGCTGCACGTCGACGGCGCGTTCGGGATGTGGGCCGCGGCGAGTCCGGGGCTCCGCCCGCTCGTCGAGGGCATCGAGCGTGCCGACTCCTGGGCAACTGACGCCCACAAGTGGCTCAACGTGCCCTACGACTCGGGTCTCGTGTTCTGCGCGCACCCGGACGCCCACCGCGCTGCCATGTCCGTGCACGCGAGCTACCTCGTGCAGGCCGAGCCCGGAGCGGCGCGAGACCAGGTGGACTGGACACCCGAATTCTCGCGCCGGGCGCGCGGCTTCGCCGTCTATGCGGCCCTTAGCACCCTCGGCCGCTCGGGGGTCGCGGAGCTGATCGATCGCTGTCACGCGCACGCGCGGCGCTTCGCCGAGCTCCTCGGGAGCGAGCCGGGTGTCGAGATCCTGAACGACGTAGTCCTGAACCAGGTGCTCGTGCGCTTCGACGCCGACGACGGGGCAACGCGCGAGGTCGTGCGTCGCGTGCAGGACGACGGCACGTGCTGGCTGAGCGGGACGACCTGGCAGGGCGTCGCCGCGATGCGGATCTCGGTGTCGAACTGGCGGACGACGGACGACGACGTCGAGCGCTCGGCCGCTGCGATCCTGCGGCTTGCGGCCGAGGTCACAACGCCTGCGGTCGCCTACCCCTAGATCTCAGGCAGGTTGCGGATGCCTTCAGTGGTCGACCACTTCGACCACGCATCCTCCATCGCGTCGAGCAGCTCCCGCATGAAGCGGCTGGACATGTTCACCCGCGAGACGACCGAGCCCGGGACGTCTCCGTCCTCGACCTCGTGCTCGATGCGCGCGAAGGTGATCGTGAACTCGTAGGGCGAGAAGGTGACGTTCGCGAAGTTCGCGTAGGCGCCCGCGAGGTGCTCGGGGTCGAGGTGGATATTGAGCTGTCGCTCGCGGGGCTCGTCGTCCACGCGCTTACCATACAGCGCCTTGTTCACTCCTCCTCGATTCTTCGCCCTCGCCGTGGTGGCGGCCTCCGTTGCCTCCTAGCGCCGTCGAGCGCCTGGCCGCGGCGCTCGCAGAAGCAGCGGGGGCGCCTGTCTCACTCGACCGTCCGAACGACCCCACACACGGCGACTACGCGACGAATGCCGCGCTCCAGCTCGCTCCCCTGCGCCGGCGGCCGCCGCGCGAGCTTGCGGCGGAACTGGCGGAGGCCGCCGGGCGGATCCGAGGTATCGAGCGGGCAGAGGTGGCGGGACCGGGGTTCGTCAACCTCTGGCTCGAGCCGTCGTGGTTCGGCGAAGCGCTCGGCGACATCGTCGAGGCCGGCGAGCGCTACGGCGCGGGCTCGGCCCCGTCGGGGGAGCGGGTCCAGGTGGAGCTCGTGTCTGCCAATCCGACAGGCCCGCTGACCGTCGCCTCTGCGCGCAACGGCGCCTACGGCGACTCGGTGGCGCGGGTGCTCGCCTTCGCCGGGCACCGGGTCGAGCGCGAGTACTACTACAACGACGCGGGCGCGCAGATGGAGCGCTTCCGCGCCTCTGTCGAGGCTCGCCGGCGCGGCGAGGAACTCCCGGAGGACGGCTATCAGGGCGCGTACGTGACCGACCTGGCCCAGCTCGAGGGCGACCCCGTGCCGCCCATGCTCGAGCGCATTGAGCGCGAGCTCGAGCGCTTCCGCATCCACATCGACGCCTGGGCGCGTCAAAGCGAGCTCGAGCTGACGCTGCCGGCGTTGCTCGGGGAGCTGGACACCTACGAGCACGACGGCGCGCTGTGGCTGCGCTCCACGGCCTACGGCGACGAGAAGGACCGCGTGCTCGTGCGCTCGTCCGAGCGCGGCGGCACGCCCACCTACGTGGCCGCGGACATCGCGTACCTGAGGGACAAGTTCGAGCGCGGTTTCGACCGGCTCCTGTACGTCCTCGGAGCCGACCACCACGGCGTGGCGGGATGGTACGGCGTGGTGGCCCGCGTGCTCGGCTACGAGCCCGAGCGCGTCGAGGTGCTCCTCTACCAGCTCGTCCACCTCACGCAGCACGGCGAGGCGACGAAGATGTCGAAGCGGCGCGGCGATGTCGTCTTCCTCGAGGAGTTTCTCGACGAGATCGGCGTGGATGCCGCGCGCTGGTACCTCGTCTCGCGCGGGCCCGACCAGACGATCGACATCGATGTCGACCTGGCAGCCGAGCGGAGCCGCAAGAACCCCGTCTACTACGTTCAATACGCCCATGCGCGCACCGCCGGCATCTTCCGGAACGCGGGGGTCGCCGAGGTCTCCGCCGAGGCGCCCGTGACGCTCGCGTCCGAGGAGCGCGAGCTGATCAAGCGGCTGGCGGAGTTCCCCGCCGTCGTCGCGGAGGCGGCTGAGCGGCGGGGGCCCCACGCCATCCCGACCTACGCCATCCGCGTCGCCGACGACTTCCACCGCTTCTTCCACGAGCACCGCGTACTCGAGAGCGAGCACCAGGCCTTCAGGCTTGCGCTCTGCCGCGCGACGCAGACGGTGATCGCGAGCTGCCTCGATCTCGTCGGGGTCGAGGCGCCCGAGCGCATGTAGCGCAGAGCCGCTGTTCGATCTCGAGACCTGACCCCGCCTTTGGTGCAGGCGCAGGTGCGTTTCCGCTTGACATCCTCAGATGGTAAGCAGTAGCTTACGGTAAGCGATGGCTTACGCAGACGCAATGGAGGCGCTCGGGGACTCGACGCGACGTTCGATCCTCGAGCGACTGCGCGCTGGTGAGCTGGCCGTGGGGGAGCTTGCCGGCGGGCTCCCGGTGAGCCGCCCGGCTGTCTCCCAGCACCTGCGTGTCCTCAGGGAAGCAGGCCTCGTGCTCGAGCGACGGGAGGGCGCACGCCGCCTCTACCGGCTCGATCCCCGCGGCCTCGCGGAGCTGCGCAGCTATCTGGAGGACGTCTGGACGGCGTCGCTCGCCGAGTTCAAGGCGGGCGCCGAGAGCGAGACACGACGGAGGGAGGACGGATGAGCGTCAATGCGGATCAGGCGATTCGCAAGTCGATCGTGGTCGGCGTGCCGCCCGAGGCGGCCTGGAGCACGTACACGGAGCGGATCGGGGAATGGTGGCCGCTCGCCACCTACTCGATCCACGGGGAGCGCGCGCGTACCGCGCTCTTCGAAGGTGGTCAGGGGGGCCGCCTCTACGAACGCACCGCGAGCGGGGAGGAGGCGCACTGGGCCGAGATCCTGGCCTGGGAGCCGCCGAGCCGGCTCGTTCTCCTCTGGCAGGTGAACCCGGAGAGACCGGCCACCGAGGTCGAGATCCGCTTCGTGTCCGAGGGAAACGGGACGCGGGTCGAGGTCGAGCATCGTGGCTGGGAGCGGCTCGGAGACGCCGCAGAGGAGGCCCGAGCCAGCTACGAGAGCGGCTGGGACACCGTGCTCGCCCCGTACGTCGAGGCAGCCGCGAGGTAGGCGCCTTCTGCGAGGGTGGGCCCCGTGCGCTGGCGGCTGTCGGTGGCGGGGCTCACCGCCTCGTGGGGCTTCATCTCCGTCATCGTCGCGGGCGT
>Ga0183260_10000866_pt1 | contig 25837 bp, 18 predicted proteins | sample AntDrymUQ4972206_2_FD_129768 | JGI IMG/M metagenome (GOLD analysis project Ga0183260, IMG submission 129768) | Polar desert sand microbial communities from Dry Valleys, Antarctica - metaG UQ497 (22.06) (version 2) (version 2) | ecosystem: Environmental > Terrestrial > Soil > Desert | place... | reverse complement strand
TCTCGAGACCGTAGTGGTCCTCGTTCAGGATGGCCTCGGCCTTCTTGAGGTCGCGGCTCTCCTTCGTCTTCTTGTACCAGGGGACGGCGATCAGCCAGTCGAGATAGTTGCGCGAGACCGTGGCCTCGGCTGACATCGGCGGCATTGCCTCGAGGCGCTTCAACTCCTGGACGGCCTTCTCCTTGACCTCCTCAGGCATGCGCGCCTGGTCGATCTTCTTCTTCAGCTCCTCGATCTCGTTGCCCTTCTCGTCCTTGCGGCCCAGTTCCTTCTGGATCGCCTTCATCTTCTCGTTGAGGTAGTACTCCTTCTGGGCCTTCTCCATCTGCTTCTTGACGCGAGACTGGATACGGCGGTCCACCTGGAGCTTGTCGACCTCGGCTTCGAGGATGCCGGCAATGCGGTTCAGACGTTCGATGGGAGAGATGATCTCGAGCAGGTTCTGCTTCTCGTCGACGCCGACGAGGAGGTGCGCCGCGATCGTGTCGGCCAGCTTGTTGGGATCGTCGACGCGAACGGCCGCGATCATGGCGTCATAGTGCAGATTGTTCGAGAGCTTCACGTACTGCTCGAACAGCGACACCACCCGGGTCATCGTCGCTTCCGTATCGCCGGCAGCTTCCTTCGGCTTCGGCACGACCTTGACGACGACGCGGTAGAAACCCTTGTCCTCCTTCCACTCGATCGCGCGGGCGCGGTCGATCCCCTCGACCAGCAGCTTGATGTTGCCGTCCGGCAGCTTCAGGCTCTGGACGACGTTCGCAAGGCAGCCCATGGTGAAGATGTCGGCCGGCTGTGGATCGTCGATCTGCGCATCGTGCTGCGCCGCGAGGAAGATGCGCTTGTCTTTCAGCAGTGCATGCTCCAGCGCCCGCACGGACGACGGGCGCCCGATGACAAACGGCAGCATCATGTGCGGAAAGACGACCACGTCTCTCAGCGGAACGATCGGGAGGGTTTCGTACAGTTCCATAGGGTGATATTTGAGATGGAGGAGGGTAGATGGCAGTTACCCATCTTCCATTCCGTTAGCCGGCTTTTTCGATGAGGGTGGTAATGGGCTTTTCTTTGCTCATGACGACCTCGCGGGTGATCACGCACTCGCGGATCTTCTTCTGGCCCGGAAGGTTGTACATCAAGTCGAGCATCAGGTCTTCGATGATCATCCGCAGGCCGCGCGCCCCGATCTTGCGGGCCAGCGCCTGTTCGGCGATCGCCTCGAGCGCGTCGTCGGTAAAACGAAGCTTGACGTTCTCGTAATCGAACAGCTTCTGGTACTGACGCGTGATCGCGTTCCGAGGTTGCGTCAGGATCTGGACGAGCGCCGGGCGATCGAGCTCGTGGAGCGTGCCGAGAACCGGCAGGCGGCCGACGAATTCGGGAATCAACCCGTAGCGGATCAGATCTTCCGGCTCGACCATCTCGAGCGTGGTGCCGACCTCGCGCTGGGCGAGCGACTTGATGTCGGCCTTGAAGCCGAGCGTCTTCTTCCCGGTGCGCCGCTCGATCTGCTTGTCGAGGCCAACGAAGGCGCCGCCGCAGATGAACAGGATGTTGGTGGTGTCGACCTGGAAGAACTCCTGGTGCGGATGCTTCCGGCCGCCTTGCGGTGGAACATTCGCGACCGTGCCCTCGAGGATCTTCAGCAATGCCTGCTGGACGCCTTCACCCGACACGTCGCGGGTGATGGAGGGGTTCTCGTCCTTACGGCAGATCTTGTCGACTTCGTCGATGTAGATGATCCCCTGCTGCGCCTTCTCGATGTCGCCACCGGCCGACTGCAGCAGCTTGAGGATGATGTTCTCGACGTCCTCGCCGACGTAGCCGGCCTCGGTGAGAGTCGTCGCGTCGACGATCGTGAAGGGGACCGACAGCAGCTTGGCCAGCGTCTGCGCGAGCAGCGTTTTGCCCGTGCCGGTCGGGCCGATCAACATGATGTTCGACTTGGTCAGCTCGATCTCGTTACGACCGCGCGACTGCTTCTGGATCTCGATGCGCTTGTAGTGGTTGTAGACCGCGACCGCGAGCTTCTTCTTGGTCTGTTCCTGGCCGATGACGTACTCGTCGAGGAACTTCTTGATGTCCTGGGGAACCGGGAGCGAGGAGGAGCGGGCGCCGCCGCGCGCATCGAACTTGTTGTCGTCCGCGATGATGTCGTTGCAGACCTCGACGCACTCATCGCAGATGAACACCGTCGGGCCGGCGATCAGTTTGCGGACGTCGTTCTGGTCCTTGTTGCAGAACGAGCAGCGGAGGATCTCGCCGTCGCCGGACTTTTTTACCATGGGAGAGTGTTATGCCCGTTTGCGGATGACATCGTCAATAATACCGTATTCCTTGCCCTGATCAGGGCCCATGATGTAGTCGCGTTCCGTATCATCCTGGATACGCTTCAGGGGCTGTCCGGTGTGGTCCGCCAGGATCTGGTTCAGGCGCTCGCGCGTCCGCAGCAGTTCCCGGGCATGAATATCAATATCGGTCGTCTGACCCCCGAGGCCCTGGACCCACGGCTGGTGGATCAGGATCCGCGAGTTCGGCAGGGAGAAGCGCTTGCCCTTGGCCCCGGCGGCCAGCAACACGGCCGCAATCGAGGCCGCCTGGCCCAGGCAGTAGGTCTGGACGTCGGGCTTGATGAACTGCATCGTGTCGTAGATGGCCATGCCGGCGGTCACCACCCCACCCGGGCTGTTGATATACAACAGGATGTCGCGGTCCGGGTCCTCGGCCTCGAGGAACAGCAACTGCGCGATGACCAGGTTGGCGACGTTATCGTCGATCGGTGTCCCGACGAAAATAATGCCGTCCTTCAGCAGGCGCGAAAAGATGTCGTAAGCACGTTCGCCGCGGCTGGTCTGTTCGACCACCATCGGAATGAGCTGGCTGCGTTCGGTCGCCATAGGGGGTTCGGTCCTCTTATCGGTCAGATGCGTGCGGCTCGTGAGAGCAGGAAGTCGACGGTGCGCTCGCGGCGGATGCCGGCGTAGACAGCCCCCAGGCCCCCGTCTTTTTCGAGCCGCGCGCGAACGGCGGCCGGTGTCCGGTTGGTGCGCTCGGCGTAGCGGGCGATTTCCTCGTCCACGTCCGCGTCGCTGGCGCTGATGGTCTCGCGCCGTGAAACTTCATCGAGGAGGAGGGCGCTCTTGACGGCCTCGACGGCCGCTTCGCGCTGCTTCTCCCGGAACTCCTCCCAGTTGATGTTGACCTTCATCGGATCAACCTTCTGTTCAATCAACCGCCGCACGAAGTCCTCGGTGCGCCGCTCGATCTCCCGGTTCAACAGGGTGGGGGGCACGTCGATCGTAACGCGCTCGGCAATCTGGCGGACCAGCTCGCCGCGGATCTCGCGCTCGTTCTCGTGCATCATCTGGTGTTCCAGATCGGCACGGATACGGGCCTTTAACGCTTCGAGACTCTCGAACTCGCCGAGGTCCTTGGCGAACTCGTCGTCCAACTCGGGAAGCACGCGCTTGCGGATCGCCTTGATCGTGGCGTCGTACTTCACGGTGGTGCCGGCGAGCTCGCTGATCGGGTAGTCCTCGGGATAGTTCACGTCGAACGACTTCCGCTCGCCGACGTTCATGCCGGCGAGGGCCTCGTCGAATCCCGGAGGGTTGGCCGCGGCGCCGAGATCCACCGTTACTGCATCATGGCGGTCGGTCTGGGCCTCGCCGTTCTCACCAACCGCGGTCCGCTCCAGGTCCAGCTGCACCGAGTCGTCCATCTCGACCGGCCGGTCCTCGACCGACTCGTACCGAGCCGAACGCTCCCGCAGCCCCTTCAGCGCATCGTCTACCGCCGCGTCGTCCACAGTAGTGGTCGGGCTCTTGAGTGTGATCGTGGAGTAATCGCCCGGATCGATCGGGGGCACGGTCTCGAAGCTGGCCGTGAACTTCAGGGGCTGGCCTTCCTCGACGACGACGTCCTTGATGTCGGGGGTGTCGACCGGTTCGATGCCGCGGTCGCGCAGGGCCTCGTCGACCGCCCGGGGGATCAGGCCGTGGACGACATCGTGAAGGATCTGGTCGCGGAAACGCTGGCGAACGACCTTGGATGGAACCTTACCGGGCCGGAATCCGGGGATCCGGGCCGCCTTGCCGTAATCGCGCGCAATTTTGTCGATCTCGGCGTCCACGACAGTGCTGTCGATCTCGACGACGAGGTTTTTCTGGGTATCGGAAACGTCGATGAATTCTGTCTTCATTCCAAAGGGCGCTGAAAGGTGCTGGCAGGTGCTTAGAAAGGTGCTGAGGTGCTATCGAGTGCCGGCTGCCGGTGGTGCGTGTGCACCTGTGAGCACCCTTAAGCACCCCAGCACCCTGTATTTGGTGCGAAAGGGGGGAGTCGAACCCCCAAAGCCTTGCGGCTACCGGATCCTAAGTCCGGCGCGTCTGCCAGTTCCGCCACTTTCGCGCCGGACCGGATGCTCTAGCGTAACACGCCGGGGGCCCCAGCTTTGCAACCTGTTGACTTGGACGTCAGCAAGGACGCGACCGTCCCTGGCGGCGGGTGGGACCGGGGCGAGGTGCAGGGCGTCCAAGGCCACAGAGAAACACAGCCCACAGAAGAAACACAGCCGGAACACAGAAAAACGCAGCGGCACAGCGGAGATACGGACGAACACACCAGAAAGGCAGCGGTTTTGATGACGACGTTACGAGATGCCACCACGATTGATCGCACGGCCGCTGCGGCGTGGTATGCGCGGAATCGGTCCCGGTCGCGCGCGTTGTTCGATCTGATCGATCCGTCGGCGTACTATGCACGGCCGATCGCGCTCCGGAATCCGATCGTGTTCTACGAGGGTCATCTGCCGGCCTTCAGCCTCATCTCCTTCATCAATCGCGGTCTGGGCGAGGAGGGCGTGGACGCCCGGCTCGAACGACTGTTTGCGCGTGGTATCGATCCCGACAGCGTTGACGCCGCGGTGCCGCGCAGCGGCGCCGATACGCAGTGGCCACGGCGTGATGAGGTGCTGGCGTTTGGCGCGGCCGCCGATGCGCGGATCACCCGCGCGATGAGCGAAGCGCGCTTCGATGACTCACGTCCGGCGATGCGTCGAGGGGAGGCGCTCTACACGGCGCTCGAACACGAGGCGATGCACCAGGAGACGCTCCTTTATATGTGGCATCGCCTGCCGCACGAACAGAAGCAGCGTCCCGTCTATCTGCCCTACGAAGTGAAGGGCGAACCGCCGGCGGCCGGCACCGTGACGATTCCCGCAGGCACAGCGACACTTGGCGCTGACCGCGAGGATATCGTGTTCGGATGGGACAACGAGTTCGATGCGCATACGGTTTCGGTTGACGAGTTCGAGATCGATCGGCACAGCGTCACGAACGCGGACTACCTGCCGTTCGTCGAGGCTGGTCACGTGGATCCGCCGGCATTCTGGGTCCGCCACGACGGTCAGTGGTTCTGGCGCGGGATGTTCGAGACGATCCCGCTGCCAGCGGCCTGGCCCGTCTACACGAGTCAGAAAGACGCCGCCGCGTTTGCCGCGGCGCGGGGACGACGATTGATGACGGAGGCGGAGTTCCACCGGGCCGCGTACGGGACGTCGTCGGGTGAGGAGCGCTTCTATCCGTGGGGCACGGAGCAGCCGGACCGCGCCCGCGGGCAGTTCGATTTCGCGAGCTGGGAGCCGGTGCCCGCCGGATCGCGACCCGCGGGCGCGAGTGCCTGGGGCGTCCATGACCTCGTTGGCAACGGCTGGGAGTGGACCTCGTCGATCTTCACGCCGTTTACGGGATTCGAGCCGATGGTGTCCTACCCCGAATACTCCGCCGAGTTCTTCGACGGCCAGCACTACGTGATGAAGGGTGCGTCGGCGGGCACGGCAAAGGAACTGATTCGTCCGAGCTTCCGGAACTGGTTCCGCCCGGATTATCCATACGTCTACGCGAAGTTCAGAACGGTGTCGTCATGATGAAGCCAGCAATCGATCAATTGACGGCGCAGTTCGCCGCCGACGTGCGTGCTGACCTTTCGAGTACGCCGAAGCAGCTGCAGTCGAAGTATCTGTATGACGCCCTTGGGTCGAGCCTGTTCGATGCCATCTGCCGGCTGCCGTGGTACCGCATCACGCGCGGTGAGAGTGCGCTGCTCGCTCGACACGCCGACGCGATTGTCGCCAGCATCGGCAGGGCAAACGGTACGATCGTCGAACTGGGCTGCGGCAGTGGCGAAAAGCTGGTACTGCTCGCCGAGGCGCTGCAGGCACGAGGCGCGTCGGCGCACGTTCACTTGATCGACATTTCGCCGCAGGCGATCGAACACACCGAACAGCGGCTGACGCGGCTGCACCTCTCGGTAGTCGGCCACCAGTCGACCTACGAGGAAGGTCTGCGCCAGGCGGCGGCGGCGCGGCGTGGGGATGGACGGATGCTCGTGCTGCTGCTGGGATCAAACATCGGCAACTTCGACACGCCGGCCGCGCACGCGTTTCTGCGCCGGATCCGCGCCGCGGTCTCGCCCGGTGACTTCCTGCTCCTCGGCGCTGACCTGGCCAAGCCCGAGCTCGACTTGATCGATGCTTATGACGATCCGCTCGGCGTTACGGCCGCGTTCAACAAGAACCTGCTGGTCCGCATCAACAACGAGCTGGGCGGGGACTTCGATCTCGCGGCGTTCGATCACGTCGCGGTGTGGAACGGCGCGGACCAGCGGATCGAGATGCACCTGGTCAGCCGGGTGGCGCAGCGCGTGCGCATCCCCGCGGCGGAGATGACGGTATCGTTCGAGGCCGGAGAGCGGATCTGGACCGAGAGTTCCTACAAGTACGGGCCGGAGCAGATCGTCGCCATGGGAGCGACGGCCGGTTTCGCCTTGCGGAATCAGTGGATCGACAGGGACGCGAAGTTTGCGCTGACGTTATTCGCGGCGGTATAGGGCAGTCGTCAGGTCGGATTCGTGTAGTGGTCCGACGCCGCCTTCAACTCCGCCGCCAGCTCGGTGATGAGGCTGGCCGGCGCGGTCACCACGGCAAGACCGCCAAACCCGAGGATCCAGCTTTTCAGCGCCCAGTCGTTCACCACGTGCAGCGTCAGTTGCACGGATCCGTCGGGCCGGTCGACAAGCTCCTGCGACGGATGCCACACTCGCTCGCGGATGTAGCGCGCGATCTTCGGCGCAAAGAGGACGTCGATCTTTTCGGGCGTGCCCTGGTTCACGCCGAGCGAGTGCGCGAAGGCGTCCTCCGGTAGTTCCAGCGGCTCGAATCGTTCCTCGGTGAGCGACAACTGCTCGACCCGGTCCACCGCAAACGTGCGCAGCTCGCCGTACTCCGGCACCATGCCGATGACATAGAGCCCGCCCTGCCCGAACACGAGCCGATACGGCTCGAACAGATACGTCTTCTCGCGATTACTCGAAAACGAGTGATACCTCATCGTCACGCGCCGATGCTGCATGGTGGCTTCGACGAGCTGCGCGACTTCTTTCGTCCGCGGCGCGGTTGCCTGGGCGCCAGGCTCCGCCTTCGCCTCCATGACCAGCGGCATGCGATCGAGAAACTGCTTCATCCCGGGTGTCAATGCCGCTGCCAGCTTGTCGAACGCGCTGGTGACGTCACGCTGAAACGGCGTGCCGGACAGGCATTCGACCAGCGTCCGCGAGAAGTAGAGCGCGCTCAGCTCCGCCAGCGTGAAGCCGGTGTCGTCGAGCCGTTTAAAGGCCTTCTGCTCGAGCGTCCAGTACTTCTTGCCGTCATGTGTCTCGTCGAAGAGTGGGAAGCCGGCCGTCTGCAACGCTTCGAGATCCCGACGGATCGTGCGAGTGGTCACGCCGGTTCGCGCCGCCAGGTCGTCGATGGTGACGCGGCGCGACGCTTCGAGCTCCTTGAGGATGGACCACTGGCGGATAACTTCCGCGTTCCGAGGCATCTAGGTGACCTGTGATCGGTTCCGAACCGCTGCGCCGTCAAGGGCCTGCCGCCGGCGCTCGACCGCCTGACCGAACCACCAGTGGACCGGACCCATCAGCGCGAAGCCCATCGGCGCGATGAAGACGAGCCGCAGCGACATCCCCTTGGCCGGATCCCGGCCCTGCAGCCCGAAGACCTGGAACATGAAGGCATCGAACATGAACTTGAGCGAGTAGACGTAAAGCAGGACAAAAAACAGCAGCGCGCTGTTGAGAACGACAGTGATCCCGTCGTTGAGCGCGTAGCGCTCGAAGAAGCCGTCGTGCTCGTACCAGACCCAGACGAGCAGCGCAAAGCAGCAGGCAAACGCCGGGATCCCGCGCACGAGAGCCATCAGCTCTTCGTAACTGCGTGGCACGCTGGACGTGATCACGAGCAGCGTCAGGGCGAAGCCAAACACGGCGTCGCTGAACTCCTCCAGCCGGGAGATCTTGTGCTTTCGCAGGGTCAGCATGGCTGCCCGGGATAATCCCACATCTCGGTGTAATCCGTGGACCGGTGGCGGCAATCCGTGGATCGGTGTCGGTGAAATCCGTGTTTGTCCGAATCCGTGCAATCCGTGCGCATCCGTGGATTCCGTGTGTTGACCTGCCCTGTCACACCCTCCTCCTACACTGCCTGCATGCGGCGATCGAAGCGGTCGCCGGACTGGCAACGCAGCCCCGAACTGGCTGCCACGCGGCCCACGATGGTCGCTATGAGGAGCACCGATGACGCGGTTCGATGGATCAACGGCACTGAAGCTGGATTTCGGCGGGATGACGACCACGGGTGGCGTGGCGACGGCGGCCGGTGGCCGCGGGCGGGCCGGGTTGCGCCTGGCGAACCCCGGCGGCGCCCTCCGGGGCCCGGATAAATATCGAATTCTCGAGCATCGGCGCCGCCAGGCCCAGATCAGGGCACGGCATTTGCTGGAACTGATGGAGGAGGCTCGATAGCCATGGCAAGCTGCACCCACGGGAACGGCCGCGCACTTTGCTTCGAATGCTTCAGGGCGGGAATGGAGCGCACGCGCGCCCGGCGCGCCGCCTGGACACAGCGGGAACTCCCGCTCGAACCGCCGACCGCTGCGCGGAAGCGTCCGCTGTCACAGCAGGAACTCGCGCACCGGCGCCACCTGCTCGAGCACCTCGTTCAAGCGGCCGCCACGGGAGCCTAGAGTCAGTCGTCAGCGCGCTCCGCCCGGCCATCGGCCGGGCTGAGCGCGCTTGTCGCCTGACTCAACTTCCAAGCTCCAACTCCCAACTCCCAACGCCCAAACCACTTCCAATATCCAACTTCAAACCGACCAACTTCTGCGCTCAACGAGTACGAGCCGTCGCCACCTGCAAGTTGCGTCGAGTGGAGCACTTTGCCATCTACCATTTACCATCGACCTTTTCTTGACTGTTGTCATCCTCCCCATATATTGTGGGGAAACACATGGCGCCTGAGAACGAGCTCAAACGCGGCAGCGCGGAACTGATGATTCTGGCGTCGATCGAGGAACGCGCGCGACACGGTTACGAGATCGCCAAACTGATTGACGACCGCTCGACCGGCGTGCTCCGCTTTCACGTGGCGTCGCTCTACCCGATGCTGCCGCATGGAACGCCGCGGCTGGCTGGAAGGGAAGTGGGTCGAGAAGGCCGGCCAGCGCCGGCGCCGCTATTACAAGCTCACGAACGCCGGTCGCAAGGTTCTCGGTGAGCAGCGCGCCAGCTGGCAGGAACTTCTCTCCGCGCTGCAGCGCGTCACCGGGATCGTCACACCGGAGTAAGTCATGGACTTTCATCGCTACGTCCGAGAGCACCTGCCGGCGCTGACCACCCGGCGCGAGCCGGAGATCGTCGATGAACTCGCGCTGCACCTTGCGGAGCTGTATCGCGAAGCGACGGCATCGTGTCTGGACCACGCCGCCGCCCTGGCGCAAGCGACCGCCGCATTGCCCAAGGACGGCCCGGGGTTCGCGCGTGAGCTCGAGTCGGCCAGCCTGGCCCTTCCCGACATCATCGCGGAACGCTGGCGAGAGCAGGACGCCACCGAGCTCCCGCGCGGCGGCGCGTCGCCGCTCAGACTGCTCGCGGAGGATGTCGCCGGTGCGCCGTCGCGGGTCGTCGTCATTTCGCACGGCGCATGGATGAACCGTTTCGGCGGCGACCGGGCCATCGTCGGGCGCAACGCCAGCCTGAACGGGCACACCTACACGGTCATCGGCGTGACGCCGCGCGGATTCACGGGGCCGGTGCTCGGCCGGGTTCCCGAGATGTGGGCGCCGATGGCGCTCCAGCCGGAACTTCGTCCGCCGAGTGCCGGCGTCCGCCGTAGCCTGGGGGGATCGAATCTCCTCACCGTTCGCGCAACGCGGTGGTTGAACATGATCGGACGTCTGTCGGAACCGTCAGCCCTGCATCGGGCGAGCGGATCTCTCGACACCCTGGCGTCCAGCCTCGAGCAGCAGTACCCGCAGTCCAACCGCGGACGACGGTATGCGGTGGTGCCGTTCGGAGAGGGCCCCGGTGTGCGCACATCGGCGCGTCCGTTGCTGCGACTGCTGTCCGGCGCGGTTCTTCTCGTCTTGCTGATCGCCTGTGCCAACGTGGCGGGCCTTCTGAGCGTGCGCGCCGTCAGCCGTCGGCGTGAGGTCGCCGTTCGCATCGCAGTGGGCGCCGGACGCGCGAGGCTCGTGCGCCAGTGGCTGACCGAGTCCGTGGTGCTCGCGCTGCTCGGCTCGTTCGGAGGGCTGCTGCTGGCGTGGTGGGGTGCGCCGCTGCTGTATCAGGTCGGACTCCCGTCGACGGTTGAAGTGGCGATGAACGGCCGTGTGTTCCTGTTCACGCTCGTCGTCGCTGTCGCGAGCGGCATCCTGTTTGGTCTCGCGCCGGTCGTTCAGACGTTCCGTCGCGACACGGTTGCTGCACTGCGCGACCAGGGCGGCGCCGTGGCGGGGAGTGCGTCGGCCTCGAAATGGCGGGGCGGGTTCGTCGTCCTTCAAGTCGCACTCAGCCTGATGCTGCTGATCGGGGCCGGACTTTTCCTCCGCACGCTGCGTAACGCCACCGCCGTCGATCTTGGCTACGACGTCGACCGCGTCCTGCTCGCCGATCTGAACCTGGATGTTCGCGGCTACTCGGCTGAGGCCGGACAGGTGACGTATGCCGCCATCCTCGATCGGCTGAACGCGTTGCACGGTGTCGTGGACGCGGGGGCCGCCCGTGTCACCGTTCTGAGTGGTGCGGCGCGAACGATGAGCGTCAGCACCGACAGCCTTCCCGTCGCGCCTGACAATCGCAACGCACTGAACGTACGAGCGAACGTGATCAGTGACGGCTATCTGACGGCCATGGGCATCCCCATTCGGCAGGGGCGCAACTTCACGGCGTCAGACCGCCCGGGCGCGCCGCGCGTCACGATCGTGAGCCAGGCGCTCGCGTCCAGGCTCCACCCCGACACGGATCCCGTCGGACGCATGGTGATGCTCGGCGACGATCCCTTGCAGATCGTCGGCGTGGTGCCCGACACCATCTATCGCAGCACCACCGAGCAGAGCCCGCCACCGTTCCTTTATCTCCCCGTCACGCAGAACTATGAGTCCGGGATGACGCTTCACGTCCGCACGGCAGCGGAGCCGCTTGGCGAGCTCGCCGCCGTCCGACGGGCCCTCCGCGAAGTGGACGCACAGCTCGTGCTCGGCCGTCCGCGGACGTTGCGCGACGAATTCAACGTCTCCGTTGCCGACCAGCGGTTGATGGCGACGCTGATCGGGTCATTTGGCCTGGTCGCACTGATACTCGCGGCCATCGGACTCTACGGCGTCATGACGCATCTTGCGAGTCAACGGACGACGGAGATCGGGGTGAGGATGGCACTTGGGGCGGAGCCGTCCTCGATCCTTCGGCTGTTGCTGAATGATGGGTTGCGGTTGGTGGCGACGGGCTGCGTCCTGGGTGTAGCGGGCGCGTTCGCCGGCGTCCGATTGGTCCGCGCGCAGCTGTTTGGCGTCGACGCGCTCGACCCGCTCACGTTCGTGACGGTCTGCGCCACACTCCTGCTCGTCGGCGCGGCCGCGTGCCTGCTGCCGGCGTGGCGCGCGATGCGGATCGATCCGATCATCGCGCTGCGCACGACGTATTAGCGAGCGCCGGACGCGCCGCCGCCCGCGACACCGCCGCCGCCGCCGCCGGCTCCGCCGCTATGCGCACCGGCGCCGCCTGTCGCAATGAACACGGAGAACGCCGTTCCGGTATCGCCGTGCGCGCCGGCATGAAACCACGCCGGTGTGTGCCCTTTCGACTTCTTCATGAACTTTGCCCAGGCTGATGAGAGGCCGAGCGCCACGGCGTATGGCAGGATCCTCGCCTCTGCCGGGCCGCTCGATCCCCAGCGCGATTCGATCGCATCTGGATCCGAGAGATGCTTCTTGTACGCCCGCCATTGCTGCGCCCGTCGCACCCCGTCGTTCGAGAGCGGCGTGTGGGCCGACATGAAGATGAAACTGAGGAGGCCGCCGATCAGCAAGCCGATCGGAACCAACAGTGGCCACGGACCATAGGTGCGAACCAGCAGTGCGCAGATCACCGCCGCCGCTCCAGCAGCCGCCAGTAAGGCGACTCCGAGGACCGAATAACGGCGCCGTTCCGCCATGCGCCCGCTGTCGGTGAGACCGGCCTCTGCCATCTCGCGTGTAAGCGCCTGCTTGAAACGCGACCAGCCGCCCGCCAGGTAGCTGCGGGCGTTCGCAATCGTGACCGACGCCTCCGCCCCAGTCGACTTGGCGAAGATGAGATCGAGCACCGCGTCCTCGTGCGGCGCGAGGTGCTCACCGGCCCGGGTGCGTTGGATCACGAAGCTGCGCTGGCCGAAGGTGCCTCGCGGCTCTTCGGCAATGGTGACGATCCCTCGCTCCGCCAGGCCGAAGATGGTGGCCATCGCGTGCTCCAGCTGCAGCTGGCCATTCGAGACGAGCAGCCCCGCGGCCGCCGGGGGCAGCGGCTCCGGCGGGATCAGGGAGGTCCACTCCACCGCACGTTCGGCCAGCGGCCGATCATCGCTCTGCCGCAGTCCCAGCAGCAGCATCACGCAGACGAGCACGATTCCGCCGCTCGCTCCGAGCCAGATCGGCATCTTCTCCAGCTGCGCCGCCCGGCGGGCCTGCCAGGCAGGCGGGCCGTCGAGGATCGTTCCGCGCGCGAAAGGGATGGTGACCGTTAATCGGCCGTTTCGGCGGATGTTGCTCGCCAGCACCGAGACGGTGAGGCCGGCCTGGTCGACCGTCAGCCCGCCCTCGACGCGATTCTCCTTCACCTCGGCGGGCCTGAGTGGTGGCGACGGCAACACGACATCGACACGGCTGTTCTGAATGCGGTAGTTATGCTCGCGAGGCAGCGCCATCCACGCGACCCGCTCCTCGCGATCCTCCTGCGACGCTACGCCGCGCGCGATGTACGTCACTTCGAACGTGTGCGTCGCGTTGGCGATTGGCGCGAAGTGCCAGGTCACACGAAGACCGTTCTTGCGACGCACCTCCACCTGGCCGGGAGCGTCCCCGGGTGGCAGCACGGTTCCGTCCATCGACGCGCTGATGAACTCGACACCATCCGTGTAGCGCGTCGGGATCGTGCGGAACACTTCGCGAAACGATCCGCCGGTCAAGACGAACACGATCGTTTCAGTGACCCTCAGGGCACCGCCCTGCTGCACCTCGATGCGTGAGTCGAAGCGGGCGGCGTGATACTCCTTCGCTGCCGCGGACCCGGCCGCCGCGAGAACGAACAGTGCCGCCAGCAGGAACCGTCGGCAGCAGCGGATGACGAGCTTGTCCACCATAGCGCCATCTTACTCGCGCCACGCTCGACGGACCGGGCGCACGGTGCCAGTGCTATCCTCCCAGCTGATGGCCGCGACAACACTTACGGTAGTGGGGGCGGCGCTCTTCCTGGGCGCCGTCATGACGGTCGGTGACTTCGTGTGGGCGTACTTCAACGTGCGGCATACGACGATGAGCGGGATCCTGCACGGTGTCGCGATGTGCCTGTGTCTTGGCGCAGTCGTTGGCGCGCGCGCCGGACGGCTGGCGGCAGGGCTCCTCGTCGGTCCGCTGATCGGTGTCCTCGCCGCCGGAGCGTTCTACGCACTTGCCCCCACGCTCCAGTGGGGCGCGATGCTGCCGGCGTGGATGCTGTTCTGGATCTGCTTCGCGCTGCTGCAGCACGTCCTGGTTCGCGAAACGCTGCCGCGGGCCCTCGGACGAGGTCTGGTTGCGGCGGTCGCATCGGGGCTGGCCTTCTATGCGATCTCAGGGATCTGGACGAACCCGGCCCGGGGCGGGCCGAACTACCTGGTGCTGCTGATTTACTGGTCCTTCGCCTTCCTGCCGGGGTTCGTGGCCCTGTTCGCAGGCGCACCGGCCCGCGGACGTGGCGCCTCCCTCTGACCGGCGTGGTAGATTCGACTCCTCTGAGGAGTCATCGTATGAGTCGAGCCTTACTGCTTTCGGCGCTGCTGTTGAGCGCGCTTGTCGCAGCACCAGCCGCGCAGGGACCGGCGCCCGCGAAGGTCACGGTGCCGATCGAGTACCACACCCTGGCCAACGGCCTGAAGGTGGTGCTGTCACGCGACACCTCGTCGCCGACGGCCGTCGTTGCGGTGTATTACAACATCGGGTTCCGGATCGAGCCGAAGGACCGCACCGGGTTTGCGCACCTGTTCGAGCACATGATGTTCCAGGGATCGGAGCATCTCGGTAAGAACGCGTTCATCGGCCTGGTCCAGTCGAACGGCGGCATTCTCAACGGCTCGACCCGCTTCGACTTCACTAACTACTACAACATCATCCCGGCGCATACCGTCGAAACGGTCCTGTGGGGCGAGGCCGACCGCATGCGCGGCCTGAAGATCACGCAGGAGAACCTCGCCAACCAGCAGGGCGTGGTGAAGAACGAGGTCAAGGTCGGCGTGATCAATCAGCCGCTCGGCGGATTCCCGTGGCTCGATCTTCCGCAGATCGCCAACACGAACTGGTACAACGCGCACAATTTCTATGGCGACCTGGCGCACCTCGACGCCGCCACGCTCGCCGACGTGCAGCAGTTCTTCAAGACCTACTACGCGCCGAACAACGCCGTGCTGGTGGTGACCGGCGATATCGACGTGCAGCAGACGCTCGGCTGGGCGAGGCGGTACTTCGAGCCGATCCCGACCTCAAGGGTGCCGACGCTGCCGGATATTTCCGAGCCGCGGCAGGAGAAAGAGAAGCGGTCGAACAAGATAGACGAGCTCGCCAACCGGCCGGCGCTCGCTGTCGGTTACCATCATCCGCCGCGCAACAGTCCGGAGTACTACGCGATGGGCCTGATCGATCAGATCCTGGTGCAAGGGCAGGACAGTCGCCTTTACCAGGCGATCGTCCAGGGTCGTGGCCTCGCGGGGACGGTGGAGGGTGGCGCCAACCCAGGCCTCGGCAGCATGTTCGACGTGAAGGGTCCGATGCTCTGGACCATCTACCTGATTCACGACGCCGACAAGCCCGCCGACACGATTCTCCAGGTCATCGATGAAGAGGTCACGCGGCTGCAGAACACGCCGGTGACGAAGGCCGAACTCGATCTCGCGCTGGTCAAGCGGCGCTCCGCGCTATACGCGGAGCAGGAGCAGTACGTCCGCTTCGGCCGCGCCAACCTCCTGGCGAGCTACGCCCTCTTCGATAATGATCCCGGGAAGATCAACACGCTCGAGGATGAGTTCCGAAAGGTCACTCCCGAGCTGATTCAGAAGACCGCGCGCGAGTACCTGCGGACCGGCAACCGCACGATCCTGACCATCGCGCCCAAAACCAATAAAGACAAGTAACGCGATATGCGATCACACCTACTGATCGCTGCCCTCGTGGCAGCCGCCATCGTGCCGGGTTCGGCGCAGCAGTCGCAGTTCACGTCGGAGCCGCCGAAGCCCGGGCCGGGGTCGGCGCAGCAGCCGCAGTTTCCATCGGAGCCGCCACAGGCCGGCCAGGCGCGCGACTTCCGGGTACCCGAAGCGCGCCGTTTCACCCTCGACAACGGATTGCAGGTGGCGCTCGTGCCCTGGGGCGGGATGCCCAAAGTGCGCGTCACGCTCACTGTCCGCAGCGGCAACGCGTTCGAGAAGAGCGGAGAAGTATGGCTCGCCGATCTCACCGGCGACCTGATGCGCGAGGGAACCGCCACCCGTAGTGCGACCGAGATCTCTGCCGAGGCGGCGCGGATGGGCGGTGGGCTGAGCGTGAGCGTCGGTTCCGATACGACGACGATCGGCGGGGATGTTCTGAGCGAGTTCGGTCCGCCGTTCGTGGAGCTGGTGGCGGACGTCATACGCCATCCGAAGTTCCCGGAGTCCGAGCTGCCGCGACTGAAGACGAACCTGTCGCGAAATCTCGCCGTCGGACTCAGCCAGCCGCAGCAGCTCGCGCTCCAGAAGTTCCGAAGTGTCATCTACGGCGACCACGCGTTCGGACGGGTCTTCCCGACCGACGCGATGATTGCCGCCTACACCCTGGCGCAGGTCAAGGCTTTCCATGCGGCAACATACGGTGCCGCGCGCTCACGTCTTTATGTCGTCGGTCAATTCGACGCCGCGGCCACCGAAGCCGCCATCCGCAAAGCGTTCGCGGGGTGGACGAAGGGTGCGCCTGCGGCGAGCGAGCCGGCGAAGCCGTCCAGCGTGCGGGCGGTTCACCTCGTCGATCGCCCCGGCGCACCGCAGTCAACCATCGTCCTCGGCATGCCGACCGTCGAGCCGTCCAGCGACGACTTCGTCGCGCTGACGGTGATGGACGCGCTTCTCGGGGGTGCCTTCGGCTCCCGCATCACGCGGAACATCCGCGAAGACAAGGGCTACACCTATTCGCCGTACAGCGAGATCTCCACGCGCTACCGGGACGCCTACTGGGCGCAGAATGCGGATGTGACGACGGCTCAGACCGGGTTGTCACTGAAGGAGATCTTCAGCGAGATCGACCGTCTGCAGGCCGAGCCACCGGACGAGAAGGAACTCACCGGGATCAAGAACTACCTCGCCGGGACCTACGTGCTGCAGAACTCCAGCCGCGGCGGCATCACCGCGCAGCTGCAATACGTGGATCTTCACGGGCTGCCAGCGGCCTATCCGAACACCTATGTGAAGAAGGTCTACGCGGTCACGCCGCAGCAGGTGAGTGCGGTTGCGAAGAAGTATCTGAAAGACGACCAGGCGACGATCGTCATCGTGGGAGATCGCAAGGCGATCGAGGAACAGGTGAAGCCCTTCGGCGTGATCGCGAAGTAGCGGTTGAGGGCATTTCTCACAGAGGCGGTGAATGCTTCAGTGAGAGATCGGCTGACGCTGAGAGGTCACGCTACGCGGCGCGGTTCCGGGCAGCTCGCATCTTCTGCAGTGCCTTGGCCTCGATCTGACGGGCGCGCTCGCGTGTGATCCCGAGCCTTCGGCCGACTTCTTCGAGCGTGTACTCACGTTCAGTGCCGAGCCCGTACCGAAGGCGCATCACTTCCTTTTCGCGATCAGTCAGCGGCGCCATCGCCCGTTCGACTTCGTCGGCCATCTGTCCGCGCATCGCGGCTTCTTCAGGTGACTGCGCCGCCACGTCCCTGACCAGGTCCGCGAGTCGCGTGTCGTCGTTCTCCCCGACAGTCGCCTCGAGTGAGGACGGCGTGCGAGCCGCTTCGAGGAGCAGCTGCACCTTGCCGACTGGCATCCCCATCTTCTCGGCGATCTCCTGCGGCGTCGGATCCCGGCCCAGGTCTGCCGCGAGCGTGCGTCGCTCCTTCTGCAATTTTGTGAGCGACTCCATCACGTGCACCGGGAGGCGGATGGTGCGGCCGTAGTCAGCCACCGCGCGTCCAACCGCCTGCCGCACCCACCACGTCGCATACGTCGAGAACTTGAATCCACGCCGGAACTGGAAGCGATCGACCGCCTTCATCAGGCCGATGTTGCCTTCCTGGATCAAGTCGAGCAGCGACAGCCCGCGATTCGAGTAGCGTTTCGCGATCGAGACGACGAGCCGGAGGTTGGCCTCGAGCAGCTCGCGCTTGGCCTCGTTCACCACGTCTTCCTGCTCCCGCAGCAGAGCGAAGGCGCGGCAGAAGCGCCGCCGCGGCATGCCGGCGCGTTTCTCGAGCTCGTGACGACGAGCGGTCCGCTCGGACGCAGGTTGCTTCTCGAGCTCATCGAAGCCGCGGTTGACATCCCGCAACTCGCGGATGATCTGCTCGACGAGCGAGGGGCGGATCGGCAGGCTCCGCATCTCCTTTTCGATCGTCGCATTTGATTCACGGATGCTGCGGATGTAGCTGGCGCGGGTGGCCGCCGTGGACCGACGGTCCTCGCACTTCTGCCGGCAATCCGACACCTTCTTCTGGGCGTTCCGCATCCGCTGGAAAGCCGCCAGGACGGGCGTGACGTTCTCTTCCTTCAGTTCGCCGCCGTCCAGCAACAGGATCAGTTCGGCGGCCGGCGCGTTGCCTCTCTTGACTTCGGCGGCCAGGCTCAGCAGTGTGTCGAGTGCGCACGGGATCGTGCCGAGGGCGGCTTGCACCGCTCCTCGCGCATCCTCGATCCGTTGACCAATCTCCTGCTCCTGTTTGGCGGTGAGCAGCTTCCGCTGGCCGACGGTTTTTAGATACAGACGTACGAGGTCAATGTCTTCGCGTGAGACACCGGCTTCGAACTTACCCTCGTCCTCGCCGGCCTTCGCACCATCGTCCTCACCGCCGGCCGACTCGTCCTCCTCCTCCTCCTCCTCGCGCTCGCGGCGTCGGCCTTCGATGGCCTCGATGTCGTCCTCAGCGATAAGGCGGTCTGGCGGCAGCACGACAGACTCAGGTTCGTCGCCTTCAGCCCCGGGCATGAGGCCGAACTCGTGCGCCCGTTCACGCCAGTCGAGGACGTGGGCGTTGTTCTCCGGCTCTTCCCAGTCGATGAGGGACGTATTGGTCGAGCCGTCCTTACGGGGGCGTCCTGGCTTCCGCGGCATGCATGTGGTTGTTGCAAGCTGGTTGCCCGACACCAACCACGGATTTCACGGAGAGCCACGGATTACACGGAACACGGACTGGCACGGAATCCAGATCCTACGGGTGAGCTGATTCGGGCGGTTCCGACGCCTTTCCGGCTGGAGGCTGCAATGCGAAGGGCAGTTTTGATCCTGGCGATGGTGGTGACGGCCTCCGTCCCGGCGGCGGCCCAGTCAAACCGGGTGTATGTCGCAGGGGTATTTGCCGGTAACGGCGGTGGACGTGGCCCGGTCGATGTCGGGACCATCCCGACCGCCGGTGGTCTTGTCGGCCTTCGGCTAACCGGTGCTTGGAGCCTGGAATTTGAGATCGATCGAGGATTCGGGGAGTCCTCTGAGCGGGTCTTCGAGGGGCTGCTCAGCAGCCAGGTGTCCGGTCCCGGTCCCTACTCGCGCGAGGAGCTCGAAAGGACCGGGATCTTCGGCCGGTCCGTCCACAGTGACTCGGTGGCCAATGGCTACTCGGCGCAGGTGGTGTGGAAGTCGCGCGAGCCCGGTCGTGTGAACGTGGCGTTACTGGGTGGGTTGTCGTGGCGCACCTTCGATCAGTTCCACTCCCTGGCCATCACCGGCGTCGGGCCGGGCGTCACGTATCCGCAAGGGCATCCCGCCCTGCGAAGTTTCGCCGAGACTCACGCGCTGACCGGGGGCGGAGTAACCGCCGGTGTCCTGGTCCCGATCAGGGTCACGTCCGCGCTGACCCTCGCGCCAGAGTTCCGCGTGACGATGGGCCTGATCACCGACGAGAGCACCTACAAAGTGATGCACACAGGCGTCCGGGTGATGTGGGGATTCTGATCAAGGGGCCTGACCCGCTCCGAGCCCCCGGCCGGAGTTCCCGGCGCTGGGGACGACGGCGGACTCGAGGAGTGCGTTGAAGAGCAGCTTGAAGGTGCCGTGCGGCTGAGCCCGGTGCAGGATCTCCGGGCCATAGAGATACACGCGGCCTTTGCCGACCTGGACGTCGGCGGCAACGACGCCGTCCTTCAGATAGGCCTGTCCCCAGGCCCAGCCGCTCTTGAGTGGGGTCGCGTTGTCGAAACGCGCGATGACGCGGACGGACGGATCCGCGCCGCGGACCTTGAACACCGGACTGTTGTCGAAGAAGAAGTGCGTCCGCTCCGGCATGCCCGCGGCGGCCGGGTGCTTTGTGTCGACAGTCGCCGTCAGCAGTGAGCCGGGGACGAAGTACTTCGCGCGCGGCAGCGGCTTGCCGTCCTCCACCAGGTGATCCTCCAGCGGCAGGTCGAAGTGGCGGACGATGTTTTCGGCGGAGCTGCCGATGGCGATGAGCGTCCCGCCCGCCTCGACAAAGGCACGCAGCTTCGGGATCGTCGCTTCCGTCGTCATTCTGCCGACGTGTGAGCGGTACTCGGCCGGGATCTCCGGCTGGGCCTGCGCTGAGCGACCCGCAGTCGCGGGAGTCGAAGCGCCGCCGCGTCCAGCACCACCGCGCCCGCCGCCGCCGGCTGCCGCCACACCCGGGATTGCGCCGTCGACGAAGATCAGCGCGTCGTACTTCGCGTTCAGGTTCCCGGCGTCCAGCTCCGGCGCGAACACGCGCGAGAAGGGGAACTCGAACTGCTCGAGGATCCAGCGCGTCCAGCCCGACGGCATCGAGCCACCGTACTGATCCCACAGGCCGATGCGCGGGGCGTGAACGGGCGCGCCTTCCGCGTCGGGACCGACCGCGAAAGACGTCGGCGTCGCGAGCACGCCGCCCGTGCCCCGACCCTCCGCCGCCGCTCTCAGTAATCGGTTCACGCCGGCGAAGCTGTCGTTCTGACGTCGATCGAAGCGCGTGCTGCGTCCCGCCATGGCGCCGGCCGGTGGCACTTTCACGTTCCACTCGGTCACCTTCTCGAACGGACCCGTGAATGGCTCGAGGACGCGATCAAACTGGAGGCCCATCTGGAACGCCAGCGTCCAGCCGGCGTTGTCGTACGGCGCCGTCGGCGGCGCTCCGGGATACGGGATCACGTTGGGGTGATCCTGCGGCTCGAACATGTCGATCACGTGCGGACGAAAAGCCTGCGCCGTCATCACCACGAACGATCCCGCCGGATACTTCTTGGCGCCGGCCTCGAACGCAGCCGTCGCACGGTGGACGGTCACGTTCACTTCCCGCAGCGCATTGATGAACTTCACAGCGGTGGGGAAGTCGGCCTGGTCGGAGGGAATAATGTAGCCACGCGGATCGCGCAGTTCCGGTTTGCGCAGCGCCGCCCACCCGTCCGCATCGTTCGCCGTCAGCGCGTTCACACGGGACGGCGCCGGCGTCCACGTGTCCTGGCTCCCTCGCGTGATCGCGCGCTGCCCCATCTTGAAGATGTTGAACAGCAGGTGCTCGCGGTTGCGCGCCGCGTAATCGATCACCGCGCGATTGAACGACATCGAGTAATCGATCGACTGTTTGAACTTCCATTCCTGCGGCGCGATTGGATACGGATGGTCGCGGTTCGGTAGCTGCCGCTCCGGACGAAACGGAATTCGCATCGGCGTCGGGTTGCCGATCGTCTCGGTGAGGATCGCGATGATGTTATGGAAGTTCCCGGTGTTGCGGATCCCGCCATTCCACCACCCGTCATACGGCCCTCCCGACGCCATCGTCAAACCAGGTTTCCCCTCGGACGCCATGCGCTGGTGCATGTGAGTGCCGAGCGCCTGAAGGCCGAGGATGAGGAGCGGATCGAGGTTGTAATTGTAAGGATCACGCTGCGGTGAGGACCACGCCACCGTGCCGGCCGGTCCGCTCTGGTGATGGTTGTAGAGGACCTGCGGCATCCACTCGTGGTAGAGGACGCGATTGATGTTCTCCGTCTCCTTCTGCGTGGACGCGAAGAAGTCGCGGTTGTTGTCATGCCCGATGTACTGGTGATACAGCCGCGGCAGCCCTGCAGACGAGCGTTGTTCCGGCACCGGGTTGCGCATGTACCAGTCCGCCACCAGGTCGTGTCCATCGGGATTGGCGTGCACAAAGAGGATGATGGTGTCGTTCAGAAATCTGGTTGTCTCTTCGTCGGTGCGGCTGACCATCTCGTAGACGATCTGGATCAACTGCTGCGCGCCGAGCGTTTCGTTGGCGTGAAGGCCGCCATCGATCCACACGATGGCCTTGCCTTCCTTCGCCAGCGCGCGCGCATCGGCGTCCGATACTCCCTCCGCGAACCCGAGGCGTTGCGAGATCTGCTTGTAACGCGCGAGGTTGCGGTGGTTCTCGGGTGAGGTCACGATCGACATCAGGTGCGGGCGTCCTTCGGACGTCTTGCCGATCTCCTGGACCGTCATCCGGTCCGACTCCGCGTCGAGCTTGCGCCAATACTCCGCAAGCTGCTTATAGTTGGCGAGCTGGTAATCGGCGCCGATCTCGAAGCCGAACTGCTGCTGCGGCGACGTGATCGTCGCCTGCGCGGCGGCACCGCCGGTCGAACCGGTGGCAAGCGCCAGCAGGAGAACAGCGGCGCACATCGTCACGCGGATCGGCTGGGGGAGCATGGCGGGAGTGTAGCTCACAGCCGCCGCCGATCTTTAAGACCGGTCCCCGTGCCAACTTCCAACTTCCAGGCTTCCAACCGCCAACCGCCAATCGCCAATCGCCAATCGCCAATCGCCAATCCGGCAATCGGCATTCCGCAATCGGCATTTGCCAATGTGTCTAGCTTGGGAGTTGGGAGTTGGGAGTTGGAAGTTGACCCCCGTCATTCCCCGTGTGTGTGTGTGTTAAGCTGCGCTAAATTTACGGCCGCGTGGCGCGGCCGATCACGGTGACCCGGCACGGCGTCCGGGAGGGAGACTCGATGGCACGCGGCAAATCTTCGCAGCCCCCCCACATTCGGATCGTCGAATCCTCTGCCACCGAACTGCGGCTTTCGGAAGCGCGCGCGTTCGTGTCGGCGCAGATCGCAAGTGGATCCGACGTCCACGTCGTCGGCGCGTCGCGCGGCGCGGCGGACGACTTCTCGCGTTCGATCGCGGCCGCGACCGGCGCGACGATCGGCCTTCATCGATTCAGCCTCACGCAGCTGGCGGCGCGACTGGCCTCGCCCGCGCTCGCGGCGGACGGCTTCTCTCCGGCAACGTGGCTTGGATCGGAGGCGGTTGCGGCGCGTGCCGCCTTCGAGGCGCAGCAGGACGGCGCACTCTCGTACTTCGAGCCGGTGGCAAAGACGCCCGGCTTCCCCCGGGCGCTGGCCAGGACACTGCAGGAGCTGCGGCTCGCGGAAGTGCGGCCGAAGGCACTGGCCGATCTCCCTCTCGGAGGCCCCGACCTCGCGGCTCTTCTGGATCGGTTCGAGGAGCAGTTCGCATCCGCTACCGCACGTGACCGGGCGACGCTGTTCACGACAGCAACGAGGGTCGTTGCCGAGGGAGATGCGGCAGGCATCGATCTGCGGGCTCCACTCGTCCTGCTCGACGTCCCCCTCGACTCGCGCGTGGAGTTCGCCTTCGTCAACGCGCTGATAGCGGCGTCGAGCCAGGTGCTTGTGGCGGTTCCGTTCGGCGACATCGCCTCGCTCGACCGCTTCAAGGCCCTTGGGCTGAAGACGGACGTTCTGCGCCCAACCGGGGATTCAGACCTTGCCGCGCTTCGTCTCCGCATGTTCGCGAAGGCGAAAGTCGAGGAACGCGTTCCAAAGGGAGACGTGACGTTCTTCTCGGCGCCCGGTGAAGGGCGCGAGTGCGTCGAGATCGCGCGCCGCGTTCTCGACGAGGTGAAGCGCGGTGTGAAGTTCGACGAGATCGCGATCTTCGTCCGCGCGTCAGACCGATACGTCGGCCTCCTCGAACACGCTTTTCGTCGCGTGTCCTCGCCGACATCTGAAGAGCCTGGCATCCCCGCTTATTTCGACCGCGGCACCCGTCGTCCTCACCCGGCGGGCCGCGCGTTTCTCGCCATCCTCGCGTGCCGGTGCGAGAAGCTGTCGGCGCGTCGCTTCGCCGAGTACCTGTCGCTCGCACAGGTGCCGCAACTCGACGGCAAGCCGCCAGAGTTCAACTTCGTTGTGCCGGACGATGAGGTGCTGGACGGAATCCGGGATGCCGCCGAAGGTCTGGTCGCGGAGGAGACCGCGGAGGTGGTGCCTTCGGACGAAGCCGCGACCCCCGACACCGACGAAACAGCCGTGGTCGACGGCTCGCTGCGCGCGCCATGGAAGTGGGAAACGCTGATCGTGGAGTCCGCCGTCATCGGCGGCGATCCGCAGCGCTGGCATCGGCGGCTCGATGGGCTCGATCACGAATACCTGGTCAAGATCCAGGCGGAGTCGAGGGAGGATCCCGACAGCTCGCGCGTCGAGCGGCTCGAGCGGGACCGCCGGAACCTTCTGCATCTGCGGACGTTCGCGCTGCCGATCGTCGACGAACTTGCGGTGTGGCCCAACGAAGGGACGTGGGGCGAGTGGCTCGATCGTTTTGCCTCGCTTGCGCCGCGCATCCTGCGGAAACCCGAACGCGTGCTCCGCGTCGTCGGCGAGCTGCGGCCGATGAGCGACATCGGTCCGGTGACGCTCGACGAGGTCCGAGACGTCATCGCCGAGCGTCTGCTGCTGCTCGAGAACGAGCCGCCCAGGTCGCGCTACGGTCGCGTGTTCGTTGGGGGTCCGCAGCAGGCGCGCGGCCGCACCTTCAAAGTCGTGTTCGTCCCCGGGCTGGCGGAGCGGATGTTTCCGCAGAAGCCGCGCGAAGACCCGATGATGCTGGACGAGGAACTGCGCGTGCCGCTCGGCGCCGACCTGGCAATGCAGCAGTCGCGCGGGCAGGCCGAGCGCCTCCTCCTGCGCCTGGCCGTCGGCTCCGCGACCAAGCGGCTGTGGCTGTCGTATCCGCGAATCGAGATGGCGGAATCTCGACCGCGGGTGCCGTCCTTCTATGCGCTGGACGTCATGCGCGCGATCACCGGCCGCATCCCCGATCATGAGGAGCTGCAGGAGAGCGCCGCGTCCGAAGGTGGCGCCGGTCTCGCGTGGCCGTCGCCGGCGGATCCCGCCGTGGCGATCGATGATCTCGAACATGACCTTGCGGTCCTGCGTGAATTGCTCGCCGCGGAACCTGCGAAGGTGCGGGGTCACGCGCATTACCTGCTCCAGCTGAACGAAAACCTGAAGCGCTCGGTGACTGCGCGCTGGGGACGCGCCCGCTCACAGTGGACCCCTTTTGACGGCGTCACTCGCGTCAACAGCAGCACCCAGGCGATGCTCGAGTCGCAGCGGCTTGGTGCTCGCGCGTATTCGCTGTCGGCGCTGCAGAAATTCTCGTCGTGTCCGTATCAGTTTCTGCTCTCGGCGATTTATCGTCTCGAGCCTGCCGAGGAGCCCGAGCCGCTCCAGAAGCTGGATCCGCTGACGCGCGGCGCGCTCTTCCACGAGGTGCAGGCCGAGTTCTTCCGCGCGCTGCAGGCGTCCGGACGTCTGCCTGTTTCGGAAGCGGCAATCCCGGAGGCGCTGGCGACGCTGAACGAAATCGTCACGCGAGTGGCCGGCCAGTATCACGAGCGACTCGCGCCTGCGATCGAACGCGTGTGGCGCGATGAGATCGCCGACGTCACGAAGGATCTGCGCGTCTGGGTTCGCCGGCTCCCCGATGCCGGTGACTGGATCCCGACCTATTTCGAATTCAGCTTCGGGCTGCCGAAGGATCTTGCCGCGGTCGGTCGCGATCCACACAGTCAGCCGGATCCGGTGCTCGTGGACGGCCGCTTCAAACTGCGCGGCTCGATCGACCTCATCGAACAGAAGTCCGGCGCAAACATCCGGCGAGTGACGGACCACAAAACCGGCAAGAACCGGACGACCTGGAAGACCGTGATCGGCGGCGGCGGCACCCTGCAGCCGGTCCTCTACAGCCTGGCGGTGCAGCAGGCGCTCGGCGCCGCCGTCACCTCCGGACGCCTCTTC
>Ga0183260_10000865_pt1 | contig 25850 bp, 28 predicted proteins | sample AntDrymUQ4972206_2_FD_129768 | JGI IMG/M metagenome (GOLD analysis project Ga0183260, IMG submission 129768) | Polar desert sand microbial communities from Dry Valleys, Antarctica - metaG UQ497 (22.06) (version 2) (version 2) | ecosystem: Environmental > Terrestrial > Soil > Desert | place... | reverse complement strand
GGCGGCCCCGGCGCCACGATCCCCGCCGGCCCGCTCGCCGGCAGCCAATTCGGACCGCCCAGCGCCTAACACCCACAACCACTCAGACGCACCCCAGGGGGCCGGGCACACGCCCGGCCCTCGTGCGTGATGAACGCACGCAGCGCGTGCCCCCCGGCCGGGCCTCGATACGAGGGCGGTCATGCGCCAGGGGATGCGGCTCATGCGCGACGACGGCCTCGAGAAGGTCCGCCACGAGAGCAGCGCCAGCAGCGTGCTCGCTTGGGACGATAAGCAGAAGCGACGGCGCCGCTCTCGCAGACGATCCCTTTCGGCGCGAAGCGATAACGGCGGGGCACTGCGCCCCCGCGCTCGCCTGGGACGATAAGCAGAAGCGACGGCGCCGCTCTCGCAGACGATCCCTTTCGGCGCAAAGCGATAACGTCGGCGCGCCGCCCGCCGGCTCCCGCTTGGGACGAGGAACGACAGCACCTTCTCGCGGCGGCTAACGTGGGTCGGTGCGGTATGCGATCGAGCGGTGATGGACCGCGGCGACGCGGACGTTCTGGTCACTGTCGGTGACCTGGTAGATGATGCGGTAGGCTCCGACCCGCAGCGAGCGTAGTCCTCGGAGTCGGCCGCGAAGGGCGTGTCCGGCGTCAGGGTCGCGTTCGAGCAGCCCCAGGGCGTCCTCGATGGCGTCGCTGAGTTGCGCCTCCAAGTCGAGCACCTCGCGTCGGGCGCGGCGAGCGAGAACGACGCGGGCCAATGATCAGCGGCCGGGTCGGCGCGCGGCCAACTCGCGGCGAAGATCCCCGAGCGTCACGGTCTCGTCTTGCGAGAGCTCGGCCAGTCCGGCTTCGAGGGCGGCCATGGCTTCGGGGTCAGAGAGAATCTCGGCGGTCTCCTCGAGTGCCTCGTACTCGTCGATCGGGACGAGCACTGCAGCCGGCTTGCCATTGCGGGTCACTAGCACGTGGTCGCGGCGATCGGCGACGTCGCTGAGCAACTTGCTGAGGTTGCTTCGAAGCTCCCGGACGGGGACTGTCTTGGCCATAGCGAAAGTGTACGCGGTTGCGTACATTGGCGTCAACGGCTCCGGGAAAACGCTGGGAAGACTGTCGCATGGCGCGGCGAGCACCGGTCCCGATTTCTCCATCGCGTCGAGATTCGGGAAGGGTGGCCGCGGCCGCTGCGGCCCGCCGCGGCGTCAGTCCCCGGTGTAGGCAGCAACCTTCGAGAGCGGCGAGGGAAATCGCGGCAGCACCCGCGTGCCACCCAACCACTCGGTCAGGCGCGCCGCCTCGTGGGCGAGGGCGCGCAGTCCTTCCGCACCGATGTCCTCGAGCACCTGCACGACGACCTCGCCGACATCGCTCTGGCGCCAGCCGCCCACGATCCGCCCGTCCCACCACGAAGTCGCTCCGGCGTTGCCGTTGGCATCGAACAACTGCTCCTTGTGGGGACCGAGGTACCAGCCCCGCTCGAACCAGCCCATCGTGGTCGGATCGAGCGCCGGCAGGAGCGCGGCCCACGGCTCGACCGGCTCGGTCGACTCCAGGTCGTCGGGCAGCAGGTACCCGGTCTGGCCGTCGAGATCGACCTCAACCGCACGGAGGTCGCCCAGCGCCTTCCGTACGGCCGCGACGGTCGACCCGAGCCACCACTTGACGTCGGCCGCGCTACCGGGCCCGAAAGTGCGCAGCCACTGCTCGACGAGTCTGGTCACCCCGTCGGCTTGCGGGGGAGACACGATCTCCTCGCCCAGCCAGGACTTCGTGGACGCCCACCGTGGCCGGGAGGTTGTCCACTTGCCGTCGTTGGATGCTCGCACGATGTGCCCTGCTGCCGACAGCGTGGTCAACACCCGGGGACCGACCGGCACCTTCCCGCCCCAGGACTTTCCCTCCCCGTAGGTGATCGAGCCCTCGAGCAGGGGGATCTCGTCCCGCAATTCCGACGACGTCGCTTCCCGCCCGTTGGAGAGCACCGCCAGTACCTGCTTCGAGGCCTCCGAGAGCCAGCGCTCCCCGTCCTGGTGGAGCCCCACCCGCTCGACGTCGCGGATGAGCCTGCGCGCCTCGCTGCCGGCGACCCGGTTGCTGGCCCCCGCTTGGGCACAGCCCAAGGTCTCCCGCGGGAAGACGAACAGGGTACGCCGCATCGCCAGGTGCTTGACCAGCGACCGATCGACGTACAGGGCACGCTCCAGATCGTTGGGCACCATGCCCTCGACGCGCACCCGAGCGGACAGGTAGATCGTCGCGGGGTCGGTGGCGTGCAAGCAGACCATGCGCCTGGCCGCCTCCACGACGTCATTCGCGCGGCGGCCCGCTGACAAGCTGTGACGCCGCGCGAGCCGGGCTCGCCGCTCGGTGACCGCGACCTTCCGCATGGGGGCGTGCCGCCAGGTGCTCAGGCGTCGATCTTGACCCCGACCTCGTATGTCTCGACCGACGTTCGCTGCCCCATCGCGCCCGGGACCGGTGGGTCCATCGAGTTCAGCGTCGCGTCTCCCTGCTCGAGGTCGGCCTCGGTCTCGAACAGGCTGATCGCCAGGACCTTGCCCTCGTCGGCCCGGTGCAGCAAGAGGAAGCCGACCGCCGGAACGCCCTCGGGCGGGCCCGACTGGCTGCGCTGCTCGATCTCCGTGACGGTCTCTCGCACCTGATCGGAGTCTCCTCCCTCGAACGTGGCCACTCGCGCGTGCATCCGCATCTCCTTTTTTGGTTGACGTGGTCAACCCTACGCCCTACCCACCGGAGATTTCCAGCGTGCGGCCAGCACCTCGCCGAGTCCGACCACGAGTGCCCGGTCCGGCCGCGGGTAGGCCCCGAGCGCTACGGGGTATCGTGGCCCGAGATGGCCGACCGTGTCGCCGAGGTTCGCGAGGAGGCTCGGGGGCGTGCGCTCCCCGAGGCCGCCGTCGCCCGCGAGTGGCTCGAGGCGATGATGCTCATCCGCCGCTTCGAGGAGCGTGCGGGCGAGATGTACGCCAAGGCCAAGGTCGGCGGCTTCCTGCACCTCGCCATCGGCGAGGAGGCGACGATCATCGGCACCGCCCGCGCGATGCGCGACGCCGACTACCTGATCGCCGCCTACCGCTCCCACGGCCACGCGCTCGCCCGGGGAACGCCCCCGAACGCGATCATGGCCGAGCTCTTCGGCCGCGAGGACGGCGTGTGCCGCGGCCGCGGAGGATCCATGCACATCTTCGACATGGAGCGCCGCTTCCTGGGCGGCTACGGGATCGTCGGCGGCAACCTTCCCATCGGGGCCGGCGTCGCGCTGGCCGCCGACTACCTCGGGACCGAGGACGTGTGCGTGACGAACTTCGGCGACGGCGCCTCCAACCAGGGCACCTTCGGCGAGACGATGAACCTCGCCGCCCTGTGGAGGCTGCCGGTCGTCTTCCTCGTCTCCAACAACCAGTTCGGGATGGGCACCTCGCTCGAGCGCCACTCGGCGGTCACCGACCTCCAGCGCAAGGGCGAGGGCTTCGGCGTCCCGGGCATGGAGTGCGACGGGATGGACGTGGCCGACACCCACGCGGTCGTCGGGGAGGCCTTGCGCATCGCGCGCGAGGAGCGCCGCCCGGTGCTCGTCGAGGCGATCACCTACCGCTTCCGGGGCCATTCCATGGCCGACCCCGAGGAGTACCGCGACAAGGAGCAGGTCCAGGAGTGGCGCAAGCGCGACCCGATCGAGACCTTCGCCAAGCGCCTGGAGGACGAGGGCATCCTCGAGGAGGGCGAGCGCGAGGCGCTCGACGAGGAGATCGTCGGGCGCGTCGGCGAAGCGGTGGCCTTCGCCGACGAGTCGCCTTTCCCCAAGCCGGAGTCACTCTATGACGACGTCTATGTCCTCGGCGACCAGGTCCGGGGCTGGTACGCGATCGACGAGCGCGGCGCGGGTGTGCGCAAGGGCGAGGACATCGCCGAGCTCGCCAGCGAGGATGCCGGCGACAAGGAGCGCTACGACGCTGCGGTGGAGCAGGCCGGGCGCGAGGACGTCACCGGTGACAGGGGCGAAAGGCCGGCCGACGAGGCGCAGGCGGACGAGGACTGATGGCGGGAAAGGCCGGCCGACGAGGCGCAGGCGGAGGAAGACTGATGGCCGTCGTCTGCCCTCGCGAGGCTCGAGCAGGACTCCGCGCATGGCTGTGATCCGGTATCGCGAAGCGCTCGGCGAAGCGCTCCGCGAGGAGATGGAGCGCGACGAGAGCGTCGTGCTCCTGGGCGAGGACATCGGCGTCTTCAACGGCGCCTTCAAGGTCACCAACGGCCTGCTTGCGGAGTTCGGCGAGAAGCGCGTTCGCGACACGCCCATCTCGGAGAACACGATCGTCGGCATGGGAGTGGGCGCGGCGATGATCGGGCTGCGGCCGGTGGTCGAGATGATGACCGTCAACTTCTCGCTGCTTGCTCTCGACCAGATCGTCAACTCCGCGGCCCACATCCACTACATGTTCGGCGGCCAGGCCAGGGTCCCGATGGTCGTGCGCATGCCCGGCGGCGCCGGCCACCAGCTCGGCCCGACCCACTCGCACTCCTTCGAAGCGCTCTTCCTCCACGTCCCGGGCCTGCTGGTGGCCGTCCCGAGCACCCCGGCCGACGCGAAGGGGCTGCTCAAGGCCGCGATCCGCGACGACAATCCGGTGATCTTCATCGAGCACGAGTACCTCTACGGGCAGAGGGGCGACGTGCCCGAGGACTCGGACCATCTCGTCCGCTTCGGCGAGGCCTGCATCCGCCGCGAGGGCGAGGACGTCACGGTCGTCGGCATCTCGCGCATGGCCCTCACGGCCGAGCGCGCGGCCGAGAAGCTGTTCGAGGAGCACGAGATCGAGGCGGAGGTCATCGATCCCCGCACGCTGCGCCCGCTCGACCTCGACTCGATCCTCACCTCGGTGCGCAAGACCAACCGCTGCGTGATCGTCGAGGAGGGATGGCCCCACGGCGGCGTGGGCGCCAACCTGGCGGCACTGATCCAGGAGCAGGCCTTCGACTGGCTCGACGCCCCCGTAGGCCGCGTCACCGGAGCAGACCTCCCGATGCCCTACGCCAAGCCGCTCGAGCAGATCGCCTTTCCCCACGAACAGGAGATCGTCGACGCGGTCCTCTCGACCTTTCGCGATCTATAGCTTCGCGCAGAGACAAATGGCGACCCGTCAGTTGTTGCTGCGCGGGCGCGTAGCTACTCTCTTCTACGTGGGTACGCCCGGCACTGAGGCCGCGCGGACTTTTGCGCGGGGTAGGCGGGGGGACGATCGCTTCTTCGATCTCTCACTCGACCTCCTGACAACCGTCGGCTTTGACGGTCGCTTCAAGCGCGTCAATCCGTCGTGGAACCGAACTCTCGGCTGGACCGAGGCAGAGCTGCTCGCCCGCCCCTACCTCGACGTCATCCACCCCGGCGACCGCGAGCGCACGGCGGCCGAGGCGCAGCGCCTCGCGCAGGAGCGAGCCGGCGTCAGCGACTTCGAGATCCGGCTGACCCACCGCGACGGCTCGCACCGGTGGATCGCCTTGAGCGCGGCAGCCGATGCTCACCAGGAGCTCCTCTACGTCGTCGGCCGCGACGTCACGGGCCACAAGCGCGCCGATGCCGCCCTGCGCGACTCCGAGCTGCGGCTGCGGTCGGTCACCGAAGCCGTCCACGACGCGCTGATCTCCGCCGACGAGGGCGGGCGGATCGCCTACTGGAGCCCGGGCGCGGCCCGGATCTTCGGCTACGAGGAGCACGAGGTCCTCGGCGAGCCGCTCACCATGCTGATGCCCGAGTCCTACCGGCCCAAGCACGAGGCCGGGTTTCGTCGCTATCTGGAGGGCGCCGAGCCGCGCGTGATCGGCAGCACCGTCGAGCTGCACGGCCGTGACAAGGACGGCCGCGAGTTTCCCCTCGAGCTCTCGCTCGGGGAGGCCCCGCTCGCCGGCGGGCGGCTCTTCACCGGATTGATCCGCGAGATAACGGTGCGCCGGAGAGCCGAGCGCTATTTGACGACCCAGCTCGCCGTCGCCAGCGTCATGGCGGAGGGGACCCAGCTCGAGCACGCCAGAGCGCGCGTTCTCGCGGCCATCGGCAAGTCGATGGGCTGGACCCTCGGCGAGTTGTGGCGGATCGACGAGGACGAGGACGTCATGTCGTGCGTCGAGGTCTGGCACGCGCCGGGCTCAGAGCATCCGCGCTTCGACGCTCTCACCCGAGAGACCCGCTTCGAGCGAGGCGTCGGCCTCCCGGGCCGGGTGTGGCAGACGGCGGCTCCGACGTGGTTCGACGACGTCAGGTCCCACTCCGACTTCCCGCGCTCGGCCATCGCGGCGGAGGAGGGCCTCCGCGGCACGATCGGCCTGCCGGTTCTTCAGGACGGGCGGGTCGTCGGGGTGATGGACTTCTACTCGGGAAGCGTGGAGCAGCCCGACGAGGAGCTCCTGGCGATGATGACCACCTTCGGTGCTCAGGTCGGCGAGTACTTCGCCCGCAAGGAGGCCGAGCGAGCGCTGGAGCTGGCCGCGAACGAGCTCCAGCGCCACGCGGCCGAGCTCGAGCGCTCGAATGCAGACCTCGAGCAGTTCGCCTACGTCGCCTCCCACGACCTCTCCGAGCCGCTGCGGACGGTTTCGGGCTTCGTCGGCCTGCTCGCCAAGCGCTACGAGGGGCGGCTCGACCCGCAGGCCGACGAGTACATCCACTTTGCGGTGGAGGGCGTGCACCGCATGCGAGAGCTCATCGACGACCTGCTGGCCTACTCGCGCGTGGGCCGTGCGGACCAGTCGCTCGAGCCGGTGGACACCGGCGCGCTCGTCGCGCAGATCCTTCGCACGCTCACGCCGCTGAGTGAGAAGACCGGCGGCGAGGTGTCAGTCGAGCAGCTGCCGACCGTGCAGGGCGACGAGTGGCAGTTGCGCCAGCTCTTTCAGAACCTGATCGCCAACGCGGTCAAGTTCGACGGAGGGCGGCCGCCGCGCGTGGCGGTCTCCGCCGTTCGCGAGGCGGCGGGTTGGCGCTTCTCCGTCCGCGACCACGGAATCGGCGTCGACGAGCGCCACGCGGAACGGATCTTCAAGGTCTTCCAGCGCCTGCACGCCCGCGACGAGTACGAGGGGACTGGGATCGGCCTGGCCATCTGCCGGAGGATCGTCGACCTCCGCGGCGGGCGGATCTGGGTGCAGGCCGCCGAGGGCGGCGGCGCCGACTTCCGCTTCACGGTCCCCGATGCGCTCGAGGAGCTCTCGTGAGCATCTCAGGCCCGTCACGGCCGCTCGACGTCGTCCTCGTCGAGGACAACCCGGCCGACGTTCGCTTGACGACCGAGATCCTGCGCGACGCGTTCACGCCGACCCGGCTCCACGTCGCATCCGACGGCGAGCAGGGGCTCGAGGTCATCCGGGAGCTGGGCTCCGACCGCCGACTCGACCTCGTGCTCCTGGACTACAACCTGCCGCGCAAGAGCGGCCTCGAGGTACTGCGCGAGTGCAAGGCCGACCCGGCCCTGCGCCGCATCCCGGTCGTGATGCTCTCGGGCTCGGCCGACGAGCGCGACGTCGAGCGCTGCTACGAGCTCCACGCCAATGCCTACGTCACCAAGCCGCTCGAGTTCGATCGCTTCAACGACGTGATGCGCGCCATCGAGCGCTTCTGGCTCGGCATCGCAACCCTGCCGCCGGAATGAGCGCCGCCAGGATGAAGACCGAGCCGGGCGCGCTCTCGCTGCTGCTCGTGGAGGACAGCCCAACCGACGCGCTGCTCGCCCGCGAGATGCTGGCCGAGGCGTGGGGCGACGGGCTCGCGGTGACCCACCTCCAGCGCGCCGAGGACGCGCGGCGTCATCTGCTCGAGCACGAGGTCGGCTGCGTCCTGCTCGACCTCGCTCTTCCCGACGCGGGCGGGCTGCAGGCGCTCGACCAGGTTCGCTCCTCGGCTCCGGGCGTGCCGGTCGTCGTCCTCTCGGCGCTCGACGACGAGGAGCTGGCCCTTCGCGCGGTGCAGGAGGGCGCCCAGGACTACCTGATCAAGGGACAGGTGACCCCGGAAGGGATGAGCCGCTCGATCCGCTACGCGGTGGAGCGCACGCGCGCCGAGGCGACCATGGCCCACAGGGCGCTCCACGACCCCTTGACAGGGCTGCCCAACCGGCTGCTGTTCATCGACCGCCTTGCGCTCGCCCTGGCGCGCTCGGGCCGGTCGTCGGGATCGGTCGCGGTGCTGTTCCTCGACCTCGACCACTTCAAGACGATCAACGACTCGCACGGGCACGAAGCGGGCGACCGCCTGCTCGTGCACGTCGCCCGCCGGGTGGAAGGAGCGTTGCGGCCGGCCGACACGGTGTTCGGCGGCGACGAGTTCACGATCCTCTGCGACGCGGTCGAGGACGAACGCGACGCCGCCGTCATCGGCGAGCGCGTGCTCGCCGCACTGGAGCGGCCCTTTCCGGTCGGGGAGGGAGAGGTGGCCCTGGGCGGGAGCCTCGGCCTCGCCCTCGGAGGCCAGGAGTCGACGCCCGAGGGGATGGTCCGCAACGCCGACATCGCCATGTATCGCGCCAAGGAACGCGGCGGCTCGTGCTACGAGCTCTTCGACGAGCTCATGCGCACGCGAGCCGCGGCGCGGCTGGACGCCGAGCGCTCGCTGCGACGCGCGCTGGAGCGCAGGGAGCTGCGGCTGCACTGGCAGCCGTCGGTCGACCTCCGGACGGGCGCGGTCGCGGGCGTGGAATGCCTGCTTCGCTGGCAGCATCCCGAGCGCGGCCTCCTGGGCCCCGAGGAGTTCCTCGCCCTGGCCGAGGAGACGTGGGAGATCGTGCCGATCGGCCACTGGGTACTGCAGGAGGCCTGCCGGCAGGCACGGCGCTGGATCGACCTTACCGGCGTTCCCGGCTTTACCGTCGCGGTCAACCTGTCGGCCCGGCAACTGGCGCGCCCTGAGCTTCCGGCGCGGATCGCCGCGGCGCTGCGGACAAGTGGCCTCGACCCCTCGGCGCTGCGCCTGGACGTCAGCGAGCGGGCGCTGATGGAGGACCTCGACGCCGGGCTCGCTGCTCTTGACGGGCTCGCGCGCAGCGGGATTCGCGTGAGCGTCGACGACTTCGGGACCGGCCACGCGGCGCTGGGCGACCTCAAGCGCCTCCCCGTCGACGCGCTCAAGCTCGACCCCTCCTACGTCGCCGGCCTGGGCAGCGACCCGCAGGACGCGGCGATCGCGGGCGCCGTCATCGGGCTCGCGCACGCGCTCGGCCTCAAGGCCATCGCGGAGGGGGTAGAGACCCGCGAGCAGCGCGACGCGCTCGCGGCGCTGGACTGCGACCTCGTCCAGGGCTACTTCTTCTCGCACCCGCTCAGCGCGAACGCTATGGGCGAGCAACTCTCAGCCGCCGCCAAGGATCTGGCCCGCTAGTAGGTCCCTGCCCGGCGGGGCCGCGTAGACTCGCGCCGATGGCCGACATCACCATGCCGCGCCTCTCTGACTCCATGGAGGAGGGCACCGTCCTCAAGTGGCTGAAGGCCGACGGGGACGACGTCGCTCGGGGCGAGGAGCTCGTCGAGATCGAGACCGACAAGGCCACGATGACCTACGAGTCAGACTCCGACGGGACGCTCGAGATCGTCGCCGGCGAGGGCGACACGCTGCCCAGCGGTGAGGTGAGCGCGCGGGTCGGAGCGGGGGGCGGTGGGAGCGAAGCGAAGCGCCCCGCGGAGGGCGCCGACGAAGAGGAGGAGCCCGGCGTGGCGGACCACTCCGAGACCGAGCGCGAGGGGGAGCATGCCGAGGAGCCCGGCCGCGAGGAGAACCGCGCTGGGGAGCGCGAGCGCGAGGAGAAGCGCGCCCAGGAGGGCGCCCCCGAGAAGCAGCCCGCCGACGAGGCCGAGCCCGAGGAGGCGCCCGCTCCGGCGGCCAGCGCTGGCGGAGGCGAGCCGGTGCAGGCTCCCGCTCCGTCCGCCGCCACTGCCAGCGGCGGCCGCGTCAAGGCCTCGCCCGTCGCGCGCAGAATGGCCCGGGACCTCTCCATCGACATCGCATCCCTGCGCGGGAGCGGGCCGGGCGGACGGATCGTCAAGGCCGACGTCAAGGCCGCGTCGAGCGGGGACGGCGCACACGCCCGCGAGGAACAGGCGGACGACGAGCGCGAGGAGCAGACAGACGTGCCGGCGCCCGTGGCCGTCGAGGAGGACCGCGGGACCTCGAAGGGCGAGGTCACCACGCAGGAGCTGACGCGCGCCCAGCAGCTCATCGCGCGGCGGATGGCCGAGTCCAAGGCCACGATCCCCCACTTCGCGCTGGACATGGAAATCGACATGGAGGAGGCGGTGAGCCTGCGTGCCCGGCTCAAGGACCTCGCCGGCGACGACCCCGCTCCCTCCCTCAACGACTTCGTCGTCAAGGCGTGCGCGCTGGCCCTGCGCGAGTTCCCGCGCGCGAACGGCTCCTACAAGGACGGGCGCTTCGAGCTGCACTCGCGGGTCAACGTCGGCGTCGCGGTCGCCGTCGACGACGGACTCGTCGTCCCTACGGTCTTCGACGCCGACCGCAAGTCACTCGGGGAGATCGCGCGCGAGACGCGCGCGCTGGCCGAGCGCGTGCGCGCGAAGGCGATCACGCCGCCGGAGCTCGCGGGCGGCACCTTCACCGTCTCAAACCTCGGCATGCTCGGCATAACGAGCTTCGCCGCGGTGATCAATCCGCCGCAGGCCGCGATCCTCGCCGTCGGCGCAATCGAGCCGCGGGTGGTGGTGCGCGAGGAGCGCATCCTGTCGCGCCACCGCATGGGGGTCACCCTGGCCTGCGACCACCGTATCCTCTACGGAGCCGACGCCGCGAGGTTCCTCGGCCGCGTCCGCGACCTGCTCGAGCAGCCGCTCGGACTTGCGTTGTAGCCCTTGGCTGGCCGCTGGCGTCAGCGGGCGAGCCTGATACCGCCGAGCGGCAGGGGACGAAACCGCTCATGAGGCACGACCCGGCGCCACGGCTCGCGTCTCGCCCGGTCGTCATTGTGTTGCCGCCGTCCTGCTTTCGCGTCGCTATGCGAAGTCTAGGCAGGACAGCGCACCCGATCGGCGGGGGGGAACCGCAAAGCCGCGACCGCGAACCAGGAGCCTGGCGCACCGGATCCCCCGGCGCTGAGGCCCCCGCGGCCTCGCCTACGGCCGCCGCGCGACCGGCAGGTACTTGCGGTTGGGCGCGCGGTTTTGGTCCACCGTGATCCCGGGCGGCGACTGCGAGGTGTCGACGTAGAGGCAGAAGGCGCGGTCGGGCTCGCGGCGGGGCGCGCAGGTGCGGTAGAGGTCGTCGTCGAGCCGCAGCGAGTCCGCCGCGGCGACGTTGGGCCTGACGTCGGCCGGCGCTCGGTGGGCAAGGAAGCGCCGCGCCGAGAGCGACTGGGCCGCAAAGTCTCGCTCGCGCTCGAGGACCGCGGGGCGGTGAACGAGGCCGGCCGCGAGCAGGGCGGCGCAGACGAGGACGACAGCCACGGTGCCGGCGTAGTCGCGCGCAACCTCGCGCGGGAGATCGGTGCGCCGCCGGCGCAGCAGGAACCCGCCGGCGCCGCCGAGCAGGATGACCGCGACCAGGTTGAAGAAGCCGGCCAGGAGGATCCCGGCGACGAGGCCCGTGCCCTCGCCGGCGACCGGGAGCCGATCGAGAAGCAGCCCGCCGACAAAGCTCGCGGCAACGAACGCGGGCCACAGCCAGGCGCCCCGCATCCGCCAGCGAAGCCGCGACCACCGCATGGGCAACATCGAGCCAGCGTAGGGGTTGTCGGGGGCGGTTCGCGCGTCCGCCCAGGGAGGAGTCCTTCGAGCGCGCGCTGCGACCGGAGACCCCGGCGGTACCGGTTGGCGAGGAGTACCCTCGATCCGTGGACGAGCTGTGGACGTGCCATCTCGGGACGGTCGAGTACCGGGAGGCGCTCGCGCTCCAGCACCGCCTCCGCGCCGCGCGGCAGCAAGACGCGATCCCCGACGTCCTCCTCCTCCTCGAGCACCCTCCCGTCTACACGCGCGGGAGGCGAAGCGACCCGCGGGAGCTCGCCATGGGCGAGGAGTTCTACCTCGGACAGGGGATCGACGTCGTCGACGTCGACCGCGGCGGCCGGGTCACCTACCACGGTCCCGGCCAGCTGGTCGGCTACCCGATCACGCGGGTCGCCGACGTGGTCGCGCACCTTCGTACGCTGGAGGGCGCCATCGTCGCCGCGCTCGCCGAGGAGGGGATCGCAGGCCGGGGGCGCACGGAGGACGGTGCGGACTACACCGGCGTATGGGTGGGCGAGAGCAAGATCGCCTCGCTGGGCGTACACGTCCAGAAGGGCGTCACCACCCACGGCTTCGCGGTAAACGTCGCCAACGACCTCCAGCCCTTCGAGTGGGTGATCCCGTGCGGCCTCGAGGGGGTGCGCATGACCTCGATCACCAAGGAGCGCGGCGAGCGAGCGGACCTGCGCTGCTTCCGCCGCCGCACGGCGTTCAGCGTCGCACAGGCCCACAGCCGGCGACAGCGGCTCGTCTCGCTCGAGCGCCTGCTCTCACGGAGCGATGCCGAGCAGCTCCACCCAGGCGCGATCACGTCCGTCTGAGACCGTGGTCCGTCGCACGCTCGCCCTCGGACCCCGGGCCTGCTCGGAGAGCCTTCGCCTCCGCGTAGGCGTCAGGCCACCGACTCGAGCCGCGTCACGCGCCGGTCGAGCTCCTCGACGAAGCGCGCCAGCTCGCTCTCGGTGTCCTGGGGTGGAGCGGAGGGCGCGCAACCACAGTCGCACGCGTTGGAAGCTTCCACCTCCTCGGGCGAAGCAGGGGTCGCGCAGCCACACTGGCAGGCCATGGAGATCACCTCTGTTCGATTGGTTGAGTTGAGCGGCCCGCGATCGATTGAGGAACGTCGTCGAGGCAGCCGCAGAAGGCTCCGTGGTCTTGGCAGCCACAGCCCGAGCCCTTCCCGGCGGCATAGGCGCGCAGGCGATCACGGAACTCGGAGAGCTCGGCGATACGCGTGTCGATCTGGAGCACCTTGTCCTCCAGCAGCCGTTCGAGCTCGGGGCCGACATCGCCACAGCTGCCTCGGTCGGCCGCCGCCATGAGGCCGCGAATCTCGTCGAGGGAGAAGCCGAGCGTCTTGGCTCGCCGGACGAAGCGCAGCTTGCCCTCCTCCTCGGGGCTGTAGAGCCGATAACCCGCGGCGCTGCGCACTTTCGCCGCGACCAGCCCGATCCTGTCGTAGTAACGGACCGTCCGTTCCGGAAGCCCGACCCGCTCAGCAACCTGTTTGACAGTGTTTTCCACATATAGAGGATAACCCCGCCACCTAGGTGACAGGTCAAGTCTTCGTTAAGCTTTCTCGCGAGCCTTCCTCAGATCCGCCGGCGATACCCTCTGAGGCGATGGCCGACCAGCGCCCGCACGCCACCCGCTCGCGCTCCAACCCAGGCGGCGGAGACGTGCTGAAGATCTTCGGCGGCGAGGTGCGCCCGCTACGCGAGCGCAAGCCGCCGTGGCTGAAGGTGCCCGCCCCCGGCCGTCCGCGCTACCGCCAGCTCGAGCGGCTGATCGAAGCCGAGGGGCTCCACACGGTGTGCCGCGAGGCGGCGTGCCCGAACATCGGCGAGTGCTGGGAGCGCGGCACGGCGACGTTCATGATCCTGGGCGACACCTGCACGCGTCGGTGCGGCTTCTGCAACGTCAAGAGCGGAAAGCCGACCTGGAACGACCCGCTCGAGCCCGCTCGGGTCGGCCGCTCGGTCGCGCTGATGGGCCTGCGCCACGCGGTGATCACGAGCGTCGACCGCGACGACCTCCCCGACTTCGGGGCAAGCGCGTTCGTCGGCGTCATACGCCAGATCCGCCGGCAGGCGCCCGCGTGCAAGGTCGAGGTCCTCACGCCCGACTTTCGCGGCGAGGAGATGCCGCTCGCCAAGGTCGTCCATGAGCGCCCCGACGTCTTCAACCACAACGTCGAGGTGGTGCCGCGGCTCTACCCCGTTGCGCGGCGCGGCTCGACCTTCCTGCGCTCGGCGCGGGTGCTGAGCAACGCGAAGGCGATTGGGGGCGAGGAGGTCGTGACGAAGTCGGGATGCATGGTCGGCCTCGGCGAGACCCACGACGAGGTGATCGACATGCTCTCCACGTTGCGCGAGCACGCAGTCCAGGTGATCACGATCGGCCAGTACCTGCGCCCGACGGAACGCCACCTTCCCGTGGTGCGCTACTGGCACCCGGACGAGTTCGTCGCGCTCGAGCGCGACGCTTACGCGCTGGGATTCGACCATGTCGCGGCGGGCCCGCTCGTGCGCAGCTCCTACCACGCGGACGAGCACGTCCCGCAGGACGGAGCGGGACGCGGCCCGCTCGCGGGCGCGTCCTAGTCGACGTCGTGTGGCTCGTCGTGCTGGGCGCCAGGGCGCTGCTCGGCGACGCCTGCGGGGAGGCCGGCTGCCTCGGCCCGTTCGACTGAATCCGAGCGCTACGCCGACCCGAGACCGGCCACGCCGGTGACCAGCGTCGCCAGCGGCGCGATTGAGAGCACCACGAGCGCGATGTCGAGCGGTCGCAGGCCGAGACGTGGAGAGGCGACTGCCGCGGCCGGGCGAAAGCCACGTGACTCCTCGACGACCCAGCCAAGCACGGCGTCGAGCACCGGGCGGGGCCGGTGGCGGACGGCGCGCAGCTCGTCGAGGAGCGCGCGGCCCGCGGGCAGCAGCACGGCTCCCGAGCCCAGGTCGCCGAGCATGCGGGCCGCCTCCCGAGTGCCCGGGATCACGCGACGCAGGCGACCGAGCACGCGGCGAGCGACCTCGCGGATCCCGCCGGTTCCTGCCGCCGCTCGGAACCAAGTGGCGACGGCGACGAGCAGCGCCGCACGCGCCGCACGCTCGAGCGAGATGATCAGGCCGAGGTCGGCGAGCAGCCCCACGACGAAGGCCGACACCGCGAGCACGAGCGCGATCGCCGCGCCCACCGGAACGAAGTCGCGCTCCGGTCGGGCGACCGCCCACGCCAGCGCTAGCCAGGCGACGACGGCCGCGAGCAGGGGCCAGTCCGCCGAGGCGAGCAGCAGCGCGGAGGCGATCGCGCCCGCCAGGGTCACCGCGCGCGGGTCGAGGGCCCGCCGTGCCGGCTCACCGCCCGGCGCCGGCAGCGCGTTGGGCGAAGGCGCGGTGTCCGACGGCCAGCGTCGCATCCCGCGCCGGTAGACCAGCACCTGGACCGGGCTGGCGAGGAGCGTCCACACGAGCAGGCTGACCGCGCTGAGGACCAGGACCCCCGCCTCTCCTTCAGGCAGCCAGCCCAGGCGGCTGGTCATCCACTCATAAGCGCCGGCATAGGCGTCGAGACCGCCGAGGATGATCCAGATGAAGAACGCCGTTCCCAGGAGGGCGAGCGCCATCCGCACGACCGCGGCCACCGCTATCTGGGTGATCAACCGGGCGCGCCTGCCCTCCAGCGCGCCCACCAGCGGCGCGCTGACCGCTTGGGTGAGCGGGATGCTCAGCCGCGCCGGGCCCATGATCGCCACGGACTGCGCGAGGCCGGCCATGCTTGCGCCGTACCCGACGCGAAGCCCGTGTCGTGCTGCCGCGCGCGCGACGGCCACGCCGCCCGCCAGCGCGACCCAGTAGCCCCCGGTCGGCGCAAGACGCGAGCCCAGGTAGGAGACCGCCGCGAGATGGGCGAGCCCCGAGGCATCGGTCGCGTCGGAGGTCGTGGGATCGCTCGGGGCCTGGGTCGCGGACATCCGCGACCAAGTGTGACGCGTGCCCGGCGCCGCGGATCGGCCGACCCGCGGCGCGTGGCCAACCGGATCGCCCCCTAAGCTGAGGCGCCCCGTGCTGCCGATCAAGGACGACGTCCCGAACGAGCGCTTCCCTTTGGTCACGATCGCGCTGATCGTCGCCAACGTCCTGGTCTACTTCCTCGTCGAGCGCGGCGGGATCCTGAGCGGAGCGAGCGACGCGTCGGTCATCGACTACGGCGCCGTTCCCTATGCGGTGACCCACTGCCCGTTCTCGGGGGACGGCTGCGCCTCGGGCGTGCCGAGCGACACTCCCACCGCGGCGACGCTCTTCACCTCGATGTTCATGCACGCCGGCCTCCTGCACCTCGGCGGCAACATGCTCTTCCTGTGGATCTTCGGCGCCAACGTCGAGGGCCGGATGAACCGTGCCCTGTTCGTGGTCTTCTACCTGGCCGGGGGGCTCGTCGCGCTGCTCGGACAGACCGTGGTCGAGCCGGGCTCGGCGGCGCCCACCATCGGGGCCTCGGGGGCGGTCGCGGCGGTGCTGGGCGGGTACCTGCTGCTCTTCCCGCGGGCGAAGATTCTGACGGTGATCTTCATAGTCCTGTTCTTCGGGGTCGTGGAGCTGCCCGCCATCCTCGTGCTCGGCTTTTGGTTCGTGATGCAGCTGGCGTTCGGCCTGAGCGACCTCGGCTCGGAGGGAGGCGTCGCCTACTTCGCCCACATCGGCGGCTTCGTCTTCGGCCTCGCGATGGTCCGCGCCTTCGTCGAGCGCAAGCGAGGCAAGCCCCCGCGGGGCAAGCGCGTGCCCGCGTTCTGAGCCGGATGCGCCCGGGGAGTGATGCGCACCGGCTTTCCCCGCTGCCTCGTCGCGCTGGTGGCGTTGGCGGCGCTCGGCGCCCTGTACTCGTGCGGAGGGAGCGAGGGAGCCGCCGGGGCGGATCCGGCGGCCGCGGGGAAGCTGCGAGCGGCCCCAGAGCGCGCGCGTGACGAGGAACGCTGGCACGGCTACGCCGAGCGGCTCGCGCCGCGAGGCGAGCGGTTCCGCGTGCGTCTGCGAGAGCGCCCCGCCGCCGGCATGGTCTTCGACGTGCGCACGGGCCGCGTGCTCTGGGCCCGGCGGCCGCGCGCGCGCCGGCCCATCGCGAGCCTGACGAAGATGATGGCCGCGATCCTCGTGGCCGACGCCCTCCCGCAAGGCGCGACGGTGAAGATCACCCGCGAGGCGCTCGACTACGAAGGCTCGGGCGTCGGCCTGTTCAAGCGCGGGCAGCGCATCGACGCCGACACGATGCTCTACGGCCTGCTGCTCCCGTCGGGCAACGACGCCGCGATCGCGCTCGCCCAGCGCGTCGCCGGCTCGGTGCCGGCCTTCGTCGTGCGCATGAACCAACGCGCTCGCTCGCTGGGGCTCAGGTGCACCAGGTTCCCCTCCCCGACCGGGATCCTCGACCGCCGGAACTTCTCGTGCGCGCGAGATCTCGCTCGGATGGGCCGCGAGGTCCTGCGCCGCCCGCTGCTTCGCGAGATCGTGGGAACGCAGTACGCGCAGCGACGCTATCCCAGCCGCAAGCGCCGCAAGCTCTACTTCGCGAACAACAACACCCTCATGAGGCGCGGGTACGAAGGCGTGACGGGCGTGAAGACGGGCTACACGGACGCGGCGGGCAGCTGCCTCGTCGCCACCGTTCGCCGCGGCGGTCGCCACCTCGGCGTCGTCCTGCTCGACTCGCCGGACACCGGAGACCAGGGCGGGCGACTGCTCGACAAGGCCTTCCGCCGCGTGCTGCGCGGCTGAGGCAGGCGAGGAGCGAGCGCTGGCGCGAATCGAAGGTCGATAGCGACTGGGTTATCAGGTGGGTTCAAACTTTGCATTGGACGGCTGGGAGCCTTCCACCATAAGCTGACGTGGTCGTCGCAACGCCAAAGCCCGCCCATTGGTTCGGTCGTCCCAGTGGAAAGCGGTGCGCCAAGGGCCTGATGGCTGCTCGCACGAAGTGGATAGCTAGAGCGTTCGGTAGCACTCGCCCTGGGGCGATTGTCGCGCTGTGCGCGCTTCTCATGCCGGCCGTTGTCGCGGCAGTTCCCGTTGGCGCGCTGGCCGAACAGGGCTCTCAACCGGCGTCGCTCGCAGCGGGCCGGCTCGACGCCGGCGGTCATTTCTCCTGCGCGCTGCTCGACGACTCCAGCGTGCGCTGCTGGGGCTTCAGCGGCTCTGGCCAGCTCGGCTATGGCAACACGAACACGATCGGCGACGACGAGACCCCCGGGTCGGTTGGGCCAGTGAACCTCGCGAACCAGCTCTTCGACGTCCAGTACGCCAACTCGACCGACGACGGCCTGACGTTCGGTCCCAACACGCGCATGAGCGACAGGAGCTTCCCCGGCACTCACCTGTTCGCCATCAGGCCCCCGGGATCGCCGCCGAACAGCTTCCAGACCCGCGACTACGACACGGTCACCGGGCTCGCCTCGACCGACATCGCTGTAATCGGCGCCTGGGGCGACACTCGCAACGACCCCACGAACTCGAACGACCTCTGGTCGGGACGCATCAGCTTCGTGGCGCCCCAGCCCCCGCCGCCGAGTGGCGGGCCGCCGCCCCCCGGCCCCGGCCCCGGCCCCGGCCCGGGCATCACCCCGACGCCGACGCTGCCGAGCCTCGCCCAGATCGCCAAGGCCCTGAGGCTCGACGTCAGCGACCTCGTCAAGGCGCTCAAGAAACTCGGCCTCGACGGGATCCTCAAGCAGGGCGGGTTCACCGAGAAGGGCTTCAAAGTCGATCACGCTGAAGCGCTAGAAGGCCGAGCTGTTGGCCACTCGCGCAGTCTGAGGTCGATGTGCGGGGTGCCGACCCGGTCAAGTCGGGCCACCGGCCGCTGCATCGGTTCAGCGACGCGCGAGTCACTCCTCCGCGGATCAACTGTTCGCCACAGTGGCTCGTACATGTGCGTAGGTTTCCTGCGGCATGCCCCTCCCAGACCCCACCTTCCCCGCTGTGCTCGTCCAGGCCGCTAGCCCGGGAGCGTCTACGCCGTGAAGGTCGCCGTCGTCGGTGCCGGGCTGGGCGGCCTCGCGGCGGCGCTGCGACTGCAGGGCGCCGGCCACGAGGTCGTGGTGCTCGAGCAGCGGGAGCGGCCCGGCGGGCGGGCGTACCGAATCGAGGACGGAGGGTTCACCTGCGACACCGGGCCCTCACTCATCACGATGCCCTGGGTGCTCGAGGAGACCTTCGCGGCAGCCGGCCTCGACGTGCACTCAGAGCTCGCGCTGCGCCGCTTGGAGCCGCTCTACCGCATCTGGTGGGACGGCGAGGACGAGCCGTTCGACTTCACCTCCGACCGCGAGGCGCTGCGCACGGAGATCGCGCGCCTCTCGCCGCGTGACGCCGCGGCGCTCGACCCCTCGCGGCGGTCGAGCCGATCTACGAGCACGCCATCCTCGGAGCGGGGCGTCGCCCGCTGCGCTACGGCGACCTGATGCGCCTCCTCCCGCGCATGCTGCGCATGGGCGCCGTGCGCTCGCTGTGGCACCTCACCGCGCAGTACTTCAGCCATCCGCGCGTGCGCGAGGCATTCTCCTTCCACTCGCTGTTCATCGGCGGCGATCCGTTCCGGGTGCCGGCGATCTACGCTGCGCTGGTCCACCTCTAGGTCGCCGACGGCGGGTGGTACTGCGACGGCGGGGTCTACGCGCTGGTCGAGGCGATGGCCCGCCCGCTCGACGTGCGCTGCGGCGAGCGCGTAGAGCGCATCGAGCACCACGGGAATCGGGTGCGCGGCGTGGCGCTTGCCGGCGGAGGACGGGTGGAGGCCGACGCGGTGGTCTACAACGGCGACGTGTTGCGGACGCCCGAGCTGCTGGGGCGCCGTCCGCCGATCCGGCGCCTGAGGCCAACCATGTCGTGCTTCCTGCTCTACCTCGGCTGCGACCGCAGCTTCCCGCGGCTACTCCACCACACGCTCCTCGTAGGCCGCGGCTACCGTGAGTTCATCGGCGACGTCACCCGCCGTGGTCGGCTCCCCGAGACCCTCTCGACCTACGTCCACGCGCCCGGCCGGACCGAGCCCGCCATGGCGAGGGCGGGCGGAGATTCGCTGTGCGTCCTGCTTCCCGTCCCTAATCTGTCCGCGGGGATCGACTGGGCGAGCGAGGGCGACCGGCTGCGCGACCGGCTGGTCGACGATCTCGAGCGGACCTTCGGCCTGGAGGGCCTGCGCGACTCGGTCGTGGTCGAGCACCCCATGACCCCCGAGGACTTCGCCTCCGAGCTGGGAGCGGTGGGATGGCAACGCCTTCGCGGTAGAGCCGACCCTCCACCAGTCAGCCGCGTTCCGCCAGCCCAACCGCGACCGCCAGGTGACCGGCATGTACTACGCCGACGGCGGGACCCATCCGGGCGCGGGCATCCCGGGCGTCCTCCTGGGGGCCGAGGTGACCGCCGGCCTCCTGCTCTCAGAGCTCCCCGCCCCGCCGCCGCGCAGGAAGGAGCCGCGTGCTGCTGGCGCGACGTGAGCTCGCGCTCGTCGGCGAGGCGCGCTGCTCCACGAGGCGCGTCGGGCGCACCTTCGGCCTCGCCTGCCGGCTCCTCCCCATCTGCGCGACGACGTCCACCTCCTCTACCTCGTCTTCCGCACGCTCGACGACCTCGTCGACTTCGGTTCGCCCGACGCGGCCGACCGCCTCGCGGCCGTCGATGGCTGGGCAACATGACGGGGCAGCCGTATCCCGTGAGGCGCACATCCTCGCCGACCTCAACACGCGGCACGATCTCCCTCTCGAGCCCTTCGCCGACTTCTGCCGGGGGATCGCGACGACCTCTCCGGACGGCCGATCGCCACCGAGGAGGAGCTCGACCGCTACTGCTACCGGGTCGCCGGAACCGTCGGAGTGGTGATGGCCGCGCTGCTGGGAACGCGCGGGCCGGCCGACGAGGAGGCCGCGGCGCTCGGCATGGCGATGCAGCGGACGAACCTCCTGCGCGACATCGACGAGGACCGTGCCAACGGTCGCTTCTACCTCGCGAGCGAGACAGTACGACGCTACGGCGCCCCGGATCCCGGCCGGCGCGAGATGCTCCTCCGCGACGAGATCGCCCGGGCCGACGCGCTCTACGAGCAAGGATGCGCGGGGGTAGCCACGCTCGCGCACGGGCGCCGGGCGGTCGCCGCCGCGGCCGCGATGTACCGGGAGATCCTGCGCCAGATCGAGCGCGAGGGCTACGGCGCCCGCGAGGGCCGAGCCGTGGTCACGACCCGGCGCAAGATCGTGGCGGCGGCGCAAAGCCGGGTCGCGACGCCCTGAGCATGCGACCCTCCCGCGCACTGCTAGCCGGCCTCGTCGGCGCCCAGGTGCTCTACCCGCGCGTGCCCGCTCGCCGGCGCGACGTGGCCACTGCGGGCGATCGCGCGGGTACCAGTGGCCGCGGGGGCGCTGACGGCGTGGGACGTCTTCGTCGATCCTCGCATGGTGGAAGAGGGCTACTGGTCATGGCCCGGCGGCGGGCGCTACCACGGCGTTCCCCTCGCGAACTTCGCCGGATGGATGGCAACCGGCACCGCCGTGTTCGCGGCGTGGGCCGTTCTCGATCGTGACGACGACCCGGGGCGCGACGGGGATGGAGCCCTGGCGCTCTACGGATGGACGTGGATCGGCGAGACCATCGCGAACGTCGCCTTCTGGGGCCGGCCGCGGGTCGCCGTGGCGACCTCGCTCCTCCTCGCGTTCGGCTGTGGCGGCGACGACACTGCTGAGCCGGCGAGACGGGCTCGATCGTCCTCAAGGCGCCCGGCCCGAGCACCGGGCGTCCGGTCGTCGTCTTCATCCATGGCGTCTTTGCCACTGACCCTCGGATCTACGGCCCGTGGCTCGACCATCTTGTCCGCGAGCGCGACGTCGTCGTCTACCCGCGCTACCAGAGCACCCTCACCCCGCCCGGCCGCTTCCTGCCCAACGCGCTGACGGGGATCCGGATCGCGCTGGCCCGCGTCCCGGCCGACCGGCGGCGGCTCGTGGTCGCCGGTCACTCCGCGGGCGGAGCGCTTGCGGCCGACTACGCCGCGGTAGCGCCCAGCCTCGGCCTCCCGCCCGCACGGGTCGTGCTCGCGGCCTACCCCGGCCGCCGCTTCCTGGGCACGCGCGCGCCCGGCCTCGCCATCCCGGCCGTCGAGGGCCGCCTCGTGCCGCCGTCCACCCGGATCCTCTCGCTGGGAGGCGCCGACGACCGCACGGTCGGCAGCGCCGCGGCGCGCGAGGTCGTCCGCGCCGCGGCCCGTGTTCCTCGCTCCCGGCGGACCTTCCGGCTTGTCCGCGACCCCGCCGTGGACGACCATCTCGCCCCCCAGCGCGCCGACGCGCCGTCACACCGAGTCTTCTGAACCGCGCTCGACCGGCTCGTCGCTCAGAACCGCTGAGAGCTGCGCAAGCGGGTCGCGGCCGTTCCAGCAACCGGCTGACGCGTAGGGCCGGAAGCGCGCGAAGAGCTCCTCGGAGTACCAGCCCTCCTCGCGGGTGCGATCGACTACCCGGCGGTGGTGGGGCCGGCGGTAGGCGAAGTCCTGGGCATCCGCGAGCGAGCGACACAGCGAGAAGGTCGCCTGGCGGGCCAGCGGCCACTCGCCGATCCCGACCGACTCGACCAGCCCGGGCTGGCGGACGAGGTCGACCGCGGGCGGCTGGATCGAGCGGTAGAAGCGAAGCAGTCGCGAGGGCCGGATCGTCGCGCGAGTGAGGATGGCGACGGGACCGGGGCCGTCGCCACCGAGGCCGAGCTGGTGGCCGCGCTCTGGCCGACCCACGTCGAGCGCTCCCTCGAGCGGGTTGCTCCCGCCCGACGCGCCCCGCGCCCGCACGGGCTCGAGCCGCACGTGCCATCTCTCCTCAGCCAGCTCGCGCCAGCGCGCCGGCACCGACGAGCGGTCGAGAAACGCGTCGAGGGCGGCGGCGTCTTCCCAGACCGCGAACAGCGCCCACCGGCGAAGGTCGGCCGACAGTGTCATGGTCTTGCCCCGGCCGGTTCCCAGCAGGCGCCAGAACCGCAGCCCCTCGGCCCGAGCCAGCTCGGGCCGGTCGAGGCCCATCCGGGACAGTCCCTCGGCCGCGTTGCGCCGCGGATAGCGGATCAGGTGGAAGGAGGCGAGCATGCGGGGCGGTCCTGGCAGGCTACGGGCTGCTCGGCCCCAGCTTGGGCTACAGGGCGTCGAGCAGCTTGACGAGGTTGCGCTTGCGCTGGTGGCGGGCCCGCAAGTCGGCGACGTACATCGGGAACTCGTCCTCCCGCCCGAGCGTGGACAGCAGTGCGTGGATCTCGCGCACGTGTACGACCGCCTGTCGGTAGGCGTCGTTGTTCTTGCGCTCGATCGTGGGTTCGATGCGGGTCCGGTAGACCTGGAGCGCGTCTTCGGGGTGCTGCCGGCGGCGGCGCTGGGCCAGCTCGATCCACAGCTCGGGCGTGCAGTCGCCCTCGTTGGCCTTGCGCCAGGCAGCGTCAACGTCGTCCTCCCACAAGAAGATGCGAACGAGCTCAGAACGGTCACGCGCCGGCCACGCCCGGAGATGCGGCGCCCGCTCGTTGGCCTCGCGGGCTTGCCAAGCGCGCAAGAGCTCAAGCGCGAGTGTGCGCCGCTCCTCCCACTCGCCTGCCGGCTTGGCGCGCTCCTTGAGCTTACGAAAGGCCTCGAGGCCGGGATGGCGGGCGTAGGCCTCCCACATCAGCCGGGTCGCCTCGGCATGCTCGCCGCGACGCGCGCGCTCGTCGGCGAGGAAGTCGACCAGCCGCCCGTCCGGAGACTCGGCGGACGCCTCCGCGCCGCGCGTGGCCCACGCGAGCGCGTCATCGTCGCGCCCGGCCGCCCGATAGGCCTCGGCGATACGCAGGAACTGGGAGCCGCTCGCCAGATCCCGTGCCATCACGCCGGCCAGTTCGTCGACATCGCGCGCGAGCGTTTCCATGATCCGCGTGATCGAGTAGCGCTGTCCGGCGTAGCCGCGTTCGTCGCCGGGGCCGCGCGCCGGCACGTTCGCCCACGCTGCCTCGGCCAGCTCGCGATAGCGTGCGCGGCCGGCCTTGCCGAGCACGCGCGCATAGCGCTCCGCCGCACCGGAGAACGTGTCCCAGTCACCGTGGAGCTCCCACGCGAACAGGCGCTCGGCGAGCGCCGCCTGATCGGGCTTCGCACGCCGACATGCCTTCAGATGCAGCTCACCCAAGCGCTCGAGCAGGCCGCTCATGTGACCCGACGAGTCATCGACCTCCTGCATGGCGCCCTCGACCGCCGGGAGCGCGTACTCGGCAAGCTCAAGCACGTCACGGGCCTCGCCTTGGGCCAGCAGCCGCTCGAGGCCGTCGATCGCCTCGTCGATCCCGGATGCGTAGTCCCACATCTCGGAGTAGGAGACGAACCCCCGCGTGGCGACGGCGCGGTCGATGCCCGCCCGGAAGGTGGCGACCCGCGTCGCTCGCGAGCCGTCGCTCGCGGCCGCCATCAGCAGCCGATCGCGCAACCGCGTGTCGCGGTCGGCGGCATCGAGGAGCAGGTCGACGAGCGCGTCCTGCGTCTGGGCGAGGCAATAGGCACGGAGGTCCCTGCGGCCGACCTGCTTCCCCCGCTTCGGCCGCCCCGACTCCGCGCGCCACGCCAGGGCGACGGCCACGCGGTGCTTGCAAAAGCCGCCCTCGCTGCCAACCGGGCAGTCGCACGCGAACTCGACCTCGCCGCCATCGGCCAATCGCAGGTTCACTCGATAGCACTGCATGCCATCGACCGTGGTGACGACAGATCCGCCTCCAGCCGGCTTGAGTCGCCCAACCCGGCCCTCCGCGAAGTACTCCTCTCCGCGCTCGAACGAGCGTGCATCGGCGCGACGGCGGATCGAGGCGAGCGACGGGACCGGCACCACCCGAATCCTGCCAGCCCCGCCGGCGTGCGCGCGACGAAGCCCTGCATGCTCGTACTGAGAGACCGCAGAATCCCGGCGGGGGTGTCGAGCCGCGGTGCAGTGATGGCCCCTCGCTCGGGCATTTCGGCGACGTGTGGCCCTTCTGATGCGCGGCGGCACCGAGCGGACGCGAGATCCTCGCGTCTCTCGCGGTAAAGACTCGGCCGGCGGTCAGCGGGCGGCGGGCAGCAGCGGCGACCTTGGTCGTGACGCGAGCGATCGCGCGTCGGCGAGTCGTTCGAGCATGATCGCCGTGTCGGCGATCGGGACGCCGGTGAGATGCTCGTCGCGGCGCTCGAAGTCCGCGACGATCTCGCCGACGGTCTCTGCGTAGCGCTCGGCGTCGCGTTCGGCAAGGGCGGCGATGGCTTCGGCGGCGCGCACGAAGGCCGGCGAGCCGTCGCGCATGCCCCTGGCGGACGTCCGAGCCAGAGCGTCATCGCCTTCAACCAGCGCCGCGATCGCCAGCGCGTAGTGCGCGGGCGGCGAGTCATCGCCCTCGCCGAGCTGGGCGGAAGCGTAGGCGGCCTCGCGTCGCGCGTCGCCGGCGATCACCGCCGCCTTGAGCATTCCGATCAGGCGCCCGTAGCTGCCCGGTGGAGCGACCTCCCACGACTCCCGGTAGAGCCGCGATGCCTTGCGCAGCCCACCAAGGGCCGACGCCTGCTCGCCTGCCAGCAACGCGCGCTGCGCCGCGCCCTCCGTCGTGATCGCTTCGCGCAGCAGATCCAGATGCGCGCCACCCGGAAGCGTCATTGACCCCGAGCATACGCACCGGCTACCCCGGCCCCTGGCCGGCGCGCCGCGGGGCGCTCACGCCGGCGCTGGCCCGAACAGGCGCCAGAGCGCGGACGTCGAGGCAGACGGCGGCTACCGCTTCGAGTCGAAAGGAGGAGCACGATCAGTAGCAGCTCAGACTTCCGCAACTCGTCCGTTGCGGGCGTGACCTGGATGTCCGGTCTGCGCTCGCTTTCGTCCAAGAGGGGCACTCCGGCGGAGTCGTCTCCATCGTGCTGCTCGGCGTGGAAACCAGCACTCTTGCTCGACTTTCGCTTCCGTCCAGAAGGGAAACTCTCGACGACCCGGTGGGCGCTTAGGCGTCGTCTGGCTGGTGCAAACCTACGCCGCCACATCGCTGACGACGTCTGTAACCGACACGCCGGCGAGGGAGAGAAGGCTTGGAGCGGCCGGTCGGCTGCCTATCGCCGGCCAGC
>Ga0183260_10000864_pt1 | contig 25850 bp, 24 predicted proteins | sample AntDrymUQ4972206_2_FD_129768 | JGI IMG/M metagenome (GOLD analysis project Ga0183260, IMG submission 129768) | Polar desert sand microbial communities from Dry Valleys, Antarctica - metaG UQ497 (22.06) (version 2) (version 2) | ecosystem: Environmental > Terrestrial > Soil > Desert | place... | reverse complement strand
GCTGCGTTCATGCCGTGCGGCTCGGCCGCGGCGGCTGCCAGGGCGGCGGCGTTCTTGGCGACGCCCGCCATCTCGACCCCCGTGACGTCGCTGGTCCGCTCGCAGACCAGGCCCGCTTCGTCGAAGACCTCGCCGAGCTGGGCGCGCAGGTCGGGATCGGCGCTGCCGAGCACCAGGGCCGCCGTGCCCGAGACGGCCTCCTTTGCGTGCGCGGGCCCACCCAGGCAGGCGATTGCGCGGGCGCGGACGCGCTCGGACACGTACTCGGAGGGAAGCGCGCCCATCGGAGCGACCAGGCCCTTGCTGAGCATCAGCACGGCGCTCCGCTCGCCGACCCGGTCGCCGATCGACCCGACCGCCGCGGGGAGCCCCTTGGACGGCACACCGAGGCAGACCAGGTCCATCCCCGCAAGCTCGATCTCGGACGCCCGCTTCACCGTCAGGCTCTCGGGCAGGCGGACGCCCTCCAGGTAGCGGTCGTTGGAGCGGTCGCTGTTCATCCGGTCGGCCTGGTCGGAGGTGCGCGTCCCCAGCTGCACCTCGAGCCCGCCGCGGGCGAGCAGGACGGCAACCGCCGTCCCCCAGCTCCCGGCGCCGATGACGGCCGCCTTCCGCAGCGGGGGCAGGCCGCCGAGCCACTCCCACTGGAGCTCGATGACGGGCCAGATGCGCGCTCCGACCGAGTTGGCGAGCTGCGGCGAGGGGTCGTCCGTGCGGGGAAACGTGAGGGCGCGGCCGGCGCGGATCTTGACCTTCCTCGGCCGGATCCGGATTCCATTTCGAACGTGCTCGGTCCCGTGAACGGCGACCGGGAGGACGGCGGCGCCGCTCTCGAGCGCCATCCGCCCGAAGCCGCGCTTGGGCCGGCCCAGCGACCCGGTGCGGATGCGCGTGCCCTCGGGAAAGATGCAGACCGCGCCTCCGCGCTCGAGCACTCCGCGGGAGGTGATCAGCGCCTCGGGGTCCGACTGGCCTCGGCGCACGGGGTAAGCGCCCAGGCGGTTCAGGATCCAGCCCTGCCACGGCTTCTCGAAGAGCTCCATCTTGGCCACGTAGTGGAGTGGCCGCGACCAGGGGAGCATCGCTCCGATCACGAACGGGTCGAGGAAGCTGCGGTGGTTGGCCGCGACGATCAGCGGGCCCCTCACCTTCGCGTGCTCGCGCCCGATCCGGTCGAGCCTGAAGTAGATGAGGAAGAACGGCTGGAGCAGGCAGCGGGCGATGAAGTAGATGCCGCGGTTCACGCCGTGCCGGCGGGTGAACTCGTGGTAGCTCTGGAGCCTCTGCTCATTCATCGCCTAAGGGGAACACGCCCCCGGCGGGGCAGTTACATGCGCAGTCACATGTGCGCAGCGCGCAGCTACCAGGCTCGGTCGACAATTCGGGCCAGGTCGGCTCGCGTCACGACGCCCGGCGTCATGTGCTCGAGCTCGGGGCGGGCCATCGCAGCGTCGAGCACGGGCTCGATGCACGAGCGGTCGGCCCCGATCTCCGACAGCCCGCGGCGGCCGCCGCCCAGCTCCTCGATCCGCTGAGGCAGGCTCCCGGAGTCGGTGCCGAGCGCCTCGGCGAGCGCCTCGATCTCGACCCGCACGCGCCGGCGCATCTCGGCCATCACCATCGGCAGGATCGCCGCGTTGGTGGCGGCGTGGGGCGTCTCGCAGACGCGGACAGTCGTCTGGCTCATGACGTGGTGGATGGCGAACCCGGCGGCGTCGACCGCCTGGGCGCAGAGCAGGGATCCGAGCGCCAGGTCGCCGCGGTCCCGCTCGTCGGGCGGCGCATCGAGCGAGGTCGCGATCAGCCCCGCTCCCCGCAGCGCGTTCTTGCGTGAGGCTTCGTCTGCGAGCGGCGTGTAGAGCGAGTCGGCCCCGTGCGCGAGGGCGTTCATCGCGCTCGCCCGGAGATGTTCCTCGGGGAGGCTCGTCATCAGGTCGGCGTCGGCGAGGACGAGGGCGGGCCTGACTCCGCTGAGACCTTCGTGCCCCGCAGGCAGGCGGTGGAGCGCCGTCATCTCGGCGCCCGAGAGCGTCGTCGGGATCGCCGCTACCCGACCGCCCCTGACCGCAGCGACCGCTTTGGCGGCGTCTATGACCCTGCCGCCACCGAGGGCGACAAGCTGCTCGGAGCCGACGTCGCCGAGGATGGCCGCCGAGACGTCCGGGACCTGGCCCGGGGCGACGAGGTGCACCTTCTCCGCGGCCTCGGCGATGCCGCCCGCCACGCCGAGCGCGCGCTCGGTGGTGATGAGCTCGAAGCCGTGCCAGCCCTCGCCCTCCAGCGCGGCGGGGGCGTCAGCAGCCAGCCCGGGACGCATGAAGACGCATCGGCCGTTCACGGAGTCTTTCCAGCGAACCTCGATCAAGAGCCCGGGGCGGGACTCGAACCCGCAGCCTCTCGATTACAAATCGAGTGCTCCTCCAGTTGAGCTACCCGGGCGCAGCGCGAAGCTTACGATCGCCCGAGCTACGCATCGTCGGCTTCCTCGACCTCGTCAGCCGGATCGGACACGTTTCAGGGGCGTGGATCACGCCTAGACTGGACACATGCCCAGCCCCCTCCAGTCGGTCGGCTCCACCGCCGCGCGCGGCACGTGGCTCGCACGCGGCGCCTGGCTGCTCGCCCTCGCCGAGGCCCTTGTCGCCGTCCGCAATCATCTGAACGACCGCCTGAGCGAGCGGGACCGCGCCCGGTTGGTCGACATCGTCAAGACCTCGAAGGGCAACCCGATGAACCTCAGCGACCGCGAGCGCCGCGACCTGAAGGCCATCTTCGACAAGGTCGAGCCGAAGGAACTGGCGAAGACCGTCGCGACGTCCGGGCTCGGCCGCAAGACGGCCGGCGGCATCCGCAGGCGCTAGCGGCCGCAGCGGTCCACGGCTTCGCCACCAGTCGGGAACGCTGGCACCCGCCCCACACCCTTCGCAGCGGCTTTGCCGCTGCTCGGATATAGAGCGGGCTTGCGTTCCCTCAGACCTTCACCGCGCGCGAGGCGAGGTGGATGCCGACCTTGCGCTTCACGCGCTGGAGGGCGTTGTCGACCGTCTTCGTGTCGCAGTCGAGCCGCTCGCCGATCACCTCGTAGGAGTAACCGTCGAGGTAGAACGCCAGCACCTGGCTCTCCAGCTCGGAGAGGACGCTGGTCAGGCACGAGACGAGGCTGTCGAGCTCCTCGCCCGCGATCACCTGGGTGGCGGGGTCGCGCACGGCCGGGCCGGGCAGGACCTCCTCCAGCGTGGTGTCCGAGTCGGGTCCGGCCGCGGCCGGCGTCTGGCTGAACGAGACGTACTTGTTGAGGGGCGTGTGCTTGTTGCGCGTAGCGGTCTTCACCGCCGTGATGATCTGGCGGGTGATGCAGAGCTCTGCGAATCCCCTGAAGCTGGACTCACGCTCGGGCTTGTAGTCGCGGATCGCCTTGAACAGCCCGAGCATCCCCTCCTGCATGAGGTCGTCGGCGTCGCCGCCGAGCAGGAAGTAGGACGAGGACTTGACGCGAACGAAGCGGCGGTAGCGCCGGACCAACTGGTCGTAGGCGTCGGTCCGCCCATTCTTGGCAAGGGCGACGAGGAACTCGTCGTCCGCCGCGTGCGGCGTTGATCTGGGTACTGATGAGAACTCTTGTGTGCTGGGGGTCTGAATGGCCACAGCAACCTCCTGTCATGGATGGTCATCTGCGGCGCCTCGTCCTCCCCAGGGGGCGCCCCTCCCGTGAAGGTGTTGTCCTCAAGTTCAACCTGAGGCTCACCCTCGCCGCTGACAGTAGGCCGCCGCCGGGCGCGTGTCAATCAACGTTCGTGGCCGATGCAATTCGTCTTGCAAGCCGCGTGCCCGGAAGTGGTGACAGGATGTGGTCTGTCCGCGAGCCCTGTTAGCGCGGAACCAACTTCTCCGTGCGCTCAGCCGCGGCGCTGCCTGACCGCCTCGAACAGGATCGCCGCTGCCGCCGCGGCGGCGTTCAGCGAGGCGACCCTGCCGAGCTGCGGGATGGCCACCAGCTCGTCGCATGAGCCCGCGACCCGCGGTCGAAGCCCCTCCCCCTCCGAGCCCATGACCAGGACCGCCCGGCCCTTCCAATCGACCTCGGTGTAGGCACGCTCGGCGGCGGATGAGGCACCGTAGATCCACGCGCCCCTCTCCTTCGCGGCGGCGAGCCAGTCGGCGAGGTTGCGGACACGCGCCACAGACAGGTGCTCCACCGCGCCCGCGGAGGCCTTGCACGCGGCGGGGGTGATCCCGGCGGCGCGGCGGTCGGGGATGACGACGCCGGCCGCGCCCGCGACCTCGGCGCTGCGGCAGATGGCTCCCAGGTTCTGGGGGTCCTGGATCTGGTCCAGGACGACGACCAGAGCGTCATCGGCCGCGAGCAGTGCGCCGGGGTCCGCGTAGGGATACGGGTCGACCTCGGCGACGACCCCCTGGTGGTCGGGGGAGCCGCAACGGCGCTCGAGCTCGGTGGCCGGGGTATCGGGTGTCCTCCAGATGCGGTGAACGGCGCGGCGGCCGCGCTCGGCCTCCTCGACGGGCCGGCGGCCGTAGATCACCTCGGTCTTGCCCGGCATCCGGTCAGCTCCCCGGATCAGGCCCGGCGGACCAGCCGGGCGCCCCCGGACTCGTCGCGGACCTCCCAGCCGAGCGCCGCGAGCTCGTCGCGGATGGCGTCGGAGCGCTCGAAGTCCTTCGCCGCACGTGCCTCCTGGCGCTCGGCGAGCAGCCGCTCCGCCTCGGGGTCGGCCCCCTCCTCTTCGGCCAGCAGCGAGTCGAGGCCGAGCAGCGGCAGCAGATCCTCGAGAGCGCCCCGGGCTCCGGGCAGCTCCCGCCGGTTGCCCTCGGCCACGATCTCGGCGATAGCCGCGAACGCCCGCGGGGTGTTGAAGTCGTCGGCCAGGGCATCCAGAAACTCGTCCTTCTTCGACTGGACGAAAGAGTCCAACACCTCGGGGTCTGCACCCCGCACCCCCGGACGCGAAGCGGAGGAGGTGCGGGTCCTGATGTAGTTCCTGAGGCCGGCGACCCGGGCCTTCGACTCCTCCAGCAGCTCATCGGAGAACGCGAGCGGCTGGCGATAGTGGCCCGAGGCGAGGAAGGCGACCACCGCCTCGGGGCCGTAGCGGTCGAGGGCCTGCGAGAGCTGGAAGATGTTCCCGACCGACTTCGACATCTTCTCCTTGTCGAGCTGGACCATCCCGTTGTGCATCCAGATGCGGGCGAGCGGCACCCCGCGCGCAGCCTCGGTCTGGGCGATCTCGTTTTCGTGGTGGGGGAAGACGAGGTCCGAGCCGCCTCCGTGGATAGCGAAGTGCGGGCCCAGCTCGGCCTCGGCCATCGCAGAGCACTCGATGTGCCAGCCCGGCCGTCCATCGCCCCACGGCGAGGGCCACGAGACGTCTTCACCCTCTTTGGCCGCCTTCCAGAGCGCGAAGTCGAGCGGGTCCTCCTTGAGCGACGCCGTGCCCGCCTCCTCGCCTTGGTCCATGTCGTCCGTGTCGCGGTTGGAGAGCTTGCCGTAGCCGTCGAAGCTGCGCACGCGGAAGTACACGTCGCCCCCGGACTCGTATGCGTGGCCGCCATCGACCAGGTCGGAGATCAGGGCCACGATGCCGTCGATGGTCTCGGTCGCGAGCGGCTCGGCGTCCGGCCGCCCGATGCCGAGGCGGTCGGTGTCCTCGACGTAGGCCGCGGTCATCCGCTCGGCCCACTCGGCCGAGGGCACCCCCTCCTCGCGCGCCGCGTCGTAGATCTTGTCGTTGACGTCGGTGACGTTGATCACAAGCTTCGCCCTCTGGCCCTCGTGCTCGAGGAAGCGCTTCAGGAGCGTGAAGATCACGTAGGGCCGCGCGTTCCCGATGTGGATCCGCCCGTACACGGTCGGCCCGCACGCGTAGATGCCGACGTCCCCGCTTTCCCGCGGCTCAAGCTCGCGGCGCCCGCCACCGAGGGTGTCCGAGATGCTCACGATGCGCACGAGAAGCAACCTATCTTCCGGCCCTCCCGCTAGGGTTCTGACTGCCTTGGAGAGCGGGACTGCATCCGAGCGGCTGAGCAGGGTAGAGGGAGCTTTCGCATCCCTGCCCGATCGCTATCTGGGTGCGCCAGAGGGCTTCACGGCCTCCTACCGGATCGAGCTCGAGGACCTCGCGATGGGCTGGCAGGTGGATCTCGACGGCGCCGAGTGCAATGTCGTCTCTGATTCGCCCACCACCGCCGACATCGTCATCGGCACCGACTCGGCGACCTGGCTCGAGCTGCGCGAGGGCAGGCTGTCGGGCCTGGACGCGTTTCGCTCACGGCGCCTGTGGGCGCGCGGCGACCTGGACCTCGCGATCGGCTTCGAGGGCTTCTTCCGGCTCCCAAACGGCCGCCCACCGCTGCTCCGCGTCCACGACGTGGACGCCGGCAAGGCGAAGATCTCCACCCTGACGGCGGGAAGCGGCCTCGAAACCGCGATCCTGATCCACGGGCTCGGCGGCACGAAGTCGAGCTTCTACGAAACGGTCTCTGCGCTGGCGTCGGAGTACACCGTGCACGCGATCGACCTGCCGGGCTTCGGCGCCTCTTCGAAGCCCGCACGCGCCCCCTATGACCCCGCGTGGTTCTCGCGAGCAGTCATCCGGTTCATGGACTCGCTCGGCATCAAGCGCGCGCATCTCGTCGGCAACTCTCTCGGCGGACGCGTCGCGATCGAGGTGGGCCTGAGCGCCCCCCACCGCGTCCGCAGCCTCAGCCTTCTCACCCCGTCGATGGCCTGGCGCAAGCGCCGCGAGCTCGTTCCGGTGGTGAAGCTCCTGCGTCCCGAGCTCGCCGCGATCCCGCACAAGATGAACGCCCACCTCGTCCGCCGGCAGTTCTGGAGCATGTTCGGGCGCCCGGAGCGCCTGCACCCATCGGTGGCCGACCTCGCCGTCGAGGAGTTCGTCGCCGGCTATCGCCACCGCGCCGCCCGGATCGCTTTCTCGAAGGCCGCCCGCAACATCTACCTGGAGGAGCCGAACGGCCCCGATGGCTTCTACGAGCGGCTCGCGCAACTGCAGCCGCCGGCGATGTTCGTCTGGGGCGACGACGACCCGCTGGTGCCGCTCGCGTTCTGCGTCCACGTGACCGAGGCCCTGCCGGATGCGCGCCAGGTGGTGCTCAACGAGTGCAGCCACGTTCCGCAGGTCGAGCTCCCCGAGGAGACCAACAGCCTCATCGTCGACTTCATGGCGCAGGCGCGCGACACGCACCGCGCTCACGCCGCGGCGCGCATCGAACGGGCCAGAAGGCGCCTAGACTCCCACGCGGGATGGAGGCAACGGCCGGTACGCGTTCGCTGATTCGCCGCGTGGCCCGGCCGCTGGCCGGGGCGCTTCGCGGGCGCCTGACCGCTGATCTGGACGACCGCGACCCGGACTACATCCGCGAGAACCTGCCGTTTGCGTGGTTGCTCTCGACGCTTTGGTTCCGCGGCGAGGTTCGCGACATGGACAGGATCCCCGAGGGCGGCCCGGTGCTGCTGGTGGGCAACCACTCCGGGGGCAACCTGACCCCCGACACGACGGTCTTCACGCTCGCGTTCTACACCTTCTTCGGGGTCGAACGCCGCTTCCACCAACTCGCCCACAACCTCGTCCTCACGTCGCCGATCGGGCCGCTCCTGCGCCGCTACGGCACCGTCGCCGCATCGCACGACAACGCGCGCAAGGCACTCGAGGCGGGCGCCGCGGTGCTGGTCTACCCGGGTGGGGACTGGGAGGTCCATCGGCCCTCGTGGAAATCGGGCACCGTCGACTTCGCGGGACGCAAGGGCTTCGTCCGGCTCGCCGTCGAGGCGGGCGTCCCGATCGTGCCCGTGGTCTCGATCGGCGGGCAGGAGACGGCTCTGTTCCTGAGCCACGGACAACGCCTCGCGCGGGCCCTTCGGCTCGACAGGATGTTCCGCCTGAAGGTGCTGCCGATCTCGCTCTCCCTTCCATGGGTGGTGAACGTCGGCGACTTCATGGGCCACGTCCCGCTCCCGGCCAAGATCACGATCCAGGTCCTGGAGCCGATAGACCTGAAAGACCGCTACGGAAGGGACCCTGACCCTGACGAGGTCTATGACGACCTGACGACTTCGATGCAGGCGACCCTCGACGAGCTGTCGGCCGAGCGGCGGCTGCCGGTGATCGGCTAGATGTCGTGATGCGGCCGTGAGGATCGACCGCTCGGTCACGATCGACGCGCCGCGCTCCCGCGTGTGGGACTACGTCACCGACCCGGAGAACTACACCGAGTTCATGGAGGGCCTCACGCGCTGGGACGTCGAGGGCAAGCCCGCCAGGGGGCTGGGCGCGCGCTACCGCGTCCTGATACGCGTCGGCTCGACAGACGTCGGCGGGCTGATCGAGGTGGTCGAGTGGAGTCCCGAGGGCGACATGGCATGGAGCTCGGTCACCGGAGTCGACCAACGCGGGCGCTGGCGCCTGCGAGAGGACTCGCAGGGCTACACGCGGGTGAGCTTTCGTTTCGCCTATGGCGTAGCCGGGGGCGGAATCACGGGACTGCTGGCCGAGCGAGTCGCCTCGATCCCGCTGGGGCGGCGGTTCAGGCGGTCGCTGGAGAACATGAAGGCGGCTCTGGAGGACCCCGGCTCGTAAAGGGCGGTGCGACGGGCGCCGGGCCCGCCCCCATCCCCACGGGGCCGGCCCAAGGCCTAGAAGGTGCGCAGTCGCCGTCCGCCGACGTAGCGCGTCCCGCGCGGCTCTCCGGGCGGCGCTTCGCTCGGGACGTCGGATCCCTCGTCGCCGTCCTCAGCCGGGGAGGGGACCGATCCCGAGAGGGCGTCGCTCCGGGCGCGGTCGACCTTTTCGCGGACCTGGTCCTCCGCTCGGCGGCGGGCTGCCTCCACGCGCTCGTCGGCCTCGCGCTGGAGCTTCACCGCCTCCTGGCTCAGCTCGGCCTCGGCCTCGGCCCGGGCGCGGGCCTCGGCCTCCTTCGCGACCCGGTCGGCCAGACGGCGGACGCGATCTTCGGAGTCGCGGCGCGCCACGAGCGAAGCAGCACGGATCCGGTCCTCCATGTCGGCGTTGATCTTGTCGACTTCGGCCTTGGCTCCCTCGGTGGCAGCCTCGGCGCGGTCCTCGGCGGCGAGCACGCGCTGCTCTGATTCGTTCAGCTCGGCACGCAGGCGCTCGACCTGCTCGGCCGCGCCGGACTGCGCCTTCTCGGCCTGCTCAGCCCTCTCCCTCGCAGTCGCGATCGCCTCCTCGGCCCGCTCGCGTGCCTCGGTCTTCAGCCTCTCGATCGCCTCAACGGCGCGCTCCCGTGAGCGCTGACGCTCGGCCTCGGCTGCCTCGGCGCGCTCGATTGCCCCGGCCAGGTCCGCCTCGGCCCTTTCGGCGTCTTCGGCGCGCGCGGCCTCCATCGCGCTGAGCCTCTTCTCGAGCTCACCGACGACCTTCCGGCGTTCCGCCTGCTCCTCCTCGCGGGTCTTCCGCTCGGCGATCCGGGTCGCCTCCTCGGCTGCCTTCAGCCGCCGGGCGAGATCCCCGCTCTCAGCCTGCTGGGCCTCGCGGCGGTCGCCGAGATCGGCCAGCGCGTTCTCGGCCGCGGTGGCGCGCCGCTCGGCCTCGCCCGCCCTGCGACCGGCCTCCTTGATCACATCGGAGGCACGCTCCATCGAGCGCTTCTCGGTTGAGCGAGCGACCTGGTTCGCCTTCTCGGCTTCGCGGCGGGCGCTCTTGGCCGCCACGCGGGCGCGGACGGCAGCATCGCGCTGCTTCGCCTCGCGGTCGCGCAGCTCCTCGATCAGCTCGTGGGCCTTGGCGCGGAACCTCTCGGTCGCCTCCCGCGCGCTCTTGATCTCGCCACGGATCAGCTCAGCATCGAGTGGTTCGTCGGGCACCGGCTCCCTCCGCTCGGTTGGGGCGACGCTATTCGTCCTTGGCCGGATCGAGCTCGGCCAGCTCACGCTTCAGGACCTTACCTGTCGCATTACGCGGAAGTTCTTCGAGGAAGACGATCTCGCGCGGGACCTTGTAGTTGGCCAGGTTCGACTTCACGTGGCCCTTCAGGTCGTCCTCGGAGGCATCTGCGCCACTCGCGAGCACGACGAACGCGCGGAGCCTCTGGCCGAACTCTTCGTCGTCGACGCCCAGGGCCGCCGCATCGTCGACGGCCTCGTGGCCGGCGAGCAGGTCCTCGACCTCCCGGGGGAACACGTTCTCACCGCCGGAGACGATCATCTCGTCATCGCGCCCGTCGATGAACAGGAGGTCGCCGTCGTCGAAGTGGCCCACGTCGCCCGACGAGAGAAGCCCCTCGAGGCGCTCCTTGTCGCCGCCGCCGGTGTACCCCTCGAACGACATCTCGTTGCCGACGAAGATGCGCCCGGTCTCGCCCTGCGAGACCTCCTTGCCGTCCTCGTCGACGATCTTGACGACGGTGCCGCGCGGGATGCGGCCGGCGGTGCCCGGCGCCGCGCGCATGTCCTCGGGGGTGGCGATCGTCGCCCAGGCGACCTCAGTCGAGCCGTAGAGGTTGTAGAGGTTGTCGCCGAACGCGTCCATCCACTTCGTCGCGAGCTCCCCCGGAAGAGCCGAGCCGCTGGCGGCGGTGACCTTCAGGTTGGAGACGTCGTACTTCGAGCGCGTCTCCTCGTCGAGTCCCAGGATCCTCTGCATCATCACGGGGACCACGACCAGCGTGTCCGCGTTCCCCTCGGCCACCGTGCGAAGAGCGTCCTCGGGGTCGAACTTCCTGCGCAGCACCATCCTCGCACCGAGCGGCAAGCCGAGGACGAAGTGCGAGAAGCCCCAGGAGTGAAAGAGGGGCGCGGCGATGTGGACCGTCTCGCCGGCTCGCCGCGGGATCTTCGAGAGGAAGGCGGCGAGCGGTGTGATCCCGTCGGGCGAGCCGCGCTGGGCGCCCTTGGGGGTCCCGGTGGTGCCCGACGTGAGGATCACGTAGCGACCGTTCTCGGAGGGCGGGTCGAGCTCGCCATCCGAGAAGCCACCGATCGCGTCGTCCACCGTCGGGTCGTCGGTCTTGCCTTCGCTCCACCCGACGAAGCGGCGCAGATCCTGATCCTCGGCGTCGAGCAGGTCGGCGAACTCGTCGTCGTAGACGAGAGCGCGGGTGCTCTCGCGCTCCATCACCTCTTTCAGCTGGGGAGCAGCAAAGGCCGTGTTCAGGTAGAGCGCCACCGCTCCGATCTTCGAGCAGGCCATGGTCGCCTCGAAGAAGTAGCGGTGGTTGCGGCACATGATCGCGACGCCGTCCCCCTCTCCGACCCCCGAGTCGATCAGGGCACGAGCGAGGGCGTTGGAGCGCAGGTGGGTCTCGGAGAAGGTGAGGGTGCCCAGCTCGTCCTCGATCGCGACGCGGTCGGGGTACTCGATCGCGCTGGTCACCGACCCGAGTGCGGGCGAGGTGCCCCAGCGGACGAACTTCTCGGCGACCCGGACCATCTTGTCGGGGCGCATCGGCGCGATCACGCCCGCTTCGCGAAGGACGTTCGCGGCCCAGATCGCGTCCCCTACCTTCGCCGGCACGCGCGAGGCGACCGCGTCGAGCGGCAGCCGCGAGGTGATCGAATCAAGCCTCATTGCAGGGACTCTACGCGCGGTCGCCCGTTTCGACCATCGCGACCGCGATGCATGCGATCCCCTCGCCACGGCCGATCGACCCCATGCCCTCGTTGGTGGTCGCCTTGACGCTGACCGGCGCCGACAGGACCTCGCCCAGGCGGGCCTCCATCTCGCCGCGGTGCGGGGCGAGCATGGGCTCCTCGCAGATCAGGGTCGCGTCGACGTTCGACGCCGGGCCGGGGAGCATCCCCACCACGACCCGCAGCAGCTCGATCGAGTCGGCGTCGCGGTAGCGCTCGTCGGTCGGCGGGAAGTGCCGGCCGAGGTCGCCGAGGCCGCACGAGCCAAGCAGCGCGTCGATGATCGCGTGGGTGAGCACATCGGCGTCCGAGTGGCCGGCCAGGCCCTTCGGATGGTCTATCTCGACTCCCCCGAGGATCAGCGACTCGCCCTCGGCGAGGCGATGCGAGTCGTAGCCGATGCCGACGCGGGGGGTCACGTTATGTGGGTCGCGTTTACGTCTGTCATGACGGTCCGATCGGCTCCAGCCTACGCTCGCGGCCCTCGAAGACGCACAGCTCCTCGACCCCCAGGTCGTCCAGGAACGCGAGCGCCCGGTCATAGGCGAAGCCGATCTGGTCGGGCGCGTGGGCGTCCGAGGAGAGCGCGAAGGACGCGCCGGCCTCGACGCACATCTCGGCGAAGGCCCTTGACGGGTAGAGCTCGCCGACGTGCTTGCGCAGCCCCGCGGTCGAGACCTCGACGGCGATCCCGGTCTCGGCGACCGCCTCGACCGCAGGCTCGTAGTAGTGGCGCGGGTCCTTCGTCGGGAGCGGACGGTCGTCGCCCCAGAGCTTGATCAGGTCCGGGTGGGCGAGGATGTCGAAGAGGCCCGAGCGGGCCGCTTCGGCGATCCACTCGAAGTAGCGGCGCCACAGCGAGTCGGGATCGCCGTCGGATTCCCACACGTCGTAGCGGCGGTCGTCGACGGCGCCGTCGTCGCCCAGGAAGTGGACCGCGCCGACTACGTAGTCGAAGTCACGCGCCTCGAGCAGCGAAGCGGTCCGGTCCTCGGCCCCCCGGATGTAGTCGGCCTCTATGCCCAGCTTCAGCGGAGTCGTGCGGACGAACTCGCAGTAGGCGTCGAGGTCGTCGCGGGCCTGGCTCTCCCAGTAGGGGTGGCGCCAGAGCTCCAGCGCCTCGGTGAAGCGGTAGAGGTGCTCGGAGACCCCGAGCTCCGCGATGTCCTTCGCCTCGGCGGCCTCCAGGTAGCGGGCGACGTTCGCCTGGGTGAACGCGTCCTCGGCCTTGCCGACGTCGTCGGTCCGCAGGTGCAGGTGGTAGTCGGTGAGCATGCGATTACGCTATCCGGCGTGGTCCACCTTCGAATCGTGGCTCCCTCCCACAGCGCCCAGAAGGCGCTGAGGATCCTCGAGAGCGCGCCCGCGGTCTGCAACCTGATTCTGCTCGAGGGGGTCGCACAAAAGCCCGTAGGCGACGTGATCCTCTGCGACGTCGCCCGCGAGGACGCGAGCGTGATCGTCTCCGACCTCAAGGAACTCGGCATCCCCGAGGAAGGCTCGATCGCCATGGAGGACATCGACTCCCAGATCTCCGATGCGGCCGACCGGGCCGAGATCGCGGCGAAGGGGGCGCCGTCGGACGCCGTCGTGTGGGAGGAGGTCGAGGCCCACACCTCGGAGAACACGGAGTTCTCGGCGAGCTTCGTGATCTTCGTGGTGCTCGCGTGCCTGATCGCGTCGGTCGGGATCCTCCTCGATTCGCCGATCCTGATCATCGGGGCGATGGTCGTCGGGCCGGAGTTCGGCCCCATCGCCGGTCTCTGCGTCGCCCTGGTGCAGCGTCGCCCCGAGCTCGCCCGCAGGTCTCTGCTGCCGCTTGCGGTCGGCTTCCCCCTGGGGATCGCGATCACCCTCGGCTTCGTCGTCCTGGTCAAGGAGACCGGGATCGTCCCCGACGGCTTCTCGGTCACCGAGCACCCCAACACCCAGTTCATCTCGCACCCCGACGCCTTCTCGTTCATCGTCGCCACATTCGCGGGGGCCGCCGGGATGCTGTCGCTGACCAACGCGAAGTCCGGCGCGATCGTGGGAGTCCTGATCTCGGTGACGACGATCCCGGCCGCCGCCAACATCGCGGTCGCCGTGGCCCACGGCGACGGCGGCGAGGCGGGCGGGGCCGCGCTTCAGCTGGGGGTCAACTTCGGCGCGATCATGCTCGCGGGGGTAGTGACCCTGTTCGTGCAGCGAAAGCTCTACCAGCGGCGCAGGCGCAAGCATCTCGGCGATGCCTCACGTGAGGCCGGTGGACTGCCCGTCGGCAGAAGCCTCCGGAGCAAGTCCAACAGACAAGCGGAAGGAACTCGATGAACAAGTACGCCGCGATCGTGATCGGCGCAGGGCCCGCGGGCGAGGTCTGCGCGGGCCACCTGGCCGACGGCGGGATGGAGCGGGTGATGATCGCCGAGCGCGACCTCGTCGCCGGCGAGTGTTCCTTCTACGCCTGCATGCCATCGAAGACCCTGCTCCGTCCCGGCGAGACCGTTGCCGCCGCCAAGCATGCCTGGGGGGCCCGCGCCGCGGTCACGGGCGAGATCGACGTGGCCGAGGCGCTGAAGTGGCGAAACGAGGTGGTCTCCGACTGGGACGACTCCGGCTACCTGCCGTGGCTCGAGGAGCGCGGGATCGAGCTGGTCCGCGGCGACGCCAGGATCACCGGCCCGGGAAAGGTCGAGGTCGCCGGCGATGTCTATGAGACGGACCGGATCGTGCTCGCGATGGGCTCGACGGCCGCGATCCCCCCGATCGACGGCCTGCGGGAGCTCGAGGGCGTCTGGACCAACCGCGAGGTGACCGCGATGCAGGAGGTCCCGAAGAGCGTCCTCATCCTCGGCGGCGGCCCGGTCGGGGTTGAGATGGGCCAAGCCCTGACCCGCTACGGCGCCGACGTGACGCTGATCGAGGGCCAGGACCACCTGCTCTCGCGCGAGGCGCCGGCCGTCGGAGAGACGCTGGCCGAGGCGCTGGAGGAGGAGGGGCTGAAGCTCCGCCTCGGAGCGCTCGCCGAAGCGGCCGGGAAGGCGGGGGACGACTTCGAGCTGACGCTCAAGGGGGGCGAGAAGCTGAGCGCCGAGAAGCTCCTAATCGCGACCGGGCGCACGCCGAACCTCGACGTCGGCCTGGACAAGGTCGGGATCGAGCCGTCGAAGGCGGGCGTCGAGGTGGACGAGCGCCTGCGCGCCGGCGAAGGCGTCTGGGCGATCGGCGACGTCACCGGGCAGATGCTCTTCACGCATGTCGGCAAGTACCAGGCGAAGATCGCCGCCCAGGACATGCTCGGCAACCAGGCCCGCGCCGACTACCGCGCCGTGCCGCGGGTCGTCTTCACCGACCCCCAGGTCGCTGCGGTCGGCGAGCCCGAGGGGAAGTCCACCGGGACCGTGGAGCTCAAGAACCTCGCCAGGACCTCGACCTACGCCCGCAACGGAGACGCGCGCGGATTCCTCACCCTGGTCTCTGACGGGACCAAGCTGGTTGGCGCCTACGCCGTCGGCCCCGAGGCCGGCGACTGGATGGGCCAGGCGACGCTGGCGGTGCGCGCAGGAGTCCCCCTAGACCTCCTGCGCGACACCATCCAGCCGTTCCCGACGTTCTCGGAGGCCTTCGCTTCCGCGCTGGCCGACCTCAGCTAGCCGTCGCGGCGCCCGCTTTCTCCTCCCTCGCCAGCATCACCGAGCTGGCGATCACCAGCAGGGCGGCGACGATGCCCGCCACGAAGAACGCCGGCGAGATCGCGGTAAGCCCGGCGACGATCGCCACCCACCCCATCCATTTGGGGAGTACGCCGTAGCGCACGATCGCGGTCCCGAATCCGATCAGGAACACGAACATCCCCAACGCGAGTGGCAGGAAGTCGTTGTGCCAGAGGAGGCTCAGGGTCTCGATAGTGCCCGGGTCGACCTCTTCGCCACCTTCCGCGAGAGCCACGCTGATCGAGCCGTCGATCGCGATGCCGATCGCGATCGCGATCGTCCCGGCGAACGTGACCGCAGCCGATGCACGTGCCCCAGCGGCCGTCAGGCGCCTGGCGAGGCAGCCGCCGAAGAAGATGAGGAAGGCCCCGGCGAACGTCTGCAGCACCGCTCCGCCGAACACCTGCCCCTCGTTATCGACATAGAAGTCGACTACCTCCTGCACGCTGTCCTCGGTCGGGTCCGGCGGCTCGCTGCCGATGGCGAAACCGACGATGAGAAGAACCACGAACACGATCCCCGTCAGCGGGGCCATCCAGCTTCTTCCAGACATGACGCCTCCTGTGGTCGAATGAAGTCAACGGCACCTTCGCGCCTCGTCCGGACGCCGTCAAGTGGTCAGCGCTCGGCGAGCAACATCTCCGCGATCTTCAGGTCCCGCGGCGTCGTCACCTTGAAGTTGTCGGGCGGGGCCTGGTGGATCAGCACCTCGCCTCCCGAGCGCTCGACCAGCATGGCGTCGTCGGTGACGGTGCCGAGCACGTCGGGATGCTCCGCGATCGCGGCCCGCAGGCCCGCGGTCCGGAAGGCCTGGGGCGTCTGGACCGCCCACATGCGCGATCGCTCGGGGGTCCGCAGCACCCGGCGCGAGACGGACGCCTCCTTGATCGTGTCGGTGACCGGCGCCGCCGCGATCACACCGGAAATGTCCGGATCGTGATCCAGCCGTGCGACGACCTGCTCGATCAGCTCGGCCGTGACCAGCGGGCGAGCGGCGTCGTGCACGACCACGAGGTCGGTGTCGACCGGGACCAGCCCGTTGGCGACCGACTGCGACCGGTGCTCGCCCCCCGGGACGATCTCGACCTCGACCCCCGCCTCCTCGGCCACCTCGGCGACGCGGCGCTCGGAACCCGGCGGGACGGCGACGACGACGCCATCGATCGTCATCGCGGCGTCAAAGGCGGCGAGCGACCAGGCCAGGAGCGGCCGCCCGTGGACATTGACGAAGGCCTTCGGGCCGCCGCCTCCGAGCCTCTCCCCGGAGCCGGCGGCCGCGATCACGGCTGTTGCAGAGGCCAACTCGGCCTCAGGCGGTCGCCTTGACGGCGCCGTAGTTCTCCTCGAGCAGATGGTCGAGATACTCCTCGGCGCCCTCTTCGTCCTTGTCCAGGACGTATATGAACTCCGACGCGAGGATCTTCTTGGCGCGCGTGTACATCTGCTTCTCGCCCGTCGAGAGCCCCTTCTCCATCTCGCGGATCGCGAGGTTGCGGACGACCTCGGCCAGCTCCATCACGTCGCCCGTCTTGATCTTCTCTCGGTTGTGCTTGAAGCGGCGGTTCCAGTTCTTCGGCATCTCGGACACGTCCGAGGACAGCACGCCGACGACCGCCTTGACCTCGTCCTCGTCGATCACCCGGCGAAGGCCCGCGACCCGCGCGTTCTCGCAGGGGACCATCACCGTCATGTTGTTGTGGAGGATGTTGATCGTCAGGTAGTCGCGCTTCTCTCCCATCAGGTCCTTGGTCTCGCGCTTCAGGACGACCCCCGCCCCGTGGTGCGGGTAGACGACGTTGTCGCCGACCTGGAACGTGCAGTCCTTCGGGTCGATGCGCAGGTCGGCGATGGACGCCGCCGCCTCGTCAATTGCTTCCTCTGTCAACTGGGGAATTGGTCTCTCCTTGGTTCGTGACGGCCGGGGATTCGCGCCGTCAGCTCTGCAGGTACCTGTCAGCGGGGTCGGTCTCTTGGAGCCTGCGGACACCCTCGCGGATGTCCTTGGCCCTGGTCGATCCGACGCCCTCTACTGCTTCGAGATCCTCGTCGCTTGCGGCGAGGATCTCCTCCAGCCCCCCGAACTCGTGGATGATCCGCTGGACGACCAGCTTCGGCAGCCGCGGGATCCTCCCGAGCACGCGGTATCCGCGCGGAGACACTGGAAAGTCGAGAGTCGAGACCTTGCGCTCGTAGCCGAGCAGCTCAGCGAGCCGCCCGAAGTCGAGCAGGTCCTGGTGTGGAAGCCTTGCGATCTGGGTCAGGGTGGTGGCGAGGTTCTCCTCGGTGTCGTCCACCGAGTAGTCGCGGATCAACGCGGACTTGTCGGCTGCGACCCCCACCATCGTCTCCTCGAGCTGCATCTCGATCAGGCGGCCCTCGGTGCCGAGCTCGATGATGTAGCGCTCGACCTCTACGGCCATGCGGGTGACGAGCTCGGCGCGCTGGAGCACCGAAAGCGCGTCGTACAGCACCGAGCCGCCTTCGAACTCCAGGCGGGTCAGGCGCGACGAGACGGAGTCCAGGCGTGCGCGGTACTTGTCGAGGGTCGCCAGGCCCTGGTTGGCCTTGGCGAGGACCGCGGGGATGTCCTGGAGGATGTACTTCATGCCGCCCAGGTAGAGCGAGACCACCTCGCGGCGCTCGGAGATCGCGACCACCAGCGCCTCGGCCTGCTTCGAGACGCGCTCGGCCGTGCGGTGGCGGGTCCCGGTCTCGGTCGAGAGAATCGTCGGGTCGGGCATCAGCTGGACGTTGGCGGCGACGATCTGGGTCGCCTGCCCGTTCAGGATGATCGCGCCGTCCATCTTCGCCACCTGGTAGAGCAGCGCCGGCGTGTAGTCGGCGTCGAGGCGCAGCCCGCCGGAGAACATGAACGAGACCTCCTCGGGGTCGCCGATCACGAGGAGCCCGCCGGTCTTGGCGTGGACGATGTTGTCGATGCCCTCACGCAGCGCGGTTCCGGGGGCGACGATGTCGAGGGCCCTGAGGAGGCGAGGGTCCTGGCGTGCCTCCAACTCCTCTAGATCGTCCCCTGGAGTCGAAGCGCTCGCCATCACCGTCGATATAAGCAAAAAGAAATCAACCGTGAATTCCGGGGATATCCGTGTGGATAGCTCGGATAAGCGCTTGTCAAGCCGCGGCCCCGGTGGGGCCTCAGGCGGCGGCCGAGAGGCGCCCGCGCGCGCGCGCGGCGCGAACCGCATCAGCGAGGGTCGCGCTGGCGGCCAGACCGTCGACCGAGCCCTCGGCGGGCCGGGGTGCGATCACCCTCCCCAGCCCGAACTTCCGCGCTTCGGCGACCCGCCGCTCGGCGTGTGCGACGTAGCGAAGCTCGCCGGTCAGGCCGACCTCGCCGAAGCACGCCAGCGGCCGTCCATCCGTCTCGAGGGCCCGCCCGGAGTGGGCCGAGGCGACCGCGAGCGCGACCGCGAGGTCGGCTCCGGGCTCGTCCACCCGGACGCCGCCCGCGACGTTGACGAAGACGTCGGCCGCCGATAGCGACACCCCCGCGTGGCGGGTGAGCACCGCCAGCACCAGTGCCAGCCGGTTGCGGTCCACCCCGGTCGCGGTGCGCCGCGGAGGCACCATCTCGGTGGGGTTGACGAGGGCCTGGACCTCGACCAGCAGCGGCCGCGTCCCCTCCATCGAGCAGAAGATCACAGAGCCCGGCGCCGGGCTCGCCTCGCCGACGAAGCGGGCGGACGCGTCGGCGACCTCGACCAGGCCGCCTTCCCTCATCTCGAAAACCCCTGTCTCGCTTGTGGCGCCAAAGCGGTTCTTGACGGCGCGGAGCGTCCGGAAGGTCCGCTCGCGCTCGCCCTCGAAGTGGAGCACGCAGTCGACCAGGTGCTCGAGCGCCCGCGGGCCCGCCAGCGATCCCTCCTTTGTCACGTGGCCGATCAGGAGCATCGTGACGTCGAGGCGCTTGGCGACGTCCATCAGACCCGCGGTCGCCTCGCGCACCGCGGCGACGCTGCCCGGCGTCCCCTCCCCCACAGCCATCGTCTGCACCGAGTCGATCACGCAGACCGCCGGGCGCTCCGCCTCGACCGTGGCGAGCACGGCGTCGAGCGAGTTCTCGGCTATCACCGGGACGTCGAGCGCGGCCTCGCCGAGGCGCTCGGCGCGGGTGCGGATCTGGGGGGCCGACTCCTCACCCGACACGTAGAGCGTCGGGGCGCCCGACGCGTGGATGTTGGAGAGAGCCATCGAGGCCAGGGTGCTCTTGCCGATGCCCGGAGCGCCGCCGAGCAGCACCAGCGAGCCAGGGACCATGCCGCCCCCCAAGACCCGGTCGAACTCCGCGATCCCGCTGAGGACCCGAGCCGAGCGCTCGGCCTCGACCGCCCTGAGCGGCGTCGGGGTCGCGGCTCCGGCGCGCGAGCGCGACCGCTTCGTCCCGCCGGCCTTCGGCGCCGCGGCGCGCTTCTCGAGCGTGTTCCACGCCCCGCAGCCGGGACACTGCCCCTGCCAGGTGAGGGCGGCGTGGCCGCACTCCGTGCACACGTGCTCGATCCGAGGCTTCGCCATTGAACGATCCTCGCAAGCGAGTCCGACGAAACCCGCGCACAGTCGGCCGGATCCGCGACTAGTTCGTCGGGACGGGCGCCCCGGCGAACAGGGCGAACCAGACCGCGAAGCCGATGATCGAGACGATCGCGGTGACGACGAAGAGGCGCTCGACGGGATCGGAGTCGCCGACCCCGGGGCGGTACTGCGTGTCGCGCATGCTGCGATTCCAGGAATCGCGGCGGGGCTTGTCCTCGACACGCTTCAGCATCCGGCCGCGGACCCAGGAGGCCAAGAGCAACAGGCCCCAGTAGCTCACCAGGATCCCCGCGCCGATGAAGACGGCGACGGGACCGGTGACCGCGCCGGGCTTGCCGTACAGGGATCCGGCGACGTAGATCCAGAAGAGCGGGATGCCGAAGCCGATCAGGACCGCACCCACCAGTGTCAGTACGCCCGACCCGGTGCCGACAATGGCTCTGCGGAGCGAATGGAGCACGGAATCAGGTTAGCGGCGCACTAACGGCGCACGAGCCGCCGCAGGTCCCGATCGGGATCGATGTCCCAGCGGCGGCCGGCCTCCACCAAGTCCTCGGCCAGCGGCCAGCGGTCTGGTCGCTCCTCCCCTTCGTGGTCGGGGCTCGCCCCCTTCAGGGCCATCGAACCGCGGTTGTCCCCGATCTGCGCGATTTCGGCCACATCCTCGGCGCTCAGCAGGATCTCGTGCGGAAGGGCCTCGAGCTCGGCCCGCTTGTCCTCGATCGGCCGCGCGCCGGGTCCCGCCTCCTGGATCAGGGTCGGGACGACGCACCCGACCGCCGGCTGCGCGAGGTTCCACTGGCACGCCAGCTGCATCGGGGTCAGGCCGGTGCGCTCGCAGATCGGCCGCAGCGCGTCGAGCTTCTCGCGCCCGGCCTCGATCCAGCCGTCGGGGCGATGGGCGCGGTGGTCTCCCTTCGCAAGCGCGGCGCCCGGGAGCACGTCGTCCCAGAAGAGGCCGCCGTAGTCGACGACCCGCGTGATCACGCGCACGCCGGCGCGCTCGGCCGCGCCCAGGGAAAGCTCCGCGGGCCAGGGCTCAAACGGACCGAGGATCAGCATCGCCCAGTCGATTCGGTCGCCGAAGCGCTCGAGGCATCCGATCAGGTCGAGGGTGAAGCCGTTGGCCGGGCCGGGAGCGACGCCGATCGAATCCGCGATCCCGCCCTCGCGGAGAGCCGCCATGCCGTCCCAGACCTCCTCGCTCTCGTAGCCGGTGCGATCGGGGTTGTGGAGCAACAGGACGTCGAAGCGATCGGCGCCGATTCGCTCGAGGCTTCGCTCGGCCGCCATCCGCAGGTAGTCCGCGTAGCTGCCGGGGCCCCGCAGGCGCGGATCGGTGAAGCGCGGGAAGCCGCGCGGGCCGTCCCGCTCGCCCTCGTAGAAATCGTGCCCGACCGCCCCGACCAGGCTGAAGGAGTCGCGAGGCACGCCCTCGAGCGCGCGCCCGAGCAGCGAGTCGGCCTCTCCCTGCCCGTAGGCGTCGGCGCTGACAACGGTCTGCATCCCGCCCACGGCAGGGCGCAGCAGCGCCTCGAGCCGCGCCTCGTCGATCGTCTCGCCGTAGCGCAGGTAGCGCCCGCCGCTCCACGTCCCGATCGCCGTCTTGCCGGGGCTCGTCATGTCCTGAACGCTAGCCGAGGCCACGGTGCGCCCCTGCTAGCTTCCGGCGACCTTGGCGCTCGACCCCGGACCACTCAATTCGGACCCCGCCGAGCGGGCGAAGACGATGAAGCGGCTCAACGTGATCGCCGCCATCGCGATCGCCGATGCGCTGCTGCTTGCGGTCCTGCTCTACGCCTCGTTCTCCAACAGCGAGGACCTCGTCCACGTCCTCGGCCCGATCCACGGCGTCGGTTTCATCGTCCTCGTCGCGCTCTGCGTTCGCGGCGGGACCGAGGGGCGCTGGGACTGGTGGTTCCCCGCGCTGGTCGTCGTCACCGCGGGCCCGCCCGGCTCGCTGATCGGGGACTACGTGCTGCGCCGAAAGCTCCAGGCCGGCGATCCCGCGGCCGCTCGATGAGCGCGGTCGAGGAGGTCACCTGGGACCTGAGCCACCTGCTCGACGTCCCCGAGGCCGAGTCCTCCGACGGCGACGAGGGGACCGTCTCGGCCCTGCTCGACCGCTGCGAGACGCTCGCCGATGAGTTCGCCACGGCGTACGAGGGCAAGGTGGCCGGCCTCGACGGGCCCGGCCTCAAGAAGGCGATGGAGCAGATCGCCGAGATCTCGGAGGTCGCCGGGCGCGCCGCCAACTTCGCCCACCTGCGCTTCGCCGCCGACACCGAGGACCCCGCCAACGGCGCGCTGATGCAGATGGTGTCCGAGCGCGGCACCGCCATCCAGACCAAGCTCCTCTTCTTCGAGCTCGAATGGGTGGAGGTCCCCGACGAGCGGGCCGAGGAGCTCCTGTCGAGCGACGGCCTGGAGTTCGCGGCTCACTACCTGCGGATGGAGCGCAGGTACCGGGTCCATTTGCTCTCCAAGCCCGAGGAGAAGATCTCCACCGAGCTGTCCGTCACGGGCCGCGGCGCCTGGACCCGCCTGTTCGACGAGCTGACCTCGGCGCTGCGGGTCGATCTCGACGGCACCGACGAGCCGGTCTCGCTCGACATCGCGCTCTCCCGCCTGTTCCACCCTGATCGGGATGAGCGGAAGAAGACGGCCGAAGCGGTGACCGAGGCGCTCGAGCCCGGCCTCCGCACCCGCGCGTACGTCTTCAACACCCTCCTCCAGGACAAGGCGATCAAGGACCGCCTGCGGAGCTACCCGAACTGGCTCGCGGCGCGGAACCTCTCCAACGAGGCCTCCGACGAGTCGGTGCAGGCGCTGGTCGAGGCCGTCAAGGGCCGCTACGGCCTGGCTCGCCGCTGGTACGAGACCAAGGCGAAGCTGCTCGGCATCGAGCGCCTCGCCGACTACGACCGCATGGCCGCCGTCTCCACCGACGACGAGGAGATCGGCTGGGACGCCGGGCGCGAGCTCGTCACCGACTCGTTCGCCTCATTCTCCCCCGAGGCCGGCGACATCGTCCGGCAGTTCTTCGAGGGCCGCTGGATCGACGCGCCCCCCACCCCGGTGAAGCGCGGCGGCGCCTTCTCGGCCTCGACCGTCCCCTCCGTCCACCCGTACGTCCTCCTGAACTACACCGACCGCCGCCGCGACGTGCTGACCCTGGCCCACGAGCTGGGCCACGGCCTCCATCAGACGCTGGCCCGAAAGCAGGGCGTCTTTCACCAGGACACGCCGCTCACCGTTGCCGAGACCGCGTCCGTCTTCGCCGAGGAGATCGTCTTTGGCCGCCTGCTCGACCAGGCCGACGATCCCGCGTCCCGGCTCGGGCTGCTGGCCGAGGCCGTCGAGGGGCAGATCGCCACGGTCTTCCGCCAGATCGCGATGAACCAGTTCGAGGAACGGGTCCACACCGCCCGCCGGGGCGAGGGCGAGCTGGCGGTCGAGCGCATCGGGGAGCTCTGGCACGAGACCCAGTACGAGATGCTCGGCGACTCCGTGGAGATCACCGACGGCTACCGCTCGTGGTGGTCCTACGTCCCCCACTTCATCGGCTCGCCCGGCTACGTCTACGCCTACGCCTACGGCCAGCTCCTGGCGCTCTCGGTCTGCCGCCTCTACACCGAGCGCGGCGACGAGATGGTGCCCGGCTACCTCGAGATGCTGAGCGCCGGCGGGTCCATGGCCCCCGAGGAGCTCGGCAAGCTCGTCGGCGTCGACCTCACCGACCCCGGCTTCTGGGACTCCGGCCTGGCCCTCGTCGAGGGGCAGATCGACCAGGCGGTCGAGGCGGCCGAGGCCGTGATCAGCGACCGGGAGGCTTAGGCCGGCCGCTGGCGTCCATGGAGGACCTCAAGCCGCTCGCTTCTTTTTCTTCTTCTTCACGCACTTCCCCTTCTTCAGCTTCTGGCCCTTCTTGCACTTCTTCGGCGTCGGCTGGGCCGGGGGTGTTGCCACCGGCGGGGTCACAACCGGGGTCACAACCGCCGGCGGGTCGTCGGCGAGCAGGCGGGTCACGAAGAGGTCATTCGAGACCGACCCGGCGGCCAAGAGCTTCCCGTCGGCGAGGGGGAGCACGGCCTGGGTAGCGGCACCGTCGTTGAAGTCGATGTCCCTGACGCCGTCACCGACGAAGCCGGTGTCGGGCAGGCCCGCCGCCGTGTAACGAGCGACGAATGCATTGGGGCTGTGACTCCCTCCGAGAATCACCTTCCCGTCGGCGAGGCGCGCGAGTGAGAATGCTCGGTCGGGCCCCCCGAGGTTCCCATTGAAGATTCCATCCGCCCCGTCGCCGAAGGTCGGATCGAGGTCGCCGTCAGTCTCCAGGCGCGCTACGAAGTGGTCGAGGTCCGATCCGACGATCGTGCTCCCCGTGACGATGATCCTTCCGTCGGGCGCCAGCACCAGGTCCTCGGCCACGTCATTCGCGGTGGCCCTGACATCGAAGCGGACGATGCCGTCACCGCCTCCGAAGCCGGTATCCGGCACACCCGGGCTCGCGAACCGCGCGACCACCACCTTGGAGTCCGCAGTCTCGGTGTCGGCTGTGCCTGCGACGATGAAGTCGCCGTCGGCGGGATCGATCACCACCGACGTCGCGCGATCGTCGCCCCCACCCGCGGTCGAGCCCTCGATCGTGCGGAACCCGGGCCCCGACGGGAAGAACGACCCGTCGATCTGGCCGTTGGTCTGGAAGCGCGCGACTGAGATGTCCTGATCGCCGACCGAGGTCGAGTGCCCGACGACCATGGCGGCTCCGTTGGCATAAAGCGCGACGTCGGTCGCCCTGCCCTCCGCTCCACCGGCGAACGAAACCGAGTTGACGCCGTCACCTGAGAAGCCAGTATCGATCACTCCTGCCGCCGTGTACTGGGCGACGATGAAGCGCTCGGGCAAACCGGCGGCCTCGTCGTCCTTCTGGAATCCGGCGACGACAGCCTGGCCTGTCGGCCGGATCGCGACCGCGTTGAGGCTGGTCGGGTCGCCGACGATTTGATCGCGCACGGTGCCGATCACGCCATAGGTCGGGTCGGAGTCGCCGCTGCCGGAGAACTGCTCCAACAGGCCCTCCTCCGCGTCGGTGGCCTGCGTGTTCGCAGTACCGACGGCGAGGATGCGCCCCGAGGGCGTCAGCGCCACATCGCTGGCTCCGCCACCGTCCACGTCGTCGCGTACGACGCCGCCCAATCCAAAGCTCGGATCGAGGTCGCCCCCTGCCGCGGTCGCGATTCCCGCGGCGATTGAACCGCACGCCAGCCCAACGGCCGCCACTACCGACACGACACCAGCCCTGCGCTTCATCCAAGCTCCTTTGGTCGTCTGAGTCAAGACGACCCGAGTCTCCGCGCTGCAGACGGGAAACTCAAGGGGAGCGCCACCGACATCACCACTGACATTCGCTGCTCAGGCACGCGCCAGGCGCGCGGGGTGGGTTACTTCTCGGTATCCGCGCCGGGGGTCGAGCCAGCGGCGTCGCCGGAGTCGTCGTCGCTCTTCGCCCCGACGCCGACCTTCTCGGGCTCGTCCTTCTTCTTGGCCTTCGCCGGGCTCTTGCGCGGCTTCACGAGCTTCAGCTTCAGGGGCTTGTCCTCGTCGTCGCCCTTGGCGTCGCGCTCGACGTTGACCGTCGTGCCGGGGGTCAGGTCGCCGGCCTTCAGCACCTCGTCGGCGAGCGGGTCCTCGATGTAGCGCTGGATCGCACGCCGCAGCGGACGGGCGCCCATGGCCGGGTCCCAGCCCTTGTCGACGAGCAGCTCCTTCGCCTCCTGGGTCAGGTCGAGCTGCAGCTCGTGCTCGGCCACCTGGGCGCGGACCCGGCTGATCATCAGGTCGACGATCTGCATGATCTCGCTCTTGGCCAGCTTGTGGAAGACGATGACCTCGTCGATCCGGTTCAGGAACTCGGGACGGAAGACCTTCTTCAGCTCGCCCATGATCTTCGACTTCATGTCCTCGTAGGTGACGCCGGTCTCGTC
>Ga0183260_10000863_pt1 | contig 25857 bp, 21 predicted proteins | sample AntDrymUQ4972206_2_FD_129768 | JGI IMG/M metagenome (GOLD analysis project Ga0183260, IMG submission 129768) | Polar desert sand microbial communities from Dry Valleys, Antarctica - metaG UQ497 (22.06) (version 2) (version 2) | ecosystem: Environmental > Terrestrial > Soil > Desert | place... | reverse complement strand
TCGGGAATTTACGCGGCGTACCCGAACGCGCCATCAACCAGCACCTGACACCGCCTCCCGGCGACCGGTACCGTGGCCGCCGCTGACCCCTTCCGTTCGGAGGCTTCATGAGACAGTTCCAGGTCCTGCGCTACGTCCGCCGGGTGACGATCGGCGCGGCATTGGCGGCCCTGAGTGTAGGTCTGACCATCGTGCCGGCCACAGCGTCCACCCCCAGCGACCTCGGGGCTGCCTCGGCGCCGCGGTTTCTCGGGGAGGACATCCTCCCGACCGGCCTGATCTTCGAAGGCACCGAAGTCGGGGGGCTGTCCGGGCTGACCTACGACGCCGTACGAGACGTCTACTACGCGATCTCCGACGACCGCAGCAACATCGATCCCGCCCGGTTCTACACACTGCGGATCGACCTCGCCGACGGATCTCTCGACGATGAGGACGTGTCGGTCGTCGGCGTCACCACACTGCGGGACCCGCGGGGGCGCGCGTTCGCCCCATCGAGCCTGGACCCTGAGTCGATCGCGCTCACCGAAGAGCGCACCCTCGTGATCACGTCCGAGGGCGACGCTTCGCTGCTCATCGACCCGTTCGTCCGTGAGTTCGGACTGTCCGGCCGGCAACTTGCCAATCTTCCGGTACCCGGCTACTACGACCCTGCCCCGGATGGAACCTCCGGCGTCCGCACCAACCTGGGCTTCGAGAGCGGGGGGTTCACCCCGGACGGTGACTACTTCTTCACCGGCACCGAGAACGCGCTGGCCCAGGACGGGCCGACGGCGACCTTGACCACGGCCAGCCCGTCACGGCTGTTGCGCTACGACTCGGCAGGCAGACTGGAACGCGAATTCGTCTACGTCGTCGAGCCGGTGCAAGAAGCTCCCACGCCCTCGGACGCTTTCGCGACCAACGGTCTGGTCGATCTGCTCCCGCTGACTCCGACCCGGCTGATCGCGATGGAGCGCAGCTTCTCCGTCGGCGCCGGCAACGACGTGCGCCTCTACTTCGTCGACACGGCTCGCGCAACCAACGTCCGGGGCCGAGCAGCCCTGCCCGCGGATCTGTTGGCGCTGCGGCCCGTGGACAAGTTCCTGCTCTTCGACCTGGACGCGCTGGGGGTCACGCTGGACAACCTCGAGGGACTCACGTTCGGCCCGCGTCAGCCCGACGGCAGCCAGACCGTCCTGATCGTCAGCGACAACAACTTCAGCCCCACCCAGTTCACCCAGTTCCTCGCGTTCACCATCGGCTAACCATCTGCGGGTAACTCCCGGCGGCCGTCGTAGGCGGGCGGTAGCTTCCCTGTCATGCCTGTCCGACGGAGCGCTTCGGTTGACTGAGCCGCGCCGGTCGAGTGCAGGGGGCGCGGCAAAGAGCTACCGGCTGGTCCGTACGCCACCCCGCCCTGCCGGACCGGCTCCGGTTCTCGACGCCGACCAACAGGTTGTCGTCGACCACGCCGGCGGGCCCTTGCTGGTTCTGGCCGGTCCGGGGACCGGCAAGACCACGACGATCGTGCAGGCGGTGGCAGCTCGGATCGCATTGGGTGTCGACCCCGAGCAGATACTGGTGCTCACCTTCAGCCGCCGGGCGGCTACGGAGTTGCGCGAACGGATCACCGAACGCGTTCATGCCACAGTCCGCGAACCACTGGCCCGCACCTTCCACTCCTACGCCTACGGGCTGCTGCGCCGGGCCGCCCAGCTGCGCGGAGAGCCGCCGCCGCGACTGCTGACCGGCGCCGAACAGGACCTGCTGATCCGCGAGCTGCTCAGGGGTGACCGGGCGGGTGAGGGGATCACCTGGCCGCACGACATCCGGGCAGCACTGGGCACGGCGGGCTTCGCCGGCGAGCTGCGCGACCTCGTCCTGCGGTGCATCGAGCGGCAGATCACCCCGGCCCGGTTACGGCAGTGGGGCAGGGCCCACGAGCGGCCTGAGTGGGTGGCCGTCGGGGACTTCCTACAGCAGTACCTCGGGGTTACCTCACTGGCCGGATCCAGCACCGTCGATGCTCGGGGTTACGACCCAGCCGAACTGGTACGCAGTGCTGGTGAGGAGCTGCGCGCTGATCGCGGCCTGCTCCGCACCGAGACCGACCGCCTGCGGTGGGTATTCGTCGACGAGTATCAGGACGTCGACCCGGCTCAGGTCGACCTGCTGCACCTGTTGGTCGGAGGGCACGGCAACCTCGTCGTGGTCGGCGATCCCGATCAGTCCATCTACCGCTTCCGGGGGACCGATCTGCGGGCGATGACCGATTTCACCGACCGCTTCACCCGGGCCGGCGGGAGAGTAACGCCTCAGATCGAGCTATCGGTCTCCCGGCGCGGCGGGGCGCACCTGTTAGCCAGGTCGCGGGTCGTTGCCGGGGGACTGCCGGGCGCGTCAGCCCATCGGCGGCTGGTGGCCGCGCCGGGTTTGCCGGTCGGTGAGGTCACCGTCGGCGTCTTCTCCACGGTGGGGGACGAGGCGGCCTGGATCGCAGGGAAACTGCGGGCGGCCCACCTGAATGACGCCACTCCGTGGTCGCAGATGGCCGTTCTGGTCCGCTCGACGACGCGCTCCCTGCCCACCCTGCGCCGGGCACTCGGTGCGGCCGGGGTTCCGGTGGCCGTGGCCGAGGAGGACCTGCCGCTGGCCGAGCAGCCGGCCGCCGCCGCGCTGCTGCTGTTTCTACGGGCCGCACTAGATCCTGACCTCATCGATGAGCCGACAGCCGAAGCGCTGCTGACCTCACCGCTGGGGCGCGCGGACAGCCTGGATCTCCGTAAACTGCGCCGGCTCTTGCGCCAGCTTGCCCGGGCAGCCGGCGCCCCGACCGGCGGGTTCGGCCCAGCCGGGTCGGCCAGCGCTGGACTGATCGCCGCTGCACTGGCCGAGCCGGTCGACCTGATCGCCTTGCCGGGCGGAGTGGGGGCGCCGGCCGCGCGGGTGGCAACTCTGCTGGAGTCGGTGCGCGCCATCGTCGGTGGAGGGGGCAGCGCCGAGGACGCGCTGTGGGCGCTGTGGAAGGGCAGTGGACTGGGCGGTTCCTGGGCGGCGGCGAGTGCGGCCGGGGGGGCGCGCGGGGAGGTTGCCGATCGGGACCTCGACGCGGTGCTGGCATTGTTCGACGCGGCCGGCCGCTTCGTCGACCGGCTGCCACACGTGCACCCGGCTGCTTTCGTGGATCATGTTGCTGCCCAACAGATACCGGTGGACGCCGGATCACCCCGGTCGCCGCGCGGAGAATCGGTGCGGATCCTGACCGCGCATGCGGCCAAGGGTCTGGAATGGGACGTCGTAGCCGTGGCCGCCGTACAGGAAGGGCTCTGGCCGGACCTGCGGCATCGGGGCACGATGCTGGGCACGGCCGAGGTGACCGATCTCGCGGCCGGACTGGACCCTCCCCCGCCCGGCACCGCTTCCAGCGCGCTGGCAGAGGAGCGGCGGTTGTTCTACGTCGCGGTCACCCGCGCGCGTCGGCGCTTGCTGGTCACCGCGGTCGACGGCGCCTCGCGCAGCGACGATGTTCCCTCCCGGTTCCTCGATCTGATCGATCCACTCGGACCGGAGCAAACGCGTCCGATCACCGAGGTGCACCGGCCGACGACGTTGCCGGCCCTGGTCGTCGAGCTGCGCCGGGTTCTGGAAGGTGACGCGGACAAGGTGCGCAAGGCCGGTGCTGCCAGGGCGCTACGCCGGCTGGCCGATGCCCGGGTCGCCGGCGCCGACCCGGCTTGCTGGTGGGGGCTGGTTCGGCTGTCCGACGCCGGACCGCTGGTCGCCGCAGACGAGTCGGTACGGGTGTCGCCGTCCAAACTCGACCGCTTCCTGGAATGTCCGCTGCGCTGGCTCCTGGAGACCGCAGGGGCCACGTCCTCGGACGGGTTCCGGCAGGCGGTGGGCACGGCACTGCACGAGGTCGCCGAACGGATAGCCAACGGAACCCTCGAGGTGACGCGGGCGCAGGAGGCGCTCACCGGCTTGATGACCGAATTGGACCCGGGGACCGGCTGGGTGCGGGCTGGAAACCTGGCCAAGGCCCACGACATGTTGAACCGGTTCCTGGCCTGGCTGGACTCCAACCCGCGCGAGACCGTGGCCATCGAAGCGGACTTCGCGATCGAGGTGGGCCGGGCCACGATCACCGGCCGGGTGGACCGGCTCGAGCGCGACGCCCGAGGCCGGCTGGTTGTCGTGGACCTCAAGACCGGTTCCTCGAAAGTGCGCGCAGACGACCTGCCGCGCAACGGTCAGCTCGGGCTGTACCAGGTCGCGGTCACCTCCGGCGGCTTCGGTCCTGGCGAGGTGTCCGGGGGAGCCGCCCTGGTCCAGCTCCGGGCCGGTAGCACCAAGAGCGCCGAACAGCGACAGGGCCCGCTTGTGGAGGATCCCGAACCCGACTGGGTGGTCGAAGCCCTCGGCGAAGCCGTCGAGGGGATGTCGGCGGCAACCTTCTCGGCACGGGCCAACGCCGGCTGTGACCGCTGCCCGACCCGGCGCAGTTGCCCACTGCATGCCACCGGCCAGCAGGTGACCCGATGAGCCGAGAGCGAGCGATCAGCGCAGCGAGCGAGGCTCGAAGAACAACATGGTCTGCCGACGGTTTGGCGCGGGCTCTCGGTCAGCCGCGCCCGACACCGGAACAGCGGGCGGTCATCGACGCGCCGTTGACACCCGGTTTGGTGCTCGCCGGCGCCGGCTCGGGCAAGACCGAGACGATGGCCGGCCGGGTCGTCTTCCTGATCGCCAATGAGCTTGTCGCCCCAAACCAGATCCTCGGCCTGACCTTCACCCGGAAGGCCGCCGGCGAACTGGCCGAGCGGATCCGGCACCGCCTGGCCCGGTTGGTCAGCGTCGGCGGCCTCCCGGCAGACGTGTCTGCGGCGATGGAGAACGCCGGACCACGGGTGGCGACCTACAACTCCTACGCCGCCGGGATCGTCGTCGAGCACGGGCCGCGGATCGGGGCCGAGCCCGGTGCGGAGGTGATCGGCCAGGCGATGAGCTGGGGGCATGCCGCGAGCCTGGTCGAGGACTACGCCGGCGACATGACCGATGTGGTCCTGGCGCCTAGCACGGTGACCGTCGACGTCCTGGCCCTATCGGCAGCACTGGCCGAGCACGAGGTGAGCCCGGACGAGCTGCGCGAATTCACCGCCAAGCTTCTCGAGCGAATCGAGGGCTTGCCTCGGACCGGCAGCTACTCCCGAAATCCGGTGTACGCCAAGGTCCGCCCGCTTCTCGAACGCCAGCGCGTCCGGCTCAAGCTGCTGCCGTTGGTGGAGGCCTATCAGGCCCGCAAGCGCGCGGCGGGCGTCATCGACTACTCCGACCAGGTGTCGCTGGCCGCTCGGATCGCCGGCCAGTCACCGGTGGTCGGGGCGCTGGAGCGCCAGCGGTATGCCGCCGTACTGCTCGACGAGTTCCAGGACACCAGCTATGGGCAGCTCGAGCTCATGTCCCGACTGTTCGGCGGCGGTCATCCCGTGACCGCGGTGGGAGACCCCTCGCAGGCGATCTATGGCTGGCGAGGGGCATCGACGGGCAACATGCGCGAGTTCGCCCGACGGTTCGGCACCGCAGCGGCCAGCAGCGAGGTGTTTGCGCTGTCGGTGAGTTGGCGCAACGGCGCGGGCATCCTCGGAATCGCCAACGACATCGCCGAGCACTGCGCTGACGAGACGCTGCCCGTTGTGACCTTGACACCGGCTCCCACCCGTACCCACCCGGGCGAGATCTGTTGCTCCCTGCACGAGGACCAGCACAGCGAAATCACCTGGCTGGCCGACCAGATCGCCGGTCGCTGGGCGGTACGCCGGCCCGGTGAGGCCTTCGCCGTGCTGTCCCGGGCCCGCGCCCTGTTGCGGCCGGTCGCTGCCGAACTCCGAGAGCGCGACGTGCCGGTCGAGGTGCTCGGGCTCGGCGGCCTGATCGACGAACCCGAGGTGGCCGACGTGATAGCAACTCTGCGGGTCATCTCCGATCCCAGCTCCGGTGACGCGATCGGTCGGCTACTGGTGGGGCCGCGGTGGCGGATCGGGCCACGTGACCTGATGGCGCTGGGTCGGCGGGCGCGCTGGCTGACCCGACAGCAGCTGCACCCGGAGCAGCCGGCATGGCCCAACGCATCCGCAGACACCGGCCCGTCCGCACCCTCGGATGCAGGACCAGAGCTGGCGCCCGCGCCCGCCCTACCGGCACCCGCCGTACCGCCGCCCGCCGAGCCGGCGGCTCAGGAGGAGACCGGCAGTCTGATCGAGGCGCTGGACGATCTCGGTCCGGCATCGGCGTACTCCGACGAGGGGCACCGACGGCTCACCACCTTTCGTGACGAGCTCACCCGATTGCGCCGGTGCAGCGGGGTGTCGGTGGCCGACCTGATCGATGACGTCGTCGGCACCCTCGGACTGGGGATCGAGGTAGCCGTACGACCTGGTGTCAGTCAGGTCCGCGCCCAGGCTCATCTGCAGGCGTTGCACGAGGTGGCCGAGGAGTTCACCAGGATTGTGGAGATTCCCTCCCTGTCGACCTTCCTCAACTACCTGGCCGCTGCCGAGGACGAGGAACGTGGCCTGGAGCCGGGAGAGGTCGAGACATCAGACGAAGCGGTTTCCCTACTGACCGTGCACGCGGCCAAAGGCTTGGAGTGGGACGTCGTTGCCGTTCCGGGGCTGACCATGGATGTCTTCCCGCAGAACGTGTCGGCCCGGACCGAGCACTGGCTGACAGATCCCGGCCATCTCCCGGTGTCGCTGTGCGGGGATCGGGACTACCTACCCGACCTCGACCTGACCTCGGTGCACGATCAGAAGGGGGCCGAGACCGCCTATCTCGACGCCAAGCAGGCCTACAAGGATGCCGCGGCGATCGAAGAATGGCGCCTTGCCTACGTGGCGGTGACCAGAGCCCGCGACGCCTTGCTGTGCTCGGGCAGCTGGTGGACGCCTGGTGTCACGTCCGCTCGCGGCGCCTCTGCGGTGCTCGACCTCGTCCGCCAGCACGCCATGGCCAGCGAATCGACCGGTAGCCAGATCTCGGTGTGGGCTCCAGCGCCGCAGGACGATGCGTCGAACCCGATGTCGGACCAATTCCCGGAACTGCAGTGGCCGGTGGACCCACTGCCTGCGGGTCGCCGGATCGCCCGGGAGGCGGCCGCGGCCATGGTCGCCGATCCTCCCGAGGATCCGATGACCCTGGACTCGCTTGCCTGGAATGCAGAGGTCGACCTCCTGCTGACCGAGCGGGATCGGGGGCAGACGGCCACGATCGACGTCGCTGTACCCGCGCAGCTGTCGGTCTCGGACCTGGTGACGCTACGGCGGGACCCGGATCGGCTGGCCCACCGGATCCGCCGCCCGTTGCCGGCCGCCCCGGCGCCGTTGGCCCGCCGAGGCACGGCTTTCCATGCCTGGCTAGAGCAGCGCTTTGGGGCCACTCGGCTGGTCGACCTGGATGAGCTGCCTGGTTCTGCCGACGAGGCAGCCGCCAGCGACCTCGACCTCGAGGAGCTCAAGGCGGCCTATCTGAGCAGCGAGTGGGCCAACCGGGAACCCACCGAGGTCGAGGTGCCCTTCCACGTCCGGATCGGTGACGGGTTGGCGCTGCGGGGTCGGATGGATGCCGTATTCGGCGACCCCCGATCGGGTTTCGAGGTGGTCGACTGGAAGACCGGCGCCGTGCCGACGGGTGCTGACAAGCAGGCCGCGGCGATCCAACTAGCGGCCTACCGGTTGGCCTGGGCATCGCTCGCCGGCGTAGCGGTGGATCGGGTCAGCGCTGCCTTTGTCTACGTACGGCACGACGAGACGGTACGGCCGGCCGACCTCGCCACCGTGGCAGAACTGCTCGCGCTGGTCACGTCGCTGCCGACCGGGTGAGCTGTGGGCTCACGGCTGTTCAGGCGCGCTCGAGCCCCGCAACCTCGCCGAGGAGCCGGATCGAGTGCTCGGTGATCGGGCTGGCGACGAGGATCACCTCGTCGGCTCCGGCCTCGGCGAGCCCGCGGAGGTGCTTGCCGAGGTGCTCGACGGGCACCCCCGGGGCCTCGGGCCGCGACGCTCGCTGGTCGGCGCTCGGATCCACGATTACCAGGGCACACGCACTGCGGGCGATGTCTCCAGGCTGGCGGCCGGCCATCAGCACCGCTTCGGTGATCCGTTCGTTGAGCGCCGAGAACCCGGCTACGGAGTTGCCGTACCAGTCGTACCAGGTGTTCCAGGCCTCGACATGTGGCAGCGTGAGGGCCAGCATCCGCGGCCCGTTGGAGCCGATCATCAGCGGCACACGACGGTGCGGGCGCGGGATCAGGACGGCGTCATCGAGCTGGAGATACTCCCCGACCGCAGTGACTCGATCACCGGCCAGCAGCCTGCGAATGATCGCAAACGACTCGGCGAAACGCGCTACCGGATGGTCGGAGGCGATCCCGAACGCGCGGAACTCGGTCTGGTTCCAGCCCGCGCCGAGGCCGAACACGAAGCGACCGCCGCTGACCTCGTCGAGGGTCGCAGCCATCTTGGCCAGCAGCCCGGGCGGGTGGAAGCCGACACAGGCCACCAGCGGACCGAGGGTGATGCGGTCGGTCGCCGCGGCCAGGGCAGCTAGCAGTGTCCAGGCCTCCCAGGGCCCGCGCTCCGGTCGTCCGTCACCGCGAAACAGGAGATGGTCGCCGAGCCAGATCGAGTCGAAGCCTGCCTCCTCGGCGGCCCGAGCCATAGCGAGGTACTCCGGCCAGCGAACGTCGCGCTCTACCTCTGGCAGCTGGATCCCCACCCGCAGCGGCACCGGTGAAGCCATACGACCGCGGAAGGCTCGGCGAGCTGAGTTGCTACTTCGCGGCGAGTACGTCGGCTTTCAGGATCTCCGGCGGACTGGAGAGCAGCCGGTCGGCGTTCTGCATGAGGGCGGCGGCGATCGGACCATCGAGGTGAGTCTGACGCTCGGTGTCGCTCGGGAATGCGTCCACGATCCAGAAGGTCGAGTCGTCGGTACGCAGCGCCATCCAGATCACCGTTCCGGCCTCCTGGTTGGCCAAGTCGAGGGCGCCGGTCAGGAACTGAGCCACCTCGTCCTGGGTGTCGTCCTTGGCGACCATCTTGACCACGAGTGCCTTGCTGACCATGAAACTGCCTCCGATGCGTCGGGACGGCTGTCTTGCCGCATTCCCCACGCTAGTCGACACGTGACGACCCTTGCACCGCCGCCAGTGCGGTGACGACCGGATCGGTGCCGGGTGGTGGCGCAGTCCCGTCGCCGACCGATGCGACATCGAGTCGTCGTAGCGCCGAGAACACCACGTCCCGATCGGTGGTTGCCCAGAACGCAGGCATCGAGGCCCGGAGAAAGCTGGCGTAGCGAGCACTGGCCAGCCGGGAGTCCAGGACCGCGACCACCCCGCGGTCGGTCGCCGTCCGGATCAGGCGTCCGGATCCTTGCGCCAGCAGCAGGGCGGCGTGACTGGCAGAGACTGACATGAACCCGTTTCCGCCGGCGCGCGTCACCGCCGTCGCCCGAGCCGACATCAACGGGTCATCCGGGCGCGGGAACGGGATCCGGTCGATGAGGACCAGCTGACAGGTGGGCCCGGGCACGTCCACGCCCTGCCACAGGGACAGCGTTCCGAACAGGCACGTTCGCGGGTCCGCGGCGAAGGCAGCCATCAACGTCGGGGTGGCGTCGTCGCCCTGACAGAGCACCGGTACGTCCAGGCGCTCACGCATCGCCTCGGCAGCGGCCTCAGCGGCCCGGCGCGAGGAGAACAGGCCGAGGGTACGTCCACCCGCAGCCTGGACCAGGGCGGCGATCTCGTCCATCCCGGGGGCGCCCAGACCGTCCCGGCCGGGCGGCGGCAAGTGCTTGGCGACGTACAGGATGCCCTGCTTCGGGTAATCGAAGGGACTGCCTACGTCCTGACCCCGCCAGGCGGGGGCGTCGTTTCCGGTCAGCCCGAGTGCTTCGGCCGTCGCGTCGAAAACGCCACCGACGGTGAGCGTGGCCGAGGTGAGGATCACCGTCCGCTCGGCGAACAGCCGCTCGCGCAGCAGCTCGGCAACCGAGAGCGGGGCGACCTGCAGCAGGCGCCGGGGCGCTCCCGGCCCGTAGTCGGACACCGACAGCCAGGACACGTCCTCGTCGGATTCCTTGGTCAGCCTCTCGGCGACGTCGAAGATCTCCGACAGGGCACCCCGCGCGAGCTGCTGGGCTCCCTGGTTGCCGGCGGTCTCGAGGAGCGCAACGGCGGCTGGAAGCGAGGTCAGGGCCCCGCGGGCCGCATCCCGTACCGCTGCCACAGCGCGATGCAGCGCCTCGGGGAGCACGTCGGGGAAGCGTCCGCCCTCCAGATCATCGAGTGCTGCGGACAGCTCGGCTGCTGCATCGGTCAGCCGATCGGAGTCCACCTCCGCGTGCCGGGCAGCGGCCCCGGCCGCGGCCGAGACAGATGCCGGGCTGAGCTGATCGGAGATGACGCCGGTGACCCGGTCGGCCAGTTCATGGGCCTCGTCGATGATCACCACCTGGTGCTGCGGCAGCATGGCTCGGCCCTCGAAGGCATCGATGGCGAGGAAGGCGTGATTCGTGACGACGATGTCGGACTCGCGCGCCTTGGCCCGGGACAGCTCGCTGAAACAGGTCGCCGCCTGCGGGCAGCGTTGCCCGCCAAGGCATTCATGGGCTGTCACCGAGACCTGCCGCCACGCTCGATCGGGCACCCCCGGCACAAGCTCGGATCTGTCACCGGTCTTCGAGGACTCGACCCATTCCCGAAGCCGTACCACCGCCGCCCCCAACGATGAGGCCGGGCCGCTGGCTGCGGCCGCGTCGAAGAGGGTCGGCTCCTCCGCGGGATACCCACCGGCCAGCTTGTGCCGGCAGGCATAGTGCGCCCGGCCCTTGACCAGCGCCACCTCGGGTCGCCGGTAGAGCAACGGTTCGAGAGCATCGACGAGCGCCGGTAGATCGTGGTCCACGATCTGAGCCTGCAGAGCCAGCGTCGCCGTAGATACCACGACCGGTTCACCGTTCTGGACCGCGTGCCGTAGCGCCGGCACCAGGTAGGCCAACGACTTCCCGGTTCCGGTGCCGGCCTGGACGAGAAGATGCTCGTCGGTGCGCATCGCCGCCTCGACGGCGGTTGCCATCTGTTGCTGGCCCGAGCGCGGAGTCCCGTCGATCGCACTCACAGCGACCGCAAGCAGATCGGCTACCGGCGGAATCACCGGAGAGCGGGATCGTCCGGGCACTGGTCGAGGGTAGGGCTGTTCACCACGTCAAGGGAGCAGGCGGCGGTAGCGGACCTCGTCGATCGGCGGCCCGAAGGAGTCGTCGGTGCGCTCCATGCCGTCCGCAGCCCACCCGGCCGCCTCGTAGAACCTGCGGGCCCGAGAGTTTCCGGTCGCCACCCACAGGACGGCCTCGGGGAATCCGAGCCGGCTCAGTTCAGCTGTGGCGGCGAGGAGGAGTCTCTGCCCAGACCCCGCCCCCACACGTTCGGGTCGAGGTTGATCGCGTACAGCTCGCCGAGTTCCGATCCGCTCGCCTCGGAGTCGCGCACCGGCCCGACGATGGCGAATCCCACGGGATCGTCCCCGGGTTCGGTACAGACCACCAGCCTCGACGACCCTGGGCGGGCTGTGCCCAAGGCCCGCGCCCACATGTTGCCGCGCTCGACTGGATCGAGTCCGTCGAGGAAGGCATCCGGCATTATGCCGCGATAGGCGGCCTGCCAGGCCCGCACATGCACCCGGCCCAGGGCCGCAGCATCCGCCGGCACGGCGAGGCGGATCTGTGCCGACGGCGCGGTCATGTACTGGATATCTGGTCGAGGATGGCCGCCGTCAACTGGTCCGGCGCGTGCTCCGGAATCCAATGCGAGACGCCATCGAGAATGACGAAACGATATGTGGCGTCGACGAATTCGCCACACTTCTGCGCTGCCGCCTGACCCACCGCGAGATCTTCGGTACTCCACACGTACGTCGTCGGCACTGCGACCGGTGGCATGTCGGCGACCTCCTGGCGGCTCATGGCGCGGTACCAGTTCAGCGTTGCGGTCAGAGCGCCGGGCTCCGAGAGCACCGCCACGTAATGCTCGACGGCGTCGGCGGGCAGGCCGGTGAGCATCCTTCGCAGCCGTCGGGCGCCGTCCTCGAGCAGGACCTGTTCTGCCTTGCCCTCCTTCCAGAACAGCAAGATGTAGGCGGAGCGCTCCTGCTGGTCGCTGTCGTTGCGGAAGGCCCAGCCGAAGGCCAACGGATGCGGTACGGCGACAGCGGTCAGCGAGCGGACGCGTTCGGGATGCCAGGTGCCAAGGCACCAGGCGACGTTCGCGCCCCAGTCGTGGCCGACGACGTCCACAGTGGAGATGTCGAGGGCATCGAGGACGCCGATCGCGTCGGAGACGATGGGGCGCATTCCGTAGGCCTCGACCCCGGAGGGACGCGCGCCGGGAGAATATCCACGCTGATCGGGCACGATCACGCGGTGCCCAGCCCGTACCAGGTTCTCGCGTACGGCGTCCCAACTACGTCCGGTCTCCGGGAACCCGTGCAACAACAGCACGGGTCGACCGTCCTGCGGCCCGTCCACGGTGACGTCGAAGGTCAACTCGGCTACCGATATCTGCATACGATCGAGCCTGCCAGAGTGTGGTCGTGGATCGGAGTCCCGTGCAGCAGTTCGGTCCGTACCGGATCGAGGGCGTGCTCGGCCGTGGCGGGATGGGCGCGGTCTACCGGGCCTACGACGAGACCCATGACCGGCACGTCGCCCTCAAGTTGCTCACCGAGAGCTTGGCCGACGACGCCGGTTATCGGGAGCGTTTCCGGCGCGAGTCGCAAGTGGCCGCCCGGCTGCGGGACCCCCACGTGATCCCGATCCATTCCTACGGCGAGATCGACGGCCGGCTGTTCCTGGACATGCGGCTGGTCGAGGGGGAGGACCTCGGCGAAGCACTCGACCGCGACGGGCCGATGTCCCCGGAGCGGGCGGTCAACATCATCGCCCAGGTCGCCCGGGCCCTGGATGCTGCACATGACGATGGACTGATCCACCGCGACGTCAAGCCGTCCAACGTGCTACTCAGCAACCCGGGCAGCGGCGACGACTTCATCTATCTGGTCGACTTCGGCATCGCTCGCACCATCGGCTCGGGCAAGGCGGCTGCGCTCACCCATACGGGGGCGGCCCTGGGCAGCTTCGACTACATGGCACCGGAACGCTTCCTCGCGGTAGCCGTCGATCGCCGTACCGACGTGTATTCACTGGCCTGCCTGCTCTACGAGTGCCTGATGGCGAGCCGGCCGTTCAACGGCGATGGCCTGCCGACCCTGATGTATGCCCACCTCAACGTGCCGCCGCCGAGCCCCTCCACCCAACGATCCGGCATTCCCTACGGCCTAGACCAGGTGATCGCGACCGGAATGGCCAAGCGGCCCGATCAGCGCTTCGCCCGGGCCGGCGAACTCGGGGCCGCGGCTCGAGCGGCCCTTGCCGGTGCCCGGTCCCAACCGTGTCACCCGTGGGGTCCCGGCCCATCCGGAAACCACGGCCGCCACCCTGGGCCGTGGTCGGGTCCGCCGCACCCAGGCACGCCCTACCCCGGCCCTGGCAGTGACCCCGAGCTCAGACGACCCTCACCACCAGTTCCCGCCGGGCCACCACCCCGTCCGGGATCGGTCCCCGGTCGGGTCCAGGTGCCACCGGTCGACCCGGGATCGCGGCGGGGCCGGCTGGTGGCGGCGGCCATCATCGCGGTCGTGGTGCTCGCCATCGCAGTAACCCTCGCCGTGACGCTGGGTACTGGCGCGAATCCCTCGACGACAGCGCCGGCCGCGATGACGAGCACCGCCAGCGCTACCCCGAGCGAGGAGTTGCCGGCGGGTGGCATTCTCGACGGTGCCGGCGGTTCCGGCGCACAGGAGCGGGCTGGACCGGCTGACCCGACCGACGAGTCTGCCCTGCGTGCTCTGATCCCGCTCGACTTCACCGCGAGCCGCTGTACGGCCACTGGGAGGCCGGTCGACGACGGTTCGCTGGCTGCCTTGACCTGCGGCGCGAGCATCTCCGCACCCGGTGCCAACGCGAGCGATTTCTTCCTCTACGAGAACGGCGATGACCTAGACGGGGCCTTCCAGACCTACGTACAGGAGCGCTCGCTGGACGAACTTCCGTCGAATGATGGGGCCGAATGCGGTGCCGAGCAGGGGTTCGGCGAATACACCCAGGGCGGGCCGGTAGTGGGCGCACTCGCCTGTTACATCGACTCCCAGAACACCGCCCACCTGGTCTGGACCAACACCGAACTGAAGGTCTTCGCGATCACCTCCGCGGCCAGCGGTGACGCGGCCGGGTTGCGCGCGCTCTACGACTGGTGGGTGGCCCGCGGGCAGATCACCCGCCGCTGACTCACGGCGCACCGTGCAGGGGTTCGAAGACGAAGCTGCGCTCCCCGATGCGTACCTGCATGCCGGGCAGCATCCGGATCGGCTGACCCGGGACGAGGGCCGACCAGTGCTCGGCGCCCCGCTCGGCGACCAGCGTGCCGTTCGCCGAGCCACAGTCGACCAGCAACACATCCCAGTCCTCGAGCCGGATCTCGGCGTGCCGACGCGAAATCATTCCGCCGGTGTCGAAGAGCACCAGCGGGCGCAGCCGTCCACTGCGTACCCGCTCGTCGATGTCGGGTTCGCGGCCAAGCAGATAGCTCTCGTCCAAGGCGAAGCTGGCCCCGTTGTCGAAGACCAACAGCCCCAGCGGTGGCCGCGGTCCTTCGACGTAGACGCCCGTGCTCTCGGCCATCCTGATGCCGCAGAGCGCACAGAACAACGCGCGCGGGTCGTTGAGGTGGCCGGCCCGGCAGCGATACCCATGAACGCGGGTACCAGCCAGCGGCTCGCCGCCCTGCGCTATGGCGATCGCCGGCAGTTCAGTCGGGGGCGAGGCCAAGACGGCGGCGCTTCCAGGAACGACCCCGGCACGCAGATCGAAGGGTCGAGCCGGCCGGTGATCCGGCGCCGCGCTGGTGGACTCCGCGCCGGATCCCCCGAGACGTAGGAGCAGCGGAGCAGGTGGCCAATCGACCTCGCGGGTCAGTAGGACGCCTTCGTCGCAGACCAGGCGCCATCCGCGCTCGGGCACCGCCGCCGTCCCGGTCCCTGCGAGCACGATGGCCAGCCCGTCGTCGACCGCGGCGACCAGAGCGAGATCGGAGGGACCGCCGCCGGTCTCGAACAGTGAGCGCAGTTCACGACTCAGGCGGCACCCCGGCGCCCGAGTGTCGCCCTCGCCGCCGGTCTCGAGCAGGTGCAAGACGGTGTGCAGGACGAGGTCACCCTCGTCGGAGGCTGGTGTCCCGGCCACGAGCAGGACGCCGGGCATCCGGGCCACGACATCGGACCCGGGCCGGATCGTGACCGTCATCCGGTCGAAGGCGACCTCTTGGCTCACCCGAACAGCCTCCCTCCACGCCAGCGTCGACGGACGAGCAGGACCCGGATCGGTCCGGAGAGCACCGCCCAGATGAGCAGCCAGGTGGAGATGAACAGAGTCCAGAATCCGCGAGCGGTCACCGGTACGTCCCATAGCCAGGTGCCACTGTCCAGCAGCAGCCAGAGCACCAGTCCCTCGGGCACCCCGGCCAGCAGCGAGAACCCGGTGGGCCAGTCCTTGTCCCATCGGAACTGTTGCAACAGGTGGTAGGCCAACTCCCAGGCCACGCCAAGCACGATGATCAGTCCCAGCACGGTGAACGACATCTCGTAGGACGAGCCCAGTGGCAGCCTCGTCGGCAGGATCGGCGTGACCAGCGCGGTCCAGATCCCGCCGATCACCCCGAACAGCACGATCCGGGTCTGGATCCGGCCGGCCAGCGAATAGGTCATCGAGCGCTCAGATGGGCCGGTTGGCGGCCCAGCGCACCCATTGCCGGACCGACCTCGAGACATCCAGACGAGCGCAGAACCCCTGGGCGGCGAGGTCGTCGGCGATCTCCTGCGCGGCGATCTGGAGCCCGAGGAAGGTGTCCTCCCCGGCGAGGTAGCCGCCGTGGGTCGCCGCACCCGAGGCGTAGAGCCGGCCCTTGCCGCTGCGCGTGCCTCGCACCTCGAAGGAGGGGTCCACATCCAAGCCGCCCAGTGGATTCCGACCCGCATTCGAATGGTGCAACAGGTCGGCGAGGATCCGCTGCTCGCCGATGTCGGGCTGCAGTCCGGTGCAGTCGACGACGAAGGACACCTGCGCCATCAGGACGCTGTCCCGCGCCTGGATCCGCGCCGAGATGAGGTCATCGGATTGGGGGTCGAGCGCCTCGACCTCGCCGGCGACGGTCGAATACCAGCCCTGCGCGCGTGCCGTTGCCAGTTGGGCGTGCCAGTCCTTGCGATACGGCGTCGACGGGCCGCCGAGCGAGTCGTAGAACTCCACTCGTCCGGCCCCTTCAGTTGCACCAGCTCGATCGCGTAACTGCCCACCCCACACCGCCTTTGGCTCGTCAAAGGCCTGATAGGCGAAGCCGTCACCGCCGTTGCGCCGCATGAACCTGGGTCCCTGCGGTCCGGGGACGTCGTGGCTCAGGAGATGTACAACCCGCGTCTGCAGTCCGTGGGCGTTGCGTTCCTCGATCAGCCGATGCACCACCCGGGCGGCAACGATCCCGGAACCTCGGACCATGACCGTGCCCGGCCGCCGTCGCAGCTGGTCGTAGACGTGCTCGTGCGGTTCGTAGGCGCTCACCACCCGGCTGGAGTTCCGGGTCGACGCCCGGTAGGCAGCCAGCTCAGGGAGAAATCGCAATCCGGCGTACCCGACGGCCAGATGCACGTGCGCCGACCGGAACGCGATCCGCCTGGCTCCAGTGGCCCGCTCCGGTGGGGTGAGGACGGTGAAGTAGCCGCCGGCCTCCCGGCGACGAACCATCCGTACCTGTCCCTGGGTGACCATCTCCGGATACCGGATCCGGCGGGCTTCGCGGGCCAAGGCGTCGAGCACCTCACCCAGGCGCGGGGTGTAGTGCTCGCCGCAGATCGGTTCGGTGAGCACCTGCCAGAGCGGCCGGAGTGAACCACGAACCGTGTCCGCGCCGAATGCCTCGCGCACGGCAAAGGACGGGAAGCCCCAGAGATTGTCGGGACAGGACGAGGAGTCCGAGCGCAGCCGGTCCCCGCGCGAGATCTGGGACACCCGAGTCAGATACGCGAAGCTCTCCCAGGGAGCGCTCAGCGGCGTGAGCACCTGCAGAGATTCGGGCCGGACCCCGCAGATCCGCAGGTGGTCGACCAACGCGAACGTGCCCAGTCCGCCGCCGACGCAGACCATCGGTGCATCGGCGATCGGGATGCCGGCCTCGAAGAGCAGCTGCTCGGACCAGATGTCGGCATCAAGGAGCTTCCGGGTCAGGTCACCGGTACGAGCAACGAAGGGCCCGGCGGCGGTCATGATGCGGTCACGATAGTGCGGCTGGTGGCCCTGGCTCGGGACGTCGCGCCCACCTGGACCCTCGCCGTACCCTGTGCACGTGACGGACACGTCCACTGCGGGGTGGTACCCCGACCCGGAAGGCCGCCCAGGTCTGGAGCGCTGGTGGAACGGCGTGGGCTGGAGCGAGTCGATCCGGCCCGTGTCGAGTTCCGGCACGGTGCTCACGGCACAGAACCATGACCGGGTCATCACGCAGTACGGGACCAGGTACGCCTCAGCCATCGGCGCGGACACCGACTACTGGGAGCGGCAAGCAACGCCGCAAGGGCCACGGCCGGCCGAAAGCTTCCAGCCGGAGCCGGCGGTCCCGGTCAGCGCACGGCAGGTCGGGGCCGGCGGGGGGTCGCGCGCTGCCTGGATTGCCGGGCTCGTCGGCGCTGTCGTACTGGTGCTGATCATCAGCGTCGTCATCTTCGTCGGGGGTAGTTCGGACGATCCTGGGCTGCCGATCGCCACCGGCGGGCAAACGGAGGCGCCGTCCCGGCCGCCGGGTCAGACCCGGATCGTCGACGAGGAGGCCGGTGTCGCCTATCCGTATCTCGGAGCGTATTGGCTGGAGTTCGTCAACGAGGTGGAGGAGACCACGTCGACGGCGGGGCAGTACATCGTGACGCAGGAGGTGGTGCCCTCCGGTGGCCAATTCATCGCCCAGGTCACGTCGGGTCCGCTGCAGGCAACGTTCGGGTACGCCGGGCCGAGCACCTTCGCCGGCACCATCGCCGCCGTGCAGGCCAGCGTCCGAACGAACTACTACCCCGCCCCCAACGACATCGAGGTGCTGCGTGACGAGGCCGTCACCGTCGACGGCGCCGCGGCCTATCTCCTGGAGTTCAACCTGAACTGGGACGTCGCCGGCTACGACTCGACGGGGGAGCGGGCGGCGCTGATCCTGATCGAGACCGGACGGCCGGCTCCGGCGCTGATCTACATCTCGATCCCGAACACGCACGCCGAGCTCTACGGCATCGTCGACCGGGTGATCACCGAGATCGACGTCCTGAACTGAGCCTGCGCCGGCGCACCGACGACCGGCCTTCGGATCAGCAGCTATCGTCGCGCGGGTGCCCGTCCGCGTCCCGACCCTGCCCGCCCATCCCCTGCACCGCCTGACCCTGGACAACGGGCTGCGCGTCGTCCTGGCGCCGGATTCGACCGCGCCAGTGGTCGCGGTCGCGGTGTACTACGACGTCGGGATGCGCAGCGAGCCATTGGGCCGCACCGGATTCGCCCATCTCTTCGAACACGTCATGTTCCAAGGCTCGGCGCAGCTACCCAAACTGGAGCATGCCCGCCAGGTGCAGGGAAGCGGTGGGATCTTCAACGGCAGCACGCACCTGGACTACACCAATTACTTCGAGGTACTACCGGCCGGCGCGCTGGAGCGGGCGCTGTTCTGTGAGGCCGACCGGATGGCAGCACCCCTGCTGACCCAGGAGACCATCGACAACCAGATCGACGTGGTCAAGGAGGAGATCCGGGTCAACGTCCTGAACCGGCCGTACGGCGCCTTTCCGTGGTTGCAATTGCCTGAGGTGCTGTTCGACTCCTTCGCCAACACCCACAACGGCTACGGCGACTTCGTCGACCTGGAAAGCGCGACCGCCGAGGATGCCGCTGCTTTCTTCGACTCCTATTACGCGCCCGGAAATGCTGTGCTAGCCGTGGGCGGGGACTTCGACGTCGAGCAGGTGACGCAGTGGGTAGAGCGGTACTTCGCGGGAGTACCTGCTCGTACGACCCCGCAGCGTCCACCCTTCGCCGAGCCCGCCCTGGCCGAGGACCGGCACGCCGAAGTCGTCGATCCGCTCGCCGTGACACCGGCGCTGGCCATCGGCTGGCGGGTTCCCGACCCGGTGGGGGACTTCGAGGGGTTCCTGCCCTACGTCGTGTTGAGCGAACTGATGTCGGACTCCGACGCCTCGCGGCTGGAACAGCGCCTCATCCACCGCGATCACCTGGCGCTGTATCAGGCGATGTACCTCGGGCTGTTCGGTGACCCGTTCGATGCTCGAGACGCCACAGCGCTGATGTTCCAGGCCCACCATGGACGGGACGTCAGCGCCGGACAGGTTCTGGCCGCCGTCAAGGAGGAGCTGAAATCGGTGGCCGAGGAGGGTGTCGGTGAAACCGAGCTCGCCCGGGTGCAGGCACGGATCGCCGCGCAGCTGCTGCGTCAGGCCGACCCGGTGCTCGGTCGTATCCAGGGGTTTGCTGCCGGGGAGTTGATCCACGGCCGGGCGGAGTTCGCGACCGAACTACCGGGTCGGCTGGCGCAGGTGGACGCCGGATCGGTAGCCGCGGCGGCGTCCGCGCTGGGCACCCAGCACCGAGCCGTACTGGAGCTGGTTCCAGGGGCGCGAGCGTGAGCCTCCTGGGCGAGGATCCGTCCGCGATGGTCCTGCCGCCTTTGATCGAGGCACGGTCGGCGCGGGCACCTCGGGCGGCCGCCGCGACTCTGCCCAACGGGCTGGACACGATGGTCGTACGACGCCCTACCGTTCCGATGGTCGAGGTGCGACTGCACATCCCGCTACCGATGGCCAACAGCCGCACCGCAGCAGCCGCCATCGCGCGTGGCTCCTTGATGTCGTCATCGATGCTGTTCGGAACCGCCCAGCGCGATCAGCGCCAACTTGCCAACGACCTCGCAGCCGTGGGCGCGGACCTGGCCGTCTCGGCCGACGCGGATCGGCTGCTGTTCTCGACGGCGGTCCTGCGCACCGGACTGTCCACTGTGCTCGATCTGCTTGCCGAGATCCTCACGTCGGCGTCCTACCCGTCGGCAGAGGTGGTGGCCGAGCGCGATCGGCTGGGTCAACGGATCGCGATGGCGCTCACCCAGCCGGGCGTCGTCGCCCGGATGGCGCGTTCCCGGCGGCTGTTCGGCGACCACCCGTACGCACACACCATGCCTGACCCGTCCATGGTGGCCGAGCTGGACGCAGGCACGCTGCGGCGCAGCCATCGCGACCGGGCACGGCCGTACGGTGCAACGCTTGTCGTCGTCGGCGACGTACAGCCGGCGACAGTGGCCAAGCAGGCGAGTTCTGCCTTTGCGGACTGGGTCGGTCCTGCGCGGGGCTCGAGGGTCCTGACGCTGCCGGACTTCGAGCCGGGCGGGATCACCCTGGTGGACCGGCCCGGTGCCGTGCAGTCCAACATCCGGATCGGTGGCGCGGCGGTGGGCCGTCGTGATCCGGCCTACGCCGCACTGAAGTTGGCCAACCTGATCTTCGGTGGCTACTTCTCCTCACGGTTGACCGAGAATCTCAGGGAGCGCAACGGCTTCACCTACAGCCCGCACAGCGGGGTCGACAACGCCGCGGCCGGCTCCACCTTCATCGTCGACGCCGACGTGGCCACTGAAGTGACCGCGCGCGCCGTACACGAAACCTGGTACGAACTCGGTCGGATGGCGCTGGCGCCGGTGACCCAGGACGAACTGGACCTGGCGCGACGGTACGCATTGGGCACGCTGGCATTGTCTACCGCAACCCAAGCCGGACTTGCCTCCACCTTGACCAGCCTTGTTGGACAGGGTCTTTCGGCCTCCTGGCTGGCCGACCACCAGAAGGCCGTAGCCGGTGTGACGATCGCCGATGTGCAGGAGGCCGCGCGCCGTTATCTTGCGGTGAGCTCGTTGGCCACCGTCGTCGTCGGGGATGCCACGGTTGTCGAGGATTCGCTGCGCTCGTTGGCCGTGATCCGGAATCCAGAGTGAGCCAGGAGCGGCCAGCGGCACCGCCGTACACCCAGCCCGTACGGCCGGCTTTGTCCCGCGCCGTACACGATCGGGATGGGCTCCGGCGGGCGGAGCTGAACGGTACCCTGCACCGGCACCCCGATCTGCGCGTCCTCATGGTCACCGGTGACTACCTCGTGCCCACCGTCGAGGCAGATCGGGGACCGGCGCTGGACCTGCGCAGAGGCGACACGGTGCACTCCGAGCCGGCGGGTTGGAGCTATCTCGGTAGGCACGACGGGGTCGCCTACGCGATGGCGCGGGGGAGCCGCGACATCCGGGCCGACCGATGGGTGGGGCTTCGAGAGATCGGCGCCGAGGTCGACGACCTGGACGCTGGGCTGCTGGTCGAGGCGGTGGGTCTGGCCCAGTGGCAGGACCGATCCTTGCACTGCCCACTGTGCGGCGCGGTCACCGAGCTGCGGGACGCCGGGTGGGTACGGCACTGCCCGGCCGACGGGACCGAGATCTTCCCGCGCACCGACCCGGCGATGATCGTGCTGGTGCACGACGGGGCCGACCGCTGTGTGCTGGGCCGGCAATCGATCTGGCCACCCGACCGCTTCTCGGTACTGGCCGGCTTCGTCGAGCCGGGGGAGTCAGTTGAGCAGGCGGTGGCCCGGGAGGTCTTCGAAGAGGTGGGGCTGAGCGTCACCGACATCCGCTACGTGACCAGCCAGCCGTGGCCTCTGCCGCAGTCGCTGATGCTCGGCTTCACCGCGCAGGTGGACGGTGATCAGCGACTGGTCGTCGACCAGAAGGAACTTGCCGAGGCCGACTGGTTCTCGCGGGCCGATCTCGTCAGAGCGGACCGGGTACGGCCGAAACTGCCGCCCCCGGTATCGATCGCCTACCAGCTGATCACGGACTGGCTCGGCGAGAAACCGGCCACCCCGGCCTGGACCTGACGCCCCGTCTGAACGTTATGCGCATAACGTCCCGGAATTCGGCCCGGATCGGGACGTTATGCGCATAACGTCCGAGACGTATCAGGCGGCGGCGAGCTGGGACTTGATCTGCTCGATCGTTGGGTTCGTCAATGCGGTGCCGTCCGGGAAGATCAGCGTCGGCACGGTCTGGTTGCCACCGTTGGCCTTCTCCACGAGATCCGCGGCGGCCGGGTCGCTCTCGATGTTGACCTCGGCGAACTCGATTCCCTCGTTGTTCAGGTGACGCTTCAGGCGCACGCAGTAGCCGCACCAGCTGGTCGTGTACATGGTCACCTGCGGGGAACTCATGAAAATCCTTCCGGTTGAGTCGTGGTCATCGGAGACAACGCTGTCGTGCCGACATCTCTTCCCCTCGTCCACAGCGCAGGGCTGCCCGTTCACCTGACCCGCCCTGAACCGGACCGAGTCGCTGCGGGCTGGGAGTATTCGGCCGTGGAGCTGATTGCCGGGCTGGATCAGGAGCAGCAGCGGGCCGCGCAGGCCGTCCGAGGGCCGGTCTGCATCCTCGCCGGGGCGGGCACCGGGAAGACCCGGACCATCACCCACCGCATCGCCCACGCCGTCGCCTCCGGGCACGTCGTGGCCGGCCAGGTGCTGGCGGTGACCTTCACGGCCCGCGCCGCAGGCGAACTCCGCTCCCGGCTGCGGCAGTTGGGCGCTGACGGGGTCAGCGCCCGGACCTTCCATGCTGCAGCGCTGGCCCAGCTCAAGTACTTCGCGCCCCGGGTGCTCGGCGGTCCCATCCCGCCGCTGGTCGAGAACAAGGCCCGGCTGGTGGCCGCGGCCGCTTCCGCGGTAGGGGGACATCCGGATCGAGCCTTGGTACGGGATCTGGCCGGTGAGATCGAATGGGCCAAGACCAGCCTGATCGCCCCGGAGGACTACCGCGAGCGGGCCGCGGCCGCCGACCGGCACGCTCCGCTGGAGTTTGCGAAGGTGGCTGCCGCGTACGCCCGCTACGAGCAAGCGAAGTCCGATCAGGGTGCTCTGGACTTCGAGGATCTGCTTCTGGTGACGGCCTACTCCCTGGAATCGCATAGGGACGCCTGCGACGAGGTGCGCGCCCGGTATCGCTATTTCGTGGTCGACGAGTACCAGGACGTCAACCCGTTGCAACAGCGCCTACTCGACGTGTGGCTGGGCGATCGTGATGACCTCTGCGTCGTCGGTGACCCACGGCAGACCATCTACTCCTTCACCGGAGCAAATCCCGACTACCTACTGAAGTTCACCGCTCGCTTTCCCGCCGCGCAGGTTATCCGACTGCACCGCGACTACCGATCCACACCGCAGATCGTGGACCTGGCAAACCGGCTGATGAGCCGTACCGGCCAGCCCAGGGTCGCGGGCTTGGAGCTGGTCGGGCAACGACCCGACGGCCCGGTCCCGGTGATCACCGAGCTGGCCGACGAGCCCGCCGAGGCCGCCTGGGTGGCACACCAGTGCCTGGGGTTGATCGTCAAGGGAGTAGCACCCGCCGAGATCGCGGTGCTGTTCCGGATCAATGCCGCATCTGCCGCCTACGAGGCGGCGCTGGCCGCAGCCGGCGTGCCCTACGTGCTGCACGGCGGTCAGCGCTATTTCGACCGACCGGAGGTACGCCAGGCGCAGGTCCTGCTTCGCGCAGCCGCACGGTCGGATCAGCCGCAGTCCCCGGCCGGTTCAGCACCGGCATCAGATCTGCCCGGCTCGGTCCGCGACGTCCTGACGTCGATGGGCTGGGTCGCCGACGATGCCCCCAGTTCGGGTGCCGCACTGGAGCGCTGGGGCTCACTTGCCGCCCTGGTCGACCTCGCCGCCCAGATCGCTGCCACAACCCCGGAGGCCGGACTGACGGATCTGGTCACCGAACTCGAGGGTCGTGCCGCCGCGCAGCACGCTCCCGCCGTACCCGGAGTCACCCTTGCCTCGATGCACTCCGCCAAGGGTCTGGAGTGGGACGCGGTGTTCTGCGTCGGCCTGGTCGACGGGGTGCTCCCGATCGCGCACGCCAAGCGGGATGAGGAGATCGAGGAGGAGCGCCGGTTGCTCTACGTCGCGGTGACCCGGGCACGGCAGCGACTTGCCCTGAGCTGGCATCGGTCCCGGCAGGCCGGCGGGTCGGGCAACCGCCGCCGCAGCCGCTTCCTGACCACGCTCGACGGAGAGCATGACCTGGGAGACCACCGGCGCCGGAAGTCGGCCAGCAAACAGCGCCGGGCCGACCTGCAGCCTGGCGATGCCGAAGTCTTCGAACGGCTACGCACCTGGCGAGCAGATCAGGCCAAGGCGGGATCGATACCGGCCTACGTGGTGTTCTCCGATGCCACGCTGGTCGCCATTGCCGAGAGCCGGCCTCGAACCCAGGCTCAACTGCGCATGGTCAGCGGGGTCGGGCCGACGAAGTGGGAACGGTACGGGCCTGCCGTTCTCGCGGTCGTCAGCGGCGAGTCCACCGATTTTCAGACAGCCGTCGAAAGTTCTCGGTAATTCGATTGCGGCCTGTCCGGCCCCGGGCATACCCTCCGACCTGCGCGTACAACTGTCGCGCGCTCGGTCCGTCTGAGAGGAGGAAAGCCCGTGATCACGAAGACCAATGCCATCGGTAACGCTGACGGCATGACGTGGGCTGCCTCCAACCGGCTCCGGTACCTGGGGGCGCCTCTCGTCGCGCCCGATTTCGCTGCCGAGGGGGAGACGTCTGTCTTCCGCATGGTTGCCCAGGTCCAGGGCGGCATTCCGCCTCGAAGAGAACCGCATTGATCCGACGATCAACGCAGGTCCCCTTCGAGGCCGCGAATCCCACCCGGGATTCGCGGCCTCTTTCATTTCCCGCCAGCGCACCGTCCATCAACCTGTGCTCCGAGTAGCCGATCCGTCCCGAAGAAGAACAAGGAGGTGAACCCCGTGAACGGGGCCACCACGACCGACACCGCCGTCTGGTCGATCACCCTGGATGTTGCCGACCTCGCCCTGGCCGACGACGAACTGCCATGTCGGGTCGAGAACCCCGACCTGTGGTTCGCCGAGACACCGGCCGAACTCGAGATTGCCAAGGACTTCTGCGCCACGTGCCCGGTTCGCCAGGCATGCCTGCGCGGAGCGATGGCTCGCTCCGAGCCATGGGGGGTGTGGGGCGGCGAGATCTTCGAACGAGGTGTCGTCATCGCCCGCAAGCGCCCACGAGGCCGTCCGCGCAAGGAGATTGCTGCATGAGCTCCCTGTCTGCCCCGAGCGCCACTCAGACCCGAGATCAGAAAGGAATCCTCGACATGAACTCCATCGCCAACGACGTGGCCCGAGCCCGCATCCGAGACCTGCGCGCCGACGCGCTGGCCGGATCACGCGCTCGCCGGCTGATCGCCGCCCAGCGCTGGCAGCGTCGCGCCGAGCGCGCCGCACGTCGCGCGCAGATGGCGCGCAACTCCATCTGGTGACCGGACAGCGTGAGCGTGAGTCAGTGCGCTCTCCGATCACCGAGTCCGAGCCCTCGCCCTACATCTCAACGAAGATGTACGGCGGGGGCTCGGTCATGTTCTAGCCCGACCCCGAGCTCGGCGCCAGCTGTCAGAGCCAGCCGGGTACGACGACGAGGGCCCAGACCAGAAGCGGCCCGACAGCGACCACAGTGGCGCTGTAGCCGAGGATCTGCCGGTAGAAGGTCCCCTCGGAAATCGTGTCCGGACGGTTGGCGACCATCAGCGCACCGTTCGTCGAGAACGGGCTGACATC
>Ga0183260_10000862_pt1 | contig 25861 bp, 22 predicted proteins | sample AntDrymUQ4972206_2_FD_129768 | JGI IMG/M metagenome (GOLD analysis project Ga0183260, IMG submission 129768) | Polar desert sand microbial communities from Dry Valleys, Antarctica - metaG UQ497 (22.06) (version 2) (version 2) | ecosystem: Environmental > Terrestrial > Soil > Desert | place... | reverse complement strand
GAGGTGGACGATCGTACCGCGCTGGAGCTCATCAGGAGGCCGCTTTCAACAGCGCGATGCTCAACGCAAGCTCGATCAGTTCGAGCCAGGCATCGCTATCGGCACATGGTGCGCGCAATCCCTTCGCAATGCGGTCGATATCGGCCGCGCGCATCCACGCGGTCTCCAGCGCGTCGAACGACAGCCGCGCGACCGCGCGTTCAACCAGTTTCTCGCGCGGTCCCCACAAGCGGTTCTCGCGCGCCGCAGTGGAAAACGGACGGCCCGCATCAACGTGCGCCTTGACGCGGATCAGCATGCGCAGTTCTTCAGTGATCACCCACAACACCAGCGGGATGGCTTCGCCTTCCGCTTCGAGCCCGGCCATCGTCTTGCGAACGCGTGTGGCGTCTCCGCTCAGCATCGCAATCGGCAACTGGAACACGTCGTAGCGCGCCACGTTGAGCACACTGTCGGTGACCTGTTCGAGCGACAGCTCGCCAGCGGGATAGAGCAGGGCGAGCTTGGCGATTTCCTGGTGCGCGGCGAGCAGGTTCCCTTCGACCTTGTCGGCAATGAAGGAAAGCGCTTCGCGCCCTGCGCTCTGCTGTTGAGCGGCCAGGCGCCGCGCTATCCATTGCGGTAGCTGCGCGCGCTCAATGGTGTCGATGTCGACCATCACACCGGAGCGCTCGAGCGCCTCGATCCAGCGTGCCTGTCTGTCGCGCCGATCGATGCGCGGCAGCGCGACGATGGTTACGACGCCATCGTGAGCATTCAGCGCATGCGCCTCGAGCACCTTGGCGCCGGTTACGCCGGGCTTGCCGCTCGGCAGGCGGATTTCGACGATCTTCTTCTCTGAAAACAGCGACAGTGACTGCGTCGCCTCGCTAAGTTTGGACCAGTCGAAGCGTGCATCGGCGTTTAAAATGTCGCGCTCCGTGTAGCCCAAGCCGCGCGCGGTGGAACGGATCGCGTCCTGCGCCTCCAGGCAGAGCAATGTCTCGTCGCCGGCAACAACGAAGACAGGAGGCAGCGATCCGGAACGTTGCGCTCTCGAAAGCAGGCCGCCCAGCGCGTCATTTCTAACCTGCATTGCTCGGCGCCACGGGCTTGATTCCCTGCAGGCGATTGACAATCTGCCGCACCAGATCGCTCTGCATATCGCGATACAGCAGCGCTTCCTCGGATTCCTTTGCCAGAAGCTCCGACTCGTTAAAGGCGATGTCACGCCGCGCCAGCAGCGTGGTCGGAGCGATCAACTCGTTACCCTCGGGATCGATGACGCGGAATGTCGTTCGCAAGCGGAGCTGGTATTCACGTGCACGACCTTGAGCATTGATCGACAGCACTTCGCGCTCGCGCTGCTCGGCCAGCAGTTCAATAATTGCCTGCGCGCTCTTGCGGTCCTGTACCACGCTGGCATTGCTCGACGAACGAACGACACGCGTGATCTCCGCTCCGATTGGGGAATTGACGGGCAGCGCCAGATACACACGGTCGATGGGCAACGTCTGCGATCCGCGCAGTTGAAAGCCGCACGAAACCAGCGTGAGCAAAATAGAAAGCAACAACGCGGACAGAAAGGCTTGGCGCATCGCGTTGTTGTCTAGACCGCGATCGTCACGAGCTTTGGACGCACTACTTTGGAGAACTTGACCGGCCGCCCCTCGGTGAAGCGCAGCACATTGGCATCGGCCAGCGCGGTCGCAGTGATGGCGGCATCCTCGGCGTGCGACGGCACGCGGATCGAACCCCGCACCTTGCCGTTGACCTGAACGACCAGCTCCATCTCGTCCTGCGCCACTGCTGATTCATCCGCGCGCGGCCATTGCGTATCGAGCAAATCGCCGTGTTCGGCTGCGAACCCAAGTTCATTCCACAACGAGTGTGTGATGTGAGGCGCAATTGGGTAAAGAACGCGCAACAAAATGCCCACGCCTTCCTTGATCGCAGCCGGCGAGGCCGCGCTGGCGCTGTCGGCTGTTTTTGCGTCCTCGAGTGCGTTCAACATCTTCATCGACGCCGACACCACGGTGTTGTAGTGCATACGCTCGTAGTCGTGGCCGGCCTGATTCAAATTGATGTGAATTTCGCGCCGCAAGCGTTTGTCATTACTGCTGAGCGAAGCTGTGTCCAATGTCCCAGCGTTTGCGATCAATGACTGCTGATCATGACAATGGGCCCAAAGCCTGCGCAGGAACCGATACGTGCCGTCAGCGCTCGAACTCGACCAGGGCGCGCTCTGATCCGGCGGACCGGCGAACATCACGAACGCGCGAGCGGTGTCAGCGCCGAACTTTGCAATGATGTCGCGCGGCTCGACGACGTTGTTCTTGCTCTTCGACATCTTCTCGATGCCGCCGGAGAAAACCGGTTCGCTGTCGTCGCACGCGCTGACCTTGACCGGTCGCCCGCGATCGTCGTACTCGATATTGATCTCATCCGGGTAGTACCAGCGCTTCTTGCCGGCGTTGTCTTCGCGGTAATAACACTCTGCGGTCAACATGCCCTGCGTGAAGAGACGCTTGAAGGGCTCGTCGAATTTCACCAGACCCATGTCCCGCATCACTTTGGTCCAGAAGCGCGCGTACAGAAGGTGCAGCACGGCGTGCTCGATGCCGCCGATGTATTGATCCATCGGCATCCAGTAATCGGTGCGCCGATCGACGATGGCATCCTTGTTGTCTGGCGAGCAGTAACGCATGTAGTACCACGATGAATCGACAAATGTGTCCATCGTGTCGGTTTCGCGCCGCGCGGCTTTGCCACAGGTCGGGCACGCGCACTTCAGAAAAGCTTCGAACTTGGTCAGCGGGTTGCCGGTGCCATCTGGAATCAGATGTTCCGGCAAGACGACCGGCAGATCTTTTTCCGGAACCGGGACCACGCCGCACCCGACGCAATGAATGATCGGGATCGGCGTGCCCCAGTAGCGTTGACGCGAGATGCCCCAGTCACGCAATCGCCATTGCGTCTGCTTGTCACCCAGGCCAAGCAGCTTCAAATCGGCGGCGATCGCGTCGACTGCTGGCTGATGCATCAGGCCGTCGTATTTGCCCGAGTTAATGCACGCACCATGTTCCTTGTCTGCATACCAGGGCTGCCACGCGTCGTCTGAAAATTTGCACCCACCATCGGCTGGCGCCAGATGCGGCGCGACTACGATGACCTGCTTGATCGGCAACCCGTACTTCTTTGCGAACTCGAAATCGCGCTCGTCGTGGCCGGGAACGCCCATCACTGCGCCTTCGCCGTAACCCATCAGCACATAGTTGCCGATCCAGACCGGGATCTGCTCGCCCGATAGGGGGTGGCGCACGAAGAATCCGGTCGGCATCCCGGATTTTTCCATCGTCGCGATGTCGGCCTCCGAAACACGTCCGCGCTTGCATGCCTCAATGAACGCAACCAGCTCAGGCTTATCGCGCGCCAGCCGTGCAGCGAGGGGGTGCTCGGCAGCGATCGCTACGAATGTCACGCCCATGATCGTGTCGGCGCGCGTCGTGAACACGCGCAATACGTCTTGCTCGTTGCCAAGCGAGTATGGGAAACCAAAATTGAGGCCGACGCTCTTGCCGATCCAGTTCTCCTGCATCGTGCGCACTTGCGGCGGCCAGTCGAGATGCTTTAGATCCTCGAGTAGCTCCTCGGCATAGTTCGTGATTGCGAGGAAGTAGCCCGGAATCTCGCGCTTCTCGACGATCGCATCGGACCGCCAGCCCCGACCGTCGATCACCTGCTCGTTCGCCAGCACGGTCTGATCCACCGGATCCCAGTTGACGATCTGTGTCTTGCGGTAAGCGAGGCCCGATTCGAGCATCTTCAGAAACATCCACTGATTCCAGACGTAGTAGTCCGGCTTGCACGTTGTCACTTCGCGCGACCAGTCGAACGCGAGCCCGAGCGGCTGCATCTGCGACTTCATGTCGGCGATATTGGAGTAGGTCCACGCAGCCGGCGACACCTTCTTCTCGATCGCCGCGTTCTCTGACGGCAGCCCGAACGCATCCCAGCCCATCGGCGTCATCACGTTGTAGCCACGCATGCGCATCACGCGATAAAGCACGTCGTTCAACGTGTAGTTCCGCACGTGCCCCATGTGCAGCTTGCCGCTCGGATACGGCAGCATTGAACAAACGTAGAACTTCGGCTTCAACGCGCCGTTTGCGTCGACTGAATTTTCCACGGCGCGATATGCATTTGTCGCGTTCCAGTGCCGTTGCGCGTCGGCTTCGATCTTTTGCGGCTCGTACTTCGGATGCATCAAACGATTATATGGGTCGGGTCGCGTCGAGGCGCTGTCCTTCAGTTGCCCTAGACTCGCGCCCTCGTATGAATCTGTTGCAGAACCTCAACGAGCGGCAGCTAGCCGCGGTCACTCTCCCAAGTCAATCAGCGCTGATACTCGCGGGCGCGGGCAGCGGCAAGACGCGCGTGCTGACGACGCGCATCGCGTGGTTGATCCAGACGGGGCAGGTGTCGCCACAAGGCGTCCTGGCGGTGACGTTTACCAACAAGGCCGCCAAGGAGATGCTGACGCGGCTGTCGGCGATGCTTCCGATCAATACGCGCGGCATGTGGATTGGCACGTTTCATGGCCTATGCAACCGGATGCTGCGCACGCATTTCCGTGACGCAGGTTTACCCTCGACTTTTCAGATACTCGATAGTGCAGACCAGCTCAGCGCGATCAAACGGCTGCTGAAAGCCAACAACGTCGACGACGAGCGCTACCCGCCGCGCAACCTCCAGCTGTTCATCAACAACGCCAAGGAAGCCGGGCTGCGGGCAAGTGCGGTTGAAGTCAACGACGACTACAACCGCAGGTTTGTCGAGCTCTACGCACTGTACGACACGCAATGCAATCGCGAGGGTGTCGTCGACTTCGCAGAGCTGCTGTTGCGCTGTTACGAACTGCTCGATCGAAACGAGATACTGCGCGAGCACTATCAAAGCCGGTTCCGTCACGTACTGGTTGACGAATTTCAGGATACGAACCGATTGCAATACGCGTGGCTGAAGCAACTCGCGGGCCGGAACAACGTTATCTTCGCGGTGGGCGACGACGACCAGTGCGTGGTTGCAGGCACCGAAGTGACGATGGCCGACGGCACGGTCAAAGCGGTCGAACAGGTGCGCGTCGGCAATCTGGTCAAGTCGTGCGTCGGTGGTGGCAGGCTGGGGGTTTCGCGTGTCGAGCGCCTGCACCATCGCACCGAGCAGACGCGGCTCGTCACGATTCGTACGCAGAAAGGTAAGGCGTTGACCACGACGCCCGAGCATGTGCATTTTGCCGGCTACGCGGTCGGGCATATGCCAGCACGCTACTTCCTGTACATGATGATGAAGCCGGGGGTCGGCTACCGGCTCGCGGTCTCAGGTCATCGGCGTGCGCGGCACAGCAAGTACCTGCCGCCGGGATTTCGTCATCGGGCGCGTAAGGAAGGCGGAGAGCAAATCTGGATTATCGGCACGTACGAGGGAGCCATCGAGGCGCATGAAGAACTCGCGGTCCTGTCGCTCAAGTACGGCCTGCCGATGCGCGCATTTACCGCGGGCCGCAAGCGCAAAGGCGAGGCTGCGGTGCCGCGCGAATTTCTCGCGCTGAACACCGAGCGCGCGGCAAATTGGCTGCTGGCCGATCGCGGACTGGCGATGGATCATCCGGACGATCGCAGGCGGCCATCGTTTGGCGACGAAGGCGACGTCATCATCAGCATGTGCAGCGACTCGCGCCGCGACAAGCCTGACCATCGGATCTACGCTCGCACCTGCATCGAGTCGTCCATGCAACAGGCGGTGGGCGCCGGTTTTGTGATGAAGCCTATTACCGAAGGCAAGGGCGGGTGGGTGGCCAAGTTCTGGCGCCGTGAGTACGGCGTCGCAGTGAACGAGGCGACGCGGCTGCGGCACATTCTTGGCGGCCGTCTGATTCAGCGTGCACGCCTCGGCAAAGGGTATCTGCCGCTGATCCAGGCGCAGTACGTGCGTGCTGGAATGGCGGTGGCCGATAGTAAGGGTGGGTATGACATCGTCACCGAGGTCGAGCTGCACGAGGCGGAGTCCCGCACCGTTTACGACCTTGATGTCACGGATTCGCATAACTTCGTTGCCAACGGAATTTTTACTCACAACTCGATCTATGCGTTTCGCGGCGCCAACGTGGGCAACATGTCGGACTTCGAGCGTGAGTTTCGGGTTCCAAACCTGATTAAGCTCGAGCAAAACTATCGCTCGGGCGCGCATATCCTCAACGCGGCCAACGCGCTGATCGCGAACAATCAGCGGCGTCTTGGGAAGGACTTGTGGACCAACGCGGGCGAGGGCGAGCCTGTTCGCGTGTTCGAAGCGCAAACCGACGGGTACGAGGCTGCCTGGATGGTCGAGGAGATCAAGAGCCTGATAGCCGAAGGGCATGCACGCAGCGAAATCGCGATTCTGTACCGCTCAAACGCGCAATCGCGCGTTATCGAGCACGCGCTGTTTAACGCCGCGATTCCTTATCGTGTTTATGGCGGCCTGCGCTTTTTCGAACGCGCCGAAGTCAAACACGCGCTTGCGTACCTGCGGCTGATCGAGAATCCAAACGACGACACCGCATTTCTGCGCGTCGTCAATTTTCCGCCGCGCGGTATAGGGGCGCGCACGCTCGAGCAGTTGGGCGACGCCGCACGCGCCAGTTCACAGACTCTTTATGCCACCGTTGGGGCACTGACGGGCAAGGCCGGCTCGAATCTGGCCGCGTTCGTCAGGCTGATCGATGCGCTGCGCACTGAAACGCTGGAGTTGCCGCTGTCAGAAATTGTTGACGCCGTGATACAGCGCGCAGGGCTGATCGCGCACTATCAGACAGAGAAGGAAGGTCAGGAGCGCATCGAGAATCTGAACGAGCTCGTCAATGCAGCGGCTGCGTTCGTGATGGAGGAGGGCGAGCCGACCGAGGGGCTGGCCGCAGAGGCAGAGGCGACGGCTGCGGAACTTACGCCGTTGGCAGGCTTTCTGTCGCACGCGTCACTCGAAGCCGGCGATAACCAGGCGCAGGCGGGCCAGGATGCGTTGCAGATGATGACCGTGCATTCGGCCAAGGGGCTCGAGTTTCATGCGGTTTTCATTTCCGGATTGGAAGAGGGCCTGTTTCCGCACGAAAACAGTCTGAACGATCCCGGCGGCCCGGAAGAGGAACGCAGGTTGATGTACGTTGCCATCACGCGTGCACGGCAACGGCTTTACATCAGTTTTGCCCAGAGCCGCATGTTGCATGGGCAGACGCGCTACGGGATCAAGTCCCGCTTTCTCGGCGAATTGCCCGACGGTGCGGTGAAGTGGCTCACGCCGCGCGTGCGAGCCAGTTCGGGTGGCCGCTTTGGTCAGTGGCACGACACTGGGCTCGCCTCGGCCGTTGTCACTGCGCGCTCGAAGCCCACACACGGCTATCGTATCGGCCAGACCGTCAACCACGCGCGCTTTGGCGAAGGCGTGATCGTCAATATCGAAGGGAGCGGCGACGATGCGCGCGTACAGGTCAACTTTGGGCCGCAGGGGCTTAAGTGGCTATTGCTGGCCGTTGCCAAATTGACATAACCGCGCGCCGCTGTTCAGCAGCGGCCGAGGCCCGGCCTGTGTGCGGTCAATCCAGACAAGCCGTTGCAATACGGCGAGATGGCCTACCTGCTGCCGCGCGGAGACGTTATGACCAAGGAATATGTGGACCAGTGGCTGCATCTCTCCAAAGCCAGTGGCGAATATCAGCGGATCGTCAGCCGCTGGTTGAACTAACGCTTAACGCGATAAGTTAGCCGGCAAGGGAGCTGCGCCGGGCGGCTCGATCAAGCTGCGATAAATTGGATACTGCGTCGCGTAGCTGACGCTGACCAATATAAGCACGATTGGCGCAAACAGCATCTGGATCAGCTGCGGCGAAAGTCCAAGCGCCTGCAGCAGCTGCGAGGAGACGAAGACGGTGGCGAAGGTGATGCCAAAGAGCGCGGCGGCCAATGTCACAAATGGCCAGCGGTTGCGCCAACAGGCGAAGAATGAAAAGAACAGCGCTTTGCCTAGCCGCTGGCCATGCCAAGCGACGAGCTGCGGCGCGAACCACGTCACCATCAAGATCGGGACGTAAGCGATCCCGGAGACAAGCAGCGCGTCCCACGGAAAATTTTCACTAGCGGACGCCTTGTCAATTTGCCCGTCGAGCATTTTCCAGTTGCGCATGTCATCAGCGGCGAGGAGCGAGGTCAGCGATAGCAGCAGCAGAGTCAGGCCGGCGTTGATGAAGCCAAGATAGCTCAGCGATTTGCGCTGCGCAGCGTCCCGAAAAGGTGCGAGCAACAGCGTGGGCATCGGAATCGCTCCGCGCTCGGCTTCGCGCCCAGCCAGCGTCAGACCAATGGTTCCGAACGGAATCAACGTCAGGGCGATGGGAAGCCCGATAAAAGGTACAAGCGAAATCAGCGCCATTGCGGTCGTGTACAGAATGACGAGCGAGGTAAATGCAAACGGCTGCCTACGATAAAGTGCCAACCCTTCGCGCAGCCATTTCAATCCAGCGCGCGCTGGCAGCTTTCTGACAATGACCGGCTGCATTTCGCGCGTGTCTACTGAAGCGCCCACGGAAGCCAGGCGTCAGTCGTTCTGCGCCTCAATATGCGCTCGAAATGGGCCGGGTCATGCGGAGTCAACAAATGCGCCGGCCGTGGCAAGTAGAAGTCGTAGAGGCGAGAGATCCAGAAGCGAAGTGCTGCCGCGCGCAAAGCAGTACGCCAGCACTCGTGCTCGGTCTCATTGAGCGGGCGCGTTGCGTGATACGCGTTGATCATCGCTTCGGAACGCATGCGGTCAAATTCGCCAGTGGCGTGCACTACGCACCAATCGTTCATTGCGACGGCCAGATCAAACAGCCATATCGAGCACCCGGCGAAGTAAAAATCAATAACTCCGCCGATTTGATCGCGGGCGCCGTCATTTACGAGCAGTACGTTGTCGCGGAATAAATCGGCATGAATGGGACCGGTGGGTAGGTTCTCGAAGTTGGCACTGCGGAAGAACGAGTCCTGCAATATCAATTCTTCCGCCAATGTTCGCATCACCGGGTCGGGTACGTGGGGATGCAGCTTGGGAACCGCGCTTTTCCACCAGCCGATGCCGCGCAGGTGCGGTTGGAAGGGCTCGAAATCCTCGCCCGCCCGATGCATCCGAGCAAGAAACTGGCCGACGCTGGCGCACTGCGCAGCCGTTGGGTCCGTAGTTGCGGTGCCTGGTAGCCGCGTAACCAGCGCTGCCGGCTTTCCCTTTAACTCAGCCACCAACGCGCCAGTGCGTGTGGCCTGTGGCTCGGGAACGGGCAAGCCCTTGCGCGAAAGATGTCTCATCAGCTGCAAATAGAACGGCAGTTGCGTGGTCGTCAGCCGCTCGAAAACGGTCAACACGTAACGACCCGCATTGGTAGTGACAAAGTAGTTGGTGTTTTCGATTCCGGTATGAATGCCTTGCAGATCGGTCAGTGCACCGATGGAGAACTGGCTCAAAAATGCACTGACCTCGGTGCGCGACAGCGCGGTGAAAACCGCCATCGCAAGCGAATCAGTTAGACGGCTTGGCGGGCGCGCCCGCCGCTGCAGCGGGCGGCGCGGGCACGACTGGAGACGGCGGGGCGGAGCGACCGAACTCAAAGCGGAAAAAGCTGGGAACCGAAAGTCCGGGTGCCATTTGCGTCGTACCAAAGGGCTCCCTGCCTTCGCGGTTGGTCATCGTATAGCTGCGCGAAGTACCGCCTGGCGTCACGATTACTTCGCTGATGCGATTGGAAGTCCGCGTCTGCTCGATGCGCGTCTTGTTGAAGTTTTCATCGCGCTCGATCTTTGCATCCTCCGGAGTCGGCTGTAGCGACTCCTCGACGCTCGCAGGCTTGACCGCTTTCAGCTCGCGCGTATCGATCGCCTCGCGTTCGGACGGCGACAATTCAATCTTGCGACGTGGCGTCGGCGACACTGGCTTGACCGCCTTGATCTCGGCGGGCAGTGGTGGTGGCGGTGGCCCGGTCGACGGCTGAGCGTGCGCCCCCAGAACCCACGGCAGTAACACTGCAAGCACCATCGCCTTCATCTTCGACACCTCATTCAGACAGCAACTGCTACGGCAAATTCTATAGATAAAGCATCTGCTCGCGCTCGCTCGCGGTCTGTGAAAACCCGCGCGCTTCATAAAAATCGAAAATTGTATTGACCACCGCATCGCTGTCATCAACGATGGTCATCATGTCCAGGTCGGAAGCCGCGATCATGCCTTCGCCGACAAGTGTTTCGCGCATCCAGTCGATCAGGCCGCTCCAGAAGCGTGAACCCACCAGTACCAGCGGCATCATCCTGCCCTTGCCGGTCTGCATCAGCGTCAATGCTTCGGAAAGCTCGTCAACGGTGCCGAATCCGCCCGGCATCACGACGTAGGCCGCTGCGTACTTGACGAACGCCACCTTGCGCGCGAAGAAGTGGCGGAAGCGCAGCGATATGTCCTGATATGGGTTGCCGCATTGCTCGAATGGCAATTCGATGTTGAGCCCGACCGACGGCGATGCACCTTCAAAGGCGCCTCGGTTGGCCGCTTCCATGATGCCCGGGCCTCCACCACTGATAACCGCAAAACCGGCGTCAGATAACTTTCGCGCGATCTCGACGGTAAGCTGGTACATCGGCGCTTCGGGAGTGGAGCGCGCGCTTCCGAATATGGACACGGCCGGCCGTATTTCGGATAACCGTTCGGTCGCTTCGACGAACTCTGAAATAATTCCCCACAAGTGCCAGGATTCGCGCGCCTTCTGGGCGGTAGCGCGCTCCGGCATGGTCACTGCGCGAAGGCTCGGAATATTTTTACGATGATCGAGCACTGCGTCCTCCTGATCACATGCATCAAATGATTAACACGTGAAAACACTGCTGCTGGTCGATGGGTCGAGCTATTTATACCGCGCATACCATGCGCTGCCTGACCTGCGCACTTCGGGCGGCGAGCCCACCGGCGCATTACGTGGCTTCATCTCGATGCTGCACGTGCTGCGTCAGCAAGTGCAGGCCGACTACCTAGCCTGTGTATTCGACGCCAAGGGTAAGACGTTCCGCGACGACCTGTACTCCGAATACAAGGCGAATCGGACCGCAATGCCGGACGATCTTGGGCGCCAGATCGAGCCGATCCATGCCGCGGTGCGGGCACTCGGCTGGCCGATTGTCCAGATTGAAGGCATCGAGGCGGATGACGTCATCGCCACGCTCGCCCAACGCGCGAGCGCGCAGCAATTCCGTACCGTTGTTTCGACCAGCGACAAGGATCTGGCGCAACTGGTCAACGAGCAGGTGACGCTGGTCAACACGATGAGCAACGAGACGCTGGACATTGCCGGCGTCAATCGAAAATTCGGCGTGCCACCCGAGCGCATCGTTGATTACCTGACGCTGGTTGGCGACAGCGTAGACAACGTACCGGGTGTGGACAAGGTCGGACCGAAAACGGCAGCAAAATGGCTGCACGAATACGGTTCGCTCGACAGCCTGATCGAGCACGCGTCGGCGGTCAAGGGCGCGGTCGGCGATAACCTGCGCAAGGCGCTCGAATGGCTACCGACGGCTCGGCAGCTCGTCACGATTCGCAGCGATTGCGATCTTGGCAGCGAGCTCGAGTCGATCGAAGAGCTCGCGATGCGGCCGCAGGAACGCGAAGTGCTGCGCGATCTTTACACGCGCTTTGAATTCAAAGCGTACCTGCGCGAGCTCGAAGGAGCCGCGGCCGCCACGGCGACCAACGCGGAAGTGACGCCGCCGGTTGCCGTCACACGGCCCGACACTCAATACGAGACTGTTCTGTCGTATGAGCAACTCGAGGCATGGCTGACCAAAATAGGGTCGGCGAAACTGACCGCGATCGATACCGAGACGACGTCGCTCGACCCAATGAGCGCGCAGTTGGTCGGCATCTCGTTTTCGGTAGAGCCTTTGCGCGCTTGCTACATCCCGCTTTCGCACCAATACGCGGGAGCGCCGAAGCAGCTGCCGCTGAACGACGTGCTCGAGCAGCTGCGCCCGTGGCTCGAGAGTCCACATCAACGAAAGGTCGGGCACGACACCAAACGAGACATGCACGTGTTTGCGAATCACGGTATTCGGCTCGCCGGAATTGCGCACGACACGCAGCTGCAGTCGTACATGCTCGAGGTGCATCGCAACCATGACATGGATTCTCTGGCCGAGCGTCATCTTGCACGCAAGACGCTGACGTACGTGGAAGTGTGTGGCAAGGGCGTCAATCAGCTGTGTTTCGATGAGGTCGCCATTGATCGCGCCACCGAATACGCAGGGGAAGATGCGGAAGTCAAACTCGCGTTGCACGAAACGTTATGGCCGCGGGTTGCGGGCGACGAAAAACTACGCTTCGTTTACGAGGAGATCGAGCTTCCAACCGCGCTGGTTTTGTACGAGATGGAACGCACCGGCGTCCTGATCGATCGCGACAAGCTGGGTGCCCACAGCGTGCAGCTGGGAAAACGAATAGCCGAGCTCGAAGCAAAATCGCACGAGATTGCGGGACAGCCTTTTAATCTTGGAAGTCCCAAACAGATTGGCGAGATCTTGTTCGACAAGCTCGCGTTGCCAGTTGTGAAGAAAACTGCGAGCGGCGCGCCCTCGACAGATGAGGAGGTGCTCGAAAAGTTGGCGCTCGACTTCCCGCTGCCCAAGATGTTGCTGGCGCATCGGAGCCTTTCGAAGCTCAAATCAACGTATTGCGACAAATTGCCCGCAACTGCCGATGCTCAGGGTCGCGTGCATACGAACTATGGGCAGGCAATCGCGGTCACGGGGCGGCTGTCGTCAAGCGATCCGAATCTGCAGAACATTCCGATTCGCACCGCAGAAGGCAGGCGCATCCGCGAAGCGTTCATCGCCCCGCTCGGCCATCGCATCATTTCGGCCGACTATTCGCAGGTCGAGCTGCGCATCATGGCGCACATCTCCGGGGACCCGGGGCTGCTTGAAGCGTTTGGTAAGGGCGAGGACATCCATCGGGCGACCGCCGCCGAAGTATTCGCGGTGCCCCTTTCCGAGGTCAGCAGCCAGCAGCGCAATTACGTCAAGGTCATCAACTTTGGCTTGATGTACGGCATGAGCGCATTCGGCGTTGCGCAGAATCTTGGGATTGAGCGCGAGGCTGCCAAGCACTACATCGACCGCTATTTCACGCGCTATCCGGGCGTCGCTAAGTACATGGAATCGACGCGCGTGCTGGCCAAGCGGCAAGGCTATGTCGAAACTGTCTTCGGCCGCCGACTATGGCTGCCTGAAATCAATTCTCCGAACGGACCGCGGCGCGCGGGTGCCGAGCGCGCTGCAATCAATGCGCCGATGCAGGGGACCGCTGCGGATCTGATCAAGCTGGCGATGATCGAGGTGTCGAAGTGGATCCACGCAGAGCAGCTTGGCACCCGGCTCGTCATGCAGGTGCACGACGAACTTGTGTTTGAAGTTCCCGACGACGAAGTGGATCTAACCTTGCGACGTGTGCCTGATCTGATGTCGCGCGTCGCTGAGCTGCGCGTGCCTTTGCTGACCGAGATCGGTGTCGGGAGCAACTGGGACGAGGCTCACTAGTGATTACTACGGACACCCAGGGCCTGGCCGTTGGCGAAGTTCAAATCCCAACGCAGGAAGGGCAGATACCGGCTTTTTGGGCCATGCCCGCAGGTAAAAACAGCCTGCCCACGGTCCTGGTGGTGCAAGAGGTTTTTGGCGTTCACGAATACATCAAGGACGTGTGCCGCCGCCTTGCGAAGCAAGGTTATCTGGCCGTGGCGCCGGAGCTTTACGCGCGACAAGGCGATCCTGCAAGTTATTCCGAAATAGGCGCGCTGATCAAAGAGCTCGTCAGCAAGGTCTCCGACGCGCAGGTCATGGGTGATCTCGATGCCACGGCCGCCTGGGCCGCAACCCACGGCGGTGGCGGCAAGCTGGGCATTACAGGATTTTGTTGGGGCGGTAGGGTGGTGCTGATGTACGCCGCGCACAACGCTAATTTGGCAGCGGGAGTGGCGTGGTACGGACCCATCGTGCGCAGCTATCACCCCGGAGACAGAACGGCAGTTGATGTCGCAGCGCAGATCAAAGTGCCGCTGCTCGGTCTGTTTGGTGGCGTGGATGCGGGCATCCCAAACGAAACAGTCGACGAGTTTGGACGAGCACTGAAGTCCGCGGGCAATGTGCTCTCGCAAATAGTGATCTACCCGGCGGCAGGACATGCATTTCACGCCGACTACAGACCGAGCTATCGCAAGGATGCTGCCGATGATGGCTGGAACAGGCTTACGGCCTGGTTCAAGCAATATCTACTGAGCAGCAAGAGTTGACAGCACTGCTACTCTGGGTAAGAAATCTGGGGCGCACCAACCGTGCGCCCCTTTGCTTTGCATTGCAGATCGACTTTCCATTTTGATGACGCTGAGCTACATCGTCCTTGCCAACCTGCTGTCGACGCTGCTGTCGCTTGGACTCGCGGCGTTGCTCAGCTTCCGTTATTTGGGCAAGCTGATCGATCGGCTCGTACCCGTGTCGGCTGGACTGCTTCTGGCCACTGCAATAACGCATCTGTTGCCGGAAGCTTTCAACAGCGATGCCGATCCTTTCAAGCTTGGGTGGGTAATCCTCATCGGCATCCTCGGATTCTTTGTGCTGGAAAAGCTCGCGCTGATTCATCACACCCATCATCACGAAGGCGATCTGCACCTGCATCACCACGGACACGACGCGCATGAGGCCGGGCGAGGCGGCATGCCCATCCTGATCGGCGATGCATTTCACAATTTTGCCGACGGCGTCGTCATCGCGGGTGCGTTCCTGGTCGACACGCAGCTCGGCGTCGTTTCGACACTTGCCGTGATGGCGCACGAGATTCCGCACGAGGTCGGTGATTTCATGATTTTGCTGAACGCGGGCTTCACGCGTCGACGCGCGTTTCTGTTCAACCTGATCTCCGGCCTGTCGGCAGTTGTGGGGGGTGTCATTGGCTACTTCGTGCTCGATACGATGCAGGGATTGCTGCCGTATGCACTGGCGATCGCCGCGGCAAGTTTTATCTACATCGCACTGTCGGACCTGCTGCCCGAGATGATGCGGCGGTCATCGCTTGCCAAGTCGCTGCCGGAAGTCGGGCTGGTGTTACTCGGAGTGCTGATCGCAGCGCTGGCGACCGGCGGCTTCCACTAGATTTCTTTGCGCACGGGTTCGTCACCGGTCGCGATCGGGCGGGATCGATCCGCGATCCATTCACTCCACGATCCACCGTACAGCGCAGAACCGGACAAACCCGCGAGCTCCATCGCAAAGACGTTGTGGCACGCAGTCACCCCAGACCCGCATTGGTGAGTGATTTGCGTCGCGGTGCGACTTTGCATCAGCTGCTCGAATTCGGCGCGCAATTCGCTTGGCGCCTTGAACGTCTGATCCGGATTGAGATTGGACTGCCACGGCCGGTTCCGCGCCCCCGGGATGTGGCCCGCGACCGGATCGATGGGTTCTTGCTCGCCGCGGTAACGCTCGGGTGAGCGCGCGTCGAGCAACATCTGCTCATGCGAGTGAAGTGCTCGCTGCACCTGATCGACTGTTGCCAGGGGCATCAGCGATTCTCGCGCGGTGAACTTGCCTGAGATTAAATCGGGCTCGCCTGTGCTGGACACATTCGTTAGCGCCCACCACGCGGGCCACCCACCGTCGAGCAACGCAACCTGCCGATGGCCGAGCCAGCGCGCAATCCACCACATTCGCGCCGCAAATTGGCCACCTTGCGCGTCGTAGGCAACGATCTGCGTGTCGGCATTAATTCCCCAACGCTGAAATGCTTCCACCAGTTCATCACGTGGCGGGAGTGGATGGCGGCCGTTATGACCGGTCTTCGTACCGGACAGGTCCACATCAACGTTTGCGAACAAAGCGCCCGGGATGTGACCGGCGCGATACGCGCGAAGTCCTGCGTCGGTGTCGAGAAGATCGTGTCTGACGTCAACCACGCGCCAACGCGGGTTGCGCAGATGCTCGCGCAAGCGTTCGACGCTGACCAGCATCGATAAATCTTCATTCGTCATTCGCGTTGCCTCATTTCTCGGCGGCGGGCTCGATGCTCGTTATCTCAGCAGGCGCTGAGTGCCGCCGGCGCGCAGTTACGGTGCTCGCCATCACGCCGCTAAAGATGATGACCGCAATACCGATCCATCCGATCAGCGCAATTTGATCGCCAAACAACGCTACACCGATGATGGACGCGAACACGATCGCGGAATACTGCAAGTTGGCTACCAGCAGCGTATGACGGCTGCCATAGGCGCGCGTCATTGCAAGCTGCGCCAGCAATGCCGATACTCCGACGCCGGCCAATAGCAGCGCGCCCTCGCGGTTGTGACTTGAAAAACCCGTCATCAGCGATCCCGCTAACCCCAACACCGTACCGGTGAGCGAGAAGTAAAACACCGTGCGCCATTCGGGTTCGCCCAGCTGACCAAGCTCGCGCACGTGCCAGTAAGCGACCGCTGCGAACACGCCGGAAAAGACGCCAGCCAATGCAACCACGCCTTGATCGCGCGAAAAACTAGGCTGCAGTACCAGCAACACACCGACGAACCCCGCCACAACCGCCCACACGAGCTTCTTATCGACGCGCTGGCTTCGATGAAGTGCGATGCCGACCACCGCCGCGGCCAGGTACAAAGACGACGCGTAGTTCAGCGTCATTGCAGTGCCCAGCGGAAGCAATGTCGTTGCGTAGAACCACAATGCCAGCGCAACCGTCCCGTTAACGCTGCGTCGAATATGCATACCCAGTCGTGCCGTTGACAACGTCGCACCCCGCCACAGTACGAATACATACAGAATCACAGCGCCTATCAACGAGCGATACAAGACGATCTCTGCGATGCCATAGTGTCGCCCGGCCCATTTGACGCAAGCCCCCATGACCGAGAACAGAAAGGCCGCAACCACCATCCAGAGCGCACTCATCGCGCGAATTCTAGAGGCAGTGTCCTGCTCTAGAATCGCCAACGATGAAGGCAACGTCCACTTCGCCAGCGATTGATGCTGGGCAGTCCATGGAATCGATCAGTTTCGAGCAGGCGCTTGACGAGCTCGATGCGCTGGTGCGCCGGATGGAGTCCGGCCAGTTGTCTCTGGACGATTCGATCGCTGCTTACCGCCGCGGCGCGGAGCTGGCGCGCTTTTGCCAGAACAAGCTTGCGAATGCAGAGCAGGAGATCAAACGACTCGAGGGCGATCTGCTGAAGCCAGTCGATATCTCCGAGCTGAGGGTAGGCGCCGACCGGGCAATTCTGAAGGATCCCGGCACAGGCCGTACTGGATGAGTTGCACTGCCGCCGTTATCGATCTGTCGCTCGCAGCAGTGGCCTTCGAGCAATGGATGCAAGACGCGGGGAATCGATTCGAGGATGCAGCCGACCGAGTCTTGCCGCAGCCGGACGTTGTGCCGCAGCGCTTGCATGGTGCGATGCGTTACGCGGTGCTCGACGGTGGCAAGCGCGTACGACCGTTATTGGTGTATGCAGCCGGAGAGGTCACACACGCGGACGGCGATGCGCTCGATCGCGCGGCACTAGCGGTCGAATTCGTGCACGCGTATTCGCTGGTGCACGATGACATGCCTTGCATGGACGACGATGTCCTGCGCCGCGGTAAGCCCACAGTTCACGTTGAGTACGACGAGGCCACTGCGATGCTCGCCGGCGACGCGCTGCAGGCCGAGGCCTTCAAAGTCATCGCCGACGGCGTACTGCCGGCGCCGCAGACTGCTGCACTGATGCGCGAGCTAGCACATGCATCATCGACCTCGGGTATGTGCGGCGGGCAGGCGATCGATCTCGATGCGGTAGGAACAACGCCGACGATCGCGGAGCTGGAACGCATGCATCGCATGAAGACCGGAGCCTTATTGAAGGCCGCCGTGCTGATGGGCGCATTGTCCGGCCGCGTTAGCGCGCTGACCGAGTGCACGCGCGAAGCGCTCGCGCAGTATGGCGAAGCAATTGGGCTCGCGTTCCAGGTGGTGGACGACCTGCTCGACGTCGAATCGAGTACCGCCGAGCTCGGCAAGACAGCGGGCAAGGATGCACGGCAAAGCAAGCCGACTTATGTCTCACTGCTTGGCGCACAAGCGGCGCGTGCACACTCTCTGCGCCTAAGAGCGCAGGCATTGCAGGCGGTTGCTGACCTCGGTGACGGCGCGCTGCGTCTGCGAGAATTAGCTGATTTCATCGTTTGCCGAAAGCGTTGATCGCGACGCGCGGCACCGGATTATGGAAATTCTGAAGAACATCAACGCACCGTCTGATCTGCGTGCGCTCGGGCGGGCCGAGTTGCCTCAGCTGGCAGACGAATTACGCGCTTTTGTGCTCGATTCCGTGTCGAAGACCGGTGGCCACCTGAGTTCGAATCTTGGCACCGTCGAGTTGACGATCGCGCTGCATTACGTATTCGACACGCCGGAGGATCGTCTGGTGTGGGATGTTGGCCACCAGACCTATCCGCACAAGATACTGACCGGCCGACGCGATCAGATGGACCGCCTGCGCCAGCACGGCGGCATGTCAGGGTTCCCACGACGCTCTGAAAGCGAATACGACACGTTTGGAACGGCGCACTCGTCCACATCGATTTCGGCCGCGCTTGGAATGGCGGTCGCGGCGCGCAATCAGGGATCGAGCCGGCACTCGATCGCGGTCATTGGTGACGGCGCGATGAGTGCGGGCATGGCGTTCGAGGCGATGAACAATGCTGGTGTGACCGACGACATCCGTCTGCTGGTGATTCTGAACGACAACGACATGTCGATCTCGCCCGCGGTCGGTGGCCTTAATCGCTACCTGGCGCGCCTGATGAGCGGAAAGTTTTACGCTACCGCAAAGCAGGCCGGTAAGCAGGTGTTGAAAAGCTTCCCGCCGGTGTTCGAGCTTGCGAAGAAGTTTGAGGAGCACGCAAAGGGCATGGTCGTGCCCGGAACACTGTTTGAAGAATTCGGATTCAACTACATCGGTCCGATCGACGGCCATGATCTGGATTCACTGATACCCACTTTGCTGAATCTGAAACAGCTCAGCGGTCCGCAGTTTTTGCATGTCGTCACGAAGAAGGGTCAGGGCTACAAGCTCGCCGAAGCCGATCCGGTGCTGTATCACGGCCCGACCAAGTTTGACCCGACCGTTGGCTATACCGCGGCGGCTGCCAGCAAGCCGAATTACACGAAGATATTCGGCGACTGGTTGTGCGACATGGCGGCGCTTGATTCCAGATTGATCGGCATCACGCCCGCGATGCGCGAAGGCTCAGGGCTGGTGCGCTTTGAACAGGAATACCCTGACCGTTATTTCGACGTTGGCATTGCCGAGCAGCACGCGGTGACGTTCGCAGCAGGGCTTGCCTGCGATGGGATGAAGCCGGTTGTTGCGATTTACTCGACGTTTCTGCAACGTGCGTACGATCAGCTGATTCACGACGTCGCTATTCAAAATCTTCCGGTGGTGTTCGCGCTTGACCGAGGCGGTTTGGTCGGTTCTGACGGCGCGACGCATCACGGCGCCTTCGACTTGTCATATCTGAGGTGCCTGCCCAACATGATCGTGATGGCGGCATCGGAGGAAAACGAATGCCGTCAGATGCTCTACACCGCATTCAAGCATGAGGGCCCGGCTGCTGTGCGATATCCACGCGGCACCGGTCCGGGCGTTGCGATCAACCCATCGATGTCTGAGCTGCCGATCGGACGCGGCGAGGTGCGTCGCAACTCGAGCGCCGTCTCCGGGCGCCGCATCGCGATCCTTGCGTTCGGGTCGATGGTGCCCCCGGCGCTGGTTGCCGCCGAGCAGTTCGATGCGAGCGTTGCGAACATGCGTTTCGTCAAGCCGTTGGATCATGAGTTGGTTGCACGGTTGGCTCGCACGCACGACGCGCTGGTAACGATCGAAGAAAATGTCGTTGCCGGCGGCGCGGGCAGTGGCTGCCTGGAGTCATTGGCAGCTCAGCGCATCGAGCTTCCCGTACTGCAGCTCGGGCTGCCCGATACTTTCATCGATCATGGTGACCCGGCGTTGCTGCTGAAGGAATGCGGGCTCGATGCCGTCAGCATTGCGGCGGCGATTCGCGCCCGGTTTCCTGAGCTCACTCGCGGCGCAATTCACGTTCAATCTGCCGCGTAACGTGCGTTAGCAAACGATGAAGCCGATTCTCATCGTGCAGCACGAACACGATGTGGGTCCGGGGCGGTTTGAGCATTACCTGATCGACAACGGTTTTCCGCACGAATTCGTCCGCGTGTTTGCGAACGATTCGATGCCGTCATCTGCGGAGCGTTATTCCGGGCTCTGCGCACTGGGCGGCAGCATGAGCGTCAATGACGAACTGCCGTGGATCGACTCTGAAATTGCGTTGATGCGCAGCGCCGATCAGCTCGGCGTTCCGATCATTGGTCATTGCCTTGGCGGGCAGTTGCTCGCCAAAGCCTTTGGCGCACCGGTTACGTGCAATTCGCTGAAGGAGATCGGGTGGGGGCAGGTCGACGTTGACAATGAAGAACTTGCGCGTCAATGGGTGGGAGCGATCACCGGCACGGATCTGTTCCAGTGGCATGGCGATACGTTTGCCATTCCCGTTGGCGGGCGCCGCTTCCTGACAAGCCGGTTCTGCGCAAATCAGGCGTTTGTCATCGAGCGCGCTGGATTCGCTCACATCGGCATGCAGTTCCACGTGGAAATGACGGCTGAGCTGGTGCATGAGTGGGCCACGCATCCACTCGGACGCGACGAAATCGAGCGTGCGTTTGCGGGGCAGGACGGAATAGGCGTTCAGCTTCCCGATGAAATGCTGAAGGACCTCGATCAACGTGCTCAGCGCATGGCGGTTATCGCGGACCGCCTTTACGACAACTGGACGAAGTGCTTGCGCCGGTGAGCTAGCCGCGCGCTCGTGCCGGCTTCCAGGGGTCCGACCACCGAGCGCCGCCGTAAAGCTCCTGGACAGGCTTAGCAGGACGGTGGGGGCATATTCTCTGGTGAAGGCTTGCCAGCACCATTAATTCGGCCATCGCGTCCGGCGCAAAATTTAACGAAGGATCGCAGCCGGTGTAGACCTTCTCGAAGTATTGGTTCAGCTCCGGGTAGCCCCAAAGCAGTCGCAGCGTTTCGATTACGCCCGGGTGCCGTTGCTCAAGTATCGAGAGATCCGGGTCCCCAGCGCGCCGGTCGGAAACCTCGGCGCGCCGGCCTGGCGCTGGCCGGGTGTCGAAGTCCGGATCGATCTCTGCAACGAAGTTATTGAAGCGGGACGGGGTAATTCGCATCGCCCGAAGCGTAACGGTAATGCGTCCGGATGACCAAGCCGCGCCCGACAGCCGGTCGATGCGGTGAGGCGTCTGCCCTGGGTCAGTCGCGAAAGTTTTCGAACGTCAGCGGAACTTCCGTGACCTCGCTGCGCAGCAGCGCAATGCACTCCTGCAGCGAGTCCTTCTTGGCCCCGCTGACTCGAACGGCATCGCCCTGAATGCTTGCGGTTACTTTCAGTTTGCGCTCCTTTACAAGAGCCACGATCGTCTTTGCCAGGGTTTGCTCGATCCCGTTACGGATCTTGATTGCCTGCTTGAGCTTGTCTCCGGAAATCTTTTCGGGCTCCTCGTATTCCAGCAACCTGCCGTCGACCCCACGCTTGGCCATTTTGCCAAGCAAAACGTCACGCACCTGGCCCAGCTTGAACGCATCATCGGCGAAGGCCGTCAGCTCGAACTCTTTTTGCTCGACGCGCGCATCCGACCCCTTGAAGTCGAAACGATTGGTGATTTCCTTGTTGGCCTGGTCCAGTGCGTTGCGCACCTCGACCATATTGGGCTTACAAACAACGTCGAACGAAGGCATGCACGCTCCTGTCAACTGCCGCAGTGTATCGGCCCTCTAAACTGGCAGCATGCAAGTGCGCACGAACGAGTTGATCGAACACGACGTATCGCTGCGACCGTTCAACACATTTGGCGTCGATGTGCGCGCATCGATGTTCGCTCGCATCGGGTCGATCGAGCAGCTGCAGCAGGTGCTGTCCGACGTGCGCGTGATCGCCGCGCCGCGTCTGGTCCTCGGCGGTGGCAGCAATGTGCTCTTCACGCGCGACTTCGACGGCTGCATCTTGAAAATTAAAATACCCGGCATGCAGTGCGATGACGCCGGTGAAAGCTGGCGCGTCCGCGTCGGTGCCGGCGAGGGCTGGCATTCGATCGTTGAGCGCCTGATCGACGACGGCAAGCCCGGGCTCGAAAATCTTGCGTTGATACCTGGCTCGGTCGGTGCTGCTCCAATTCAGAATATCGGTGCGTACGGTGTCGAGCTCGCGGAGCGTTTTGACTCGCTGCGAGTGTGGAATTTCGTCACCCACTCGTTGGAGCGCATGACGCCCGATGAATGCAGGTTCGCCTATCGTGACAGCGTGTTCAAGCATCAGGCAGACCGGCGCCTAATCGTCGACGTGACATTTGCGTTGCCGCGCAAGTGGACACCGGTGGCTGACTACGCCGACGTAGCCGCTGAGCTGCGACAGCGCAATGTGACGCAACCGCAGGCGCGCGACATCTTCAGTGCGGTCGTAGCAATCCGCCGCCGAAAGTTGCCCGATCCACTCGTGGTGGGAAACGCTGGAAGCTTTTTCAAGAATCCAGTGGTGTCGCGCCAGCAACGAACCGAGCTGATCGACCGCCATCCGTCACTGGTTAGCTACGACATTGGCGGAGGCCGATACAAACTTGCCGCGGGCTGGTTGATCGACGCTTGCGGACTCAAAGGCGCAGTGCGCGGCCGCGCCGCGGTGTATGACAAGCAGGCGCTGGTACTGGTAAATCTTGGCGGAGCGACTGGCGCAGAAATTCTTGCGTTGGCGCGCGAGGTACAAGATGCCGTTCGCGCGCGCTTCGGCCTTGAACTCGACCCTGAGCCACGCATCATTGGACACGCTGCTGTTGCCTAACGGCGCGCCTCGCCACGGCAGCTAGACTTCCCGCTGGCTCGTCTCGTCATGGAAATACGAATGAACAAGGAAATCGTCTCGACAGCGGACGCGCCCTCTGCAATCGGGCCTTACTCGCAGGCCGTCAAAACCGGACTGGTCGTGTTCACTTCGGGGCAGATCGGCCTCGACCCCGCCACGGGGCAACTGGGTGCGGACTTCGAGGCCCAGGTGCGGCAGGCTTTCAGCAATCTATCAGCAGTAGCAACAGCGAGCGGCGGCTCGCTCGCCAACGCAGTCAAGTTGACATTGTTCCTGACGGATCTCGGCCAGTTTGCGACGGCCAACGCAATCATGGCCGAGATGGTGCCAAAGCCATACCCCGCCCGGTCCACCGTTGGCGTTTCAAGCCTGCCTCGTGGTGCGCAGTTTGAGGTCGAAGCGATTCTGGTTTTATAGGGCGTTGCTTGGCTGCTCGCAAACCCCGCACGACCAAACCGGGCGCTGCCGCGAGCAATACGATTGCCGCCCGACTTGCGCGCGCCGGGATCAAGTCTGATTGGGACTTCGTTCTGCACTTGCCGCTGCGCTATGAAGATGAAACGCGCATCACACCGATTGCGCAGCTCGTCGCGGGCAATGAGGCGCAGGTCGAAGCTGAAGTGATTGCAGCTGATGTTGTTTACCGCGGACGCCGGCAGTTGCGGGTCACCGTGCGCGACGACACGGGCCAGCTCGTATTGCGTTTTCTAAATTTCTATTCATCGCAGGCCATGCAAATGAGCGCTGGTCGCCGCCTTCGCATTTTCGGCATGGTCCGCGGCGGCCTGGCGGGCGATGAAATGATTCACCCGCGGGTTCGGGCCAATGACTTCGCAAATCCTCTGCCCCAATCGTTGACGCCCATTTACCCGTCGCCCGAAGGCGTGCCGCAATCGTGGCTACGCAAACGAATCGGCCGCGCACTGCGCGATGTCGACATCGAAGAAGTGCTGCCGGCACCGATGCTTGCACGCGATCAGCTCGCCGGCCTGAAGGATTCGATTGAGCGCTTGCATCGACCACCACCGGACGCCGATGCACTGGCACTCGAGCAACGTACCGATTCGGCGTGGCGGCGTCTGATGTTCGACGAATTGCTGGCGCAACAGCTCGCGCTGCGGGCGGCGCGCGAGGCACGAGCCGATCGGCGCGCATCTCCATTCGCGCCGGGAGGCTCGATCAGCACGGAGTTGCAGGCGCGGCTTCCATTTACGCTCACCGGTGCGCAGCAGCGCGTGTGGGGCGAGATCGAGCGCGACCTTGCTGCACACCAGCCAATGCACCGGTTGTTGCAGGGGGACGTCGGCAGCGGCAAAACCGTGATTGCAGCCCTAGCGGCAGCGCGAGCGATCGAAAATGGATTCCAGGCGGCACTGATGGCGCCGACTGAAATTCTGGCCGAGCAGCACTTTCGAAGAGTGGCGGAGTGGCTTTCGCCACTGGGTGTTCGCATCGAGTGGCTCGCCGGTCGACAATCGGGTGCGGCCAAACGCGCGGCGCACGACGCAGTTGGCCGCGGCGAGGCGCAGATGATCGTAGGGACGCATGCGTTGATCCAGGAAGCCGTTGTGTTCACCCGCCTGGGATTGGCCATTGTCGACGAGCAACATCGCTTTGGTGTTGCGCAGCGACTGGCATTGCGGTCGGGCCCGGGCACCAGCGACGTGCCGCATCTGCTGATGCTGTCGGCCACGCCGATTCCACGCACGCTTGCGATGAGTTACCTGGCCGATCTCGACGTGTCGGTGCTTGATGAGCTGCCGCCGGGCCGACGACTGGTGATCACGAAGCTGGTTTCGACGCGCCGGCGTGACGAGGTGATGCAACGCATCCGCGCCGACGTTGCGGCTGGGCGGCAGTCGTACTGGGTATGCCCGCTGATCGAATCAAGCGAGACCATCGCGGCCGCAGCCGCGATCGAGACATTCGAGCGCATCGAAGCCATGCTGCCGGATCTGCGCATTGGACTGCTGCATGGACAGCTGCCCACGGTCGAAAAAGCCGAAGTGATGCAACGCTTTACGCGGCGCGACATCGATGTGCTGGTCGCCACCACAGTCATCGAAGTCGGGGTCGACGTGCCAAATGCGACGCTGATGGTGATCGAACATGCGGAGCGCTTCGGACTCGCGCAGCTGCATCAGTTGCGCGGCAGAGTCGGTCGTGGCGCGGATCAAAGCTTCTGTGTGCTGCTGTACGACGAACCATTGTCCGAACCGGCAGTCGAGCGCTTGAAAGTAATTTACGAAACCAATGACGGGTTCGAGGTCGCGCAGCGAGACCTTATGATGCGCGGCCCCGGCGAACTGCTCGGCGCGCGTCAGTCGGGAACACCCTTGCTGCGTTTTGCGGACCTGCAGCGTGATGCGCCGTTGGTCGAGCGCGCGCGCCTGGCGGCGACCGAACTGCTGCATGCGCATCCCACAATCGCCCAGCAGCACGTGCGCCGCTGGTTTGCAGGCACCGATGAATTTTTAATTGCCTGATGATCCATGAAAACGCCTTAACCGCATGACCTTGACCGAGCTTCGTTATGCAGTCGCGGTGGCGCGAGAGCGTCATTTTGGTCGCGCTGCGGAGGCGTGCTTTGTGAGTCAGCCGACACTATCGGTGGCAATCAAGAAGCTCGAGGATGAACTCGGCACGCAGATTTTTGAGCGTCGTACCAACGACGTGACGATGACGCCGGCGGGCGAGCGAATCGTCGGGCAGGCCCAGCGCACATTGGATGAGGCTGGACGCATCAAGGAGATTGCGCGTCAGGGCAAGGACCCGTTGTCCGGCCCGCTGCGGTTGGGCGTGATCTACACCATCGGCCCTTATTT
>Ga0183260_10000861_pt1 | contig 25892 bp, 23 predicted proteins | sample AntDrymUQ4972206_2_FD_129768 | JGI IMG/M metagenome (GOLD analysis project Ga0183260, IMG submission 129768) | Polar desert sand microbial communities from Dry Valleys, Antarctica - metaG UQ497 (22.06) (version 2) (version 2) | ecosystem: Environmental > Terrestrial > Soil > Desert | place... | reverse complement strand
GTGACCCGGAGGGGCATCACGCGCGGCCGCCCGGCTTGACGCGCCCTCGCGCGGTCGTCGTCGTCACGGGGAGCGAGCTCGTGCGGGGCGAGCGCACGGATCTGAACGGCCCCTACGTCGCGCGAGAAGTGCTCTCCCTCGGCCTCGAGCCGGCTCGCATCCTCATCGTCGGCGACAGCCCCGACGAGCTCTCCCAGGCTCTCGTGGAGGGGCTGCGCGCCGACCTCTGCGTCGTCTCGGGCGGTCTCGGGCCCACGCACGACGATCGCACTGTCGAGATGCTCGCGCAGGTGACCGGGCGTCCGCTCGCCGTCGACGCAGCCCTCGAGGAGGAGATCGGCGAGCTCTCGCGCACGTTCGCAGCTCGCCTGGGACGGCCGTACGCCGATTTCGAGCCCGGTGTCCGCAAGCAGGCCTCGCTCCCGGAGGGCGCCGCCTCGCTCGGGCTTGCCGGCACGGCGCCCGGAATCCTGCTCGAGCACGAGGGTGTTGTCGTCGTCGTCCTTCCCGGGCCGCCACGGGAGCTGCAGCGGCTCTGGCCCAATGCCCTCGAGACCGAGCCCTTCCGGCACCTGCTCGCTCGCACGACACCGCCCGGGCGCCGCATCCTGCGCTTCTTCGGCTCGAGCGAGTCGGCGGTCGCGAAGGCGCTCGCAGACGCAGGAGGCGACGGCGACGGCGTCGAGGCGACGATCTGCGCGCGCGACTTCGAGATCCACATCGACCTCGTTGTCGACCCCGAAGCGGAGAAGCGAGCTGACGCCCTCACCGCGCGGCTGCTCGAGCCTTTGGGTCGAACGCTCTTCTCGCGGGACGAGCGCCCGGTCGAGGAACTCGTGCTCGAGCTGTGCCGGTCGCGCGGCCTCACGCTCGGGACTGCCGAGTCGTGCACGGGCGGCATGGTGGCAGCACGTCTGACGGGTATCGCGGGATCGAGCGAGGTCTTCCGCGGCGGGGTCGTCGCCTACGGCGACGAGGTCAAGCAGACGGAGCTCGGAGTGCGCGAGGAGCTCCTGCGCGAGCGGGGGGCCGTGTCGGCGGAGGTCGCGCAGGCGATGAGCCGCGGCGCGCGGGAGCGGCTCGATGTCGACGTGGCAGTCGCTATTACCGGCGTGGCCGGGCCGGGTGGCGGGACGCCCGAGAAGCCCGTGGGCCTCGTGCACCTGCACGCTTCGAGCCCGGACGGCGAGCGCGCGGTCGAGTTCAACCTTCGCGGCGACAGAGAGACGATCCGGCGGCGGGCGACCGTGACGGCACTCCATCTCGTACGGCGTCTCTTGTCACAGAACGGGCACAGCCCCGTGTGAATCTTCACGCTAGCGTGGAGCGCGATGAGCGTCTGCGACTGTTCTGCGCGCTGCAGCTCCCCGAGTCCGTGGGCGGCGCGCTGGAGGCATGGGCGGAGGAGCACCTCCCGGGTCGCCGGGTGCCGCGCTCCCAACTTCACGTCACGCTCGCATACCTCGGCCCGCGCTCCCCGGCCGACCGCGGGCCCGTCGCAGCCGCGCTCGCGGCGGCGGTGGACGACACGGAGGAGATCGTCTTCGCCGCCTGGCGGTACCGCGAGACGAGAGGCGTCGGCATGCTCGAGCTCGAGGACGTCGAGGGTGCAGGCGCTCGCCTGGCAGGGCGCCTGTACGACCGGCTGGAGGAGCTCGGCGTCTACAGGCGCGAACGGCGAGGCTGGCTGCCGCACGTCACAGCGCTGCGTTTCCGGGAGCCGCCAGGCCTGCGACCGCCGCTCCCGGCGCTCGGCCGATTCAGTCCGTCCGGGGCCGCTGTTTACCATTCGGTGCTGCGACCAACTGGGCCGCAGTACGACGTCGTCGAGTCAGTTGCATTGGGAGGTTGATCGGGTTGGATCGTGAGCAAGCATTGGACGTCGCCCTCGGGCAGATCGAGCGCCAGTTCGGCAAGGGATCAGTCATGAAGATGAACGACCAGGCCGCGCTCTCGGTGGGGGCGATCTCGACCGGCTCTCTCTCGCTCGACCTCGCGCTCGGGATCGGCGGATTGCCGCGAGGGCGCATCGTCGAGGTGTTCGGGCCGGAGTCCTCCGGCAAGACAACCCTCGTCTACCACGTGATCGCCGAGGCGCAGCGGCGTGGCGGCATCTGCGCCTTCATCGACGCGGAGCACGCGATGGATCCCCAGTACGCGCGTCGCATCGGCGTCAACATCGACGACCTGCTCGTGTCCCAGCCCGACACGGGCGAGCAGGCGCTCGAGATCACCGAGCTGCTCGTGCGCAGCGGCGCGCTCGACGTGGTCGCCGTCGACTCCGTAGCAGCGCTCACGCCCAAGGCCGAGATCGAAGGCGAGATGGGCGACAGCCACGTCGGCCTGCAGGCGCGCCTCATGAGCCAGGCGCTGCGGAAGCTCGCGGGAACGCTGAACCGTACCGACACGATCTGCCTCTTCACCAACCAGCTGCGCGAGAAGATCGGCGTCATGTTCGGCAGCCCCGAGGTCACTCCTGGCGGCCGGGCGTTGAAGTTCTACGCGTCTGTGAGGCTCGATATCCGTCGGATCGAGACGCTCAAGGAGGGTGTCGAGGCCTACGGCAACCGCGTGCGCGTGAAGGTCGTCAAGAACAAGGTTGCGCCGCCCTTCAAGCAGGCGGAGTTCGACATCATCTACGGATCCGGCATCTCCTGGGAGGGAACGGTGCTCGAGACCGGCATCGAGCGCAAGATCGTGCAGAAGTCGGGCTCCTACTTCAGCCTCGGCGACGAGCGGCTCGGCCAGGGCCGGCAGAACGCGACGGCGTTCCTGCGCGAGCACCCCGACGTGTGCCAGCAGATCATGGCCGGCATCCAGGCGGAGGCACCGGCGGAGCAGGTCGTCTCTGCTCGGCTCCTGCCGGCCACCGAGGGCGTGACCTCCACCGAGGCGCGCGCGGAAGCCGAGCTGGCCAAGGTCTAGTGCACCGTCCCAGAACTCCCTTGGACTCCGGGGGCGGCCACTCCCCAGTCTGGCAAGAGACTTCCGGGCCGGCACACTAGGTGCCGACCGTCACGGCGCTCCGGGCTGCAGCGGGGGGGCGCCGTGTCGCGGTCGAGTTGGATGGACGCCGGTGGAGAACGGTTCCGGCCGAAGTTGCCGGACGCGTCGGGCTCTGGCCGGGCCAGGAGCTCGATCGTTCGGTGCTCAGGCACCTAGGCCGGGAGTTGCGGCGCGTGAGGGCGCTCGACCTCGCGGCCGGGGCGCTCCACCATCGAGACCTCAGCCGGGCGAAGCTGGACGAGCGGCTCAGCCGCGCAGGCGTCTCGCCGTCCGGCCGTGTCGAGACGATGGCGACGCTCGAGCGGGCCGGTCTGCTCGACGATGCCCGGCGGGCTGCGGGACGCGCCGGCGTTCTCGCGGCGCGGGCACGGGGGAACGAGGCGATCCGTTGGGAGCTCGAGCAGGAAGGCATCGAAGCCGAGGTCGTGGAGACGGCGATCGCGGGGCTGGCGCCCGAGGCGACGCGTGCGGTCGAAGTGATCGCGCGCCGCGGCCGTTCTGTCACAACTGCCCGCTATCTCGCGCAGCGAGGGTTCGGCGAGGACGCTGTCGCCCTGGCTGTCGACGCGCCGGGTGGCGAAGACGGGTCGCGCTCGGTAGCATGAAACTCTCTCAATCACCTAATTACCTGCACAAAACGTTTTTCCGGAACGGCACAGGACATTGAAACTGCGACCCGACTAAAACCCGTCCTCCGAGCACACACGAGACACTGACCCAAGGACGCTAGGCCGCGCTCAGGAGCCTGAGGCTCCACCTTTGTCGACCCGGGATGCCTCCCGTGCGGGTTCAGAGGCAGGAGCAACGATGCTCGTCGTCATTGGTGTAGTGGTGGGGCTCGTCGCCGGGGGAGCAGTCGCTGCCTTCCTGGTCGCTGGTCGGAGCGGATCCCGCCTCGCGGCGGCAACACGCGAGCAGGAGGCTGCTGCCGCGCAGATCGAGCAGCGCAGCAAGAGCGTGCTGTCGGAGGCCGAACGTCATGCCGAGACGTTGCGGAGGGAGGCCGAGGTGGCGATCCGCGAGGAGAGCGTGAAGCGGCGCGCCGAGCTGGAGGAGGAGATGGGGGAGCGGCGCGCGCAGGCAGCCGAGCTCGAGGCACGTCTGCGCGCGAAGGACGGCGAGCTCGAGAGCCGGCTCGAGGAGCTCGCCCGCCGGGAGCAGGGCGTGGCGGATCGCGAGACGCACCTCAAGCAGCTACAGGAGGACGTCAAGCAGGCGAAGGCGCGTGAGCTGCTCGAGGTCGAGCGTATCTCCGGCCTGACGACGATCGAGGCCAAGCAGCACCTGCTCGAGCGCTCCGAGGACCTCGTCAAGCACGAGCTTGCCCGCCGCGTCCGCCAGCTGGACGAGGAGGCGCGGATCGAGTCGAAGCGTCGCGCGCGCAACCTCGTCGCCGACGCGCTCCAGCGTGTAGCCGCGAGCCACGCGGCAGAGACGACAGTGTCGCTCGTCGAGCTCGCCTCCGACGACATGAAGGGGCGCATCATCGGCCGAGAGGGTAGGAACATCCGGACGCTCGAGCACCTGACCGGAGTGGACTTCATCATCGACGACACGCCGCATTCGGTCGTTCTGTCGTCCTTCGACCCGATCCGGCGCGAGGTCGCGAGGCTCACGCTCGTCAAGCTGATCGAGGACGGCCGCATCCACCCGGCCCGCATCGAGGAGATGTACTACACCTCAAAGGCGGAGCTCGAGGAGTCGATTGTCCAGGCCGGCGAGCAGGCGGTCTTCGAGGCGCACTGCGGCGAGTTCCACCCGGAGCTGATCAGGATTCTCGGCCGTCTTCGCTTCCGGACGAGCTACAGCCAGAACGTCCTCAAGCACTCACTCGAGGTGGTGCACCTGACGGGAGTGATGGCGACGGAGCTGCAGGCAGGAGTGAAGACGGTGAAGCGTGCTGCGCTCCTGCACGACCTCGGCAAAGCGATGACGCACGAGGTAGAGGGCTCGCACGCGCTCATCTCGACCCAGCTGGCGAAGCGCTACGGCGAGTCGCAGGGCGTCGTGCACGCGATCGAGGCTCACCACTACGAAGTGCAGCCGCAGACCGTCGAGGCGGTGCTCCTGATCGCGGCCGACGCGATCTCTGCCTCGCGACCCGGCGCGCGCGGGGAGAAGTTGGAGCACTACATCAAGCGCCTCGAGGCGCTCGAGGAGATCGCGTCGCAGAAGAAGGGCGTCGAGAAGGTCTATGCCCTCCAGGCCGGCCGCGAGATCCGCGTGATGGTGAGGCCCACCGAGGTCGACGACGACGGCGCGGCTCTGCTCTCGTTTGAGATCGCGCGCGAGATCGAGGATCAGCTCGAGTACCCGGGCCAGGTGAAGGTGACAGTGATTCGGGAGAGCCGGTCAGTCGAGATAGCGAAGTAAACGTGGGGGGAAGTGTGCCGTTTCGCCCACGTCCCGCCCGCTGCAGAGTGCTGTTCCGTGTCAGCGGCATGGCCTCCCGCCCGGACAGCCGGGCTTCGGCCAGGAGCAGCCACTCGAGTCCAGCACCGAAGCGATCGCGCGGCGGTCGGCCTCCAGCTGCCTCTGTTCTCTGATCGCTGGACGCGCAATCTGCGCTTGCGCCTCCAGAGCGATAGTGCAACAGGACGGGGTCAGGTCTCAGGATCGAACACCTCTCGGCGCGCGGCTCCTACAATCGGGGCGGACATGCGCCGCTACCACGTCACCACGTTCGGGTGCCAGATGAACGCGCACGACTCCGAGCGCATCAAGGGCATGCTCGAGTCGCTCGGCCTCGGGGAGGCGCCGTCGCAGGCGGAGGCCGACGTGATCGTCTTCAACACCTGCACTGTGCGCGAGAAGCCGGATCAGCGCTTTGCCGCCCACCTCGCGCAGGCCGCCGCGCTCAAGAGCCGCGACCCCGAGCGGGTCATCGCGGTGGGCGGGTGCTACGCCGAGGCGCAGCGGGAGCGTATCTTCGAGCTCTATCCGTGCGTCGACGTCGCCTTCGGCCCGGGCTCCATCCCGCACCTCGCCGACTGGATCGGTGCGGGAGGACACGCTCCGCGTGGACGCTTCGCCGAGTGGCGCTCCTTCGCAGGCGACCTGCCGCAGCGGCGCGAGCGACGGTTCCAGGCCTGGCTGCAGATCTCGATGGGCTGCAACTCCAGATGCTCGTACTGCATCGTCCCAGCCGTCCGCGGCCGCGAGCAGAGCCGCCGGCCGGGCGACATCATCGCCGAGGCGAGCCGGCTCGCGGGAGACGGCGTGCGCGAGCTCACGCTGCTCGGCCAGAACGTCAACTCGTACGGGCGTGACCTGCTGCCCGACATCCGCACCGATTTTGCCGAGCTCCTGCGCGCCTGCGACGCGGTCGAGGGCATTGAGCGGATCCGCTTCACGAGCCCGCATCCGAAGGATTTCCGCGCTCCCGTCCTTGCGGCCATGGGGGAGTGCCGCACGGTCTGCGAGCACGCGCACCTACCGCTCCAGTCGGGCTCGACCCGGATCCTGAAGGCGATGCGCCGCACCTACAGCCGTGAGCGCTTCCTCGCCCTCGTCGCCGACATGCGCGCCGCCATCCCCGATCTCGCGCTCACGACGGACATCATCGTCGGCTTCCCCGGCGAGGCCGACGCCGATTTCCAGCAAACGCTCGAGGTGGTGGAGGAGGTCCGCTTCGAGAGCGCCTACACCTTCATCTACTCGCCCCGCAGCGGCACGGAGGCCGCGGCGCTGCCCGATCTGCCGCAGGCGACGAAACAGGCGCGCATCGAGCGACTGATCGACGTCGTGCAGCGCATCGCCGGCGAGCGCAACGCCGAGCGCATCGGGCGCGTGGAGGAGGTGCTGGTGGAGGGCCCGAGCCGCACCGACCCGGCGGTCCTGCGCGGCCGGACGCGGCGGAATACGACGGTGAACTTCGTCGGGCGGGCGGCACCGGGCGAGCTCGTCGACGTCCTCGTCGAGGGCGCCACCTCGACGACGCTCCGGGGAACCAGGATCGCCGCTCTCGCCGCCTGATGCGGGTTCTCGTCACCGGCTCGAACGGTCAGATCGGGACGAATCTCGCCCTGCGGCTGCGGCGCGACGGTCACGAGGTGTTCGGAGTCGACAAGCGCCTGAACACCTGGACGGACGACTTCCGGTACCTGCTCCAGGACCTCAGCCAGCAGTACCCGGCCTACCCGGGCGGCATTGGGGGCGTCGAGTATCCGCCCGCCGACCTCGTCGTCCATCTGGCAGCGCACGCGAAGGTGCACGAGCTCGTGCGCCAACCGCACCGGGCGCTCGAGAACGCGGTGATGACCTTCAACGTGCTGGAGTACTGCCGCGGGCAGCGCGTCCCCCTCATCTTCTCCTCTACCCGGGAGGTCTACGGCGACGTCCGCCGCTTCGAGGGCTACGGCGAGGCGAGCGCCGACTTCGCCTTCACCGAGAGTCCCTACTCGGCCTCGAAGATCGCGAGCGAGGCGCTCATCTACGCCTACGCGCGCTGCTACGCGCTCCCGTACATCGTCTTCCGCTTCTCGAACGTCTACGGCCGCTTCGACAACGACCTCCAGCGGATGTCGCGCGTGCTCCCGCTCTTCATCCACTCGCTGCTCCGCGACGAGCCGATCACCGTCTACGGCGGCGCGGACAAGGTGCTCGACTTCACCTATGTGGACGACTGCATCGAGGGAATCGTGCGAGGCGTCGAGGCGCTCGGAGAGGGCCGGGTCGCGAACGAGACGATCAACCTCGCCTTCGGCCAGGGGAACACCCTTGTCCGGGCTGCGGAGCTGATCGCCAGGGAGGTCGGCGCCGAGCCCCAGATGACGCTCGCGCCGTCACTCGTCGGCGAGGTCACCCACTACGTGGCGGATATCCGGAAGGCGCACGACCTACTCGACTGGTCGCCGAAGGTGTCACTCGACGATGGGATCCCGCGCGCTGTGGCGTGGTTCCGCGAGCATCGTGGCGCCCACCCGGAGGAGAACCTTCCCGTCGTCTCAACCGACGGCGGGATCGGCTGGAAGGCCCATGCCGGCCCCCCGCGGGCCTGACGGCCTCGTTCTCGCCCTCTTCGGGCCGACCGCGAGCGGCAAGACGGCGGTCGCGGAGGCGCTCGCCGACCGCACGGGCGGCGAGGTCGTCTCGGCCGACTCGATGCAGGTCTACCGCGGGCTGCCCCTGCTCACGAATCAGCCGACCCGCCCGACCCGCCTCGTCGGGGTCTGGCCGCTGGATCACGAGGGCTCGGTGGCGGAGTACGGACACCTGGCCCATGCGGCGATCGACGAGCTCCTCGCCATGGGCCGGACGCCCGTCGTCGCCGGCGGCACCGGCCTCTACTTCCGCGCGGCGCTCGCGGATCTCGACCTGCCGCCGGCTCCGCCGCCCCAGGCCCGCGAGCGCCTGGAACGCCGCTACGACGAGCTCGGGGCCGAGGCCGCCCATGCCGAGCTGGCCGAGCGCGACCCTCCGGCCGCGGCCACCGTCCACCCGCACGACCGCCGGCGCGTCGTCCGGGCGCTCGAGCTTGCGGAGGCGGGCTCCTCGCTCGCGCCGGCGCGCAGCCGCCTCTGGACGGACGACGTGCGCCATCCGACCGTCGTCTTCGGCCTCGAGCTGCCCGCGGCCGAGCTCGAGCGCCGGATCGAGGCGCGGACGCGCAGGATGTTCGAGCGCGGGGTGGAGGAGGAGGTGCGCGGGGCGCTCGCCGGCGGCACCGTCTCGACGACGGCACGCCAGGCGCTCGGACTCGCCGAGGTGGCCGAGTTGCCACGGGAGCAGGCGATCGAGCAGATCGTCCTGCGCACGCGCCGCCTGGCCGCATATCAGCGCAAGTGGCTGCGCCGGATCTCCGGCGTTGTTAGCGTCGATGGGGCACGTCCTCCGCATGCGATCGCCGACGGCATTCTCGAAGTGGCACGCGCTCGGTAACGCCTACCTCGTGATCGAGCGGGCCGACCCGAGGCGACCACTCGCGTCCGAGGATGTTGTGCGCTTCTGCGACCCCCATTACGGCGCGGGTGCCGACGGCGTCGTCGAGGTCGTCTCCACGACGGCCGAGAGTGCGCAGGTGATCATCTGGAACCCCGACGGCTCGAGCGCCGAGCTCTCCGGCAACGGCACTCGCATCGCCGCCCGTTGGCTGGCCGAGCGCGAGGGCGTCAGGGAGGTGCGCATCGCCGTTGGCCCGAGGGTGACGATCGCCCGCATGGGCGACGGAGACACCGTGGAGCAGGAGCTCGGCCCCGTCAGGGTCGATCCGCCCGAGCTGCTCGACGTCGACGGCGACGAGGTCGAGCTGACGCCCGTCTCGGTCGGCAACCCGCACGCCGTCATCCGGCGTGAGCCCGAGCGGCGCGAGCTGCTCCGGCTCGGCCCGCTCGTCGAGCGGCACGCGCGCTTCCCCGGCCGCACGAACGTCCAGCTCGTACGCCTCGACGGCCCGCACGAGCTGCGTGTCGGAGTCTGGGAGCGTGGCGCCGGCGAGACGCTCTCCTCGGGGACGAGCGCCGTGGCGGCAGCAGCCGCCGCCGTCGCCAACGGCTGGTGCGCGAGCCCGGTCGCGGTCGAGCTAGCGGGCGGGATCCTGCACGTGGCGCTCGCGGGCGAGCGTGCGACGCTGACCGGCCCGGCGGAGGAGATCCTCCGGGGTTTTCTGCTCTAGGCGCCGATCTCGAACTCGCGCAGCGCGTCATTCAGGCTCACCTTGAGGTCGGTCGACGCGCTGCGCTGCCCGACGATGAGCGCGCACGCGAGCTGGTACGAGCCGGCCGGATAGTCCTTGGCGCGCGTACCGGGAAGGACGATCGAGCGCGGCGGCACGACGCCGCGGTACTCGACAGGCTCGGCGCCCGTGACGTCGATGATCGGCACGGAGGCGCTCAGCACGACGTTCGGTCCGAGCACCGCCTCTGCTCCCACGCGCACGCCCTCGACGACAATGCAGCGAGAGCCGATGAAGGCCCCGTCCTCGATGATCACGGGGCTCGCCTGGAGAGGCTCCAGCACACCCCCGATGCCCACCCCGCCCGACAGGTGGACGTCGGCGCCGATCTGCGCGCACGAGCCGACGGTCGCCCAGGTGTCGACCATGGTGCGCGGCCCCACCCAGGCGCCGATGTTCACGTAGCTGGGCATCAGCACGACGCCCGGTGAGAGGAACGAGCCGTGGCGCGCGACGGCCGGCGGCACGACGCGGACACCGAGCTCCGGGCCGACGCGCTTGAGCGGCACCTTATCCAGGTAACGAAATGGCCCGGCCTCGTCCGGCTCCAGGCGCCGCAGCCGGAAGTAGAGCAGGATCGCCTTCTTGACCCACTCGTGCACGATCCAGCCGTCCGGGCCGGGCTCGGCCACCCGAAGCTCGCCCCTGTCGAGGAGCGCGATCGCCTCCTCGACGGGAGCGAGATCCGTACCCGAGTCCTCCCACAGCCGCTCGATCGCGCCCTGCAGGCCGGTGCTCATGCGAGCACCGGAGCCAGGAGCTCGGCGGCACGGCGGCAGGCATCGAAGCTCGGCACGAGCGCGAAGCGGACGTAGCCCTCGCCGGCGTCGCCGAAGTAGGAGCCGGGAGCTACGACGACGCCGCGCTCGAGCAGCCGGCCGGCATAGCTCTCCGAGGTTTCCCCCGTCGGCACGGCCACCCAGAGGTACATCGTCGCCTCGCTGCCGGCGACGCGCAGGCCCGCCGCGGCGAAGAGGTCGAGCATGACCTCGCGCTTGCGCGCGTAAACGGCGCGCGTCCGCTCGACGTGCTCCTCGTCGCCCCAGGCGACGACGGACGCGCGCTGAACGAACTCCTGCGGTGCGGTGCCGACCGTTGGCCGGAACGCGCGCAGAGCAGCGATCAGCTCGGGGTCGCCGGCGGCGAAGCCCGACCGGTAGCCGGTCATCGAGGAACGCTTGCTGAGAGTGTTGAAGACGACGACGTTGCGGCGGTCGGCGAGCTGAAGCGCCGAGGCGGGCGGCTCATCGAACCAGAGCTCGCTGTAGGCCTCGTCCGAGGCGAGCAAGAAGTCGTGCTCGCGGGCGCGCGCCGCGAGCTGCTCGAGGAAGGCGAGTGGGGCGGTGGCCCCGGTCGGGTTGTTCGGGTAGTTCACCCACAGGAGGGCGAGCCGCCTCCAGGTCTCCTCCGGCACCGCGTCGAGGTCGGGCAGGAACCCGTTTCGCTCGAGCAGGGGGAGCGCGACGGGCCGGCCGCCGGCGACGAGCGCGCCCCGCTCGGCCACGGGGTAGCCCGGCTCGGTCACGGCGACGAAGGTGCGCTCGCTCGCGGGGTCGACGACGACCTGCGCGAGGCTGAAGATCGCCTCCTTGCTGCCGAGCGTGGGGATGATCTCCCGGTCGGGGTCGAGCTCGACGCCGAAGCGCCGCCCGCACCAGCCGGCGACGGCCGAGCGCAGCTCGGGCAGCCCCTGGGCGAGCGGGTAGCGGGCGGTCACCGGCACTGCGTCGATCAGCGCCTGACGGATGCGCTCGTCCGTCGGCTCCTGCGGATCGCCGACGCCGAAGTCGATCAGGTCGACTCCCCGCTCGCGCAGCCGCCGCTTCGCCTCCTCGAGGCGCACGAATGGATAGGTGCCGAGGCGCGCGATGATCGGCGAGAGCCGCACGCGCGCCAGCTTAGACGCCATGGGCAGCGGGCATAATCGCTCCATCAGTCCCAGACAACCGGATCCCGCCCCGCAGGCAGAGCCCGAGCGAGGGCTCGTCGTGGCCGTGGTCGCGCCCGGCATCGAGGCCGACGAGGAGCTCGCGGAGCTGCGCGAGCTGGCTCGAACTGCCGGTGTCGTGCCAGTCGGTGAGGTGTCTCAGCACCGCTCTCACCCCGACCCGCGCACCTACGTGGGCAAGGGCAAGCTCGAGGAGCTGAAGACTGCCTATGCCGACGCCCGCGCCGACGTCCTGCTGGTCGACGGTGAGCTCCAGCCCGTGCAGCAGCGGCGGCTCGAGAATGAGCTGTCCACCCGGGTCGTCGACCGGACGCAGCTCATCCTCGACATCTTCGCCCAGCATGCGCGCAGCGCCGAGGGCAAGCTCCAGGTGGAGCTCGCCCAGCTCGAGTACAACCTGCCGCGCATGCGCGGCATGTGGCAGCACCTCGAGCGACTTGGCGGCGGCGTCGGCACGAGAGGCCCTGGCGAGACGCAGCTCGAGACCGATCGCCGCATCGCCGGCCGCCGCGTCGCGCTCCTGCGCCGCCGTCTGCGTGAGCTCTCGCGCCAGCGCCAGGTGCGGCGGCAGCGGCGGCAGCGCTCCGAGACACCAACGGTGGCGCTCGCCGGCTACACCAACGTTGGCAAGTCGACCCTCCTGAACAGGCTCACCGACGCGGGCGTCTCCGTCGACAACCGGCTCTTCGAGACGCTCGATCCGACGACGCGCGGCTTCGAGTACGAGGGTCGCCGCTACCTCGTCACCGACACCGTTGGCTTCATCCGCCGGCTGCCGACCCAGCTCGTCGAGGGCTTCGCGGCCACTCTCGAGGAGACGCTCGTCGCCGACCTCGTCGTCCACGTCCTCGACGCCTCGGCGGCGGACGAGCGACTGGAGGTGATGCGCGGGGCGGTGGAGGGGGTGCTGGGCGAGATCGGCGCCGGGGAGCTGCCGATCGAGATCGTCCTGAACAAGATCGACGCGGTCGACCCCCTGCGGCGCCGCCGGCTCGAGAACCGCTACCCCGGCGCGGTGCAGGCCTCGGCCCTGACGGGCGAGGGAATCGAGGAGCTGCGAGAGCGCATCGCCGCTCGCTTCGCGGGCCGCTTCGAAGCGGTCTCGCTCCTCGTCCCCTACGAGGACGGCGCGAGGCTCAACGAGCTCTACGCGCTCGGTGCGCCGATCTCGGAGCGCGTCGACCGTCCCGACGGCGTCCTCGTGCGGGCGCTCCTGCCCTACGCCGAGTTGCGGCGCTTCGCGCAGTACCTCGTCGCGGAGGCACGGGCCGAGACCGCTCAGTCCTCGCGATGATCGAGGTGCCGGTGCGCCGCCTCCGCGCCGAGGCGGCCGTCCCGAGCCGCGCGTACTCGGGCGACGCGGGACTCGACCTCGCCTCCTGCGAGCGCGTCGTCCTCGAGCCGGGGGAGCGGGGGGTCGTGGGCACGGGTCTCGCGGTCGCCATCCCGGAGGGATACGGAGGCTTCGTGCTCCCGCGCTCGGGCCTCGCCGCGAGCCACGGTGTCACCGTCCTCAACGCCCCCGGCCTGATCGATGCCGGCTACCGCGGCGAGCTGCGCGTGATCCTGCTCAATACCGACCCGCGGGAGCGCTTCACCGTCGAGCCGGGGTTGCGTGTGGCCCAGCTCGTTGTCCTGCCCGTGCCGGGAGCGGCGCTCGTGGAGGTCGAGGACATGCCCCCGAGCGAGCGCGGCGAGGGCGGGCTCGGCTCCTCGGGGTCGTGACGCGCCGCTAGGAGCGAGAAGCGGGGTCTTTGGTTCCGTGGTCGATCTTGAGACCTGACCCTGTCCGCGCGCCTTGAGCCTTAACACCCGCAGGGGTTCAGCGCCGCCCACCGCGCTCGTGGGCACGGCGCGCCGACACGGCGTGCGCACGCCCCTCCAGCTCGTCCCCCAGCGGCTCGAGGTCGGGTGCCTCGCCGAGGCGGTGGGCGAGCGCCTGCGCGATCACCCAGTCCGCGAGCCACGGGTTGCGCGGTAGCAGCGGGCCGTGCAGGTAGGTGCCGATCGCCCTCCCGACACGGCAGCCCTCGAAGCCGCTCTGCCCATCGTTCCCGAACCCGGCGACCACGCGCCCGAGCGGGACTCCGCTCTGGTCGAGGCGCGTCCGCCCCGCATGGTTCTCGAACCCGGCGAGCGTCCGCCGCAGACCCGGCTCGAGCTCGCACTCGAGCAGGACGTCGCCGATCATCCGCCGCTCGCCGGCTACCGTCTCGTGCGGGAAGAGGCCCACGCCCGGCAGCTCCTCGCCGGCCACATCGCGGTAGGAGCGGCCGAGCAGCTGGTACCCGCCGCAGACCGCGAGCACGGCCGCCCCCGCCTCAGCGGCGGCACGCACGCCCTCGCCCTTGGCGGCAAGGTCGGGAGCCACGAGCGCCTGCTCGCGATCCTGACCGCCCCCGATGTAGAGCAGGTCGTGCCGACCCGGCTCGACGGGCTCGCCCATGCCGATCGCCTGCACGTCGAGCCCGTAGCCGCGCCAGGCCGCCCGGCGCTCCAGCACGGCGATGTTGCCGCGGTCGGCGTAGATGTTCAGGTAGTCGGGATAGAGGTGCCCAACGAGGAGGCTCGTCACGCTGCGCGCTCCCAGTAGGGCCGCACGTAGCCGCGCTCCGAGACGATCCTGCGCAGCGCGAGCATCGCCGTATAGGTGGGCAGGATCACGAGCTCCCCGCCCGGCGGCGTGAGCTCGAGCCCGCGGTCGAGCGCGGCAGCGAGAGGGGGGAGGACGTCGATCGCCTGCTCGTCGAACCCGGCGTACTTCGCGCGCAGCGCAAGCTCGGCCGCCCGCTCGCCGGTCGCGACGAGCCGCTCGAGCCCTGCGAGCAGCGGCTCGAAGTCGACGTCCCAGATCCAGGAGACGTCGCGACCATCGGCGATCGCGTCGTTCAGCGCGATCACGGCCACGCGCGGCGCACCACCGTCGACGAGCGTGCGCACCGCCTCGTTCGCGCCCGCCGGGTTCTTGATCAGCAGGACAAGGATTCGCCGCTCGCCGACGACGATCCGTTCGAAGCGCCCGAAAGCCGCGTGAAAGCGCCCGAGACCGCTCGCGACCTCCGCGAGCGAGGCGCCGAGCGCCAGCGAGAGCGCGCCCGCCGCCAGGGCGTTGTAGACGTTGTAGAGACCGGGCACGCCGAGCTCGATGCGCTGCTCGCCCACGGCGGTGACGAGGTCGAAGGAAACCCCCTCGAGCCCGTCGAGCTCGATCCGGCGGGCAACCACGTCGAGCGGCTGCCGCGCGTGGTGGCAGCGGGGGCAGCGATAGTCGCCGAGGTGGCCCATGTATACCGCCGCGTACTCGTAGGGCGCGCCGCAGCGGACGCAGTGGGTGGAGTCGGCGGCGTGAGGGGGCGTCGCGTACGCGTGGCGCGGGTCGTCAAGGCCGAAGACTGTCGCCGTACGGGCCTCGCCCGCCAGCTCGCCCACCTGCGGGTCGTCCCCGTTCAGGACGAGCGCCGTCTCGTGCGGAAGCGTGCGCACGGCCTCCCGCCAGCGGCCGGCGATGAGCTCGAGCTCCCCGTAGCGATCGAGTTGGTCGCGGAAGAGATTGCCGAGCAGGACGGCGCGGGGGCGCACGCGCCGCACGACCTCCGGCAGTGCCCCCTCGTCGACCTCGAAGAGGCCGAGCTCCGCGTCGCCCATGTGAAGCAGCGCGGAGGCGACCCCGGAGACGAGATTCGCGCCCGAGCGATTGTGGGCCAGGCGAACCCGGGGTGCGAGAATCTCGGCCACCATCGCGGCAGTCGTCGTCTTGCCGTTGGTCGCCGACACGAGCGCCGATCCCCGGGGCAGACGACGGCCGAGCAGGTCGATCGCTCCTGGGTCGAGCTTCCACAGCAGCTTGCCGGGCAGCGTCGTCCCGCCACCGGCGCCGGCGAGCCGCGAGAGCCGCCCTGCCGCGTGCGCGAGCGCTATCTCGAGGCCGAGCCGCACCGGCCGCCAGTGTAGACGGGCAGCCGCCGATCCCTCGACCGAGGGATCCTGCGCCGTTCCCCCCATCGAGGGATGTCCCGAGCCGAGCGGGGTCTCTACGTTGAGAAGGTCAGGAGCCGGGGTCTACCAGCGGGGGCAGGGGGAGGAAACGATGGGAACGAGGGGTCTTCGCCCGTACAGGGCCAAGTGTCGACGCGCGGCAGCCGTACCACGGTCGAGCTTCATGTGGACGACGGGGCGCACCTTCGCCGCCCCCGTTCCCGCTACCTACGTACCCCGCGTGCCGGCCTCCAACAGGGGATGAGCGCCTCTTCGACCGAGGTTGCTCACGGCACCCGTGGGGGCGCCTTCGTCCGGCAGGGCGCCGGCTGGGTGCCCATCTACCTGCTGGCTCTCGCCGGAGCGACGATCGCCGCCGGGGTGCCGCTCGTCGGGCGCCTGGGCGAGGACACGCACGGGTTCGGACTGTTTGCGGCGCTCGCAGCCGCCTCGGCGCTGGCGCATTACTTCATCGTCTGGACGCCCGGGCGGCTCCCGTACCACGCAGGAGTCGCGTTCGTCATCCCCGCCGCCCTGCTCCTCCCGCCCGAGCTCGTGCTGCTGATGGCGGTGCTGCCGCAGCTGCCGAAATGGCTCGAGCAGCGACACTCGCTTGCCACCGGCAGCTTCGCGATCGTGACCTCGGCACTCGCAGGCCTTGCCGCCTGGGGCGCGGCGCAGACGTTCTTCGGTTTGGAGACGATGGGCTCGCAGGAGCGCTGGGCGCTCGGCGGCCTCGCCGCGGCAGGCGCCTACCTGCTCGTCAACCACACCCTGCTCGCTGTCATGATCCGGCTCGCGCCCGCCTACCGGCTCGCGGGAGTCGCCGTGTTCTCGGCCACGAGCCTTGCGACGGATGCCGTGCTGGCAGCAGCCGCCGTCGGCGTCGCCGCCGTGTGGCGAGCCGATCCATGGCTCTTGCCGGTGGCAGTGGCGCCGCTGCTGCTCATCCAGCGGCTGCTCTCGGTTCCGGAGCTCCAGCTGGAGGCTCGGATCGACGCCAAGACGGGTCTCTTCAACGCGCGCCACTTCGGCCGGGTGCTGACGCAGGAGCTCGCCCGAGCCGAGCGCTTCGGGCGCCCGCTATCGCTGCTCGTGATCGATCTCGACCACCTGCGCGACCTCAACAACGAGCACGGTCACCTCGCCGGTGACGACGTGCTGCAGGGGCTCGCGACCGTCTTCCGCAGTGCTCTGCGCGATCAGGACGTTCCCGCCCGCTTCGGTGGGGAGGAGTTCACAGTGCTCCTCCCGGAAACCGAGCATGAGCAGGCGCTCGAGATCGCGGAGCGCCTCCGGTTGGGGGTGGAGGAGCACGCGTTCGCCGCCCGCACGACCTCGCACCACCTGCGCGTCACCGTCTCGGTCGGGGTGGCGAGCTTCCCGAGCCATGCCGTCACAACGAGCCAGCTCGTGCACGTCGCGGACGTGGCCGTCTACGAGGCGAAGCAGGGCGGCCGGAACCGGGTCGTGAGCGCGAGCTCGGCGGCGATTCCGGACGAGCCGTTCGACGGAGGAACGGCGGCGCAGCTCGCTCTGCCGCCGCAGGCACCGCTTCTGGTCATCGCCGCACCCGCGAAGCCACGGGTCGAGCGTCGCCGTCATCCGCGGCCACGACCACTGCCCCGCTTCGAACGGCTCGGTCACAACAGGGGGTTCAGCACGCTCGTGCTCCTCGTGACCGTGCTCGCGACGGCGGCCGGAGCGCTCTCGATCTTCCTCTCGGGTCCGGACGAGATCGGCCTCGTCGGACTCGTCACGACCGTCGTCATGGTCGGGCTGGGGCAGGTGCTCGCGATCCGCGTGCGCGAGGCCGAGCTCGCGGGCCCACCCGCGGCGGCCCGGGCGTCTGCGCGCTCACGCGAGTCGGCGTACGACCGCGTGCGGCGAGGAGCGGCGCAGGCGCTCGAGCGCCTGTCGGCGACGCTCGACGAGCGTGATGCGAACGCCTCGGGACACTCGCGGAGGGTGCGCAGGTACGCGCTCATGGTCGGACGCGAGCTCCACCTGACCCCTACGCAGCTCGACCAGCTCGGGCACGCGGCCATCCTCCATGACATCGGCAAGGCGGGGCTGCCGGATGCGATCGTGCTCAAGCCCGCCGCCCTCACGAGCGAGGAGTGGTCGCTGATGCGACGGCATCCCGACGAGGGCGCGCGCCTGGCCGACCAGCTCGGTTTCCTGAACGGAGCAGCCGCAGCCATTCGCGGCCACCACGAGCGCTTCGACGGCACGGGCTACCCGGACGGCCTCCGAGGTGACGACATCCCTGTTGCTGCCCGCATCCTGCACGTGGCCGATGCCTTCGACTCAATGCTGACGCCGCGCGTGTACCGTCCCCGCCGCACGCCCGCCGACGCTCTCGCACAACTGCGGGCGGGAACAGGTGGGCAGTTCTGCCCCCGTTGCGTGCAGGCGCTCGAGCTGGCACTTGCCAGCCGACTGCAGGTCGACGACCGCGACGCGTAGCCGGGTCACCGAGCGGAGCCACGCTACGGTGTCGAGCGATGCCGCGCCGTCCATCTGCTCTGCTCCTTCCTCTGGTCGTGTGCGGCGCGTCGCTCATGGTGGCCTGTAGCGGGAGTGGAAGGGAGTCGGAAGTCGCCTTCGCGCCGCCGCAGACGTTGCCGCTCGGCTGGCGGGAGCTCGACGGCGACCACGGGCGCGGCTTCCGTCTCGAGGTGCGGTCGTTACGCATCACGCACGATCGCTGGGCCGTCGAGGCGTCCGTCACGAATAGAACCGGCGTCAGCTACGTGATCGACCGGCCGCACGTTCCGAAGGGACGAAGTTCGGGCTCTTCGTCATTCGCAGCAGCGACCGCGGCGAGTGGGAGGGGCGCGTCTTTGCGGGGCGCGTGACCCCGGACATCATCGCCACACGCTTCGAGCCACCGATTCCTCGACTGCTTCGCCCGGGAGCCCGGTGGAGTGGCACGTTCTCTGCACGGGGCCGCTTGCGGAGCGGCATCTCTGTGCGAGTCGGCTTCGGGCGGTTCCGCACAACGGAGACCCCGCCGCCTGGCCTCCCGACGCATCTGATGGCGGTGACGCGTAGCACTGCTCGCATAGGAGCGACAACTCGGCTTCCGGGCTAGTTCAAGCCCCATTCCACGATGGTTGGGGGAGTCGTGGGCTCCCGACAAAACTGCGCCACCGCGCGGGTAGCCGATGGCCCAGTCGATCATCGACCAGCGCGGGAGCTCGGTGTGATGACCGAAGTAGAAGACGGCCGCCGGCGGTTCCCGTGCGTCGAGTCAGGCCGAGTACGGCAATCACTCGCCCGGGTGGACGGCCTACAGGGCGGCGATAGCGGCGAGCCGCTTGAGGCAGTGGGCGCCTTCCTGCGGCGCGCGCACGGCAGGCAGCGGCTCCTCCTCGAACGCGGTGTCCGGGGTGAAGCGCTCGCTCCAGGCGAATTCGCCCTCTCGAAGAGCGACGAGCCTGCCCTCGACCAGAGGCTGCTTGCGCAGCTCGATGCCGGTGTAGCGCTCCACGAGCTCGAGCGCTACGACCGTCGAGGCGAAGAAGGCCTCCCGATCGCCGTGACCCACCCAGAGCGGGCGACCGACGCCTCGGGCCAAGAAGAGGACGTCGTCACGCCGCTCGTCGAGCCAGGCCGCGGCCATGGAGCCGCGCAGTTCTTCGAGCGCCTCGGCACGTCCCTCGGCCTCCTCGACCAGTGCAAAGATCGCCTCCGAGTCGACGGTCATGTCGGGCTCGGCGCGCGAGAAGCCGTGGTCGGCGAGCACCTCCTCGTCGTTCAGGATGACGCCGTTGTGGATGCCGATCACCGCGCCGTGCCGCACAGGGTGGTTGTTGGCAGCGATCGTGGGGTGGCCTTTCGTGTAGTCGCGCACATGGATGAGCGCGGCGGATGCCTCCCGGGGGATACGGATCTGCTCGAGCAGCGCGCTCGCGCCCGAGCGCTGCTTGTGCACCGTGGCAGCCGTACCTGGGCGCCGCCAGGCGTAGCCGACGGCATCCGCGCCGCGCTCGGCGATCCCGGTCAAGAGGGCCTGGGCCGCCCGAGTCCGGTCGATCCGGCTCTCGGGGCTCAGGCTGTATCCGGCAATGCCGCACATGCAGTTGTCCTCGGCCTCCCCGGCCACTTCGTAAACACCAGAAACGGGTCTTCTTCGCCCGCCGTGTGTTACCGACGCGGGCGCGTGGGCCAAGTTAGCCACCGGGCCGGATGCCTAATGGTTTCCTTGCAATTGGGACAGCCCGGACGAGCGACCGTCCTCAAGCGGTTTTCGACTGCCGCCGATAGGGGGAGCGTGGAGCAGCGGCACCTCCTGGATCCGTCTTATGACGAGAACGCCGCCGCCTCGGCTCGGCGACTCGAGCCGGTGCCCTCCGAGGACGCCGAAGCGGCGCCTGAACTCCCGGAGGCGACACAGGATCCACTCAAGCTGTACGTCCGCCAGATCGGCGGCAGCCGGCTTCTGACGGCGGCCGAGGAGCGCGAGCTGGCGCGCCGCAAGGACGAGGGCGACGAGGACGCCAAGCGCAAGCTCGTCGAGTCGAACCTCCGACTCGTGATGTCGATCACGCGCAACTACACGAAGGCAGGCGTGCCGCTGCTCGACCTCATCCAGGAGGGCAACCTCGGCCTGATCCGGGCGGTCGAGAAGTTCGACTACCGCATGGGCTTCAAGCTGTCGACCTACGCGACCTGGTGGATCCGCCAGTCGGTCACGCGGGCGCTCGCCGATCAGGGCCGCACCATCCGCCTGCCCGTGCACGTGGCCGAGCAGGTGCGCCGGCTGATGCGATCGCGCCGCGCGCTCGTGCAGAAGTTCAACCGCGATCCGACGAGCGAGGAGCTTGCCCACGAGAGCGGCTTCCCGCTGCGACGGGTCGAGGAGCTGCTCGAGCTCGTCGAGGATCCGATCAGCTTGGAGCTTCCGGTCGGCGACGGGGAGAGCCTCTACGGAGACCTGATCGAGGACACGAACAGCGACCAGCCGGACGACTCGACCGCCAAGCGCCTGCGCTCACGCGAGCTCGCGAGCGCTCTCGGTCAGCTGCCGCCGCGCATGCGTCTCGTGCTCTCGCTCCGCTTCGGGCTCGACAGGCAGCACCCGAAGACGCTCGAGCAGGTCGGTGTCGAGCTCGGCGTGACCCGCGAGCGCGTGCGGCAGCTCGAGGCCCGTGCGCTGCGCGAGCTGCGAGCCGTCGCGCCGGATCTCGCGTTGTACCTGCGCGCCGAGTAGCTCGACCTCCGCAGCGTCGGCGGTCGGTCTCGATCGGCTGGCTGGGATGATCAGCCAGTGCCCCGAGCCACAAATGTGGTGTCGGACGCTCCCGTCCCGCTCCGACGCAACCGCGACTTCCAGCTCTACTGGACCGGGCAGTTCGTCTCCGAGCTTGGAGGAAGGGTCTCCGGGATCGCCTATCCGCTGCTCGTGCTGGCGCTCACCGGCTCGCCGGCGAAGGCGGGAATCACGGGTTTCGTGGCGGGGGCGCCGCTCTTCCTGCTCCTTCTTCCCGCGGGGGCACTGCTCGACCGACTAAACCGCAAGCGGGTCATGCTCGTCTGCGAGGCGGTTCGTGCGGTGGCGCTCGCGAGCATCGCGTTCGCCTCCTGGCTCGACAATCTGACCTTCGCTCACATCCTCGTGGTCGCGTTCGTCGAGGGCGTGGGGTGGGTGTTCTTCGATACCGCGAGCCGCAGCGCCGTTCGCCATCTCGTGCCCGCCGAGCAACTTCCCGACGCGGTCGCGCAGAACCAGGGGCGGGACTATGCCGCGCACCTGCTCGGATCGCCGCTCGGCGGCTTCCTGTTCGGCTTGTCCCGCGCCGTGCCCTTCATCCTGGACGCTCTCACCTACCTCGTCTCCCTCATCACCCTCCTGCTCGTCCGACCCGACTTTCACGAGGAGCGAAGCGGCGAGCGGCGGCACCTGCTGCGCGAGATCAGTGAAGGGATCTCCTACCTCTGGCGACAGCCGCTGCTTCGGGTCACGTCGCTCCTCGCGGCAGGGAGCGACCTCGTTCTCAACTCCCTCTTTCTCGTCGTGATCGTGATCGCCCAGGAGCAGGGTGCATCGCCCTCGCTCGTCGGGGCGATGTTTCTCTTCGTCGGAGTTGGCGGGGTCCTCGGCGCGGTGCTGGCGCCCTGGTTGACTCGCAGGCACCACGTCCGGGTGGTCGTCGTCGGCACCGAGTGGGCGGTCATGCTGCTGCTGCCGCTGCTCCTCATCGTCGAGCAGCCAATCGCGATCGGGCTCGTTTTCGGTGCGATGTTCGTCGGGTTTCCTGCCTGGAACGCCATCATCGGCGCCTACCGCCTCGCCCTCGTGCCCGATCGTCTTCAAGCCCGTGTTCAGAGCGCGTCCAGCCTGCTCGCTGTGGGCAGCATCCCGCTCGGACTGCTCGCCGTTGGCTTCACGCTCGAGCGCTTCGGCTCAAAGGAAACCGTTCTCGGGCTCTTCGGAATCATGCTGCTCGTCGCATCCTCAGCCGCGGCAAACCGCTCGGTGAGGGAGGCGCCCGCGCTGAAAGACCTTCGAATCGGCCCCGAGAGCATGTAGCGCATGCTGCGTGCCGGGTGGCCGCGGCTTGTCCGGGTCGTCCAGATCACCGTCATGTCGCCGGGTGAACCGACCCATACGACGGGCTTGCGAACCTGCCGCCGCTCGTCGCGCGTGCGGTCGAGGTTGCTCGGCGGGAGGGGTTCGAGCTCTCCTGCCGCCCGCCCGCGCGCAGGCGCCGTACGTGGCCGCCGATGTATTCCGGAAGGGTCGACGAGCCACGTGTGGCGTGGCTTACGCACCCGTCGCTCCTCACCGCCGAGATCCGGACGGAGGTCGGCACCGCAACCCTGCCTGGTGGGGAAGCGCCGCAGCGGCTGATCGCAGGAACCGCATGGGAGACGCGTGGGCCTCTCGAACTGGCGCCCTGAGTAGCGCCCCGCGCGTGGCCTGAGCCGCGCTTGAGCGAAACCTGAGGGAGCGACTTCAGGGTGCTCCTCGACCACAACCAAGGAGGCACCATGACACGACACCTCGCACTCGTCCGACGCGCGCTCGCTCTCGCCGCCGTAGTCGCGTCGCTCTCGGCCGCAGGCCTGGCCGCCACGCCCGCAGTCCCGCAGGCATCGGCGGCCGGCTCCTCCCACGGGCTGCACTGGTCCGAGGGCTGCGGCTACTCGTTCCGGGCGTCCTCGAACGAATGGGTGAAGGAGGGTTGCCTGGTCTGGATGAACCAGTTCCGACGGTGGTTCTGGCAGGATTGGGATCTTCGCTACGGCGGTGTTCGGGCGGCCTCCGGGACCTATCTCGACCTCGCGTACGGGAAGTGGTACGTGCAGGTGCTCATCAATCCCGCGACGGGCGCCTGGGTGTGGAACCGGGCGAGCGATTTTGCGATCAGGCAGCAGGTGTCCGGCCAATGGACACAGACGTGGCACCAGCAGATGTGCCTCCAGGCGTTCGGCCGGCGCTGCTGAGAGGCACGGACAACCTCAAGGGGCGAGGCCCGGTTCCCCACCGGGCCCCGCCCAGCAAACGCAGCTGGCGCGACGTGAGGACGAGTACGACGATGACGCCGAGCGCAAGCTCATCGAGTGGAACTTCCGGCTTGTCGATGTCGATCACGGGCAACGACACGAAAAGCCAGCTCGACTTTCACAGCGTTGGCTCATCGATGCTCGTCGGCGACACGCTCGGCCGCGGTGACCGGATCCCCCTCGAGCACGAAGGCGCCCGTAGCGCGGGCAACCGGCGCTGTCGCGCCCGCGCCGGCAAGCGCCACGGGTACGTGTCGCGCCAGCTCCCGTAGCTGTGGCTGGGCTGCGCGGAGACGCTGTCGGGTCACCGCTGCGATCACGACGAGGCGAGGCTCCACATCGACGAGGGCCTCCTGGATCGCGGCGATTGGCGTGTCTTGCCCGAGGTAGGTGATCGGCCAGCCGCGCCCGGCGAGGACAAGGCCGAAGATGATCAGCGAGAGGTCGTGGAGCTCGCCCGGAGCGCAGGCGAGCACAGCCCTCGGCCCGGTGCCTCGGCCCCAGCCGCGCGCCAGCCCGAGGAGTCGTCCGCGCAGCAGATTGCTGGCGAAGTGCTCTTGCGCCACGGTCGCTTCGCCTCGCTTCCACCGCTCGCCGGATGCGTGAAGGTAGGGAAGAACGACGTCGCGAAGCACCGTCTCGAGCGTGAACGTGGCGAGCAGGCGATCGAAGTTCGCCTGCGCACCGGACTCGTCCAGGCGATCGAGGGCGGCCCCGAGCTCCACCGATAGGTGCGCTAACCCTGAGCGAGCGTCGCCTGCCGGCTCATGTGCGGCCAGCGCTAGCGCCATCCGGGCCGCCTCTGCGGCGGACACTCCTGCGTCCAGGTACCGCCGCATGAGACGCACACGCTCCTCGTCGTCCGACGAGTAGAGACGGAAGCCGCCGTGTGAGCGGGTTGGCTGGAGCAGCCCATAGCGCCGCTCCCAGGCGCGTAGCAACTCGGGTGACACGCCGACCCGCTGACTCAGGGCCCCGATCCGCAGCAGCGATTCAGCGCTCACCGGCGATACTCTATACGAACTCTAGACAAACACTTGACAGCAGAGCGGTCCGCGAATAACCTCACCGACGACCTAGACAAGATCTAGACAAGGAGGAAGCACCATGAAGAAGCTCGACATTCTCGCTGCTGTTCTTGTGGGCGTTGGCGGCGTCAACTGGGGGCTCGTCGCCCTCACGGAGTTCGACCTGGTCGCCACCCTCGTCGGCATAGAGTTCGGTGAGACGAACGTCGCAAGCCGTCTCGTCTACGGCCTCGTTGGAGCCTCGGCCGTCTATCAGCTCCTCCAGCAGCACGCGATTCGCCGCCGTTGGAGCGAGGATCCCCGCGTCGCGACCGCCTAGCCGACGCGCCCCCGAAAACGGATTGACGAGCGAGGGGGCCGGATAGCGGCTCCCTCGCCGCGCGCTCGCTGAGCAGATCCGCGTCGACGCGAAGGGGCCGTCTCCGGCCCCTTCGCGCGCGTCTACGCGGAAGTGTCCCTGCTGCGCGCCGCCTCGTCTCTGGGGCTTCGTGTAGCCGGCCGAGGCGATCGGCGCCAGGGCTGCGGCGGCGAGCGAGAGGGTGGTGATGATGCCGACGCTCAGGGCGCACGTATTTCGATCCACCGCTTCCCGGATGAGGGGTCTGGTTGGGCGCCGATCCGGCTCTTGAGCTTGTGAAAGCGTGTCCGGCCGCCCGGCCGGCAGGCTCAGATAGCGGCGACGGAGCATCTGTGCGACGACAGGGCCGCGCACTTCCAGGCCGATGGCGGGCGAGCCAGCGCAGGTTGTGCGCGTGGCAACTCACGAGCAGCCAGGCGGCGTTGGCGAAGAAGCGGCCGGAGCGAGCGTGGTTGAGGCCGGAGTCCGGGCTCTTACGTGGACGCGGAATGGCCATGGAAGTGAGACCGCGGCACCGTGATGACCGAACGCACGATAACCGGTGTTATGTCAAGTTGAGACAACAAGGAGCGGCCACCGCCCCCGCCCCGAGATGTCTGCGCAAAGAGCGGGATTTTCGCGGCGCGGGCTCTTGCACCACAACACAGGACGCCGTAGGTTCCCCCTGCGTCGAGCACGGAGTGCGATTAGGTCGAAGCCGCTCTCGAGGACGGTACGCGCAAGCGGACAGTTAACGAGGACGGTGGACGAAAGCGCTCCTGCTCGACGATTCTCGTTCGCCTCAGCTACTTGCGCAAATCCTCTTCGCCGTACACGCGCACGAACAGGAAGATGGCGCCGGCCGCGACCAGGCTGAAGACGAACGCCGTGCCCGTCGCCGCACCGACCGCGACCGAGCCGAAGAAGATGACGAGGCCGAGTCCGACGGCCCAGAGACCGGCCTGGACGCCCTGATCGATGCTTGGCGGCCGGAGGTGCATTGTCCCTGAAGCGTAATGGAGGCGACGGAACCCGGTTGCGGCAGCCGTCGGGATCTAGATCGGAAAGCCGCGGTACCGCCGCCCCCGCCCGTCGCCGCAGAGAGCCGAGAGGAGCCGGCGGGTCAGGGCGACGCCGACGCGAGCCTCGAGACGCTCGAGGGCGCTGGGTCGGCACGTCTCGAGGCGCGCGAGCATCGCGCAATGCTCGATGAGCCCTTCTGCCCCTCTCCCCCGGTTCGGCGCCTCCATCGCTAGTGCAGGTATCGCGGCTCCCGTCCTTCGGCGCAATCCCTGGCGCGGGTGAACCGTTCGTGCACCGCGGTCGAGCACACGCCCTGCGGTCAGTAGAGCGAGCGGCGGAGCACGTCGAACGAGCCCGAGTCGAGCTGCTCCCGGAACTGCTCCACCG